>OJYO01000401.1_pt1 | contig 9664 bp, 9 predicted proteins | sample 1600971 | NCBI WGS metagenome assembly OJYO01 (sample SAMN04436979, study PRJEB24849) | human gut metagenome | biome: human gut; feature: NICU; material: stool | host: Homo sapiens | place: USA: Saint Louis, MO | collected 2010-08-08 | reverse complement strand
TATCAGGCGCCCTACGCCCATTGGAACGGCCCTACGCAGATGAGTGCGCCTTGACGCCACGCATACGTGCGTCCCAAGCCTCGTCAGGCACGTTCTCGTCGCGTACCGACGCACGCATCCGCCGCAGCACGTTCCAACCGCCCGAGCGCAGGCCTATACGACCTCCTCAGGTCCGCAAGCGCGATCTCAGCACCCCAGAAAAAGACTCAAGCCCACTCCCCAGTTGCAACCACAACGAAAGAGCCACCCACTCAGCCGGCGAAGTGGTCCCAGCCCAGCGCGCCCGTCCACGGCCGTCCCCCGACGAGGACTCCCGGCGCCGACTGCCCGGTAGGCTCACCGACTTCGAGCACGCGCCCGATGACGCGCACCCCCTCGGGCAGGATCGCGTCAGCCGGCACGCAGGCGAGCATGCCGTGGTCCTCTCCCCCGGTCAGCACCCACTGGCGCGCGAGCCTCGCCGCACCGCCAGGCTCCCCCTGACCGCGAGCCTCCAGCACCACCTGCGCCACAGGCTCCAGTGCCGCGGCCGCCCGACCCAGCACCGTGCGCGGGTCCTCAGGATCGTCCAGGTCGACGACGACGCCGCTGGCCGCCGCGATCCGTCCACAGTCGCGCAGCAGGGAGTCCGAGACGTCCATCATCGCGTGGGCACCAGTCTCCGCGAGCGCGGGCCCAGCCTGAATCGGCGGCGCCGGCGCGAGGAAACGCTCCACGCAGCGGCGGATGAGTCCCGCCTCCTTGGCACCCGCACCGGCCCCACCTCCGAGGCGAGCGGCGCGATCGCCGTCCTCCGTCCAAGGTGCCTCACAGCCTCCGTGACAGCCCGGCGCCGCTCCGGCCTCCAGCAGCGCCAGCCCTGCCGCGCTCAGGCCCAGGTCGCCGGCGTGGACCACGAGGTCCCCGGCCCGTGCCCCGCTGCGCAGGACCGGCTCACGGCCCTCCAAGTCCCCGTGGACGGTGACGGCAATGACGATGCTCTCCCCCGCGCTCAGGTCCCCACCGACGACGCCGGCCCCAGCCTTGCGGCACTCCTCACCCAGGCCCCGGGCCAGTCCCTCCATCCAGGACACAGGAGTGTCGCCTGGCAGGACGAGGCTGACCACGAGGGCTACCGGCCGCGCTCCCATGGCAGCGGCGTCGGCGAGGTTCTGGGCAGCCGCGCGCCGCCCGACCTGCTCAGGGCCCGACCAGTCGGTGCGGAAGTGGTGGCCCTCCACGAGGACGTCGGTGGAGACCACGTAGCGCCCGTCGGGCGCCGCGAGCACCGCACAGTCGTCCCCGTTGCCCACCACCTGGACGGGGCTGGCCGGCAGCAACGGCGTGATCACGGCCAGCAGGCCCGCCTCCCCCAGCTCGGCCACCGTGGCAGGCGAGGCCAGCGAGCCTCCTGGTCGCGCCGTCGTCGTGCCGCGGTGACCGGCCCGGGATCCCGTCCTGCCCACGTCTGCCTGTCTCTCCGTGCCGCCCGCGCGCGTCGCCTCGCTCAGCGGTTGACGCTGCGCGGGCGTTCCAGCGCCAGCTCAATGAGCTCGCTGACCAGGTCCGTGTAGCTCAGGCCAGACACCTGCCACATGTAGGGGTACATGGAGAAGGGAGTGAACCCGGGCATCGTGTTGACCTCATTGACCACAGCCTCCCCGCGCGGGGTGAGGAAGAAGTCCACGCGCATGAGGCCCTCCCCGCCTAGCGCCTCGAAAGCGCGGGCCGCCGTCTCCTTGAGCAGCTCGGACTCCTGGCGGCTCACGCGCGCCGGGCAGACCATCTGGACGGCGTCGTGAGCCAGGTACTTGGTCTCGTAGTCGTAGAACTCCCCGGCCCCGTGGGAGGCGTCCATGACGATCTCGCCGGGCTCGGCCACGCGTGGGGCGGCGCCGTGGTGACCGTCCAGGACGGCGACCTCCACCTCCCGGCCCTCGACGCCGGACTCGACCAGCACCTTGGGGTCGACCTCGCGTGCCGCCTCGATGGCCGCGGGCAGGTCCTCCCGGCGTTCGACCTTGGTGATGCCCAGGGAGCTGCCGGCTCGGGCGGGCTTGACGAAGAGCGGGTAGGTCAGGGCCTCACAGGCGTCCAGGATGAGCTCACGCTCACTGTCCCAAGGGTGGGGGTGGACCACTACATGCTGGGCGGTCGGGATCCCGGCGGCATTGAGCAGCACCTTGGTGACCTGCTTATCCATGCCGGCGGCCGAGGCGAGCACGCCGCATCCCACGTAGGGGATGTCCAGCATCTCCAGCATGCCCTGGATGGTGCCGTCCTCACCGTAGGGGCCGTGCAACAGGGGCAGGACGACGTCGACCTCGCCCAGCACCTTGGGGCCGGTGGGGGTGACGGCGGTGAAGGCTCCCCCGCCCAGTCGCATCGCGAGCTCGCCGCGCCCCAGGCCCTCGGCCGTGATCTCGACCGGCGGGCGGGACTCGTCCAGGGCCAGGGCGGCTGGGTCGTCGTCAACCAGCAGCCACTGCCCGTCCAGGGTGATGCCCACCGGCAGGACGTCAAAGCGATCACGGTCGATCGCGGACAGGACCCCGGCCGCGGTGGCGCAGGAGATCGTGTGCTCACCGCTGCGGCCCCCAAAGACGACGGCGACGCGCGGCTTGCGTGCGACGCCGGCCTCGCTGGCCGTGCCCGGCTCGGTCCCGGGCGAAGCGGTCAGGGGTCGGCTGGTGGCGGTCTCAGGCGCGTTCGTGGACGACATGGCCGCAACGCTACCGCCTTGGCTGACTGCTTCCGTGACGCCGTGCCCGTACCCTGGTGGAAGCCAAGCCCGTCCACATCCTCAGGAGGACCCGATGACGACCTCGTCTCGCACTGGCGCACGCGGCGCTCACGGCACCACAGACCTCACACGCCGCGGGGTGCTCGCTGGCGGGCTCGGCGCGGTCCTGGCAGGTGCTCTGGCCGCCTGCGGCTCGACGTCGGGGGCCGGGTCAGCCGCGTCCTCGCCTTCGCCGTCGGTGTCCTCCCCGGCTGCTTCAGCGACGCCGTCGGCTTCCGCCTCAGCCGAGGCCACGAGCCAGGCCTTGACCGCGCAGGAGTCTGCCCAGGACCCTGAGGCTGCCTGGACCGAGGGGCACTCCGAGTCGGAGCCCAGCGGCGAGGCGGGTGTGGAGACGGCCCTACGCACGGGAGTCCACGAGGGCTATGACCGGGTGGTCGTCCAGACCTCGGGCACCGGCACGATCGGCTGGTTCGCTGACGTCGTCGATGAGGCCTCGACCCAGGGCAAGGGCGATCCCCTCAGCCTGGAGGGCAGCCACCTCATCCGCGTTTACGGCCGCGGCACCCAGATGCCCATGACCGAGCAGGACCAGCAGATCGACTACGACGGCCCCGCCCTGGTCAACGCCGGTGGCACGGCCCTCAAGCAGGTCTACCTGGACCGGACCTTTGAGGACCAGTTCCAGCTGGTGCTGGGCACGGAGTCGACCCAGTACCGGGTCTTCACGCTCTCTGAGCCCTCCCGCCTGGTCATCGACGTCCGCCAGCCCTGATCAGGAGACCTGCCCGGGGTACCCCGACGGCGCAGGACCAGGCCTGCGGCGGTAGACGGGCGAGAGATGCTCAGGCCTGCGGCGTGGCGTGGACGCCCTCAGCCTTGCGCGGGCGAGCGAGCAAGGCGTCAGTGACCTCGGGAACCGTCGCGGACCCCTCCACCACGGCCACCACGCCGGCGGTGATCGGCATCTCGACGCCGTGCGCCTCAGCCAGGTCCAGCACAGCGCGAGCCGACTTGGCCCCCTCAGCCACGCCACGTGAGGCAGCCGAGGCCTCGGCCACGCTCATGCCCTCCCCCAGCCGGCGCCCGAAGGTCTGGTTGCGTGACAGCGGAGAGGAGCAGGTGGCCACGAGGTCTCCCATGCCCGCCAGCCCCGCGAAGGTCTCCGGCGCCGCACCCAGCGCGAGCCCGAGCCGTGTGATCTCCACCAGTCCCCGGGTGATGATCGTGGCCTTGGAGTTGTCCCCCATACCCCGTCCGGCCGCGATTCCCACGGCCAGGGCGATGACGTTCTTGACCGCCCCACACAGCTCCACACCGAGCACGTCGGTGTTGGTGTAGGGCCGGAAGGTCGCGGTCGCGCAGGCGCCCGCCACCGCCGTCGCCACCTGCGGATCACGTGCGGCCACCACCGTGGCCGTGGGCTGGCCTGCCGCGATCTCATCGGCCAGGTTCGGCCCGGAGACGACGGCGATACGCCCCTCCTCCAGCTCCAGCGCCTGGCCGAGGACCTGGCTCATGCGCAGCCCGGTCCCCAGCTCAATGCCCTTCATCAGTGACACGGCCACGGCTCCGGGCGCGAGAGCGCCGGCCAAGGGCGCGAGCACCTGGCGCGAGACCTGCGAGGGCACCGCGACGACGACGATCCCCGCGCCGTCCACGGCCTCCCCCAGGTCCGTGGTGGCGCTGATCCCGGCCGGTAGCGGCGTACCGGGAAGATAGCGGGCATTGGTACCCGCGTTGATCTCATCGGCCAGCTCAGCCCGACGCGCCCAGATCGTCGTCGGGGTGCCGGCACTGGCCAGCAGGCAGGCGAAGGTGGTTCCCCAGGCGCCTGAGCCGATCACGGCGGCACGCGAGAAGCCGCTCATGCCTGAGCCTCGCCGTCGCCCTCCTGCCCGGGCAGTGGATCGGGGCGACGCGTGCCGCGCTTGTCCCGGCCGTGCTTGTTCTTGCCCGGGTTGCCGTCATAGTGGAGGTCATAGGGGCGTGGGGCTTTGAGCCCGCGCAGATCCTCCACGATCGCGGTGATGCGGCGCATGATCTCAGCCGTCGCCTCACGCACGGCGTCGCGGTCCGTGGTGTCGGAGCCAAAGGCCTCCAGGGTGAAGGGCTCACCGATGCTCACGCGCACGTCCTTGCGTGGGAAGGGGTGGAAGCCTCCGCCCTCGAAGGAGTCAAGGATGTCCTGCGGACCCCACTGTCCCATGGGCAGGACGGGGACACCGGTGGCCATCGCCAAGCGGGCCGCACCCGTCTTGCCGGTCATCGGCCACTGAAGGGGGTCGCGCGAGAGCGTACCCTCAGGGAAAACCATGATGGCGTCCCCGGCACGCAGGCGCCGCTCGGCCTCCACCAGAGCGTTGCCCGCCTTGTCCGTGCCGCGGTAGACCGGGATCTGGCCACCGGCCTTGAAGACGTGACCCAGCACCGGGATCTCGAACAGGCTGGACTTCGCCAGGGAGTAGACCGGGACGTCAGCATCCACCAGCGCGCGCATGGCCGTCAGCGAGTCCAGCTCGGACAAGTGGTTGGCCACCGCCACGAACCCGCCCGAGCGCGGGATGTTCTCCAGCCCCGTCACCTGCTGGCGCGAGACGGCCTTGAGGAAGGGGATGATCACCCCTCGCGCGGCGAAGCGGTAGAAGGGCGTTATGGTGCGGTGCTGAGTCGAAGCCACACCGCGACTCTACTGGGAGGCACCACTCAGGGTGCGCAGGCGCCGCCGCTCGCTCAGGCCAGACGGGTGACGTCCGCCTCCAGCGCGGCGAGCTTGCTCATGAAGTGCTCGTAGCCACGGTCGATGAGGTTGATGCCCTCGACCCGGCTCGTGCCCTCGGCCGCCAGGGCGGCAATGAGGTGGGAGAAACCGCCGCGCAGGTCAGGCACCTCAATATCCGCCCCGTGCAGGGGCGAGGGACCGGAGATCACGGCGGAGTGGTAGAAGTTGCGCTGCCCGAAGCGGCAGGCCGAGCCCCCCAGGCACTCGCGGTAGACCTGGATCGTGGCGCCCATCTTGCGCAGCGCCGAGGTGAAGCCGAAGCGGTTCTCGTACACCGTCTCATGCACGATGGACAGACCGTCCGCCTGAGTCAGGGCCACCACCAGCGGCTGCTGCCAGTCGGTCATGAAGCCAGGATGAACGTTGGTCTCCACCACCAGCGACTTCAGGTCACCACCCGGGTGCCAGAAGCGGATGCCGTCGTCACGCACGTCAAAGGCGCCGCCGACCTTGCGGTAGACGTTCAAGAAGGTGGTCATGTCCGACTGGTGAGCGCCGCGTACGAACACGTCGCCGTGGGTCGCCAGGGCCGCCGAAGCCCAGGAGGCGGCCTCAATGCGATCGGGCAGGGCGGTGTGGGTGTAGCCCACCAGCTCGTCCACGCCCTCGATGTGGATGGTGCGATCGGTGTCCACGGAGATGATGGCGCCCATCTTCTGTAGCACGTCCACCAGGTCCATGATCTCGGGCTCGATCGCGGCCCCGCGCAGCTCCGTCAGTCCCTCGGCGCGCACCGCGGTGAGCAGGGTCTGCTCGGTGGCACCTACCGAGGGGTAGGGCAGGTCGATCACTGTGCCGTGCAGCCCGTGCGGGGCCGTGAGCCGGATACCCATCGCCTGCTTGTCCACCACCGCGCCGAAGCTGCGCAGGATGTTCAGGTGGTAGTCGATGGGGCGGTCTCCGATGCGGCACCCGCCCAGGTCCGGGATGAAGGCCTCCCCCAGTCGGTGCAGAAGCGGGCCGCAGAAGAGGATCGGAATGCGCGAGGACCCGGCGTGGGCGTCGATGTCCGCCATATGGGCGCTCTCGACGCTGGAGGAGTCCAGGGACAGGATCCCCTCGGTCTGGTCGTAGTCAATGGAGACCCCGTGCAGGCTCAGCAGCCCGGAGACCACGTCCACGTCACGGATGAGGGGCACGTTGCGCAGCACCGAAGGGGTACGCCCCAGCAGCGCCGCCACCATGGCCTTGGGTACGAGGTTCTTTGCGCCGCGCACCGTGATCTCGCCGCGCAGTGGGCGGCCACCGTGGACCTGCAGCAGTCCGTCGACCATCGTCAACCTCCGTCACCTCAAGCGGGGCCCGAGGCGCGTGGGGGTGCGGCCGGGCACGGTCGCCCCAGGATAGTGGCACGCAGGCCGCGCGCGACGTGAGGTGCGCGACGGCGTCGCTCAGCGCGCAATTCTTGCGTGAGCGACGACGGCGGTGCCGCCTTCCGGAGGGGGCGGTACCGCCGTCGTCGTGTGGTCCGGGAGGGCCTGCAGGTGGGCTGGGTGCGCCCACTGCGGCTCAGGCCTGCGGCATGTCCGCGGCGCGCGCCGGAACGACCTGTGCCTCAGGCAGGTGGCGCGCCGGCAGCGTGCGCGGCTTGAAGGAGGGACGCGCGGCCTCGTAGGCGGCGATCTCGTCCTCGTGCTGGAGGGTCAGCGAGATGTCGTCCAGGCCCTCCATCAGGGTCCAGCGCACGTAGTCGTCGATCTGGAAGGTGGTACGGAAACCACCTGCGGCCACCGTGCGCTGCTCCAGGTCCACGCTCACCTCGGTGCCGGGCTCGGTCTCCAGGATCTTCCACAGCTGCTCGGCGTCCTCCTGGGAGATGACGCCAGCCACCAGACCCTGCTTGCCAGCGTTGCCACGGAAGATGTCCGCGAAGCGCGGGGCGAGCACCACCTTGAAGCCATAGTCCTTCAGCGCCCACACGGCGTGCTCGCGCGAGGAGCCGGTGCCGAAGTCCGGGCCGGCCACGAGCACGCTGGCACGCTTGTAGGCCTCCTGGTTGAGGATGAAGTCGGACTCGTTCGCCCGCCAGGAGGCGAACAGGGCGTCCTCGAAGCCGGTGCGGGTGACGCGCTTGAGGTACACGGCGGGGATGATCTGGTCGGTGTCGACGGCGCTGCGACGCAGCGGTGCCCCGATACCGGTGTGGCGGATGAACTTCTCCATGAGTGTCTCCTTGGGTCTCGGGGCGGTCAGGCCGCGGTGGTCAGGGCAGGAAGGTCCGCAGGCGTGGACAGCGTGCCGCGCACCGCGGTGGCCGCGGCGACCACGGGCGAGACCAGGTGGGTGCGGCCGCCCTTGCCCTGGCGTCCCTCGAAGTTGCGGTTGGAGGTCGAGGCCGAGCGCTCGCCGGGGGCCAGCTTGTCCGGGTTCATAGCCAGGCACATCGAGCAGCCGGCGTTGCGCCACTCTGCGCCGAAGTCCTTGAAGACCTGGTCCAGGCCCTCCTCCTCAGCCTGCAGGCGGATACGGGCGGAGGCAGGAACCACGAGCATGCGCACTCCTGGGGCCTTGGTGCGTCCACGCACCACCTCGGCAGCGGCCCGCAGGTCCTCGATGCGGCCGTTGGTGCACGATCCCAGGAACACCGTGTCCACGTGGATCTCACGCAGCGGCGTGCCCGGACGCAGGTCCATGTACTCCAGGGCCCGCTCAGCCGCGCGGCGCTCGGTTTCGTCGGCGATCTGCTCGGGGTCGGGGACCGTGGCCGAGATCGGCAGGCCCTGGCCGGGGTTCGTGCCCCAGGTGACAAAGGGCTCGATGTCCTCGGCCTCAAGCACGACCTCGGTGTCGAAGACGGCGTCCTCATCGGTGCGCAGGGAGCTCCAGCAGGCCACGGCGGCGTCCCAGTCCTCCCCCTGCGGCGCGTGGGGGCGGCCCTGGAGGTAGTCGAAGGTGGTCTGGTCCGGCGCGATCATGCCGGCGCGCGCCCCGGCCTCAATACTCATGTTGCAGATCGTCATGCGTGCCTCCATCGAGAGCTTCTCGATGGCGCTGCCGCGGTACTCGATGACGTGGCCCTGGGCACCGTTGGTGCCGATCTTGGCGATGATGGCCAGGATGATGTCCTTGGCCCCGGATCCGGCGGGCAGCTCGCCGTCGATGCGCACGCTCATCGTCTGGAACGGCTTCATCTGCAGGGTCTGGGTGGCCAGGACGTGCTCGACCTGGCTGGTGCCGATGCCAAAGGCCAGCGCCCCGAAAGCGCCGTGGGTGGACGTGTGGGAGTCGCCGCACACCACCGTCATGCCAGGCTGGGTCAGGCCCAGCTGTGGGCCGACGGCGTGGACGATGCCCTGGTCAGCATCCCCCAGGGAGTGCAGGCGTACCCCGAACTCCGCACAGTTGCGGCGTAGGGTCTCGATCTGGGTACGGCTGGTCAGGTCCGCGATCGGCAGGTCGATGTCCAGGGTGGGGGTGTTGTGGTCCTCGGTGGCCAGCGTGAGATCAGGACGGCGTACCTGACGGCCGGCCAGGCGCAGTCCCTCAAAGGCCTGTGGGCTGGTGACCTCGTGGACCAGGTGAAGGTCGATATACAGCAGGTCCGGGGCGCCGTCGGCTCCCTGGGACACGACGTGGTCCTGCCACACCTTCTCAGCGAGGGTCTTTCCCATCGCGACACTTCCTTTCACGAGGTTTCTGACTGCATGAAACCTTAACTTGAAATCTCACCCCTTGGGATGGCAGTATCAGATTATGGACGCATCGATTGAGGAGAGCAGCAGCGGCGTCGGCGTCATTGACAAGGCGGCGCTGGTGATGAGTGCGTTGGAGGCCGGCCCGGCCACCCTGGCGCAGCTCGTGACCTCCACACACCTGGCCCGACCGACGGCTCACCGCATCGCGGTGGCCCTGGAGTACCACCGCCTGGTCTCGCGCGACTCACAGGGGCGCTTCATCCTGGGCCCGAGGCTGAGCGAGCTCGCCTCAGCCGCTGGTGAGGACCACCTGCTCGCTGCCGCCGGACCCGTGCTCGCGGCACTGCGGGACAAGACGCACGAGTCCGCCCAGCTCTACCGCCGCCAGGGCGACGTGCGCATCTGTGTGGCCAACGCCGAGCGTCCGATCGGCCTGCGTGACTCCATCCCTGTGGGTGCCACCATGTCTAGAATGATTACTTTAGAATTTATACGAACGATGATGTGATTGGTGTAGAAACAGGG
>OJYO01000396.1_pt1 | contig 9795 bp, 9 predicted proteins | sample 1600971 | NCBI WGS metagenome assembly OJYO01 (sample SAMN04436979, study PRJEB24849) | human gut metagenome | biome: human gut; feature: NICU; material: stool | host: Homo sapiens | place: USA: Saint Louis, MO | collected 2010-08-08 | reverse complement strand
GTATGTTCTGTCCAGGTTCTATTAAATGAACATTATTGTCATTAAATGTCATGTGTTGTCATGTTGTGGAGGGCTTAAAAACCCCGATAATTCAGCGTAAATACAAGAAAAATCCCGGCAACTCAATGAGCTACCGGGGTAGATGGCGGAGGATGGGGGATTCGAACCCCCGAGGGCTTGCACCCAACCCGCTTTCCAAGCGAGCGCACTAGGCCACTATGCGAATCCTCCTGTGGGTTTCCACGCGTGAGCGCGGTAACGCTTCGATAGTCTACCGAATGACGGGCGCATTAGTCGAGTTAGCATGAGTGTGACACCTGTCAGATAGGCAACATTTGGGCGTTCAGGATGGGGGCGTGGTGGATCAGTCGGTTTCTACTCCAGCGGTCGCGTACTTGTTGGAGGCAGGAGTCCCGTTCTCGCAGCTAACCTATGAGCATTCCAGCGAGTTTGACCACGGGTTCGGTGTTGAGGCTGCACAAAAGCTCGGTTTTGATCCTGCGGAGGTGTTCAAAACCCTCCTCGTTGACGCTGATGGCGAAGTCGTGTGCGTAGTTGTGCCGGTGGATCACCGCATGTCTCTCAAGAAAGTGGCGCGAGCGGCGGGCGCTAAGAAGGCGCAGATGCTTCCTCCCGAAGTAGCGCAGCGCCGCACGGGCTATGTTGTGGGCGGGATTTCTCCGTTTGGGCAAAAGCAGCAGGCGCCCGTCATCATTGATCAAAGCTGTTTGAATCAAGACTCAATTGTTGTGTCTGGAGGCCGGCGCGGTTTCTCCCTTCGCATGGACGTGCTGGATTTTGTAGAAGCCGCGAACGCGCTGGTGGAGGACGTGGTTGCGGCCTCATAAACGAGCGATTCTGCCCCGTTTGTTCTCCTTCAAAACTTTTGTCCGTGCTTAACGATAGAGTTCACTTGTGACCATAGCTTTGTATCGCCGCTACCGACCCGACACGTTCGATGACGTGATCGGGCAAGACCACGTGACCGAACCCCTGAAGGCAGCGCTTCGGTCTAATCGAATCACGCACGCCTACTTGTTCTCCGGGCCGCGAGGATGCGGCAAAACCACGTCCGCTCGTATCCTCGCGCGTTGCCTGAACTGCGCGGAAGGCCCCACGGACACGCCCTGCGGCAAATGTGAGTCTTGCGTGGAGCTTGCCAGCGGCGGCACCGGCTCTTTGGATGTTGTTGAGATTGACGCGGCCTCGCACAACGGTGTGGATGATGCCCGCGAGCTACGTGAACGCGCATCTTTCGCGCCAGTTCGAGACCGTTACAAGGTGTTCATTCTTGACGAGGCCCACATGGTCACAACCCAGGGCTTCAATGCGCTGCTGAAACTGGTGGAAGAACCGCCCGAGCACGTGAAGTTCATCTTCGCTACAACCGAGCCAGAGCGCGTGATCGGTACAATTCGTTCCCGCACGCACCACTATCCGTTCCGCTTAGTACCAGGCGACGTCCTGCTGCCGTATTTGGCAAACCTTTGCGAGTCAGAAGGCATCGAGGTTGGCGAGGGCGTGCTACCTCTAGTTATTCGCGCAGGCGGCGGCTCGGTTCGCGATTCCCTTTCGGTGCTTGATCAGCTGATGGCTGGAAGCATTGACTCTAAGATCCCGTATGACCTTGCGGTTGCTCTGCTTGGATACACGGACACCAACCTGCTTGATACCGCGGTTGAACAGCTTGCCAAGCGTGATGGGGCGGGCCTGTTCGCAACGATTGAGCAAATGGTTGAATCCGGCCATGATCCGCGCCGGTTTGTGGAGGATTTCCTGCAACGTCTGCGCGATCTACTGATAATCGCGGTAGCGGGAGAACAAGCCAAAGACATTTTGGGCCAGCTTCCCGCGGACCAACGCGAACGCATGTTTGCGCAAGCAAAACAGTGGGGCGCGCCCGCGCTTTCGATGGCCGCAGACTTAACCGATGAGGCGCTGCGCTCCATGGTTGGCGCCACCTCGCCCAGGCTGCAACTAGAGCTAATGATTGGCCGCATCCTCGTTGAGCTAAGCGGCGCCCGAGTTCGCCCCAGTAGTGGCGAGGCCGCCCCGGCAAGTCACTCAGCTGCGCCCACGTTCGGTGGAAGCAGTAGCTTTAATGAGCCTGCGCAAGATGGTCCGCAAATCCTAGGGGAGGACGGCAAGCCACTGACCGGAGCCGCGCTTGCGCGCGAACAGCTCAGGCGCTCGCGGGCGCAAGACCAGGCGAATAAGTCCGCCCAGGCCGCTCCCGGCACAAGTGCCCCTGCGCACCAGCAGGCCCCGAAACAGCAGGCGCCACAAAGAGCAGGAGGAGCGCAGGCACAAGCTCCCCAACAAACATCGGCCCCACAGGGACAGGCTCCGCAACGGCCAGAACCTGCACAAACTCCTGCACCCGCCCCAACCGCGCAATCTGCGCCAGTGCCGGAGTCTAAGCCCGAGTCTCAACCGCAGTCGAAGCCTGAAGCGGCACCTGCCGACCAGAAGCAAGCCACGTCCTCGCCCGCGCCGGGAAACGTGACCGCAAACCTGCACGGCAAATGGGATCAGTTTGTAGAAGCCGTGCGCGTAATCATGCCTTCCTCGGCCTTCCTTATTGGGGAGCACGCCAAACTAATCTCAGAAGATTCCTCAACCGTTATCCTCGGGTTCGCAAACCAAGGGCTTGCGAACGTGTTCCTCAACCGACACCAAGACACCGCGCTCAAAGCCATCCAAGTAATAACCGGCGTATCAAAAACCATCCAGGTGCATGTGGGTGGCCAGCCGGCGCCTGCTGCTCCCACGCAGCCGCCACACGGTAACCAGGAACCTGCTAACGCCAATAGCGCGCACAGCCGCAATCAGACAAGTAGCCGGCAGGGTTTCAACCAGGCAAATAATGGGCGCGAACACGCGGCAAACCGCGCTGCGCAAGACCAATCAGCGCCAGATGACAACGAGGACACGGCGTGGCCTATCGTCCGCGCAGTACCCAATACCCAGCCGCGCACTCCACAACAGCAGGCCGACACGCAAAGCCGCAACGTCGAAGGCCAACTAAACAGCCAGGCCGGCAAACAGGACGCGCACGCTGAACAGGCCCGGTCCAGCGCTGCAGAGCCTGACCAGCCTACGCGCCCACACGTCCTAGCAGAACAGTCGCGACCGACCGCACGCCCGCAGGACACTGCAGATCCGCAGCGCACCGCAGGCCCTCAAGAATCCTTACGCCCACAAGCCGTCCCCGAACCACCACAGGAAACCGTGCCAACCTCGCAGCCCGAAGAGTCGGAGTACGACTTCGACACGGGCGGGGCTAATATGGACGACGCCGACGCTGAAAACTCAAACCTCGTGGGACTCCCACTAGTTGAAAAAATGTTCGGCGCAACAATCATCGAAGACACGAGTGAAGGAAACAAATAGCCTTGTACGAAGGTGCAGTCCAAGACCTCATCGATGAACTCGGGGCGCTCCCCGGCATCGGCCCAAAATCCGCGCAACGCATAGCGTTTCACATACTTGGAACCGACCGTGAAGACGTAATGCGCCTGGCACGCGCGCTCCAAGTAGTTAAAGAAAAAGTCCGATTTTGCACCATCTGCGGCAACATCGCAGAAGAAGAAACATGCAACATCTGCCGCGACGCGCGCCGCGACCAAACCATCATCTGTGTAGTTGAAGAAGCCAAAGACGTTGAAGTCATCGAACGCACCGGGTCCTACCGCGGTCTCTACCACGTGCTTGGCGGCGCCATCGATCCAATCCGTGGCATCGGGCCTGACCAGCTGCGTATCCGCGGCCTCATGAGCCGCCTATCCTCCAACCAAATCAACGAAATCATCATCGCCACCGACCCCAACATTGAAGGCGAGGCCACCGCAACCTACCTCGCCAGAATGCTAGACACCATGGGAGTGCCCGCATCACGCCTCGCCCTCGGCCTGCCAGTTGGCGGAGACCTCGAATACGCAGACGAAGTCACCCTGGGCCGCGCCTTCGAAGGCCGCCGCACCATCGGAAGCTAATCAAACCCCCTCCTAGAAGCGTAAAAAAGGTCACAATTTTGGCCAAAATGTTCGCAAGGTGGATCCAACAAACACGCTTCCCCCTACCGCGCCTACACTGATCACAACATCAGTGGCAATGCCACCCACAACATAGAAGAGGTCGACGTGGCGCTAATAGTGCAAAAATACGGCGGGTCATCCGTATCAGACGCGGAAGCAATGAAACGCGTTGCCAAACGTATTTGCGACACCCACCATGCGGGCCACAAACTCGTAGTGGTCGTATCCGCAATGGGCGACACAACTGACGACCTACTTGACCTGGCGGACCAGCTAACCGAAGAGGCGCCCCAGCGCGAAATGGACATGCTCCTATCCGCGGGAGAACGCATATCAATGTCTCTACTTGCCATGGCTATCAACCAAATGGGTGTGCCCGCAGTGTCATACACGGGCGCGCAGGCAGGCGTCCTCACCGACAGTCACTTCGGCAAAGCCCAAATCACAGGCATGGTGCCAGAACGAGTTGCCCGTTCCATTCGCGAGGGCCAGGTCGCCATCGTTGCTGGATTCCAAGGCGTGTCTTCCGATGATGACGTCACCACGCTCGGTCGCGGCGGCTCCGACACTACGGCAGTTGCCCTCGCAGCCGCCCTCCACGCTGATGTTTGCGAAATCTACACGGACGTTGACGGCCTCTACACCGCAGACCCGCGCATCGTGCCAACCGCAAGGCGCGTGCGCAGGCTCCGTCAAGAAGAAACCCTAGAGCTTGCGGCTCACGGCGCTAAGATCCTTCACCTTCGCGCAGTCGAGTTTGCGCGCAGGTACAACGTTCCCCTTCACGTGCGCTCCTCGTTTTCCGATAAGGATGGAACGTGGATCGCGAACTCTGACGCGCACCCCGAACTTGTTGGCCTCGTGCCAGATGCAGCCCTAAAAACCCTAGAGGAGGATCAAGTGGAAGCTCCCGTTATTTCCGGCATCGCGCATGACCGCAGCCAAGATAAGATCACGATCGTTGGAATCGCGGACGCGCCCGGCATGGCGGCGCGCCTCTTCCAAATCGTTGCGGCAGCCGGCGCGAATATCGACATGATTGTGCAGAACATCCCCACGTCTGGAACGGGCCGGGCGAATATTTCGTTCACGCTTCCCGGAGATGACGCCGAGCGCACTATCGCCGCGATCGAGGCGGCCAAAGATGAGCTGGACTACCAGGATCTGCGCTACAGCCCCGGCGTCGGCATCCTTTCGCTCGTGGGCGCGGGAATGAGGACCAATCCGGGTGTTTCCGCCAAACTGTTCGGCTCCCTGTCAGACGCGGGGATCAACATTGACATGATTACGACGTCCGAGATCCGCATCTCGGTTGTCACCAAACTTGAAGACTTGGATCGGGCTGTGCGCGCCGTGCACTCGGCGTTTGGCCTTGATTCCACTGAATCCGAAGCCGTTGTTTATGGAGGTACGGGACGATGAAAGAACTAACTCTCGCTGTTGTTGGCGCCACCGGCCAGGTGGGCCACGTGATGCGCCAGATCCTAACCGAACGCGATTTCCCGGCCACAAAGGTGCGTTTCTTCTCCTCGTCGCGCTCGGCGGGCACAAAACTCCAGTACTGCGGTGAAGAAATCGTGGTCGAGGACGTCGCTACCGCTGATTACTCCGGCATCGACATCGCGATTTTCTCTGCTGGGGGAGCCGCTTCGCGCGAGTACGCACCAAAGTTTGCCGAGGCCGGAGCAGTGGTTGTAGACAACTCGTCCGCGTGGCGTAAGAACCCGGATGTGCCGCTGGTGGTCAGCGAGGTCAACCCGCAGGCTATGAAGTCGCGCCCTCTGGGCATTATTGCGAATCCGAACTGCACGACGATGGCGGCAATGCCTTCGCTGAAAGTTCTTCACGAAGAGGCCGGTTTGAAGCGCCTCATGGCGTCCTCCTACCAGGCCGTATCAGGTTCGGGTCTGGCGGGCGTGCGTGAGCTCATCGACCAGGTTGAGGCTGGCGTGAAGCAGGACTTGCAGGCGCTCACCACTGACGGCAAGGCAGTTAAGTTGCCCGAACCAAAAACGTACGTGGCGCCTATCGCGTTCAATGTGGTGCCACTAGCAGGTGGCCTCGTTGATGATGGTTCTTTGGAAACGGATGAGGAGCAAAAGCTTCGCGACGAATCGCGCAAGATTCTAGGCATTCCAACGCTTGCGGCCTCCGCAACTTGTGTGCGCGTGCCGGTGTTTACGGGCCACACGCTCACGGTTCACGCCGAGTTTGAAAAGCCGATCAGCGTGGAGCGTGCTAAGGAACTTTTGCAGGAGGCTCCTGGCGTCCAGCTTGTGGATGTACCTACTCCGCTGGCGGCCGCTGGCATGGATGGAACGCTGGTGGGCAGGATCCGCCAGGATCAGGCAGTTCCGGATGGGCGCGGCCTGGTGTTTGTGGTTGCGGGTGACAATCTGCGAAAGGGCGCCGCGCTTAATGCGGTGCAGGTTGCGGAGCTTGTTGCCAAGGAGCTTTCCGGCTCGGTTGCCTAGATCACTCACTGCTACGGAATACATTCGTAGCGCTTGTGGTTTAGGGTGTTAGCAACGCAAATAACTTTTGGAGGGTTACCTAATGGCAACTGTTGATGTGGACTTCGAGAAGTTCGGTAAGACCATTGAGGAAAACGATATTGTCCTAGTGGACTTCTGGGCAGCGTGGTGCGGTCCGTGCCGCATGTTCGGTCCGATCTACGAGGAGGCTTCGAACCGTCACGAAGACGTAGTTTTCGCGAAGGTTGATACGGAGGCCGAGCAACAGCTGGCCGTTGCCGCGCAGATCCAGTCGATTCCAACTCTGATGGCGTTCCGCGAGGGGCTCGCAGTGTTCCGCCACTCTGGCGTGCTACAAGGCGAGGCTCTGGATGACATCATCCGTCAGATTAAGGAGCTGGATATGGACGAGGTCCGCAAGCAGATCCAGCAGGCTGATGGTGAAGGCACGGAAGGCAACTAACGCCAAAGTGTGAAAGGTTCAGGCACGCGATATGCGTGCCTGAACCTTTTTACGTGCCCGAACCCTTTTGTAGTGTCTGTGAGCGCGGGGTTAGCGCGCGGTTTTGTAATGCATGGCTCCGGTCACGGGGCAACGAGCCTGCGCGCTCTGTTTGGCAAGGTCAAGCTGGTTGGCATCGTCGTCGCGATTGTTGAGGATGGAGAAGTTGAACCTCAAGTTCGCGACAGCTGGATCAATGTGGTTGATATCGGATTCGGCTGCCCCGAGGCCTCGCAAAATGAATGCCTCAGTGCAGGCCATGACGTTGCTACGCTCTTGCGGATTGGCGGGCAGGTCAATGTTGGACAGGCAGGAGAGCACCAGGCGCACCGTGCTAGCGTCCGGGTTTTGAGTGATTTTGCCGGCCTCGTATGCGCCGTTCAAAAGCTGGTAGATGATGTGCTGAATTGTGCGGGCGTGTTGTTTGAGTTGCTGTTGTGGAACCGCCGAAGTGATGCGTAGCGGGTAGCTGAAGTGGTTTTGGTTTCGAAGCTCTAGCTGGGCACGGATGTAGACGCGCAGCTGCTGAATCGGATCATCGATGATGCTGAGAGTTTCGCCGAGCGTCCTGGTGAAGCGCTTTGTGCTCTCAAGGGTGAGCGCCACCAGCAGGCTTTCTTTGTCTTCGTAGTGGTTGTAAAAAACGGTTCGGCCGATGCCTGCGCGCCTCGAGATTTGGGCGATCGAGATTTGCTCGAAGGAGTATTCGCGCATGAGCGATGCGAGCGCGGCAAATAGGGCATCGCGGGTATTTTCGCGGTGTTCGGCAAGGTTTGTCCCAGAGATTTTCGGCATAGATGTATTGTGACATTTTTCCCGTAAGTGTCGCAAAATCGTTTTGGGTAGACTCGAGGGCGTGAAGAAACTTGTAGTGGCAGCAGCTTTCATGCGCGGTGAAGGTGCAAAAGCGCAGGTGTTCGCGGCCGCGCGGGCATATCCTCAAGAGCTTCGCGGCTTGTATGAGCTGCCGGGCGGCAAGGTCGAACCGGAGGAGCGGCCCAGCGATGCCCTCGTTCGTGAAATCCGCGAGGAGCTAGGGTGCGACATCGAGCTTGGCCAACCGGTTTTGTCAAAGGACGAGGACGGAGCATGGCCGGTGCTGGGCGGACGGCGAATGCTGGTGTGGCTGGCTCGCCCGATTGGATCCCCGCAGGTGGGTGACGGTCACTTGGAGGCACGATGGGTGGCTGCCAGCGACCTGCATGAGATCACGTGGATAGAGCCGGATGTGCCGATTGTGGAGGCCGCTTTCAAACTGTATGCGCACGGGCTAGATAGTTTTGGCGCGTGCGAGGGACCGGCTATATACTGATCGGGCAACTAGACGCCAGATATGCCTGGTTTCTGGTGCTTGCGGGTGTAGTTCAATGGTAGAACATCAGCTTCCCAAGCTGAGAACGCGGGTTCGATTCCCGTCACCCGCTCCAACATGACGTCGAAAATGATAAGTAGGCGTTTGCGTTAGTGCGTACGCCCCAAGGGGGTCAAGAAAATCGCTTGCGTTAGCGGATTTGGGTTTTCCGTTACCTAGTATCCTGTTTTCCCTGTTCAGGTAGGGTGTCGGGGTTCAACTCGCTAACGGAGATGAAAAATGCGCCTCTGTGACCCGGCGTTAACGGTGGATCAGTGGTGTTGGTTCTAGGTTAGTAAACTTAGAATGATATTGTCTTATTTTCGGGCATTAGCCCGAATACCGCGTTATCGAAAGTGCTTTTAAAGCAAGCGCCTAAAACTGAATTTTGCTCTGTTGCCAGAGAGGGCCTATTGGCATCCTAAGTACGTCTAAGGCCTTGGAGTACACGCCTCCAAGGCCTTAGAGTCAGCGATTTAAAGGGCAAAAATCCCCACGGCTTTAACCGTCAATTTGCGGAGCCACATCAACAAATTCGGTTATAGGCACCGCCTGCTCACGTACCTTTTGAGCTTCGTCTTCGCTAACTATCCCCTCCGCCTTTTCTTCGGCATCACACCGGGCCTTGTAGTTTTCTATCTCATGCGCCTTGGCCGCCTCGTCCCAGCCAAGAATATCCGCAGCTATTTTCGCAACCTCGTCAATAGCAGCCAATCCGCGATTCCGATGCTCGTAACAGAGTCTGGTGCGGCGCGCCAGTAAGTCTTCCACATGCAAAACACCCTCATATAAAACACCAAACGCTATTTCTGCACGTCGAGATGGAGGTTTCCTCTTCGTCCATACGCAATAGGCTGGGCTTAGGCTTCGGTATAGGCTGCGGATTCCTGGGAGAAGCCTGCGTGCTGTGAAGAGCGATATTTAGTTCATTGATGGTGACGTATTTGATGTAGTCGTACCAGTTGTTTGGGAAGCTCTGGATATAGTGGATTTTCTTGTGTTTATTGGAAAATCGCAGGAAATAGAGTGAGAGGCTGAAAGGCTCTGTTCTTAGCTGGATGCCTTGCGATTTTGGGCAATATTTTATGAGTATTGATGATTTCTCTTGTTCACGGGTTCGTTAGGCGTTTTCGCGAGGCAAAATCGCTATCTCTAAACCGGCGAGTACGACTTCCATGATGATTTCAAAGTATTCCTGACTCATGCGGTCTTCATTTTTCGGGTTGGCTAGCGGAATTAAGTAGCCCTGGATGATGTCAGCCAGCGTTGTGGAGCAGACAGCTAGGGGCTGAAGTTGGGTAATCATTTGGCCTAGGTCGTGGCGCTGTTCCTGCTTGGTTGGGCTGCGCAAGTTGCGAGCAGTAATGCTCCACAGCATCGTGTTGATGATAATTGAGTATGCGATGTGAATGTACTTGCTAAAACCAGCAT
>OJYO01000394.1_pt1 | contig 9940 bp, 9 predicted proteins | sample 1600971 | NCBI WGS metagenome assembly OJYO01 (sample SAMN04436979, study PRJEB24849) | human gut metagenome | biome: human gut; feature: NICU; material: stool | host: Homo sapiens | place: USA: Saint Louis, MO | collected 2010-08-08 | reverse complement strand
TAGAAGAATATAACAATATTAATATAGAACTAAAAATGGAAGGTAATAATATGAAGATTTTAAAAAAGATATTAATGGTTATGGTAATGGTGGTGATGACTCTTACTAGCAGTTCATTTGCCGCGGGTGATTATTCGATAACTGTGAAGGTGGATAAGAAGCTAGGAGAGGCTCGTGGAGATATTTCGTTGTGGAAGGTGTCTGATGAACAAGTGCCATACGATAATAAATCAAGTAAGCTTGATGAACTTAACAAGTTATCTATTGAAGAGCTGAATTCTAAGTATTCCAATCCAACTGTGTTGGCGTTTAATGATAATCAAATTGTGTTTGATAAGTTGAGCGCTGGTGCATATTATATGAGGGATACTTCTGGTATTAAGAGGGACAAGGATATTGTTCCTGCTTTGATTAACCTTCCAGATGATGTGGAAAATGACAGCAAGAATGTGACTATTCATGCGAAGGAGTCTTCTACGAATGTGAGACTTGTGAAGGTGGACGAGAGCGGCAATCCTTTGAAGGGTGCGAAGTTTAAGTTACTTGTGAGACGTGGTAGCGAATATGTTGAGTTAAAGAACAAGGCTACTATGAAAAAGGATGATAAGCTTGAATTATCTCCAAATGATGACGACAGATCCAAGGTGAAATCTGAAGAAAATACAGATGAGTCGAAGAAGGCAAATTCCAAGGAAGTTAAAAAGGAAGAAAAGTCCAGTGAGAAATCTAAGAATGAGGAAAAATCAGATGAGGGCTTGTATATTTCGAATGAATCTGGTGAGATTATAATCAACGATATTAAAAAGGGCGATTATATTTTCAGAGAGGTGGAAGCTCCAGCAGGTTATGTGATTAAGAATGTAGACACTAAGTTTACTATTTCTGATAAGTCTGTGGAACTTAGGGTTGTTAACAGTAAGACTTCCGAAAAAGACAAGGGTAGACATGATTTTATGAAGACTGATGAAGCTAAGAAGCCTTTGGGTGGTGCGATGTTCAAGGTTATGACTAAGAACAAAGACGGTAAGTTTGAGCCTGTTAAGAAAGATGGCAAGGATTATATTGTAACAAGCGCTGACAATGGTAAGTTTGCTGTAGAAGATATGGATTATGGTAAGTATTATTTGGTAGAGATAAAGGCTCCGGAGGGTTTCATTTTGTTGAGTGAGCCTGTGGAATTTGAAATCAAAAAACAAGCGGATGATAAGACTATTTCCATTGCTTTCATCACTAACAAGAAGGATACTATTACTAGACGAAAAACTCCGGGCGACGATATTACTAGACGAAGAACTCCAGGTGGAGATATTACTCGTCGTATTCCAAAGACTGGGGATATTAGGTTTTTCATGAGTATGATTGGCGGTGCGATTATGTTCTTTATTGGTAAGTGGATAATTGCGAAGGACGATAAGTTAATAGGAAAAAATATTAAGTAATTCGAAAAATAGATTTGAGAATATGTAAAAATAAACCCTCATGCTAGGTGGTCTACGATTTTGTGAGATGTGTTATTGGTGTGAGGGTTTGGTTATGTTCGTTATCAAGTATTTTTCGATTTTATTTTTTTAAGGTATAATTGACTTAGAAATCGGTATTTTAGAAAGGTTATTGTAATGTGGAAGAAGATTAAGCATAATTTTGTGTTTATTTTAATATTTTTATTGGGATTTGGTGTGATGATGTATCCTGTGATTTCTAGGTTGTATTATAGGGTGGATTCGACTAATCAAGTGAAGGAGTTCGACAAGGCTGTGAAGGGTTTGTCGAAAGAGGAATTGGATAAGAGGTTGGCACTTGCGAAGGGCTACAATGATTCGTTGAATAATGTGGTGAGCAAGGATCCTTATGATAAGAAGAACCAAGAAGAGGGCAGGAAGGCTTATGCGAGAATGCTTGAGGTGAAGGAGAAGATTGGTCACGTGGAGATTCCGAAGATTAATCAAGATTTGCCGATGTATGCTGGTACGAGCGAGGATGTGTTGCAGATTGGGATTGGCCACTTGGAGGGGACTTCTCTTCCTATTGGGGGGAACAATACTCATGCAGTGTTGACTGCTCATAGTGGGCTTCCTACGGCGAAGTTGTTTACTGATTTGAAGATGATGAAGATTGGCGATAAGTTCTATGTTCATAATATTTTCGGGACGTTGGCTTATCAGGTGGATCAGATTAAGATTGTGGAACCTTCGAATTTCAATGATTTGCTGATTGTGAAGGGGCATGATTATGTTACGTTACTTACTTGTACTCCTATTATGATTAATTCGCACAGACTTTTGGTTAGAGGTCACAGGGTTCCTTATGTTCCTGCTGTGGATGAGGCGTTGATTGCTGATAACAAGGCAAGTTATATTTACAGGTATTTGTTCTATGTTTCTTTGGTTATTATCGCTATTTTGTTGTATTTGATTTATCGTCAACGTAAGGCGAAGAAGAGGTTGAAGGAACTTGATGTAGAGGATAAGCATGAAGAAGTCTAAGTTAAAGGAAAATTTGAAATATGTGTTGATTTTCTTGGTGGGGTTTGCTGTGGCGATGTATCCTTTGATTTCGAGGTTGTATTACAGGATTGAGGCTAACAGTGCGGTGCACGATTTTGATACTACGGCTAAGAAGATTGACAAGAAGGAGATTGACAGGAGAATTAGGCTCGCTCAGATTTACAACAAGACTTTGGATCCTAGTAAGCTTGCGGATCCTTATTCTGAGAAGGAAAAAAAGAATGCGATTAGCGAGTATGCGAGAATGCTCGAGGTGAAGGAAAAGATTGGTCATGTGGAGATTCCGAAGATTAATCAAGATTTGCCGATTTACGCTGGTACGAGTGAGGAGGTTTTGCAAAAGGGTGTTGGCCACTTGGAGGGAACTTCCCTTCCTGTTGGTGGCAAGAGTACGCACACTGTGTTAACTGCTCACAGGGGGCTTCCTACGGCGAAGCTGTTTACTGATTTGAACAAGATGAAGAAGGGCGATGTGTTTTTCATTCACAATATCAAAGAGGTGTTGGCGTACAAGGTTATCGACATTTTTGTTGTGGAGCCGAGCGATTTCGACAAGGTTTTGGTTGTGGAGGGCAAGGATTATTGTACGTTATTGACTTGTACTCCGTATATGATTAATTCGCATAGGTTGTTGGTTCGTGCTGAGCGTACTGAATACAATCCTGCTGCTGTGGAGAAGGATTTGGTGAGTCAAGTGACTGGTAAGTACAAGATTTATTTGATTATTTCACTGATTATTATTGCGATTTTGTTGTGGTATTATATTAGGCAAAGAAGAAGGAAGAAGAATAATGAGATCAAGTAGGAAGATTGGTTATGTGATTTTGTTTGTGGGGATTGGGTTGTTGACTTTTTGTTTGAGCAATTTGTCGTACAAGATTTTCTCGCAAGATAAAAAGATGGATGATTTTTTGAGGACACAAGGTGAGATGTCGACTGAGCTTTCCGAAAGAATTGACAAATACAATTCGAATGTGAATGTGGATGAAACGGGTCTTGTGGATCCTTTTAATTCGGAAGATATTGAGCTTGAGGGTAGCAAGGTGATTGATGAGAACGGGATTTTCGGGTATTTGGAGATTCCTAAGATTAATTTCAAGAAGCCTATTTATTTGGGTGCGAGCTACAATCATTTGGCAAAGGGTGTCGGTCAACTTGACGGGACTTCAATTCCTGTGGGTGGTAAGGGCAGGCGTAGTGTGCTTGCAGGCCACAGGGGTTGGTACGGCGATATTATGCTGTTGAAGGTGGGTCAGTTGTATTCTAATGATGTGGTGTATGTGCATCATCATGGGAAGACTTTGACTTACAAAGTTGTCGGAAGAGAGTACATCAGTCCGTCGGATTGGGATATGTTGAAGCCTGTGGAAGGCAAGGATATGCTGACTATTTTGTCGTGTGATCCGATGTATCCTCCGTTCACGAGAAGAATTTTGATTAATTGCGTGAGGGTTGATGAGAATTCTGGTAAGGCGGGTGCTGATTCTACAAGTAAGAAAAATGCGGCGCAAATGAACACTAAGAGCGATTCGTCATCAAAGACTGTTGATTATGTTTTGTTGGCGCTTACGATAGTAGCATGGATTGTGCTTATTGTGAATATTAGAAAATTCGTGTTGGATATTAGAAGGCATGGGAAATAAAATAAGGGGTAGTGCAATAGATTTTCTATTGTGCTACCCTTTTTGTTTGAGCTGAAAATTTTATCCGAAATATATTCCGAAAAACTGTGCTACTGATGCTAGTATTATGAATATGTGCCATATTGAATGGAAGTATTTTCTTTTCTTAGCGTAGAAGTAGACTCCGATGGAATATAGAACTCCTCCTGATAATATGAGTATGAATGAAAGCATTCCAGAGATTTGGATGACTTTTTTCATAAGTAATACAGACATCCATCCCATTACTACGTAAAGTATGAGTGATTGCTTTTTGTATTTTTCTTGGAGATTTTTCCTGAATATTGTGATTTTGAAGATTATTCCTATTAGTGCTATAAGCCAAACGGCTACTAAAAATCCTACTCTTTGTCCGCCTTGTAACACTCCGACTATTATTGGTGTGAATGTTCCAGCTATGCAGATGAATATTGCGGAGTGGTCAAAATATCTGAGGACTTTTTTTGCTTTGGTGTTGGTGATGGCGTGATATAGCGTGGAGAATAGGAACATCAGCATTAGGCTTACTCCGTAAATTATGTTTGCGATTATAAGTGGGGTGTTGCCTTGTGATTTTATGATTAATAGTACCATGAACGCTATTGCTATTAGCACTCCTACTCCATGTGTGACGGAGTTGAAGATTTCTTCGCCTATTGTGTATCTTTTATTAGTTTGTTGCATTGATTCCTCCTTTTTTATGTTAATGAAATTTTATTCTTTAATTGTGGTTATTTTATGAGTTTGTGAAAATGTTTGTGATACGATGATACAAATGGCAAAAGTGTGTGAATTAGGATATAATTGATGTAACGAATGATGAAAAAGAGGGATTTATGAGATATAGATTATATAATGCGGATGATTACGACTTATGTTGTGATTTGTTGAGAGATTCTAATATGAAGTACAGTTTTTCTGAGAAGAGCGATGTGAAATTGTTTGAGGACATTGTGAAATCGGAGAGTTTCTGTGAGGATTGTACTTTTGTATTGGAAGACGATGATGCGATTTGTGGGCTTGTGATGTTCACAAAATGTCGTGTGAGGAAGTTCGATGGGTTGTTGTTGTCGATTTTCTACATTGACGATGAGCATTTGAGTGATGATACTGTGGATTTGCTTGTGGGAAACGCTGTGAATGATGTTATGAGTCGTGGTGTAAAATTTGTCTGCGTGATGGGTGAGCCTGATGTGTTCAGGAGGTTTGGTTTCACGAGGGCGAGAGACTACGGGATTTTGTGTCCTTTTTATGTGGAGGATGATTATTTCATGGCGAGATGCGAGGATGGTTTCAAGACTCGTGGAGAGCTTAGTTATGCAAAGGAGTTTTTTGAGTAATGAAGATTAGTTTGTGTGCTGTGGAGCAACGTTTGAATGATAAGGTATTTAATATGAAGCAGATTGAGAAATACGCGAGAGAGGAAGCTGAAAACGGCGCTGACATGTGTGTGTTTGGGGAAAGTTTTCTGCAAGGGTTTGAGTGTTTGAGTTTTGTGTACAAGGATGATGTCGGTGTTCCTGTGACGCAAAACTCGAATGAGATTGCGGAGGTTCGTAGGATTGCGAGGGAGAATGAGGTTGCGATTTCGTTCGGATATATTGAGAATGATCATGGCGCTTTTTATTCTTCGCAGATGACTGTGACGAAACGTGGCGAGATTATCAACAATTACAGGAGAATGAGTCCTGGTTGGAAGGAGCCTTCTGCTTGTAGCGATTACAGGGAAGGCGATAAGTTGTATTTGTACAAGATGGATGGCGTGAGTTTTTCGACGTTGATTTGCGGGGACTTCTGGGATGAGGATTTGTATACGTATATTTCGATGATTGACTCTGATATTTTGTTGTGGCCTGTGTTTGTCGATTTTTCGGTGAAGGACTGGTTTAAGAATGAGTTTGAGGACTACAAGAAACAATCGCAGCTTGTGCCGATGCCGGTGTTGTTTGTGAATTCGTTTGTGGATGAGGATGACAGAGCGAAGGGTGGCGCTTATGTGTTTTACCAAGGGAAGGTTGTTGAGGAATTGGAGCCAGGGAAAGAGGGCGTGTTGAGGTATGAGTATAGGAAGTAGTGAGGTGTGAGTGTTTTTAGAAGAGATGTTGTTAGAGTTACTGTAGAGAGTTCGTGTGTAGGTAGGTTTTGAGTGAGGGGTAAGTTGTTAGATGGGGTTAAAGAATTCGTGGCTAGATAGACAGGGGCAAGGTTATGATTGCTGGAATTACTCTGTTTCATACCAGAATAAAAGGTTTAACTTCACTCGTCTAGCTTCCAAAAATTGGAAAACAACAAATCTCGAAATCCTAAAATTTGAAGCACGCTTCGCTTACGCGGTCAAATTTTGGCCGGATTTCTGCGATTGAGTTTTCACAATTTTTTCCAGATGACTCGCTTAGTTAAAGCCTTTTATTCTAAAGGATCATACCTCTGGGAGATTAAGGGGAGAAAGTTGATAATTCAACTCTCAAAATCCTAAATCAGTCCGCGGCTTCGCTCCCTGATTTTGACGGATTTTTTCGAATGAATTTTCGTTTGTATGGGGCTGTTGCTTAGGTAGGTAAGGACAGGGGTTGTGGTTGCAGGATGAAGATAGAAAGTTCGTGTAAAGGTAGACAGGGACGAAGTTTTGATTGCTGGAATTACTCTGTTTCATACCAGAATAAAAGGTTTAACTTCGCTCCTCTAGCTTCCAAAAATTGGAAAGCCTCTAATCTCGAAATCCTAAAATTTGAAGCAAGCTTCGCTTACGCGGTCATATTTTGGCCGGATTTCTGCGATTGAGTTTTCTCAATTTTTTCCAGATGACTCGTTTAGTTAAAGCCTTTTATTCTAAAGGAAATTACTTATAAACTGATGGTTTTTGCATGAAATACCTTAAAAATCGTGGATATGAATTTGAAAATTACGATAGGTTTACATATCTCTAAACGAGAAAAAAAGCAGATTACTACAATTGCTGTAGAATATCATCTGGAGAAAATAAGTATAAATCCATGCGAAATGAACCGTTAAGAAATCTCACTGGTGCCAGAGCGAAGCTCGCACTTGAGATTTTAGGTTTATGAGCTTAGGATTTATTTATTTTCGTAAGCTAGATATTCGGGCAATTGTGGTTTTCTGCTTTGCATATTTTGAAGAGATTTTTATTCTAACAAAAAAAGAAGCTGTTTTGCAGCTTCTTTCCTAATTCTATTAGAATTTGTTTACTAGATTTTCTAATGTTTCGAGTTTGATTTGTGGATTCCATTCTGATCCGCTATCTTCTAGTTGCTTGATGTATGCTTGTTTGTCTTCTTTGTAGTAGTCCATTGTGTTTTTCAATGCTTTTACTGCCATTTTGAAGTTTTCTGTGTCTTTTACTTCTGAGACTTTTTTGATGAAGTATTGTTGTGATTGTTCAGGTTTTGTTTCTAGGAATTCGCATCTGTTGACTATTTCTGTGAATAGTCTGTCCATTTTAAGTGATGCTCCTGCTGTTCCTACTTCGTATTTTTCTAATCTTTCTACAAATTCATCTAGTGTTGCTTTTTCATCATCTGTAAGTTCTTGTTGGTTGTCTTTTTTTGTTTCGTCTTTTTCTGTAGCTTCTGTTGTTTCTTCTGGTTTTTTGTCTTCTTTGTTTTCTTTGTCTTCTTTTTTGTTTTCTTGTGTGTCAGCTGCTGTGTCTTTTTTGTTGTTTTCAGCTGTTGATGTTGTTGTATCTGGTTTATTCAATGATTGTTCGCTGCTACAGCTTGATAATGATACTGAAGCTACAAGTGCAAGTAATAGTCCAAATTTTTTAATGTTTTTCATAAAATCCTCCTCCGATTTCTTTATATATATTATACCACTATTTCGATTTTCCAATCAGGAGAATGTCTACAATATAGCTACAATTATACTAAGATGCCTATTATTATGGTGATGATGACAAGCGTTATGATGTGTAGGATGATGTCCAGATAAATTGCGGCTAATAATTCTATTAGGTAGGTGTTGATTTTGGAGCTGAGGTTAGATTCTGCGGGTATTACTGTCCAATTGACTTTCATTTTGTTGCAGATGAGTTTGGTTCTGAATGCGTGGAAGTTGTTGGTGATGACGCAGATTTTTTTATCCACAAAATCTGTATCTTGTTGTTGAATCAGCTTTTTTACGTATTTTATGTTTTGCATTGTGTTCATGGCAAGTTTTTCCAATAAAATATCTGTGTCTTGGATGTTGTTTTGGACGGCAAAGTTTTTCATGGCTACGGATTCTTCGATGTCTCCGTTGGATTTGCCGCCGGAAAATATCATAATGCTTTTGTTGGTTCTGTAGTAGGAAAATGATGTGAGCATTCTTTGTTTAATGAGTTCTGAGAGTTCGATTCCTTTCATGGATCCTCCGAGGACTATGATGTAGTCAAAATCTGTGGCGATTTTTTTGTATTTGATTATGAGGTTTCCGAGTAGGTGTGACAGTACAATTAAGCTCAGATACAAATTCATTCCTATTATGTATTTGTAAAGGTCAAATATTTTGAACAGGTTTATTGCTATCATTGCGATGTATAATAAACTTGCAGATAAGTGAAGTGCGATGTTGGCTTTGACTTTTGCTTTTTGGTAGAGTCTGTATGATACTATCGCTAATATAAATACGTCTGTGATTACATTGATCGCTATGATTATGTTCAAGATTATATTTGAACGTGGCGCAAATAATAGTCCGATGGAACTAATTGCGAACAAAACGATGCTTGTTGCTGTGAACATGCTTATGAAGTTGTCTGTGGCTGCGATTATTAGAAGTATCGCAGATATTAGTAGTAGTGTGTACATGTGTATTCCTTTCACGAAAAATTATATCACACATTGTGGGGTTGGTTGATGATATAATCATATTAAGAAGGGGGTTTTTATGAGAGGTTTAGTGTTGGAAGGTGGCGGAGCGAGAGGCTGCTATCAGATTGGCGCTTACAAGGCGTTGGTGGAAATGGGAATTGACTTTGATTATGTTGTGGGAACTTCGATTGGAGCTATCAATGCGGCTATGATTTGTCAGGGCGATTGGGAGATTGCGTATAAATTGTGGGAGAATTTGACTTATGATGATGTGATTAGCCTAAAGGACAATGATGTCAATTCTATTATGGAAGAGAATTTAAGTTTGAATAATGCGAAGGATAAGCTTGTCTTGGCGAAGGATTTTATCGATAACAAGGGTTTCAGTGTGGAGCCTTTGAATGAGTTGTTGAGCGAATATATTGATGAGAAAAGAGTTCGTGAATCTAAGATGAAGCTTGGGCTTAATACTGTTGATGTGGAACAAAAGAAGCTTTTAAATTTGTTTATTGACGATATTCCACAAGGTCACTTGCGAGATTATTTGCGTGCAAGTTCCAATTTGTTGGTGTTTAAGCAAGAAAAACTTGACGGTAAGAGGTTGATTGACGGCGGATATATGGAGAATAATCCGTACAAGATGGTGGATGATGTGTGCGATGAGGTTGTTATTGTGTCGTTGAAGCCGTATTTGTTGACGAGTAAGTTGAAGACAAATCCAAAATACACGATTATTAAAACGTGGGACAGGGACTTCCCAAAAATTTTGGAGTTTGAAAAGGAAAAGATGCGATACGGTTTGAAGCTTGGATATGATGATACGATGAAGGTGTATGCGGATTTGAAAAAAGAAAATTTGTAGAATTATTGGAAAATATGTTGAAAATTTGAAAATTTTGTTGGAAAAAGTTTTTGTTAGTTGTATAATATTTAATATAGAGAATTTTTGAAAGAAGGAGGTCTGAAT
>OJYO01000393.1_pt1 | contig 9950 bp, 9 predicted proteins | sample 1600971 | NCBI WGS metagenome assembly OJYO01 (sample SAMN04436979, study PRJEB24849) | human gut metagenome | biome: human gut; feature: NICU; material: stool | host: Homo sapiens | place: USA: Saint Louis, MO | collected 2010-08-08 | reverse complement strand
GGACATCCGGTTGGGTTGAGGTGGCCGGCCAGGCAAGCAGTCCCTCGAGCCCCACGGCGACGAGGCTGCGAGCCTCCGCGCGGCGGGCGAGGCTCGTTGTCGCGGGCATGTGTGGGGCGAGTGCGTCGGTCCATGTGGTCGTCCGTGTCCAGAGAGCCTCGCCGAGCTCCGGGGTAGACGTGATGAGCACGACCCGCTGGTAAAGCTGCTCTACCGGATTGGACGCAATGTGAGCGACCATGGCATCAGTCAATGAAGCCGCGTCGAGGACATGACCTTCGGAGACAGCTGCAAGCAGGACATCGACATCAGAGGTCTTGGCGACGGAGAGAACCAGGGATTCCTTGGTGCCGAAGTGTCGATAGACGGTCATGGGTGACACGTCCGCAGCAGCTGCGACTTCCTCGACGGTGGTCTCTGCGTAACCGCGGGCCGTGAAGAGATCGATGGCTGCACTGCGGATTTTGCGGCGCAGCTCAAGCTTCTTCGCTGCTCGAGATCGGGACGTCGCCATGAGCCGTACTCTACTGGGCGAAGTACGGCCCATGGCGGTGGTGAACAGGAGCAGTGCGCTGACGATAACGGCGACCGAACAGAGGGCCAGTACCGAATCCATGGCAGTGACGTAGGCAGTGTTGGCCGTGGCATCGATCTGGTCCCGGAGCCCAGGGAACTGAGGGGCTGTGGCCTTGGCCACACCGATACCGGTATTGATCTGCTTCACGATGAACTCGGGAAGGTGCGTTGATTGGCTGGTGACTGCCCGGGTGTAGCGGTTTCCGAGCAGGCTGCCGAGGATCGCGATCCCGAGCATGGACCCGATCTGACGAATGGTGTTGATGAGCGCCGCCGCAGTTCCATGTGCTTCTTCGTCAACTTGGTCCATGGCGTGCGCAGGGGCAAATGATTGAGAAGGCCCCTGCCCCAATCCCAAGAGTGTCAGTCCCGTCATGATCGGCGCAGCGCCTGAGACGACCTTGGTGGCGGCGGCGATGCCCATCCCGATCCCGATCAGGACCAGACCGCTGGGGAGAGCTAGTTGTGCGCTTTGGGGATGCTTGGACGCGCGGGCAGCAGCGAAGGACCCCAGTCCAGTCGCCGCTGCCATGGGGAGCAGCATCAGCCCCCCGGCAACGGCCGAGTGTCCCAGCACGCTCTGGATGAATCCCGGCACGATGAACAACACGCCGAACAGAACGAAGTTGACCACCATGAGGCCCATGGCGGACGTGCGGAAGTGGTGATTCCTGAGCAGGGACAAGTCGGCCAGGGGCGACTGGGTCCGAGCGGCCCTCAGGGGAGTTACAGCTTGATGCCGAAAAGTCGGCCAGGGGCGACTGGGTCCGGGAGTCGACGACGAGGCACACAATGAGTGCGGCGATCCCTGACGTCGTGGCCATGTAGCCGCCCGGTGAGTTGATCAGTCCGGCGGTGATCAGGATGAACCCGGCAGTCGACAGAAGTATCTGCGGGGCAGGGGCCGCTCGCCTGACAGGGCGCATCGGGTCTGGTGGGATGCACGCCGCAAGCACCATCACGAGGGCAAGGGCACCGACGAAGTCGATCGCGAACATTGCCTTCCATCCCCAGTTGTCAATGGCCAGCCCGCCGAGGATGGGACCGAGCGGTGCGCCCAGCGAGCCGGCAGCGCTCCAGATGGCGGTCGCACGTGCCCGGTATGGCGCCTGGACGAGCCACGGGATCAAGGCAAGTGACATCGGAGTGAACACGCTCGCGCCCAGTCCCATGACGGCCCGTCCCACGAGCAGCCCGATCACCGTGGGACTGAACAAGGGGACAGCGGCCCCCACTCCGAACAGACAGACGCCGATCAACAGAAGGCGGCGGTGCCCGATGCTGTCGCCCAAAAGACCGCCGGGGAGCAGCGCAGCGAGAAAGCCCAGCGTGTAGGAAGACACGATCCACTGCAAGGCTCGGTTGCCCGCATGGATGCTGCTGCCGAGGTCCGGCAGTGCGACGTTCACCATGGTGGTGTTGACGTAGAGCAGAGCCATTCCTCCAGCAAGAGCCCACACTCCTGCCCACCGTTCAGAACTGGTAGTCCCTAACATATGTTAGAGGCTACCAGTTTCCGATCGTCCACTATCACGGTGAGCAGCTCAGGAGGCATACACATGCGTATCTATGCGTCGGGTCGACCTCTGTATCAAATCACCCACCAGATCCATGACCTCATGGTCCAATGTGATCACGAGTTCTTTTCTCCGCTCTCATGACGCCAAGGCGTGGGCGTTCAAGTGCGGAGTGATCACCAGCTCGAGGGCGGTGCCGAAAACCGCTTCTCCTCGATGATGACAGGCGCCCGCACCATCACTCTTGTCAAGAACGGCGATCTGGATGCCTTTCTGGCCCGCTGCGCTCCGGTGTCATGGAAGAGGGGTAGGGCTATGCCCACGTGAGCACGGCGGTCGTGGCACCGGCCAACCGTGGTAAAAGGCTCACCAAGACGTTCGCGGCTCCCGTCGTGGTGGCGGTTGTGCGGTAGGGTGCGGCCGGTCGATTATGGAAGGTCGGGGACCAGGTGGACAAACATGAGGTAGTGTTCGCTTCGAGGTCGGTGGGACCACACCGTGGGGTCAGCATCCTCGATCGTGCGCCTGGCCGGAGCCGTTCTGGCCGAGCAGACCGACGAATGGGTCGAAGGATGTCGCTACCGCGGCCTCGAAGTCCTGGGCCCGCTGCCCGTATCACTCTGGTACCCGACACCTACCTCGAACACACAGACCACGACCTACCAGCCCTGACCGTCTGACCCCGAGAAGGAGTACGCAGCTACACCACCACTAGGGATTTGGCCTTCCCGGCCCTGCTCGCAGCGGGACCATCCGGACCGCCTCCGTTTTCTCATCCGGGGTGTAGCGCCGTGTCTGCGGTTTCCCGGGAACCTGCCACTTCGGCATGTACTCATTCTCGTTTCTAGACCAGTGCCTGAACAGGCTTGGATCAGCTCACCGAACTCCTGGTCGACCTCGACGACCTCCACAGCAATTGCGAACCAGCCGAACGCCGCATCCTCAACCGCACACTGTTCACCCACATCACCATCGACGACGAAGAGAACGCCACCCACATATCCGCCGAGGCCACCGTCAGCGTCCTCGCCCACACCAACATCGATGCCTCGGCGCAGGTCACCGCAGAAACAAAACTGCCCCACCATCAGGCGGGGCAAGCTTCGATATTCTCATTTTACGTGGAGCATAGGGGATTCGAACCCCTGACCTCTTCCATGCCATGGAAGCGCGCTACCAACTGCGCCAATGCCCCGAAAACAACTCCTCAGGAGGGTCATCCTCTTCGTTCACCCGACCGCCCGGGCGACCAGGCAAACGTTACCGGATCCCACCCATCCTCACCAAATCGGACCAAGCCAGGCCAGTATTTGCGTATGGGTATCGACACACACTCATGCGCAACGCACCTTCACCGCCCCAAGAAGCCGTCCACCACCGCGCCGCCCCTCTCGCACGACTCCTACTGCCGAGGTCAGCTCTGCACGTCTGTGGCTTTCAGGTAGCCCTGACGGTGTCCCAGGAAGACACATACGTACCGGTCCTTTCCGGTCACATCGACGTGGTCCTTGGGTGGCGGAGCGTCGAACGTCTTGGACCGGTAATAGTCTGTCGCGGGCTGAGGGTCGATGACGACATAGCGCTGACCAGGCTCCAACACGTACGGCAACGCAGCCTCGGGCTGCACCCAGGTGCCGTCCGGATAGGCAGAGGCTTCCGGGTACGCCCGGCCATAACCTGACGTGCGCGAAATCACGGTGATCGTTCGCGCTCCCGGGACAACTCGTGCCACCGGCTGTCGAGCGGGATTGTGGAACCACGCCTTAGCTCCCAGGTACCAGACGGCGACCCACTCGTCGTCCTTCCCTCCAACCTCTGCGACGACATACTCCGCACCCGTGTTCAGCCGGGCGCCGACGTCGGCAGGTTCTGTTGTTGCCGGCTCCGGGCTGATACCGGCATCAACAACCGTCGGGGCATCCGACGACGGGGCCTGCCTCGCCGTCACAAAGTTCACTCCTCTGACGACCTGGCCGTTGTAGGCCTGCGTGTTCATTTCGAAATCAGGCAAAATCCTCACGACGTCATCGCGCTTGGGTCTGGTGCTCACCGTGCCCTCGGTGAGTGGGCGGCCCAACAGCTCAAAGTATCGAGCCCAGTTCCAGAAGGCGCCCGGATCCCAGTGCATCCCCTTGATGTGCTCGGTGTCAATGCCAGGAACCTCGTCATGGCCAATGACGCGACCACGCGTCAGCGGGATCCCATATTTATCGCACAGATAGCGGACTAGCGCTGCACTCGAGCGGTACATCGCGTCCGTGTACCAGGATTCTCCCTCGAGAGCCTTACCCTCGTGCTCGAGTCCGAGGGCGTGCATGTTGTAGTACCAGTTCCCGGAGTGCCAGCCGATGTCCTTGGGATCGAGGTGCTGCGCAACGTGACCGTCAAATGATCTCAACGTGTAGTTCCATGCGAGGTAATTCGGCTTCTCCACAAGTTTGATGGTGTTGTCGTAGGTCTCCTCGGTGTCGTGGATGACGATTCTCGTCAGCGAAGGCGCAGAGGGGCGGCGCGCAAGGTCGTGATTTCCGTACTTCACCGGATCAGATCCGTACTGCTGATATGGAGCAGGTATCCACTCGATGTGGAGGCTATCCGGCCCGTCAATCGGCGGCCCGGACACCTTATGCTCAGGTAACGCTGTTCGGCTGATAAGCGGGCCGAAGATGGCCATGGCAGTAAACGAACGGCGGCTCATGTCGATCATCGGAATCGTCCTCTCGCCCAGTAAAGATGCTTGTGAACCCACACAAGCACACCACATATGGGGGTCACATCACGAAGGATCACCGCACAGGAGCGTTACATCCATACCGGTTAGGTGAGGTGGCCATCGTCGGGGAGTGGGTAGAGCGTGCGGATGATGTTGGCGGCTGGGCCGGTGGGTGCGTTGCGGTAGCCGGTCCCGGCTCAGAGGTGGACCCGGTGGGCGTCGCTGGCTTGGGTGGCAGCTTGTCGCAGTGGACGGGTGAGGTGGTGCACGGCGGGGTATGCGTGGGATGCGGTGGCGTGGTGTTGGGTGATGAAGTCGTTAGTGAGGGCGCGGGCCGGTCGTCCGGTGAACGCGTGGGTGATGGTGGTGTCGTCGAAGGCGGGGTCGGCCAGTGCCGCCCGGTGGGTGGCTGAGGTTCCGGCTTCGTTGGTGCGGAGCAGAAGGGTCCCTACGGCAACCGCGATGGCGCCTGCATCAAGTGCTGCTCGTACCGCTTCAGCGCCATCGATGCCGCCGGCGGCGATCACTGGCAAAGGGCTGGCCTTGCGCACGTGTGAGACGAGAGTGGGGAGGTCTTCCGGTTGTGGTGTCCGCGTGGGGTCGAAGGTGGCGCTGTGTCCACCGGCTGCGGGGCCTTGGATGATGAGCCCGTCGGCACCGTGTTCGGTTGCGGCGACGGCTTCGTCGGGGGTCGTGACGGTGATCAGTGCCTGTGTGCTGTGCTCGTGGAGGGTGGTGATGATGCCGCGGGGTGGTAGGCCGAAGGTGAAGGACACCACGGGGACGGGATGTGTGGTCAGGAGTGCGATCTTGTCATCCCAGTGGTCGTCATCGGAGATGGGGCAGGGGTCGAGTTGCAGGCCGTAGTGTTCGGCTTCCGGGGTAAGTTCATCGGCATAGGCAGACAAGGCAGCCGGGTCGACGGTGGCGTTGCTCGGCACGAAGATGTTGACGCCGAAGGGAACGTTCTTGGCCTGAAGCTGCTGGATTTCTGCGTGGAGGGCTTCGGCGGTTTGTAGCCGCCGGCGAGAAATGGGAAGCCGCCTGCTTCGGCGACCGCCAGGGCAAGCGCGACAGTGGTGGGTCCACCTGCCATGGGTGCAGCAACGATCGGCCGGGGAGTGGGAATGAGGATAGTCACGAGCGTTTCCTTCCCCTGAGGGGATTCATGCGGTCTCGTGCTGGGGTCGGGTTGCATTGAAGCAAGCAAGTCCAACGATACGAGCAGTGCCAAGTGGATGAGGGCGGCTGCCGGCCTCGGCGACGAGGGGTGCGCCGTCGTTGGTGAGGAAGATGGGGACGTTGTTGATCTCGCGGAGTTCTTGGCAGGTGGGTATTCTGCTTTGCGGGTCCGGTCATACCAACCTCAGCCACGACGATCGAGCACAGCCTTCGCAGTTGCGATGTCGGTTACCAGATCCGTTACCAGATCGCCTCGAAGGATCGCAGCCAAAGCCGGGGCCTTTTCGGCTCCGAAAGCGCTGACGATGACGTGGGTGATTGATGGGATTCGGTCGATCGGTATTGTCATCAACCCTTGGCAGAAGCCCGCATCGACGTGACGGCCCTGAGCATCGATGTGGTGCCCACAGATGTGGCCGACCGCTCCCCGCGACAACAACTCGGCATGAGCCCGTTCGGGCATCACATGATCGAAAATCGGTGCCACCGAATTCACCCCGACCGCGCCCACCCCTGTCACCAAGATGTCGGCGTGGGAGGCCATTGCGATCGTCATTCCAATGGACTTCTCCGCCTTTAAAGCCGCTGCTACTTGCGGATTCGATACCAACACTGGCGCGGGCATCACTCGGTAAGCGCAGCCAAGTCGCTCCGCCAGTTGGCGACACAGTTCGGGGGAGTCAAGGAGTAGATTCCCCCGCGCTGTCCCCCCAATTGCCTGGACCACTGTCGCTTCAGGGTGACGTGTCGGGGTCATGGCGCGCACCACCGAAGCTACTCCACGCCCATTCGACAGCGCGATGACCGAGTCCGGGTGCATATATGTAGTCACGAGATCGGAAGCCATCCGTGACACCTCGTGAGCCGCAGAGTCGTCATCCGACATGGCTACGCGCGCGCACGCTAACCCAAAGGTGCGCGTCAGGTCCTGTTCCAACGCAACTGCTCGTTGTAACGGGTGCTGCACGGTAAACGTGATGATTCCGCGGCGCCGCGCTTCGTCGAGCAGGCGTGACACCATCGATCGGGAGTAGCCGATCTCAGCAGCGATCTCGGCCTGAGTCGCTTGTTCCAGCCAGTATCGCTTTGCCACGGTCAGTAGGGTCTGGATGTGTTCGCGGTCAGTCATATGTATCTCACAAATGTGAATCTTCGTACTCATGGCCCCGCAGAAACGCGGTGTTAAACCATCATACCGGCGCTTTAGCGCTTAGTGAATTCACATATGTGATCCCATGGCCTTGCGAAGGATGTCAGGCTGACGGCTGAATGGTTCTCGTCACACAGTCGTGAGAGAGGAATCACCCCAATGGCCGTCGTTCGTACCATCACTGGCGACGTTTCACCCGACACGCTTGGTGTCGTCAATGCCCACGACCACCTCATCCGTGTTGGCGCCGGTGAGGTCTACATCGATCCTGATCACCTGCTCGACGACGTCGACAAGGCCGCTCAGGAGGCCACCTACTTCGTCGAAGCTTCCATGAGCTGGGCCGACGGCGCCACGATCGTCGACATGTGCCCCGCATCCTCGGGTCGTGGTGTGCTCAAGACCCTTGAAGTTGTCGAGAAGGTCCCAGGCCTCCAGGTCGTCCAGGCCACCGGATTTCACCAGCAGAAGGTCTACCTGGAATGGCGTCAGAGCTGGGTCAACCAGTACACCGTCAACCAGATTGCCGATCTGCTCATTGCCGACATTGTCGAGGGCATCGACCGCTTCGACTACATGGGCCCCATCGTCGAACGCACCGGGGCCAAGGCCGGCGTCATAAAGTGGGCGACCGCTTACGGCAAGATTACCGAGTGGGAACAGAAATCCGGCAAGGCGGTGGCTATCGCATCTAAGGAGACCGGATGCCCTATCAACACCCATGTAACGGCCGGAACTTGCGGCCCCGAGCAGGCACGCTTCCTCGTCGACCAGGGCGTCGATCCTGCCAAAATCGCAATCGGTCACATGCAGCGTAACTGGGATCCGTGGGTCCACGAGCAGATCTGCAAGCTTGGCTGCTACGTCGAGCTCGACGGCACAAACCGCATCAAGTACGTCCCGGACAATACCCGCGTCAACCTGATTAAGGCCCTCGGGAAGAAGGGCTACGGCAAGCAGGTACTGCTGGGTACCGATTCCGGTAAAGCCTCTTACCAGAAGGTCTACGGCTCGGTCTCCGGCATTGACTATGATCCGGCCGTTTTCTGCCCGCGTCTGATTGAGGACGAGGGCTTTGACCGCAGCTACGTCGATGACCTGCTCATCAACAACGCCGCGACCTTCCTTGGCTTCCAGCCCCTGGCTGGGTGACGACGATGCCACGACTCCAAGTTGCTCTTGATACCTACGACCTGCCGTCGGCCCTCGCCCCGCTGTCCCAAGTGTCCAACGAGGTTGACGTCATCGAGTGTGGCACCATCCTGGTTCTAGCCGAGGGCATGGATGCGGTGCGTGCTATCCGGGCGGTCTATCCTGGGAAGGTTATTCTCGCCGATGTTCGCATAGCCGAAGCCGGGGCCAAGATCGCCCGGCTGTGCTTCGAAGCCGGAGCCGACCTCGTCTCCTGTGTCGCCGGGGCATCTCTGACCACCATCGATCAAGTGTGCAAGGTGGCAGAGGAATTCGGTGGCGAAGTCCAGGTCGAGCTCGCGGATGAGTGGTACGACGCCGACCGCGCCCGCACCTGGCGTGAATTGGGTGTCCAGCACGTCATCGTTAAGCGTTCCCGCGACCGGGAGGCCGCCGGGGACTTGTCGTGGAAACCCGAGGATCTCGGGCGGGTCGACGAACTCGCCGAGATGGGATTCACGGTCACCGTCACTGGAGGCATCACTCCCAAGGACCTTCCGGTCTTTGCTGAGCATCCAGTCGGCATTGTCATCGCCGGTCGTTCAATCGTCGCCGCCGACGACCCAAGGGCTGCGGCACAGCAACTACGCTCCACGCTAGACGAGGTGTGGCCGAGATGACCGAGTCGCTGTCGGACGGAGTGGCACTCGGTATTTACGAGAAGGCTCTTGTTGGCAACCAGCTTGAGACTGATGACGACTGGCGTCGCTTCCTTACCCAGGTGCCTGAGGCCGGCTTCGGTTTCGTCGACCTATCAGTCGACGAAACCGAAGGAAGGGCCGCACGGCTTGAGTGGGATCAGGACCGCCGTCGTATGGTGCGTCGCTGTGCCGAGGAAACAGAGACCACGATCGGTGGTATCTGCTTGTCAGTGCATAGGCGCATTGGCCCCGGTAGCGCCGACCCCGCGGTGCGTCAACGTGCCCGTGACGTGCTAGCCGAAGGCCTGCACCTTTGCCACGATCTCGGAGCGTCCGTGCTTCAGGTGGCGGGGTACTACTGCTACTACGAGCAGATGAATGACCACGCCGAGCAGTGGTACACCGACCTTCTCCTCGACGCCATCCCGATGGCGGCCCGTCTCGGCGTCGTCATGGGCATCGAGAATGTCGACGGCACCGACGTTAATTCCATCCGCAAGGCCATGGAGTTCGTCAAGCTCGCTCACTCGCCTTACCTGCAGGTCTACCCCGACATCGGAAACATTGCCGAACAGCAGCTCGATGCCTCGATCGAACTCGAGGCTGGGCGTGGCCACATGGTTGCGATCCACGTGAAGGATGTCCGGCCTGGCGAGCCTCGACGGGTACCGATGGGAGAGGGGACCGTTGACTGGGACGATTCCTTCGCCATCCTTGCCAGGCAGGGCTGGCGCGGCCGAATGATGATCGAGATGTGGAACGACGATGCCCCCGATTCCAATGATCGCAGTGTGTCGGCGCGTGAGTTCATCGAGGGGCGTCTTCGAACCGCCGGAATCCCGATTCGTCGGGCCCTCGCCTGATTCGAGATCGGTTGGCCCAGCTTGAATCCTGGGCCGACCGACACCAAACCTCCAAAAAATTCCTATACCGCTGTTCAAAGGAGAACGTTCGATGCTCGAAGAGCTCAAGAAAGACGT
>OJYO01000387.1_pt1 | contig 10038 bp, 7 predicted proteins | sample 1600971 | NCBI WGS metagenome assembly OJYO01 (sample SAMN04436979, study PRJEB24849) | human gut metagenome | biome: human gut; feature: NICU; material: stool | host: Homo sapiens | place: USA: Saint Louis, MO | collected 2010-08-08 | reverse complement strand
CAGGGCGGAGGCCAGCCGCAGCCCCGCCGCGATGCCGATGGAGGTGTCTAGGGCCGAGGAGACGACGGCGGGCAGGCCCAGCCGCTCGGTCAGCGCCAGGGCACGGCGTACCCCGCCCAGCGGGGCGACCTTGACGATCGCGACATCGGCGGCCTCCAGCCTGGCCACGGCCAGCGGGTCCTCGGACAGGCGCACGGACTCGTCGGCAGCGATCGGGACGCTGACGGCCCTGCGCAACCGGGCCAGGTCCTCCACGTCCGCGCAGGGCTGCTCGGCATACTGCAGTCCCCCGGCGGCCTTGTTCATCACCGGCAAGGTGGCGCGGGCGGTCTCCAGGTCCCAGGCGGCGTTGACGTCGATGCGCACCTGTCCCTGCGCGCCCAGGGCCGCACGGACCGCCGCCAGGCGCTCCAGGTCCTCCGCGACGCCGTCGGCCGTGCCACTGACCTTGACCTTGGCGGTGGTGGCCGCCGACTGGGCCACGAGCTCGTAGGCCTGCTCAGCGGCCACAAGCGGGACAGTGACGTTGACCGGGACGCTCCTGCGGTGGGTCTCCAGGTCTGCCAGCCCGCTGACGGCCTGCTCCAGCCCGCTGGCCAGCCAGGGGGCGCTGGCTGCGGCGTCGTAGTTCCAGAAGGGTGCGACCTCTCCCCACCCGGCCGGCCCGTGCAGGGCGATGCCGTCGCGGCGCACGATGCCGCGGAAGGAGGTCCGCATCGGCAGGTCCCACACGACGACGCGGTCGATCCCCTCCAGCAGGCCGGTCGGGTCGGCACGGCGCAGCAGGTCGAGATCGAGCTCGCCGGCCGTACGCGCAGTCGCGTCAGCGCTGGGGAAGATCTGGCTCGTCATACCAGCCAGGATAGCCGCAGGCCCGGTCAGCGGCCGGGCTGGCCTGGCCTAGTCGCCCAGGGTGGCCACCATGACGGCCTTGATGGTGTGCATCCGGTTCTCGGCCTGGTCGAAGACGATCGAGCGCTCGGACTCGAAGACCTCCTCAGTCACCTCGACCCCGTCCATGCCGGTGGCCTGGTAGATCTCCTCACCGATGGCGGTCTGGCGGTTGTGGTAGGCGGGCAGGCAGTGCATGAAGCGGGCCTGGGGGCCGGCCAGCTCCATGAGGGAGGCGTTCACCTGGTAGTCGCGCAGCATGGCGATCCGCTCGTCCCACACCTCCTTGGGCTCGCCCATGGAGACCCAGATGTCGGTGTGGACAAAGTCGACGCCGGCCACGCCCTGCGGTACCGACTCCGTCACCGTGATCCGCGCACCAGTGCGCTCGGCCACCTGGTGGGCCTGGGCGATGCACTCCTCATCCGGCCACAGGGCCCGGGGGGCGACGATGCGCACGTCCGCACCGATCATGGCGCCGTTGACCAGCAGGGAGCGGCCCATGTTGAAGCGCGCGTCACCCACGTAGGCGTAGGAGATCTCGCCGGTGGGCTTGCCCGCGTGCTCGAGCATCGTCAGGCTGTCGCACAGCATCTGGGTGGGGTGCCACTGGTCCGTCAGGCCGTTCCACACCGGCACGCCGGATAGCTCTGCGAGCTGGACGACCTTGGCCTGCTCGTCCCCGCGGTACTCGATCCCGTCAAACATCCTGCCGAGCACCCGGGCGGTGTCCGCCACGGACTCCTTGTGCCCCATCTGGGAACCGGAGGGGTCGAGGTAGGTCGTCGAGGCGCCCTGGTCGGCCGCACCGACCTCGAAGGAGCAACGGGTGCGGGTGGAGGTCTTCTCAAAGACCAGGGCGATGTTGCGCCCGCGCAGGCGCTGGGTCTCGCGCCCGGCCTTCTTCTCCGCCTTGAGCTGGGCCGCCAGCTGGATGAAGGTCATCCACTCCTCGGGGGAGAAGTCGAGCTCGCGGAGGAAGGACCTCCCCTTCAGCCCGGCCAGGACGGTGGGGTCAGGTGCCGGCAGGCAGGCTGTGGGGCTGGCAGAGGTACTGGTCACGGGCGACCCTTTCAGTGGTGGGCTACAGCGCGTCGGAGGAACCGGCGGCTGACGACGCGTCCGGTACGAGCACCGGACGGTCCCTGGATCCAGTATGGCCCACGGCACCGGTGCGAGACAGGCTAGGGTGTGCCACGTCGTCGAGCCCCAGGCCGCGGTGGGCACAGGTGCCCGCCACCGCCGTCGTGAGACCACCCCTGCCCCGGTACCGTCAGCAGGAAGGAGCAAGCGTGCCAGTGGTCGGACGGACCCCGGTCGACGCTCTTGCTGCGCCCGGGTTCCCTGCAGCCTCCGGAGCCGGCGGCCCCAAGGCGCACGCAGACGTGCGTATCTCCAACATGTCCCTCATCCTGCGACACCTGCAGGCCGGGCCGCCGTGCTCGCGCACGGAGCTGGTCCGCCAGACCGGGCTGTCCAAGGCCACGGTCTCCACGCTCGTCGCCGAGCTGTGCGCACGGGGGCTGGTCAGCGAGGGCGCTCCAGACATGTCAGGCAACGTCGGTCGCCCCAGCACCGCGCTGCAGATCGCGGCGCAGGCGGTGGCCGGGGTGGGCGCCGAGATCGGCATCGACTCCCTGCTGCTGACCGTAGTGGACCTGGCAGGACGGGTCGTGACCCAGGAGTCCTGCCTTATTGCGGACCCCGCTCGCTCCTTTACCGCCGTCATCGACCAGCTCTCCGCCCTGCTGACGGCACAGCTGGAGAAGCTGCGCAGCCAGGGTGTGGCGGTGCTGGAGGTCGTCGTCGCGCAGACCGGCGCCCTGGACTACACCAGCGGCACCGTACGCTTCTCCTCCTCGCTCGGCTGGCACGACGCCCCGCTGCTGGAGGCCCTGCGCTCCGCTCTGGCGCGCGACCTTCCCGAGGACGCCGCCCTGCCGGAGCTGGCGATGGAGAACGATGCCAAGCTCGCGGCCCTGGCCGCCTACGGCGACTACGCCCGCAAGGGCGTGCGGCACCTGCTCTACCTCTCAGGCGGAGAGGGCGTGGGTGCGGGCATCATCGCTGACGGCCACCTGCTGCGCGGCTGGTACGGATCGACCGGCGAGGTTGGGCATATGCCGGTTGAGACGGACGGGCAGGTGTGCCGCTGCGGCCGGCGCGGGTGCTGGGAGACTCTCATCGGCCTGCACTCACTGACCGCGATCTACCCGCCGCAGGACCCGGTCCATGACGATGCCCGCTCCCTGGTGTCGCGTATCGCCATGCTGCGCGAGCGCTTTGACGCCGGGGACCAGGTCCTGATCGAGCGGCTGGCCCAGGCGCAGCACGACCTGGAGCGCGGCCTGGCGATCCTGGTTGACGTCCTCAACCCTCAGGTCATTGTCCTGTCAGGTTGGCTCGCCGCTTTCGATGACGTCCTCCTCGCCCCGACGGCCGCGTCGCTGGAAGCACGGCGCCTGGACGATCGTCCCGCGGTTCACCTCCTTGCCTCCCGGCTGGGCCCCTGGGCCCCGTCACTGGGAGCTGCCTTGGTCTCGCTCGAACCGGTCCTAGCCGATCCGACCGTCCTCCAGCCCCAGGACTGAGCCAGCCCAGGCCGCGTGCCAGGAGCGCCGGGGCGCGCCTCGCCGTCGTGCCCCCAACTTGCCCAAGGTCGTCGGTTCAGGCCGGCAACAGTCGGTTCGGGGCTCTCAACTTGCCCAAGGTCGTCGGTTCAGGCCGGCAACAGTCGGTTCGGTTGTGGCAAGCATGGGAATCGACGGTTAAGCACCTAAAGCGACAGATTGGAGCGGCCAGCCAGGCGAATCCAGGCCATCGGTTTAGGCCCCAAACAGTCAGTTTCGAGGTTCCGACACAACCCAGACCATCCGCCCCGGCGCTGATGAGCTCCACACTCACCCCCACTCCCATCGCTTCAGGCCCTCAACAGTCGGTTCGGTTGTGGCGAGCATGGGGATCGACGGTTAAGCACCTAAAGCGACGGATTGGAGGGGCCAGCCAGACGGACCCAGGCCATCGGTTTAGGCCCCAAACAGTCGATTCGGTTGTGGCAAGCATGGGAATCGACGGTTAAGCACCTAAAGCGACGGATTGGAGGGGCCAGCCAGGTGGGCGTGGCCGGCTGAGGACCTCAACCGACCCAACAACCAAGCGGACACAGGCGAATTTGTCCTCCCCACTAGCGCGAGACGCGATCATGCTGTAGTTTGTTCGTAGTTCGAAATATTCAGCCCGAAGGAGTGCTGATGGCCCCTCAGGCCCTTGGACGCGACGACGCAGCCGGCGCCGGTCGCCTCACCCTCCCCATCCAGACCGGCATGGACGCCCAGGTGCGCGAGCTCATGGAGCGCCTGGGCGCGGACGCCGTGCGTAACTCGGACGGTACCGAGCTGCCCGAGCTGGTCCACGAACTGGCCGCCAAGGTCTACTCCACCTACTTCGTCGGACGTGGGGACAACGCCTGGGCTGACGCCCACCCGGACGAGGCCACGCGGATCTTCCTGTCCTCTGACCGCGTGGTCGCCACCGACGAGAGCCCGCTGGCCATTGACCTGACCGCCTCCTGGTTCGCCGAGCAGGTCCGCCCGGACGTCACCTGTGACACCGCCCGCTGGTGGCAGGCCTACGACCGTACCGTCGGTGAGCCCCTGTCCCCCGCCGCCTGGCGCCTGGAGGAGGACGGCCACACGGTCACGGTCCTGGAGCCGCAGGCCGGCCACGCCTACACGGTCAGCTACCTGGCCACCCAGACCTGGGACCCCACCCAGATGTACAACTACCTCACCAACGGCTGGGACCAAGACCCCACGCGCGTGAAGGAGAAGCCCTTCGACGTGCGGCACGAGGCCACTTGGGCGCACGTGCGCGCCCACCTCGACGGCTGGCTCCGGGACCACCCCGAGGTCGACGTCGTCCGCTTCACCACCTTCTTCTACCACTTCACCCTCGTCTACGGCCCGGACGCCAAGGAACGCTTCGTCGACTGGTTCGGCTACTCCGCCTCGGTCTCGGTGCCGGCACTGGAGGCCTTCGAGGCCGAGTACGGCTACCGGCTCACCCCCGAGGACTTCGTCGACGCCGGCTACTACAACTCCCCCTTCCGCGTTCCGACCCGCGCCTTCCGCGACTGGATCAGCTTCCAGCACCGCTTCGTCACCTCCCGCGTGCGCGAGCTGACCGACGCCGTCCACGCCGCCGGCAAGGAGGCGATGATGTTCCTGGGGGACAACTGGATCGGCACCGAGCCCTACGGCGAGCACTTCGCCGACGCCGGCCTGGACGCCGTCGTGGGCTCCGTGGGCTCGGGCGCGACCTGCCGCATGATCGCCGACATCCCCCACGTGCGCTACACCGAGGGCCGCTTCCTGCCCTACTTCTTCCCCGACGTCTTCCACCCGGATGGGGACCCGGTGGCCGAGGCCAACGAGTCCTGGCTCCAGGCACGCCGCGCGATCGTGCGCTCCCCACTGGACCGCATCGGTTACGGCGGCTACCTGTCCCTGGCGGTGGAGCACCCTGACTTCATCGACCGCGTGGAGGAGATCGTCGCGCAGTTCCGCTCGCTGCACACCTGCAGCGGCGGCCAGCGCCCGCTCGCGGCTCCCTTCAAGGTTGCCGTCATCAGCTCCTGGGGCCGCCTGCGCTCGTGGATGACCCACATGGTGGCCCACGCCCTGTGGTATCGCCAGACCTACTCCTACATCGGCGTGCTGGAGGCGTTGTCCGGCCTGCCGCTGGAGGTCAGCTTCCTGTCCTTCGACGACCTGCGCGAGGGCGTGCCCAGCGACGTCGCCGTCCTCATCAACGCCGGAGGTACAGGCACGGCCTTCTCCGGCGGGCGCGAGTGGGACGACCCGGCCCTGGTCGAGGCCGTCAACGCCTTCATCGCCCGCGGCGGCGGCTTCATCGGCGTGGGCGCCCCCTCCGATCACCCCCGCGACGGCGTCACCTTCCAGCTGGCTGACGCGCTGGGCGTGGACCGCGAGACCGGCTGGGGCCTGAGCACCAACCGGCCCCTGGAGGTCCAGCCGGACCACTTCATCACCGCAGACCTCACCGCCAGCTTCGACGACGGCGAAGGCACCCCCGACGTCGTCGTCACCGGGCACCGTACCCAGGTCCTCGACGCCGCCGACGGCCAGGTCCGCCTGGCAGCCAGCCACTTCGGGGCCGGCCGCACCGTCTACGCCACCGGCCTGCCCTACAACGCGGACAACTCCCGGTTGCTGCACCGCGCCATCTTCTGGGCTGCCGGGGCGGAGTCGGACTTCGAGCGTTGGGCCGCCGTCGACCCGCGCGTCGAGGTCGCCACCTACCCAGGAGGACAGCTCCTGGCCTTCAATAACACCCTGGAGCCGGTGACCACCCAGGTCCACACGCCCAGGGGTCCGCGCACCATCCACCTAGAGGCAGGAGGTCAGCAGTGGCTTCTCAGCGACGACGCCTGAGATCCCGCCACCCACTACCCACCGGCCGGGCCGGGCACGCCGCCCGCATCGACGGCGCCGGCGAGTTCCGCATCTTCTTCACCATGGTGCTGCGCATCCTGGCGCCGGCCATGGTGACCATCTTCCTGTTCATCTTCGTGGCGACCTGGAACAACTTCCTGCTGCCGCTGATGATGGTGACCAACAACGTCGCCCTCAAGCCCGTCACCCTGGGCCTGTACGGCATGATGTCCTACTTTGACCCGACCTACGGCGCCGTCCTCCAGGGAGCGCTGCTCGGGGTCCTGCCGCTGGTGATCCTCTTCCTCATCCTCCAGCGCTACTGGAAGGCCGGCCTGACCGCCGGCGCCGTCAAGGGCTGAGCACCACCCAGCCTCCTAGTTGCACACCCTCCCACCTGCCACAGAAGGTAGTCATGATCCACTTCGGAACCGGCGGCTGGCGAGCCGTCATCGGCGACGAGTTCACCCGCGCCAACGTCCGTCTCCTGGCTCAGGGCCTGGCCAACCGCATCCTGGCCGAGACCTCCCCCGGCGCCCGGCCCGGCCGCGTCGTCATCGGTTACGACCGACGCTTCCTCTCCGACACCGCCGCCTGGTGGGCCACCGAGGTCCTGGCAGGCAACGGCGTGCCGGTCACCGTCATCGACCGTCCCACCCCCACCCCCACCACGATGTGGACCGTGGGCAACCTGGGGGCCGCCTACGGCATGGCCGTCACCGCCTCCCACAACCCCGCCCTGTACAACGGCATCAAGGTCTTCCTGCCCGGAGGCCGTGACGCGGACCTGGAGTTCACTGAGTCCCTCACCCAGCAGGTCAACGCCCTGGGCGAGGAGGACGTCAAGGCCCTGGAGCCCCACGAGGTCCGCGGCAGCGAGCTGGTGACCATCCAGCACTCCATCAACTGGTACCTGGACGCTATCCTGGACAAGCTCGACGTCGAGACGATCCGCCACGCCCACCTCCACCTCGTCCTGGACCCCATGTTCGGCGTGGCCCAGACCAGCCTGCAGACGATCCTGCTCACGGCCCGCTGCCAGGTTGACGTCATCAACGAGCGCCACGACCCCCTCTTCGGCGGCCGTATGCCCTCGCCGGCCAAGGGCACCCTGGCAGCACTCCAGCACGCCGTCGTCGAGCGCGGCGCGGACCTGGGCATCGCCACCGACGGCGACGCCGACCGGCTGGGGATCATCGATGACGAGGGGCACTACCTCACCCCCAACCAGGTCCTGGTCCTCCTCTACGACTACCTGCTCACCCGCAAAGGCTGGAGCGGCCCGGCGGTGCGCAATATGTCCACCACCCACCTGCTGGACCGCGTGGCCAAGGCTCACGGCCAGGTCTGCTACGAGGTGCCGGTGGGCTTTAAGTGGATCAGCGCCAAGATGGCCGAGACTGACGCCGTCATCGGCGGCGAGTCCTCGGGCGGCCTGACCGTGCGCGGCCACATCCCAGGCAAGGACGGCGTCTACGCCGGCTCCCTGCTCGTGGAGGCGGTGGCGGCCTCCGGCAAGAAGCTCTCCGAGCTCTACGCCGACCTGGTCTCCCGCTACGGCGAGCTGGTCATGGTCGAGGAGGCTTACGGCTTCACCGCCACCCGCCGCGCTGAGCTCACGGAGCAGATCTTCACCCATCACGACCTGCCGGACTTTACGGCCCTGGGTCTGCAGACCGACCACGTCAGCTGGGCCGACGGTTGCAAGGTGTACTTCAAGGGCGATGGCTGGGTGACGATCCGCTTCTCCGGCACCGAGCCCCTGCTGCGCGTCTTCGCCGAGATGCCCGACGGCGAGCTGGCGCAGCGCACGGCCGACGCCGTCGCCTCCCACTACGGGCTCGGCCAGTAGCCCCCCAACTCAGGAGATTCCCATGACTGAGGCTCACACCACCCCTGCCACGCAGGTACGCACCGCCGTCGTCCTGGCACGCGGTCTCGGCACCCGCATGCGCGCCGAGACCGGCGCCCAGGCCGCTCTCTCCCCCGCCCAGGCCGCCGCGGCCGCCAGCGGTTACAAGGCCCTCATGCCCATCGGCGAGCACCTGCTCGTCGACTACAGCCTGTCCGCCCTGGCCGACGCCGGGATCAGCCGGGTCGTGCTCGTCGTCGGCCCCGAGCACGAGGCCTTCGACGCCCACATCGCTGACCTCGCCCCCACGCGGCTGAGCATCGAGCTGGCCGTCCAGAGCGAGCCTCGAGGCACCGCCGACGCCGTCGCCTGCGCCGAGCAGGTGGTGGGTGAGGAGCCCTTCCTCATGGTCAACGGGGACAACTACTACCCGACCCACGGACTGCGGGCCCTGGCCGAGCACGAGGGCAACGCCCTGCTCGGATTCGACCGGGCCGCACTGGTGGCGGGCTCCAACATCCCGGCTGAGCGGGTGGCGGCCTTCGCCCTGGTGCGCGAGGCCGACGGGCTGCTGACCGAGATCGTGGAGAAGCCCGCCCCCGAGGTGGTCGATGCCGCCGGCGAGCACGCACTGGTGTCCATGAACGCCTTCGTCTTCACCCCCGAGATCTTCCAGGCCTGCTCCCGGATCGCCCCCTCGCCCCGCGGCGAGCTGGAGATCGTCGACGCCGTGCGGGCCCTGGCCAGCCCGGTCAGCGTCCTGCCCGTCCAGGGCGCGGTCCTGGACCTCTCGCGCCGCGAGGACGTCGCTGACGTCCAGGCGCGCCTGGCGCACGCGGAGGTGGCACTGTGAGCGCAGTCGGTACACGCGGCGCCTGGCGGGTGCCCGGCCGCATCGAGTTCCTCGGCAAGCACACCGACTACGCCGGCGGGAACGTGCTGGTCGGCGCCGTGGACCGGGGCGTGAGCGCCGTGGCCGAGCAGGTCGACGGCGCAGCGGGCTTCCTCTCAGCCACCACCACGGCCGGGGGCGAGCCCGTCAGCCTGCAGGCAGGCATGGACCACGGCCTTGCGGCCGGTCACTGGGGACGCTACCTGCAGACGGTGCTCGACCGCCTGACGGCGAACTTCGGGCCCAGCGTGCCCGCGCACCTGACCATCACCTCCGACCTACCCCCCGCCTCGGGGATGAGCTCCTCCTCTGCCCTCATCTGCGCCAGCGCCCTGGCTCTGGCCGACCTCAACGGCTGGAGCTCCACCGAGCTGTGGAGACGCAACATCCCCGACCGCCTGTCCCTGGCCGGGTACCTCGCCGGGGTCGAGGCGGGGCGCCCGTGGCGCGAGCTGCTGGGCGCCGAGGGCGTGGGCACCCAGGGTGGCTCCGAGGACCACACGGGCATGCTCTGCGGTGAGGCCGACACCCTCCTGCTGGCCCGCTTCGCCCCCATGGAGATCCGCGAGCGCGTCGCCTTCCCCGAGGACTGGGCCATCGTCGTCGGCGTCAGCGGCGTGCTGGCGGAGAAGACGGGAGCGGCCCTGGCCAACTACAACCGTGGCCCGCTCACGCTGCGCTCGGTCCTGGCCCGGTGGAATAAGTCCACCGGGCGCCAGGACGCCTTCCTGGCCTCGGCCGTGGCCTGCCTCATCGGCGAGGCCACCGGCGAGGAGGCGGCCGGGTCGCCCGAGCTGCACCGCCTGCTCGACCTGACTGAGCCGGGCTACGAGCGTGGCCGCGTGGAGCAGTTCCTCATCGAGTCCCTCGTCCTGGTACCGGCCGGGGCCCAGGCGCAATCCTTTTATTTTTATGGATTGCTTTTTTTCTTGCGCTTGAAGAGGTAGCGT
>OJYO01000378.1_pt1 | contig 10211 bp, 10 predicted proteins | sample 1600971 | NCBI WGS metagenome assembly OJYO01 (sample SAMN04436979, study PRJEB24849) | human gut metagenome | biome: human gut; feature: NICU; material: stool | host: Homo sapiens | place: USA: Saint Louis, MO | collected 2010-08-08 | reverse complement strand
AGAGCATGAGGGTCAGCTCGACGCTGATGAGGACCATGCCGATGCTCATGCCGGAACGCATCGGGATGTCGAAGGTTTCCCATGGGGAGCCACGCAGCGAGGCGTGGGCAGTACGGGAATTGGCAAAGGTGTTGACGCGAATGCCGTACCAGGCGACTCCGAACGATCCTGCCATGCCGATGAGGCTGAACAGCAGGATGATGAGCACCTTGGCGCCCATATGTTCCAGGAACAGGAAGTACACGACGATAACTGCCGCGATGAAGGCCCACAGCAGCATGAGGAACTTGGCCTGCTGTTTGAGGTAGGTCTTGCAGGTTTCGTAGATCAGCTCGGAAACCTCGTGCATCGCCTCGTGAACGGGCAGCTTCTGCAGCTTGGAGTACGTCACCAGACCGAACACCAGGCCGAACAGGCAGATCATCAGTCCGATCCACAGCAGCGCGGTTCCGGAGATGTTTCCGACCTGCTCATTGAGGGGAGGCAGTTTCAGATTGGCCTCACCGCCTCCTCCTCCCCTCGGTTCCCCGCCGCTTGAGCCACATCCGGCCAGGGCGAGGGTGGTGAGAAGTACGGGCAGTGTGCAGCCTAGTAGGCGCTTCATGGGGGAGACCCCCTTGTCAATCGTGTTCACGATCCTGTCTCTTCCCTGAGAATTCTCGTGCACCTGCGTGAGTGCAGGCCTTGCTTCCAACCGTATGACGTGGTGGTCGTATTGTCAGCAGTTGGCGTCGAGATGTGCAGAATGTCACCGTGTCGGGCCGGTATCGCTCATGGGTTCAGCGCGTCTCGGCATGTCCCGGAATGGGTGCTCAGAACCTGTCGTTGAACGTGCAGGTCACGATGCGATGTTGGCAGGTCCGACGGTGGTTGGTCAGCAGCTGGACGGTGCCGTCATCCGGGTCGCAGTTATTCGGAATCTCCATGAAGGCAAGGATCGGGTTTTCGTGCATCCACTTGACCTCGTCGTCGAGGGGGAACTCGCGAGGGGGAGTGCCGTTGCCGTCCTCTTGCAAGTACGTGTAGTTCCTGTAACGACGTGAGCAATAGCAAGAGAGGCCGGCGAGTGTGGCAGTGGAAGGAATCTGGTGATGTGAGTCTCGTCGGGTTGTGCGCCCGGGTGGGTAAACTTGCGTGTGCGACGTGGGGGAGGCAGTGAGGCTACCCCACGTCGCACACGGTTACGCCAACTGTATGCATGACATTGTGAGCGGTGGGAAGGTGATGGACGTGAAAAAGAATTCGTTGTTGGCCTTGGCTCTAGGTGGAGCTCTCTGCTGTGGGGCACTTCAGGCAGAGGTATCCCAAGCATTACCGGAGCGGGGAGAATCGCCTCGTGCCATATGTGAGAGTCCTCGGTCTGCGGATGGGGATGCTTCCTGGGATGGTTCATCCTCCAAGGAAGCCAATCACGCTGATGAGGAATTGGCGAGTATTTTTAGTCAGCATCGCGATGTGTGGGGTGGGGTTGAGTTTTGTCGTGACTATTCTGGTTTGAGGGTCTACGTCAAGAATTCTTCGAGTATTTCATTGGCTGATCCGGTTAAACAAAAGCACCCTACTATTCCTATTTATTTCGTTGAGGTTCCGTTCTCGTCATTAGATCTGGAAGCAGCTCAAGATGAGGTTATGCGGAAGGATTTGTCGCCGACCCTGTCTACTGAGCCTGATCCTGAAAGGGGAAGGGTTCTCGTCGAGACGGGCGCGCCGACGGGTGATTTGAAACAGGTGCGTATTCCATCTGATCGAGCGGTAGGCTCACATGCCGTCGTCCCTGTGGTATATGTTGGAAACAATATCGAGAGTGGATATGCGTCCACTCGTGGAAATGACGCATCTCCTTTTACATCTGGGGCAGATATCAGGGCTCAGGGCTTCATGTGTTCGTTGGGGCCCAGGGTTTATTATAATGGCCGCTATGTGATGCTCACTGCAGGGCATTGTCTCGGTGGAACTCACTATACCCCACAGGGGAAAAGTGTGGGCAATAAGTATACCACGTCCTACCCAGGAAATGCCAGTATATATGGTGATTGGAAGATGTTATCGGGGAAATCGTATTCTGCCGACGTCTATAATTCTGGATCATCGTCCTCATCTCGACACCACGGGGCTGGGGCGAACTTCGGTGCTTTGTCGGGTGGCCACCAGTTATGTACTTCTGGGGGGACGACAGGCCAGATTTGCGGGTTTGTAGTTCAGTCGACTTTCGCGAGGGTAAAAATTGGTAACGTATCGACTGGGCATATTACGAAACTCGCGAAAAAAGAAGGTCGGATCAATACGCATGGCTGTAACGGTTTCCGAGGAGGAGATTCTGGGGGTCCGGCGTATTACAACAATGGGTCTGGGAAGATGATTTATACCGGAATCGTCACGGGCCACTCGAGGGCTAAGCGCGGAACGCAGTATCGTTGCACTTATTATGTAACCCAACTGAGCGGTGTTCGTGCGTGGAAGGGGTCGGTGAAGTGGTGAGAAGAGTAGCCTTGATGTCAGCCTTGGCGGTTGGGGTCGTCGGCTTATCAGGGTGTGGCGGTCAGCAGGGCGAGACCTCGCCTTCTCCGGAGGTCAAGGTGACCTCGTCGGCAGCGGCTCGCTCTGCATGTCGAGACTCTTCTATGACCTCTCGGGCAGAGAAGCTCACCACCTCGAATGTTGATTCCCTCAAGGGGCACAAGGCGTGGGGCTGTGCAATTGGTGGAGATGATGACGGCGAGGTTATGCAGTTTGAGACCATCACTCAGGCTGACGTCGACTCAATGAAGAAAGACCCCATTATGGCTGACGTCCCCGTCCCGACGGGATCCAGCTGTGACGTCCCTCACGGTGCCGTGTATCTATTATTCCTTGAGGATGGCCGTATTTTCCAGCATCGGTTGGTCGAGTGTTCGTATCACGACGAGAAGTGATCTGGCCGTTCGCTGTGGTTGTGGCCCGGCTCCGCGTCAACGGAGCTGGGCCCCGTATCGTGTGAGACTCACTCTCGCGCCGTTACTTCAGGGTTTTCAGGATGCTCATGCGCCTCGGGCGGGCCCCGTCGTAGCGCGTATGACCAGTTCCGGGCGCACCAGTCTCTCTCTGAGGAAAACCGCGTCACCGCGCACCAGACCGATGAGAGATTGCACCGCCATCGTCGAGATGAGCCCGACGTCCTGATGCAGACTCGTGAGCGGGGGATCGGTGTACCGCATCAGGGCTGAGTCATCGCTACCGATGACGGAGACGTCACGGGGGACCGACAGGCCCTGTGCGCGGACGGCCCGGATTGCTCCCAAAGCCATGAGGTCGGAGCCACAGATGATGGCGCTGACCCCCTGACCGAGGAGGTCGACAGCCGCATGAGCTCCGCCGTCGACGGAGAACACGGTGTTGCTGACGGTGACTTTGCCATGCCCGCTGAGTCGACGATCCATGGCCGCGCGTACACCTTGTTCCTTGCGCTGTGCCGGGACGTATCTGCGAGGACCCACCGCGAGGCCGATGTGCTCGTGCCCAAGGCTGACGAGATGGGCGATGGCCTGATCCATGGCGGACACGTCGTCGTCACTGATCTGCGGCGTCGCAATGGTGGGCGAATACCCGTTGACAAGCACCAACGGTAACCCGACGTCAACGAGGTGGTGGTAAGTGGACATGTCCGCAGTGGTGTCGGCATGCGACCCTGACATGACGATGATTCCCGAGACCTGACGTGATCGCAGCACCCGGATGTAGTCGTCCTCGCGCATGCCGCCGGGGGCCTGGGTACATACGGCGGTGGCGTACCCCTTCCGCGAAAGCAGGGTCTCAATAGCTTGGGCGTAGCTTGCGAAGGCGGGATTGGTGAGCTCGGGAACGATGAGTCCGACGAGCCCCGTCGTGACGGGCTTGAGGTGGGTGGGGCGCTGATACCCCAGGACGTCGAGGGCGGTGAGCACACACTGCCGGGTGGAGTCTGAGACCCCGGGCTTGTCATTGAGGACCCGGGAGACGGTGGCCTGGCTGACACCTGCCTGGTCGGCGATCTCGGCAAGGGTTGGTCCGCTCATCTCTTCTCCTCCCGGCAGTGTGTCACGTCACTTCACCGCCCCACCGGTCAGCCCGGAGACGATGTACTTCTGCAGCCAGAGGAACAGCACCATTGGGGGAAGGGCGGCGAGCACGGCGCCGGCCGCGAAGACTCCCCAGTTGGAGCTGGTCTCGGTGGACACGTACTGGTACAGGCCGATGGCCAAGGTCGAGGTGCGCGGGTCAGCTCCGAGGATGACTGATGCCACCACGTACTCGGTGAAAGAGCCGATGAAACTCAGTAGACCGACGACCGCCAGGATTGGGGCCACCAGCGGCAGGATGAGGGTGAAGAAGATGCGGGCGTGGCCGGCGCCGTCCACCCTGGCAGCCTCGTCGAGGGATTGGGGTACGGTGTTGAAGAAGCCGTACATGAGGTAGGTGTTCGCTCCCAGGGCTCCGCCCAGGTACACCATGATGAGCGCCAGCCGGGACCCGATGCCCAGCACCGGGTAGACGTCACCGAGCCATGTCAGTAGCAGGAAGATGGCCACCACCGTCAGAAGCTGGGGGAACATCTGCACCAGCATGAGAGCCAACAGACCACCGCGACGCGCCTTGAAGCGCATCCGGGAGAAGCTGTAGGCAGCCAGAGCTCCCAGGAAGACGGTGAAGATCGCGGTGACCGCGGCGATGATGACGGTGTTGAGGTACCACCGACCGTACGGACGCACAGGGTCGCTCATGAGTTTGGAATAGTTCGAGAAGTCGATCTTCGAGAACAGCTGGTTGGAGCCGGTCAGGGTGCCGCCTGGCGACAGGGACGCCGAGAGCACGTAGACCAGTGGGAAGGCCGCGAAGACAACAGCGATGATGCCGAGCAGATGACGCCACCACTGCGACTTGAGTCGCTTGGAGAACGGCGTGCGGCAGTTGGCGTCCTTGATGGCAGAGGACACTGTTGCGGTGCTCATCAGTTGACCTCCTCAAGGTCCTTGGTCTGGCGGAATCCGAGCCAGGAGATCACGCCGACGATGATGAAGATGATGACGGAGAAGGCGCTGGCCAGACCGTAATCACGTCCGGCACCGGAGAAGGCGACCTTGTAGACCATCGAGATGAGGATGTCGGTGGCGCCGACGTCGAGGCTGGTGTCGGTGAAGCGAGGGCCACCGAGGGTCAGCATGTAGATGAGGACGAAGTTGTTGAAGTTGAAGGCGAAGGAACTGATGAGCAGCGGTGCCAGCGGCACCATGAGCAGTGGCAGCTTGATCTTCGTGAAGGTGCGCCAGGCGCTCGCGCCGTCGATCCGAGAGGCTTCCAGGATGTCTCCCGGGATGGACTGCAGAGCGCCCGTCGAGACGATGAACATGTAGGGGAAACCCAGCCACAGGTTGACGATGAGGACCGCTGCCTTGGCGATCCAGGGATCTGTCAACCAGGGAATGGATGCTCCACCCAGCAACACCTGGTTGATGAAGCCGAACTCCTGGTTGAACATCCCCGACCACACCAGGGCTGACAGGAACCCTGGGAAGGCATAGGGCAGGAGCATGAGGATGCGGTAGAACTTCTGTCCCTTCATGGAGGTGTCGTTGAACAACAGGGCCAGGGCCAGACCGAGGGCGAAGGTCGTCAACACCGATAGCACGGCAAAGGCGAAGGTCCACGCGGTCACCCTCAGGAACGGTCCGCGGACATCATGGTCGGTGAGAGCCTTCTTGAAGTTCTCGAACCCGACGGTGACCTTCCAACCGGGCTCCAACGCCTTGCCGGAGGCTGAGACGAAGTTGCCGTGACCGTTGTCCTTGTAGACGGTGCCGTTCGTGTCAGTCATCGTCGCGGTCTTCTCGTCGTAGGTCATCGTCGAGGTGAATTCGAAGGCCTGTGAGCCAGTCGTGGTGCGGATGAATCGGGCTGATGCGCCCTTGGAGACGGGAACCTGCAACTGAGAGATCTCATCGCTGCGTTGGGACACCTCAGAGAACGGGAGAACGCGGTAGCCCGGAAGATCTTTGATTCTTCCCAGAGAGTTGAGCTGTGCCCCATCGACGGGTTCCAGGGGCTGATCGGACGTGCCAGCTCGTACCTTCTTGGTACTGGGATCGATGATGATCAGGGCCAGCTTGCCATCCTTCTCGGCGACGCTCGAGTCATAGACCGGAGCGTTGGGGACACGTTGCTGGTTGTCTCGTTGGATGGCTGCGACGGCGTCGTCATGACTGCCGTTGTGCCCATCGCCGTAATTTGTGAAGCCCACGTAGATCGTGTAGGCCATCACGCCCACCGAGAAGACGAGCATGAAGACGATGCCGGGAGCCAGGTACTTGGCCGGCAGCATCCGGTTGGGTGGCAGGTAGATGAGGGTGATGATGACGGCGATGACGCCGATGCCGATGGCCATTGCAGTGGATCCATGGGCGATGGCAGTCATGACGCCGTAGACGGCGATCGCGTCGAGGACGCCGAGAAGTGCGATCTTGAGGATCCAGGCCCACAGTGACCCGGAGTACTTGCCGCTGGCTGCGGCGACACGCTTTTCCCGTGACTCGTGGTCGACGGTTGATGATGACGACATGATGTGGGGTTCTCCGGTTCAGCGGGGCATGTGAGGAAACGCCGGCACTGGCGTTGCGGGAGGTGGGGGCGCGCGACATCGTGCGCCCCCACCTGGAGGCTGAGATCAGCCCTTCTTGATCTTGTCGTTGATGGACGTCACGGCCTTGTCCCAGGTGGCCTTGGGGTTGGAGACCTTGCCGCTGATGATCTGAGCCTCGGCGACGCCCCAGTCAGCCCACACCGATCCCATGGCGGGGATGTTCGGCATCGGGACGGCCTTCTGGCCGACGGCGCCGAATGCAGCGACGTCCTTGTCCGCCTTGGCCTTCTCGAAGGCCTGCTTGTTGGCCGGTGGACGATTGCCGACCTTGAACAGCTCGGCCTGAACGTCCGAGTTGCCGACGTACTCGACGAGGAACTTCTGGGTGGCGACGGCGTTCTTGGTCTTGGCGCTCATCCAGAATCCCTGGACGCCGACGAACGGGGTGGCGGGCTGGCCACCGGCAGAAGGGATTTCGCTGATCTCGTAGCTGATGCCAGCCTTCTTGAAGCCGTCGAGGTTCCACGGTCCGGTGAGGATGAAGGCAGCCTCGCCCTTGCCGAACAGATCCTTGGAGATGTCCTGGGAGATGTTGAGGTTGAGGTTCTTGGCCTTCCCCTGCTCGGCCAGCCATGCGGCGAACTTCTCGCCATTGGAACCGCCCATGGCGACCTTGGCGGCGTCGAAGCCATTGTCCTTGAACTCGAAAACCGGGGCGCCGAAGGAGGCCTGGAATGGGTACAGGTGGTACGGATCGGACTCCTTGGGGTCAAGCCCCACGAGGAAGGGGTACTTCGCGCCGGACCTCCTGCCCATCTCGATCATCTCGTCGAAGGTCTTCGGGGCGTCGGTGACGAGCTTGGTGTTGCGAACCAGAGCAATGTTCTCGGTGGCATAAGGAACGCCGTAGATCTTGCCGTTGACGGTGAAGGCCTGGATGGCGACGCCCTGGTAGGCGGAGGTGTCGTCGAGCTCCAGTGGGGCGACGACACCGTTCTCGACCATGCGACCGGTGCCGTCGTGGGCAGCGATGGCGGCGTCAGGGCCCTTACCGGTCGGGACCTGGGTGATGAAGTCGTCGGGGATCTTGGCGAAGTCCTTGACGGCCAGCTTGACGGTGACCTCGGTGTCGGACTTGAACTGCTCGGCGACCTTCCGAAGGACGGGTTCACGGTTGGAGTCAGTCCACACCAGGATTGAGCCGGCAGCTCCGGCGGCCGAGGATGCAGCACCGGATGCTGACGAGGCGGATGACGAGGGGGAGTCATTGCCGCCGCATGCGGACAGGACGCCGACGGCAGCAACACCGAGACCTCCAAAAAGCATTGAGCGACGCGTGATGTCAGGCATGTGGGTACACCTTTCGAGGCAGCTCGACGCTCATCGTCGAGCACGTAGTTGTGCATCAGGCCGACGTATCGTTGTCGGTCGTTTGCGGCGTGGTGTCAGTGTTGCAAAGTGTTACACGGTTGTCTAGTCCAAGCGAGGTGAGATTTATCACTGTCTAGCAGCTACGAGTCCCGGGCGGCGTTCTAATGGGTTCTGACGACGAGGACCGCGCCTGATGAAAGTGTTGCGGTCTTGGTCTGCATCGTGGCGCTTCGTCGCCACGATGGGCTCCAGTCGGGGCTTCGTCGTGGTACTCCCTACACCCCGGCGAAAAGGCCAGTTGGAAATCAATACACTACCGCGTATTCTGGGAATTAGAACGGCTCATCCGAATCCAGGGTGTAGTCGGGGTCTGAACCCGCCGGTCTCGAGCAGGGATCTGGCGATGTAGTTGGTCAGGTTGCCGAACCCCGGTGCCGAGCCGGGCAGGTGCTCGAGCCTGCCGTTGATCGCCTCGGTGGGCCCGTTGGAGGTGCTGGGCCGGTCGAAGTAGGCCAGGACGTCGGCGGCGCGCTTCTTCAGCGTCCTGGCGAGCTTGGTGATCTCGGCCAGGGCCTTGGGGACGCCGGTGCTGATCGAGTCGATGAGCCGGGCCATCAGCTCGGGCCGTGGCGCCGGTTCTGGTGGCGGTAGGCGGCGATCATGGGCTGGTAGACGCTCCAGGTGACCTCGACGTGGGCGTCGTCGGCGAACAGGGTGTCCAGTCGGTCCTTGTGCGTGTCGTTGAGCAGGTCGGCGCCGGTCGACAGGGTCCGGCGGGCGGCATAGAGCGGGTCGCTCTTGCGGCCGCGGTGCCCACAGATGGCCTGCTGAACTTGCCGTCGGCACTCATCGAGCGCCTCGCCAGCCAGGCGCGTGACGTGGAAGGGATCTAGCACGCTCACCACGTCGGGCAGTTCCTCGACGGCGGCGGTCTTGAACCCGGTGAAGCCGTCCATCGCGACCACCTCCACGCCGTCGCGCCACTGCTGCGGGCGGTCGGCCAGCCAGGTCTTGAACGCCTGCTTGGAGCGTTTTTCGACCATGTCCAGCAGCCGGGCGGGGCCGGTGTCATCTCGTGCTGGGGTGAGGTCGATGATCACGGTGACGTACCTGTCGCCGCGACGGGTGTGGTGCCACACGTGCTCATCGACCCCGACGACCTTCACCCCCTCGAAGCGGTGCTCCTGGTCGATCAGTACCCGCTTGCTCTCGGCCAGAGCGGCGTCGTTGGCGGTGTCCCAGGCCACCGCGAGCCCCTCGGCGACCCGAGCCACGCTCAGGTGCTGGACCACGATCCTTTTCCAGCGCCCACCGCAGAGCGCGCCGAGACAACGTGGCCCGCGGCTCGGCCGCGGCGGTGGTGTCCTGGCGCCACACATACCCGCAGCCGCTGCAGCGGTAACGGCGCACGACGACCTCCAGCGTCGTGGGCTGCCAGCCCAGTGGTTCGTGGGCAAGCCGTCGGACCACGGTGTCACGTGGTCTTTCTTCGCAGCCGCAGCGCCGGCACCACTGGTCGGGCTGGACCACCTGGCAGGCCAATACGGCACGATCCGGCTCGAGTCGCTGCCCGGTGACAACGAGGCCGAGTTCGTCGAGGCGGCAGAAGGCAGTCAGGTCGGGGCTGGCCAACGCATCAGCGCGTCCGCCGACGGTAGCGTCGTGCACGTCGAGGTCTTTCGGGCTGAGTGTGTAAGAGCTCTCATCCTCAGGGACCTCGACCTCTATCCGGCCACCGACGCGCCGGCCCGCCGCGCGACATGCGCTACACCCTCATCTGGGAAGAGCCGCCATACCCGGGACCCATCCCAAACCTAAGAATTCCATCGCCTGTCGAGATCGACGGTAACAGCTATCTGATGGAGAGACGATTCCAGGAGGAGTCGGGGCCGTACTTCCACTGGTTGAGTGTGAGACAGCAGTTTTTCAACATCGCCACGCTGGGGTCGGTCAGAGACGCTTCACCCACAATCACTGTTCAGCTCACGAAAAGCTAACCCTTCGCTGCCCCGTCTCGGCGACCACGCCCAGCGCGCGGTGCTCGACTGGTTCGCCGCCGGCGGCTCCCAGGTTCGTGCCCCCTATTACCACCGCCCTCAGATTACGCCGCAGGAGTGAGCCGGCAGCCGCAGAAGCAGATGCTCTCGCATTGCCACGAGTTCGGCACGTGCGCCCTGGGTGAGAAGTGTTCGGCGCTTCCTCCTCTCATCGTGCTTGGCCTGGAGCTGGCCACCGCGTCATGACGCTCGCT
>OJYO01000363.1_pt1 | contig 10537 bp, 10 predicted proteins | sample 1600971 | NCBI WGS metagenome assembly OJYO01 (sample SAMN04436979, study PRJEB24849) | human gut metagenome | biome: human gut; feature: NICU; material: stool | host: Homo sapiens | place: USA: Saint Louis, MO | collected 2010-08-08 | reverse complement strand
AAAAGTGTCCACTCCGTTTCCGGCGGTGCCTTTGGTGTGGTCTCCGGCGGGTTCGCTTAACAAGCTTTGTCAAAGAAGAATTAAAATACTACGAGAAGATGATATTTTCTACTGAAACTCCAAACTATTTCACTCTAAGATCTTACGATTTCCCTGCAGATATCATCTCTCCATTAGAAGTCGGAGGACTAAAGATCGGAGTAGCTATAGGGGAAGATGAGAATACAAATAGTCCGTCTTCGCTTTTCTTTAAGGATAGGGGAGCAGATATTATCCTAAACCCAAATGCCTACGAAAAACAAGTCTTGTCTAAAGAGAAAACTTTAGAAGATATAAAGTTTCTTTCCAAAAACATAGTTTACGTATCAACTGGGACCGGCAGGGGAGAATCAAGTACGGATACAGTATTTCAAGGGCTTAGCCTCATAGCAGATGATGGGAAGCTTATATCTGTTAAGGAAAATGAGGGAGTCTATTACACCAAGGCCTTCGATCTAGATGAAAATAGTCCAAGTTCCTTCAATAATTTTACAGATGAAAAGATAGAGGTAGACAAGTTTCCATATTTACCAAAAAGGGAAGATGAAGATATATTTGTAAGAGACGTCTTGGAAATAGCTTCGTCTGCTCTTCTTACAAGGATGAGAAAAATCGAAGTAGAAGATACTTTTATTGGAGTATCTGGAGGCCTTGATTCAACCATGGCCCTTATATTCATAGCCTATGCTTACAAAAAGGCTGGCATATCCAAGGAGAAAATCCATGCTTACACTATGCCTGCTTTTGCGACAAGCAAGAGAACTAAGTCCAATGCCTATATCCTATGTGAAGCTTTGGGGATTAAGCTTACTGAGATTGATATATCAGAAGCAGTGAAGGTCCACCTAACTGATATCGGCCATGACCTAGAAAGTCAAGATACAGCCTACGAAAATGCCCAAGCGAGAGAAAGAACTCAAGTCCTCCTTGACCTTGCCAATATGTATGGGGGAATTGTGATAGGAACTGGGGACTTATCTGAATGCATGCAGGGCTTTGCGACCTTTAACGGGGACCATATCAGTAACTATGCTTTAAATGCGACCTTGACCAAGACCCACCTTCGCTTTATCGTAGGTCACATTGCTGAGAATACTGAAAATAAAGATCTGGGTGAAGTCCTAAAGGATATAATCGATACACCGATTTCTCCTGAGCTTAAGAGTGAAGATCGTGACACTATTAGTCAAAAAACAGAAGATATAATAGGTCCTTACGAGCTAATTGATTTTTTCATCTACCATCATTTAAAATACCACAGAAGACCAAAAGAAATATATGACTTGGCAAGACTTGCCTTTAGGGATGATTATGAAGATGAAGTTATCAAGAAATGGCTTGTTTCATATTTCAAGAGATTTTCAGCATCACAATTTAAGAGGGCTACCGCAGTCGACGGTCCAAATATCACAGGCCTTTCAACTTCTCCAAGGCTAGGTTTTAAGATTGCATCAGATATGGCAAGTGGCTTGTACTTGGACGATTTACATGAATAAGAGAAAAATAGGCCTAGGACTTTTGGGAGCAGGTCTTGGCCTAGGCTATTATATTAATAGACAGTGTTTCTATGCCAAGGAAAAGAGGGTGACCCTTTACTCAAAAAAGGCCAAAGAACCTATTAGAATCACTCAGATATCGGACTTTCACTCTAATGTTCTTGCCAATCTAGGAGAAGTTCTTAGTAAGATTAAGGATTTCGACCCTCACTTTATTATCCTTACAGGAGATATTATAGATTACGGGACAGAAAGAAAGATAGAAAGGTCAGTATTTTTCCTAAGGCACTTGATGAGTCTAGGCTTTCCCTGCTACTATATAAGTGGCAACCACGAGGAAGCAGGTCCCAATCTCGATGTCTTTGCTAGAGAAATAAAAAAGCTTGGAATTGTATATTTATTTAATGATCAAAGATCTTTTTATGTGGGGGAAAATAAAATAAATCTATATGGTCTGGGCCACTATGCAAGATTTTACGAAAAATATAAGCCCGAAAATGATGCTATCAATATCATCCTAAGCCATCTATCAAAAGATGTAAGGGCAGAGGGTACAAGTAACTTTGACTTTATCTTCTCGGGTCACACCCATGGTGGACAAGTAAGGCTACCTCTAATTGGAGCTCTCATTAGTCCCGGCGAGGGCTTTCTTCCTGATTATGATTCAGGAGTATTTTCCTATAAAAATGGTATAATATATGTCGATAGTGGGCTAGGAAATACCTTCCTGCCATTGAGATTTCTTAATCCAATAGGATTTTCCAATATCACTATCACAAATGGGCCTGTAGTTTAGTGGCAAAACAAGGGTGTCCGAAGCCAAAGATGGGGGTTCGATTCCCTCCAGGCCTGCCATTTTAGTTCGATTCGTCGAACTTTTTTCTTTATAAATTAAAACTATCTTAAAATCTGTGCCTTAGTGAATAGCTGTAAAACATTGCTAAATTTTCATTAAAGTATATAATAATACAATAGAAACATTAAAAATAGAAAAGAGGTTCTTATGAAACTTGGAGTAAGAGATAAGATTTGGATAACAGGCTCTCACGGTAGACTCGGCTCTACCATCTACAGATACCTAGATCCAATCGATGCAGAAATAGTTGCAACAGACAAAAACGAAGTCGATATTACAAATCAAAAGGAAGTTTCTACTTTTATAGAAAGACTTAGACCAACCATAATCGTAAATGCCTCAGGTCTATCCAAGAAGAATGAATGTGAGAAAAATCCAGACGAGGCTTATCTTTTAAATGCTATCGGCGCCAAAAACATAGCCATAGCAGCCAACCGTCACCAGACCAAAATCGTCCAACTATCAACAGGAGATGTCTTCGACGGTAATACAATCAATCCCTTCAAGGAAATAGATACGCCAAGACCTAACACAGTCTATGGTAAGAGTAAGTTTTTAGGAGAAGAATTCGTAAGAAACTTCTCAAACTACTACTTTATAATCAGAGTGTCTAGACTATATTCCAGGGAAAATGCCTTCGTAGAAAATATAATAGACCAAGCCAAAAAGGGCAAGGTTATAATGCCAAAAGATAGGATCTCATCACCAACACCAGCCTTTGAGCTAAGTAAGTTCCTAATAGAATTAATTAAAACAAGTAACTTCGGCACCTACCACGCTTCATGCGAAGGCTATTGCTCTCACAAGGAATTTGCCCAAGAAGTAATGAACTATATGGGACTAGAGGCGGAAATCGAGGAAGTAATCGATGAAAGTAAAGTTGACATGGTGCCAAGCTTTAGAGGAATTAGAAATTACTACCTAGATATAACAGGTGGATACAAGTTTAACGATTGGAAATCCGCTCTGCACGAATACATCGACAAGGAGGGACTGAATGGAAAAAAATAAGAAAAAGAAACTAGGACTCTCCCAACAAATATTTATAGCCTTAATAGCAGGACTTATAGTTGGAATCCTAATCCACTACTTCATGCCAGCGGGCCATTTCCGTGATGATGTCCTAATAGAAGGAATATTTTATACTATAGGACAAGTCTTTATCAGGCTTATGCAAATGCTAGTAGTTCCACTAGTATTCTTCTCTATAGCGGACGGCTGTAGAAACTTAGGAGATACGGAAACATTAGGTAAGGTCGGAGTAAGAATTGTATTATTCTATATATGTACAACAGCTCTTGCTATATTTTTATCCCTAATGCTTGCAAGAATTATCGGTCCAGGCAAGGGAATGAATATGAGCCTAGGAGCTAATGAGTTCGAGGTAGACGGAGGAGAAGAATTCTCCCTATCAAAAACCATCCTAAACTTTGTTCCAACCAACCCAATAGGTGCCCTAGCCAATGGAGAAATGATACAAATTATTATATTTGCAGTTATAGTAGGTCTACTCATAGCTTCTATGGAAGATAGGCTAATCACATTGGGAAATGTCGTAACAGAGATGAACGATCTTATGATGGGAATGACCATGTGGGTAATGAAACTAGCCCCAATTGGAGTATTCTTCCTCATATCAAGGACCTTCGCATCTCTTGGATATGATGTAATAATCTCCATGCTATCCTACATGGCGACAGTACTAGGTGGACTTTTAGTACAACTTATACTTGTCTACATGGTCTTACTTACAGTCTTTACAAGGGTAAATCCAGTAAACTTCCTAAAGAAGTTTGCTCCAGTAATGACCTTCGCCTTCTCTACTGCATCAAGTAACGCAACAGTTCCAGTAAATATCAAAACCCTAGAAGAAATGGGAGTAGATAGAAAAATATCTTCCTTTACCATTCCCCTAGGAGCGACTATCAACATGGATGGAACTGCCATCATGCAGGGAGTTGCGGTAGTCTTTATTGCAAACGCCTATAACATCGACCTATCGGCAGCAGACTTTGCTACAGTAATTCTTACTGCGACAATAGCATCAGTAGGAACAGCTGGAATTCCATCTGTCGGACTGATCACCCTATCCATGGTCCTTCAATCAGTAGGACTTCCAGTAGAAGGAATAGCGATGATCATGGGTATCGACAGAATCCTAGACATGGCAAGATCTGCCATAAACATCTCAGGAGATGCCACAGGAACAATAATAGTAGCAAACTCAGTAGGATCATTTAACAAGGAAAAATATATTAGAAAAGTTGAAAAATAAAAAAAATCGGCAAAAGCTTATCAAAAGCTTGCCGATTTTTTGGTGAAAAAATTGGTCCATTAACCGATTTAAAGAGTCGAATAAAGGACTATTTATTTTCCTTTCTTCTGACACTCAGGACAAATTCCTGTGAACTCGAAGTTGTGGCCGTTTATTAGAAAGCCTGTTTCTTTTTCTATCTTTTCTTCTAGAAAGTGTACTGGGCAGTTTTCTATGACGAACTTCTTCTTGCAAGACGTACAGGTTATGAAGTGCTTGTGATCATCGTTGTTTAGCTGGTAGTAGCTAATGCCATCGACGTTGGTTGTCTTTAAAAGAATTTCTGCTTCTTCAAGAGTGTTTAGGTTTCTGTAGATTGTGGATAGGTCAAGTTTGGTCTTATCCTTTATTGTTGCGTAAATTTCTTCGGCAGAAATGGGGTTTTCTTCCTTGGCAATTGTTTCTAGTATTAACTTTCTTTGTTTGGTAATTCTTAGGCCCTTGTCCTTAAGAATATTTTCTATTTTCAAATTCTCACCTCTTTTTCATTATACTTTCATTTGACAGATAAAGAAATGATAATATAATGATTGTTGCAAACTGGTTGCAAAAAGAAAAGGAGTTTTAAATGAAAGTTAAAAATATAATAGGAGTTTTAGCCTTAAGTGCAGTCCTTGCTGCTTGTGGAAACAATGCTTCAGAAAATGTAAAGACTGACTCTAACGAGACAAAAGAAGAGATGACCGTAAAGGAAGATAGCAAAGACCAAGCTAAGTCTAGTGAAGATAAGAAGGATTCATCTGCTGAAAAAGCTAGTGAAGAAAATGTAATATATGCTTCATTTTTCCCAATCTATAATCTTACTAAGCAAATCGCAGGAGATAAGTTTGAGGTAAAATCTTTTACAAATCTTAAGACAGAAAGTCATGGATTTGAGCCTTCTGCAAAGGAAATTGCAGAATTATCTACTTCAAAACTTATGTTTGTAAATGGTGCTGGTATGGAAGAGTGGGAAGAAGCTGTAAAAAACACAATAGATATTGATATTGTAAATACAAGCGAGGGAATCGACCTTATTAAGGCAAGCGAAGATGATCACGATCATGACCATGAAGACGCTGACCACGAACATGACCACGAAGATGCAGATCACGACCATGATCATGAGGATGCAGACCACGATCACGATCATGAAGATGGTGAGGAAGGTCATGAACATCACCACCACCACGGTGAGTTTGATCCACACACATGGCTAGATCCAGAAAATGGTAAGGCTCAAGCTAAGGTAATAGCTGATAAGCTTTCAGAAGTAGATCCGGCCAACAAGGATTATTACATGGCAAATTACGAGAAGATTTCCAAAGAACTTGATGATATAGTAGCTGAATACAAGGAAAAATTTGCAAGTGTAGATAACAAGAAGTTTATCGTTCCTCACCAAGCCTTTGGCTACCTTGCTCGTGAGTTTGACCTAGAGCAAATCCCACTTAACTCTCTAACATCTACTGGAGAAGCTGATGCTAAGGTTCTTAAGGAAGTATCTGATCTTGCCAAGGCTGAGAAAATTAAGACAGTCTTCTACGAGATGGGTGGCTCTGATAAGGAAGCAAAGACCCTAGCAGATGAAATCGGTGCTGAGCCTAAGCCAATCAACACACTCGAGTTTGCAACTGACGAAGAGCTTTCTTCAAACAAGACCTACCAAGAAATGATTAAGGAAAACCTAGAAGCAATCTACGAATCTCTATCATAGGGTAAAAAAGATTTTACAAAGACTATAAAAATTAAAGAGCCTAAGGGTATAATTAAGTATATGAAATTACTAGAAATTAAAAACTTAAAGTTTGGATATGAAGAAAATTTAATACTAAATGATATCAACCTAGAGCTCGATAAGGGTGACTTTCTTGCTATAAGCGGAGAGAACGGCTCAGGAAAGTCGACTCTAATCAAGCTAATCCTAAAGGCTTTGAAAAAGGATGCTGGAGAGATTAATATCTTGGGTAAGCCTATAGAAGAGTTCGATGATTTCGAGAAGATCGGCTACGTTCCACAGGTAAATGACTCGGCAAAGATTGCCTTTCCAGTTACTTGCAAGGAATATGTAAGTCTTGGCCTTTATAAGGAGTTTAATATCTTCAATATAGCGACAAGGAAGGTTTGGACAAAGACAGAAAATGTATTTGAATCCCTGTCTATTGAAGACTTGATGGATAGACCCTTCAATAAACTTTCTGGAGGTCAGCAACAAAGGGTCATGATTGCAAGAGCCCTAGTTTCGACACCAGAAATATTAATCTTAGATGAGCCAACTGTAGGAATTGACGCAAGGCATAAGGAAGATTTCCTAAAACTCTTGCTTCGTTTAAACCAAGATCATGGGATAAGTATCCTAATTATAAGTCATGAAATGGATCTTATTAAGGAATTTGTAACAAGGACAGTAGTTCTTAAGGAAGGGAGGCTAATTAATGCTTAAGTATGATTTTATGTTAAGAGCCCTCCTAGCAGGAGCTATGCTTGCTATAATAATTCCCATGATTGGTGTGGTAATGATAAACAGAAGGACCTCTATGATAGGAGATGCCCTAAGCCATTCCTCCCTTTCTGGTGTGGCTATCGGTTTGATCTTTGGGGTCAATCCCTTGTGGACTTCTTTAATAATATGTGTACTCGCAAGTTTTGCGATTGAGATTATTAGAAGGAGGTTCGACCAATATGGAGATATGGCAACAGCTATAGTGATGAGTGCAGGAATTGGTCTTGCGGCTGTTCTTTCAGACTTCACCCCCGGGGGAACTAGTTTTGAATCCTTCATGTTCGGTTCAATTACGACTGTAGGAAAGGATGACCTTATTCTTATTGGGATTATATTTGTAGTGGTACTTGTAGTTTCCCTCTATTTTTATAATGCCCTCCTATATAATTCCATAAATCCAATGATGAGTAGGCTTTCTGGAGTAAGGACTGACCTTGTGGATTCTTTCTTCACCTTGATTACTGCAATAACAGTAGCGATTTCCGCAAAGACGGTAGGTGCCTTGATGATAACCTCACTTATGGTAATACCGGTTGCGACCTCGCTTCTTGTCAGCAAATCCTACAAGTCATCCTATATCCTTTCAATAATCCTATCCCTCCTATTTATGATTTCAGGTATTAGCCTAAGTTTCTATAAGGGAGTAAAACCAGGCGGGGCTATAGTCCTCATAGCCATAGGATTTTTGATAATAGTTTCTCTTTTTAGTCTTATTAGAAAAAAGATTATGGTTAAGAAATAAGATGAAGGTCAAAAGTTATTAGTTATAAAAGAAATTTAAAATTTAATGATATAAATACACGCAGGCATAGTCTTGCTTAGACTGCAGACAAAATCAAAATCCCCCTTATTTCGACCGAACGGAGTGAGTGGAGAAATCTAACGAGATCTCTCCATGCGTTCGTTTCACTCTCTTAGTCGAGATAAGGGTAACTTTGAGATAGAATAATTTTTTAATTAAGATACTTTGTCTACCATCTGGGCAGGCTGCGGCCTGCTTTTTTCGTGAGAATTTATGAGATATAAAAGGGGAGGGACTTTATAGTATAGTGTATATATAAGGAAGGTATTATGAAAATTATTATATCACCAGCAAAAAGATTTAAACATTTTGACAATAGAAGGACAGATAATATTTTATTTGAAGAAAAAAGCCGAACTCTTGTAGAAAGGATTCAAAAGCTTAGTTTAAATGAAATAGGAAATCTCAACCAGACCAATGATGAGCTAACCGAGAAGGCTTATTTTGATTATAAGGAATTTGACTTTAATCATTTAGATAATCCCGCTCTTTTTTCCTATGATGGCTTGGTTTTTAAGCAATTTTCCGAGGAGGACTTTACTGATCCAGTTTACTTAAATGAGCATGTCTATATAATCTCTGCCCTCTATGGAGCCCTTAAGCCATATTCAGGCATCAGGGATTATAGACTCTATTTTGATAACAAGATGATCGATCTCTATGATTTTTGGAAGGATGATATCTACAAGGAAATCTTTAGGGATGGAGAGACTGTGATCAACCTTGCTAGCAAGGAATATTCAAAGACCATTAGACCATTTCTTAAGGAAGAAGACCAATTTATTACTATAGATTTTAAGGATGAGAAAAATGGCAAGGTCAGGTCAATTGTAGCTTGGACTAAACAGATGAGGGGGAGGTTCCTCAAAGAGATTATTAGCAATAAGATAGAAGATCCAGAAGAGATCAAGAAGATTGAAATCGACGGATACATTTTCGATCCTTATTTGTCTACTGGGAATAATTTCGTATTTGTAAGGAGAAAGTCGTGAGACTCCTCCACCTATCAGACCTACATTTAGGAAAAAATATCGGTTCGTATTCCCTAATCGAAGAGCAAGGTTTTGCCCTAGCTGAGCTTATCAAAATTATTAAAGAAGAAGATGTCGATATAGTTATGATTGCAGGAGATATCTTCGATACTATTATTCCAAGTGCAGAGGCCATGGATCTTTATTCTAACTTTATCGAAGAGATAGTCTTCGATTTAGGAAAGAAGGTCCTAGCTATTTCAGGCAATCACGATTCATCAAAGAGACTTGATATCAACAAGAGATTCTACAGGTCCAATAATTACTACCTAGTAAGCGAATATGACAAAAACCCCATTAGTTTTGAGGATGATTTTGGGAAAGTTAACTTCTATCTCATTCCCTTTATTTCCATAAATAAGGCGAAAACAATCTTTGATTCATCTATAGATAATTTCACCGATGTCTATAAGTATGCCCTAGATGGTATTGACTATAGGGATAGGAATGTGCTTATCACTCATTGCTATGCTTCAAATATGAGTTCATTTGACAAAGAAGTCTATGACGAAGGGCAAAAGCCTCTTACTATCGGAGGAACTGACGCCATGGATGCAAGTTTATTTGAAGGCTTCGACTATGTAGCCCTGGGCCATCTTCATAGGGCTCACTACGTCTTAGACCCTAAGATCAGATATTCAGGGACCTTTATGAAATATTCCTTCGATGAGGAAAATCTTACAAAAACTGTAAGCCTAGTTGACCTTAAAGATAAGGCAGAAATAAGAAAAATCGAAATCCCGTTCTTGAGGGACTTTGTTACAAAAAGGGGAATGTTTGAAGAAATCTTAAAGGAAGAAAGGTCAGAGGATTATATAAAATTTATCCTAGAAGATACCTATATTCATGAAAATGCCATGGCAAGGTTAAAGGAGAAATTCCCTAGGGCTGTTTCAATCACTTACGCCAACAAGGCTGTATTTGAGAGGGAAGATACTTACGATGTGGACATAGATAACAAGAATCTGCTAGAGCTTTTTGCAGAATTTTATCACTTCAAGATGGATGAAGACCTTAAAGAAGAAGACACCCAACTTATACAAAGGATAGGCTTATGCGACCAAGAAGACTAAAAATGAGAGGTTTTATAACCTACAAGGAAGAGATTGATATAGACTTTACGACGCTTTTCGAGAAAAAAATATTCCTAATATCTGGAGCGACTGGATCAGGCAAGACCAGTATTTTTGATGCAATAAATTTCGCCTTGTACGGAAAGGTAGCAAGAGACATTTCCGCTGATAGATTGAGGTGCGACTTTTTATCAGAAGAAGATCCCTACACCTACGTATCTCTTGACTTTGAGGTAGGAGATAGGACCTATAGGATAGAGAGAATCCCAAGGCAGGTCGCAAAAAAGACTAAAATCGGTCAAAATATAGGAAATGCTGTAAGTTTATATGATATTACAGACGGACTTACTCTTCTAAGCGAGAAGAAAACCGAGACAGATGAGATGATTAAAAATATTATAGGTCTCGATGACAAGCAATTCTCCAAGGTAATGCTCCTTGCCC
>OJYO01000350.1_pt1 | contig 10863 bp, 8 predicted proteins | sample 1600971 | NCBI WGS metagenome assembly OJYO01 (sample SAMN04436979, study PRJEB24849) | human gut metagenome | biome: human gut; feature: NICU; material: stool | host: Homo sapiens | place: USA: Saint Louis, MO | collected 2010-08-08 | reverse complement strand
CCCGCTCCGAGGAGTTCCTGGCCATTGCCGCCAATGGTGAGGACACCTTCGTGCGTTCTCCCGGTGGCTATGCGGCCAATGTCGAGGCGGTCCGGATGACTGCCCCGGACCCGCTGTCGATCGAGGGATTGCCGGATGCGGAGGTCGTCGACACCCCCGAGGTTCCCACCATCGAGTCCCTGGTCCGGATGGCCAACGAGGTGCGTCCTCGCGAGGATCGTCCTTGGACCGGGGCTGACACCCTCAAGAACATCGTCTTCATGGTGACCCATCCTGACGGCAAGCGTGAGCCACTGGCCATCGGTCTGCCAGGAGATCGCGAGGTCGACGAGAAGCGGCTCGAGGCCGCCCTCGAGCCGGCCGTGGCTGAGCCCTTCACGGAAGAGGACTTCGCTGCCAACCCACAGTTGGTCAAGGGGTACATCGGCCCGGGGTCCCTGGGCGAGGAGAACTCCTCAAAGGTGCGCTATCTCGTCGATCCCCGTGTCGTCACCGGCACGTCCTGGATCACCGGTGCCGACCAGACGGATCGTCACGTCTTCAACATGGTGGCAGGACGAGACTTCACCCCCGACGGAGTCATCGACGTCGCCGAGATCCGTGAGGGCGATCCCGCTCCCGACGGCAGTGGTGAGCTGCACCTGTCCCGCGGTATCGAGATTGGCCATATCTTCCAGCTCGGCAAGAAGTACGCCGACGCCCTGGGGCTCAAGGTGCTCGACCAGAATGGCAAGCTCGTGACCGTCACCATGGGTTCCTACGGTCTGGGTGTTTCGCGCGCGGTGGCCGCCATCGCCGAGAGTACCTGTGACGACAAGGGTCTGGCCTGGCCTCGCGAGGTCGCTCCCTTTGACGTCCAGGTGCTCGCCACCGGCAAGGGTGCTGAGGTTCTCGAGGAGGCGACCAGGATTGCCAGTGAGCTGGCCGAGGCCGGACTCGATGTGCTCCTGGACGACCGCAAGGCGTCCCCGGGCGTGAAATTCGCCGACAGTGAGATCCTCGGTATGCCGACCTCGGTGGTCGTCGGTCGGGGGCTCAAGGACGGGCTCGTTGAAGTTCGCGATCGTGCCACGGGTGAGAATCGTGAGGTCAGTGTGGCCGAGGCGGTATCCGCCGTCCTTGAGGAAGTGCGCGGCTGAGCGCTGATTCGGAGGTGATCGTTTAACCGGCCGACATCCGCACGTGGCTGTATCGTCGTCAACTGTTCTCGAAATCTGGCGCGCAAGTGACCCAATGCCCCTATGACAATGGGTTTCGTACGTCGGGCCGAATGGCCCCTCGACCTTGCGAAAGGTAAATTGATGCCAGAGGACGAAGACAAATTGACCAGAATTGACGACAACGTGGCCCGGAACACGCTGGGACGACGGAGCTTTCTCGGCGGTATGACCCTGGTTGCTGCGGCAGCGGTGACCGGCACGGCCCCGGCATTGGCTCATGCGTCGAAGCGTCTCCATTCTACGGCCGGAACCACCCTCGAGCAGGTGGGCCTGCGGGATCCGGGCAGCGGATACCGCAGACTCAAGGCACAGCGCGGGTACCCGCTCGTTGTGCGCGAGGAACTTGCCAGGGGCAAGAGCGGGCGTGACGACCGACGCCACGGCTTGGCGTCGGTCGTTCAGCTCACTGACCTGCACGTGACCGATGTGCAGTCGCCGATGCGGGTCGAGTTCCTGCACCTGCTAGCTGGCCCGGCCTTCCGCCCGCACGAGGCCTTGGGCCCACTTGCCACGGCCTCCTTGGTGCGTCGCGTCAATTCCCTCCGGGGCGGTCCGGCCACCGGACGGGCTTTCGACGCTCTCGTCAGCACGGGTGACAACACCGACAACCATGAGCACGTCGAACTCGACTGGTACCTCACCTTGTTGGCCGGGGGAACGATCGTCCCGAATACTGGTGCTCGTGATCGCTGGGAGAGTGTGCAAACCTTCGGGGATCCGCTGTTTTACAATCCTGAAGCGCATCACGACGACATGTACAAACGTGCCGGCTTTCCTCAGATCGACGGCTACTTCCGTCGCGTCATGGCCCCGGTGTCGTCCTCGGGTGTGAAGATCCCGTGGTATGCGGTGTTCGGAAACCACGACGACTCAGTCCAAGGCACGCTGCCTGCTGATTGGGAGTTTCTGAAGGCGATGTACACCAGCGATCGAAAGATCACCGGTTTCGCCAGTGACAGGGACGCCAAGGCTTACGTCCAGGCAGCCCAAGGCGGCGGACCGGTCGCGCTGTCCAATGATGCCGTCTCGCTGACTCGGCGGGTCACTGCGGATGAGCGGCGCGTACCCTTCACTCCTTTTGAGTTCATCCAGGCTCACTTGCGTGAGGGTGCTGATGGTGCGGGTCCGCATGGTCACGGTTTCAGCGAAAATGACCTCAACGCGGTACGCGGTTACTACACCTTCCCGATCGCAGAAGGCGTGACCGGTATCAGCCTGGACTCCACCAACCGGGCCGGCTACACCAATGGTTCCATCGACGACCGTCAGTGGAAGTGGTTGAAGTCCGTGCTGCGCGCCGGTAGCAGTGTGTACTACGACGATCTGGGTGTGCGGCATCATCACGACGCCAGCGACACCATGTTCGTCCTTTTCAGCCACCATGACTCGAAGACGATGAACAACCCCGTCCTCCCCGGTGACGGCACCGGTATTCGTCATCTCGGCCCTGAACTGGTGTCCCTGCTCTCGCACTACCCGAATGTGGTCGCGTGGGTCAACGGCCATGTGCATGCCAACAACATCACCGCTCACCGGCACGCTCTCGACGCCCGCCGTAGCTGGTGGGAGATCAACACGGCGTCGCACGTCGACTTTCCCCAGATGGCCCGTGTCATCGAGCTTGCCGACAATCACGACGGTACCGTGAGCATCTTCACGACCTTGATCGAGTCCAATGCTCCTTATCAGGCCGACTACGACACCACGGACCCGGATGGTCTGGCCAGTCTGTACCGAGAGTTCGGGGCAAACGACATCCATACGATGGCACGTAGGCTTGGTACATCGGTCGATCACAACACGGAGTTGCTACTGGCGCATCCGTGGGCCTGAGGCACCTCCAGACCGAGAACGTGTCGGGCCCCGCCTTTTCAGGAGGTGGGGCCCCTAATTTGTTGGTGTCATACGGAAGGTTGACACGTGACGTCGTGGGTCTTTGCTGGTCTTGTCCTCGCCGCCTTCATGGCAGGGTGGGTCAACGCCGTCGTGGGTGGGGGCGGACTCATCATGCTGCCGTCCTTGTTGGTTGGCTTGCCGACCGAGACGCCGGTGGCGACGATCGTCGGGACGAATAAGACGGCCCAAGTCGTCGGGAACCTCACCGCTGGAGTGGGGTACTTGCGCAAGCAACGACCGGACTGGCGGATGTTTCTCTCAGCGGCCGGCATGGCCGTCATCGGCGCGGTGATCGGGGCTCGGATCGTCACTTACATGTCCCGAGCGGTCTACACGCCCATCCTGCTCATCGTCCTCGTGGTCATAGGGATTTACACCTGGAGACGACCAGCCCTGGGCGTGAGCTCGCACGGAGAGGGCGGGAAACACCCCCTTCTGGTTCCGATCATCGGCCTCTTCCTGGGGTGTTACGACGGGGCCATCGGACCGGGGGTCGGGACCTTCTGGGTACTCACCTATGTCGCCGTGGGCGGCTATTCCTTCCTCAAGGCCTCCGGGATGGCCAAGATCTGCAACACGGTGACGAACCTCGTCACGATCACGACGCTGGCCATTCACGGTCACGTCTGGTGGCACGTCGCCTGGCCGCTCGTCATCGCCAACGTCGTTGGTGGGTTCATCGGCGCTCGGACCGCCATGAAACATGGCAATGGTTTCGTCCGGACGATGTTCCTCATCATCACCAGCGTGCTGGCAGTACGGATGCTGGTTCAGTTGATCTGGGGAATCTGAGTCGTGTTGCCGCCGGGGCGCGGCTTCCTGCTCACACCCAGCCGGGCCAGGTCGTCACCCCAGTGCCCAGATGGGCAAGGACCTCAGTCTGGCTGGCCATAGCGGCGACGGCGTGCGGACGTGCTGGCGCCGGGCTCGCGGCTGTCACCCGGCCCCAGCCAGACAGCACGTTGTCTTCCAAGTCGGACCACAGTGAACGGGTCGCTGCCGCATTGGCAGGAGGTGTCGACATGGGGTAGCCAGGCAGATCAGGGGTCGGGGTGGCAGAGGCATCGCGGATTCCCCGACGGACCTCGGCGCGCTGGGCGATGACCTGGTCGCGTCGCCGCCATCCCCAGGCGCGAAGCGGGTCTCCCTCGGCAAGGCGACCGATACCCCATTCCAGGCCTGCCACGAGGGCATTGAGATGGGTCAGGAGCGCCTGCTGGGCATTGACGAGAGGTTCCTGTCCGACGGAGACCGGGACAACCTTGGGCGTGGGACGTGGAGCGGGGGCGTCGGGGTCGAAAGCTGAGCAGAACACCGAGAGACTGGCCCACACCAGGGATTCCGAGGGGTCACCTGCGGCTCGGCAATTCGACAGATATTGGGTAGCGGCAGCCTTTTCGTGACGCTGCAGCAAGGCAACTGGCGATCCCTGTCCGGCGGTCAACGGTGAAGGTGAGACCGAGGGGGATGGAGAGCCTGTGTTTCCGGAGAAGGGGTCAGTCTGGCTCAGCACCTGACAATGCCGATGATGGGCAGCAGCGACGCGCTGGTACATCACCCTCCGGCCGCCACCGACGGTACTCGCGGCTTTCGTCGCCAACTGCGCCAGAAGGGCTTCCTGGGACACGGCATCGCGACGTTGTGGGGCTGCGCTGGCAATGGTTGAGCGCACCGGGATCGTCCTCTTGCCGGACTCATGATCGCAACCTGCCAGCCCGACGGCGACGAGACTGGCTCCACTGGCAAGAAGGGTTCTCCGAGCGATCATGTGCTCACCCTATCCATACTGAAGCTATACCTCCGACCTGACACCAGGGATCACCCAGGTGGGGAGGCGATGACATCCAGGTGACAGGACTGAGCGGCTAGACTCGGTGCGGACAATTTGCAACGACAACAGGATGAGACACAGATGAATGCAGAGAGGCTCACCAGCCTGCTGGAACCGGTCGTGTCCCAGCTCGGGCTCGAACTCGATCGCGTCGAGGCCGTGCCTGCCGGACGACGTCGCCTGGTACGAGTGACGGTCGACGGGGATGGCCCTGACGGCCACGGACCCAGCCTTGACGAGATCTCCGAGGCCACTGCCGAGATTTCCCGCTGCCTCGATGATGCCGATGCCATGGGGGAGTCGCCGTACACCCTCGAGGTGTCTTCGCGTGGTGTCTCCACTCCGTTGACCCAGCCACGTCACTACCGACGCAACGTCGGACGCTTGGTGCGGTTCACCCTCAACCCAGGCGAGGGGCAGAAATCCGGGGAGACCTTCGATGGCCGCATCATCGCGGCCACGGAGGAGAAGGTCACCCTCGAGGTCGAGGCAGAGAACTCGAAGCCTCACAAGCCCGTGTACACCACCCGCGAGGTCCAGCTGGCTGACGTGGCGAAGGCCATCGTGCAGGTGGAGCTCAATCGTCGCGACGCACAGGCGTCGGAGGAGGAGAACTGAGATGGACATCGACCTGTCGACCCTGCGCATGATCGAGCGGGACAAGGACATCCCGCTCGATTACCTGCTGACGACCTTGGAGGATGCTCTCCTCAATGCCTACGACAAGACGGATGCTCCTGCGAAGGGTGCCAAGGTCCAGCTCGACCGCAAGACCGGGAACGTCGCCGTCATGATCCCGGAGAAGGACGAGGAGGGGGAGATCGTCGGCTGGTACGACGGCACCCCCGATGACTTCGGGCGCGTGGCTGCCTCGACGGCTCGCCAGGTGATCTTCCAGCGTCTGCGCGAGGCCGAGGACGAGCAGAAGTACGGCCATTTTGCGGCGGTCGAGGGTGACGTCATCACTGGCGTGGTCCAGCAGTCCTACCGCGACACCCGCACGGTTCGCGTCGATCTGGGCGCCCTCGAGGGCATCATGCCCCCGGCTGAGCAGGTTCCCGGTGAGGACTACTCGCATGGCCGTCGTATTCGTGTCTACGTCGTGGCAGTGCGGAAGGAGGCCCGCGGCCCGCAGGTGATCGTCTCACGCACCCACCCGAACCTGGTGCGCAAGCTCTTCGCCATGGAGGTACCGGAGATCGAACAGGGTGTCGTCGAGATCAAGGCCCTGGCTCGTGAGGCCGGTCACCGCTCCAAGATCGCCGTCGTTTCCCACAATCCCGACGTCTCGGCCAAGGGCGCCTGCATCGGACCGATGGGTCAGCGAGTGCGCGCCGTCATGCATGAGTTGGGCGAGGAGAAGATCGACATCATCGACTGGTCGGAGGATCCCGGCGAGTTCGTGGGTGCGGCTCTCTCGCCTGCCAAGGTGGCGTCGGTGACGGTCATCGATCCCAAGGCCAAGGCTGCCAGGGCCGTTGTCCCGGACTACCAGCTCTCCCTGGCCATTGGACGTGAGGGCCAGAACGCCCGTCTGGCAGCTCGTCTCACCGGGTGGCGTATTGACATCCGTCCTGACAACCAGGTCTGAGACCGCTTGAGGTAGCCGACGACGTCCGACCTTCCCCGCGAAGGTCGGGCGTCGTGCCTTTGTCCCTCCCTCTGGCCTAGGGTTGTCGGGTGATCAGACGACCCCAACGCACCTGCGTCGGATGCCGACGCGTCGACGATCCAGCCCACATGAGGCGTTATGTGCTGATTGACGGGGTCGTCGTGGCAGACCTGACTGGCAGTGCAGCTGGAAGGGGAGCTCACGTCCATCTTGACGATGAGTGCTGGAAGCGCGCCGTGGCCGGGGGATTCGCGCGATCCTTTCGTCAGCGGGTGACCGTCGACCAGATTGGTGGGTGCAAGTGACCAACGCGGTGAATTGGGCTCAACAGGACAGTTTCGGTAAAGTTGTTCCTGCATGTCCGCCGGGAGGTCCGGCGGCCTCACCGAATCGTGTCCCTGGACGGTCGGTCATTCTGGCTCGAAGGGACTGAATAGGAAGTGGGCACAAGCTCATGAACACTCGATGAGTTCGCACCAATGAGGATTCACAACAACTAGGCCCAGGTCCACCGCGGCCGGGCCCGAAGGAGAGTAGTGGCCAAGGTCCGCGTCTATGAGCTCGCGAAGGAGCTCGGACTGTCAAGCAAGCAGCTTCTGGGGAAGCTCAACGACATGGGCGAGTTCGTCCGTTCGGCTTCCTCAACCATTGAGGCACCAGTTGTGCGGCGACTGCGTGACCAGATCGGTTCGGCTGAACCGACTGGCGACGCCAAGCCCGCGAAGCCTGCGGCTCGCAAGTCGCAGGCAGCATCCAAGGGAAAGTCCAAGGAGACCCCGTCGGCCAAGCCGACTCCCGGTCCCAAGCCGGGCCCCGCGCCGAAGCCGGCGCCTGGTCCCCGTCCCGGTTCCAGCGGAGGCCCGAAGCCTGGGCGCAGCTCTGCAGCTCGCACCAGTGCGACTCCGCGTCCGGGTCTCATGAAGTCTTCCGGTGGCTCCAAGAAGCAGGAGACCCCGGCACCGAAGAGCGACGCCAAGCCGGCTCCCAAGCCTGGTCAGAACGCCGCCAAGCCCCATGCACCGACCCCCGGCCCCAAGCCTGGTGGGTCGGCCAAGCCTGCCACCCCGAAGCCGGGTGCCCGTCCGGGCCCGCGCCCGGGGGGATCCGGCGGGCTGCCGTCGGGTGCTCGCCTCGGTCCGCGTCCGGGTGCTGGTCGTCGTACCGGAACCCCGCGTCCCGGGAACAACCCGTTCGCCTCCAGCCAGGGAATGGGCCAGTCCCGTCATCGCCCTGAGGGCGGGCGGCGCTCCGGTGGAGCTCCTCGTTCAGGTCAGGGCGAGCGTATGCCGCGTCCGGGCGGCAGCCAGGGATCGCGTGGCGGTTCCGGTATGCCTCGTCCGAACCCGGCCATGATGCCGAAGCACCAGTCCTCCCAGATTGGTCAGGCAAGTACTGGTCGTGGTGGACGCGGCGGTGGCCGTGGTCGCGGTGGATCCCGTGGCGGCGGTTTCGGCGGTGGCTTCGGCGGAGGACCTCGCGGTCCCGTCGGCGGTGGTCGCGGTGGTCGCGGTGGTCGCGGCACCCAGGGTGCCTTTGGCCGTGGTGGTTCCCGTCGTGGTCGCAAGTCCCGCAAGCAGCGCAGGCAAGAGTTCGACGAGATGCAGGCGCCGCTGGTCGGCGGTGTGCGCGTCCGCAAGGGCAATGGTGAGACCATCCGACTGCGTCGTGGTGCCTCGCTGACCGATCTCGCCGAGAAGGTCAATGCCGAGCCGGCGCAGCTCGTGCAGGTGCTGTTCAACCTTGGCGAGATGGTGACTGCCACCCAGTCGGTGTCCGACGACACCCTGGAGATCCTGGGCGGCGAGCTCAACTATGACATTCAGGTCGTGTCCCCGGAGGACGAGGATCGCGAGCTGCTGGAGTCCTTCGACCTTGAGTTCGGCGAGAACGAGGGCGATGAGGAGGATCTCGTCGCACGTCCACCGGTCGTCACCGTGATGGGCCACGTCGACCACGGCAAGACGAAGCTGCTGGACGCCCTGCGTCACACTCATGTGGTGGAGGGCGAGGCCGGTGGCATCACCCAGGCCATCGGTGCTTACCAGGTCGAGACCGAGGTCGACGACGTCGAGCGCGCCATCACCTTCATCGACACCCCGGGTCACGAGGCCTTCACGGCCATGCGTGCTCGTGGCGCCAAGTCCACCGACATCGCGGTGCTGGTTGTTGCTGCTGATGACGGCGTCATGCCGCAGACCGTTGAGGCGTTGAACCACGCCAAGGCTGCCGATGTGCCGATCGTCGTGGCCGTCAACAAGATCGACAAGCCGGAATCCGATCCGGACAAGGTGCGCGGACAGCTCACCGAGTACGGCTTGGTTCCTGAGGAGTACGGCGGTGACACGATGTTCGTCAACGTCTCCGCTCGTACCCACGAGGGTCTTGACGACCTCCTCGAGGCCATCGTCCTGACCGCTGACGCGGCGCTGGACCTGCGTGCCAACCCGGACATGGCTGCTCAGGGTGTTGCCATCGAGGCCCACCTTGACAAGGGTCGTGGCCCGGTGGCCACCGCCCTCATCCAGCGCGGAACCCTGCACATCGGTGATTCCATCGTTGCCGGGTCTGCCTACGGACGTGTGCGCGCCATGATCAACGATCAGGGCGAGAGCGTCGACGAGGCTGCGCCGGCCGCCCCGGTGCAGGTGCTCGGCCTCACCTCGGTGCCGGGCGCCGGCGACAACTTCCTGGTCGTCGACGATGACCGGATGGCTCGCCAGATCGCCGAGAAGCGTGAGGCTCGGATGCGTGCTGCCCAGCAGGCCAAGTCGTCGCGTCGCAAGACCCTCGACCAGCTGTTCGAGCAGCTCGAGAAGGGCGAGACCGAGGAGCTGCTGCTCATCCTCAAGGGTGACGGCGCCGGCTCGGTCGAGGCGTTGGAGGATGCCCTGGCCAAGATCGACGTGGGCGACGAGGTCGACCTGCGCGTCATCGACCGTGGTGTCGGTGCCATCACCGAGACCAACGTCTCGCTGGCTGCCGCCTCCAACGCCGTCATCGTGGGCTTCAACGTTCGCCCGACCGCTCATGCCCAGCGCATGGCCGACGAGGAGAACGTCGACATTCGGTACTACTCGGTCATCTACGACGCCATCGACGAGATCGAGGCCGCCCTGCGAGGCATGCTCAAGCCGATCTACGAGGAGAAGGCAATGGGCACCGCGGAGATCCGCCAGATCTTCCGCTCCTCGAAGGTTGGAACGATCGCGGGCTGCATGATCACCGACGGCACCATCCGTCGTCATGCCAAGGCCCGTCTCGTCCGCGACGGCGTGGTGATCCAGGAGACCGAGATCAACACGCTGCAGCGCGAGAAGGATGCCGTCACCGAGGTGCGTGAGGGTTACGAGTGTGGTCTGACCCTGACCAACTACTCCGACATCCGCGTCGGCGACGAGGTCCAGTGCTACGAGATGGTGGAGAAGCCTCGCGACTGAGCTTGGTCACTGTCCTGAACGGGGCGTCCACGTGGAAGCGTGGTCGCCCCGTTCGTGTGTTCCCGACTACTTGACCCATCGTCACCCGAATGATAAAATTCCCCTGCTCGGTCGGCAAAGAGGCTGGCCTTGCCCTCTTGCGTATTCTTTTGGATGGATGGTTGATGAATGTACAAAAAGAGCCGAATTGTAGTTATGTTTGCATTTGCCGAGTCTGTCTTTGGCTTGTGTTCTGCTGCGCCGGGACTTGCTGATACTATCAGAGCGACTCCTGTGACATCGTGGAAGAGTCTTTCTGTCACAGGAGGATCGGCGAAAGCATCAGGAAAAACCCAAGGACATAAGAAAGCCTACATGTCATCAGATGGTGTCTGGCATTCTCAGGCTAATTACATTTTCACTGTCGCGGGTCACAAGAAAACTGACAGGGGCGGTTACGGAAAGGTCGACGCATCCGTTCTTTATTACAAATGCCAGCCCATGCCGGGTGGAAACTGTATACCGAAAGTCTTAAGAACCGGGGCATCAGGCAGCACTGGGCGTTTGGTTGGTGGAAAGGCGTACAGATGGGATGCTGACGCCAAGATCCGCCTTGGTCGTAATCAAAGAGGCGGTTGGCAACGTTCTTCTAAGATTTGTATCGACCTAGTGGCTCGACGTGATAAGTGCAGCGATGGGTTGAATTGGTGAGTTCTGACACGATTGAACTTGACGAGGTGGTCGTTCGATACCGGTCGGGTTGGCAACTGGGGCCGGTATCGGCCACCTTTCCGGTGGGGGTGAGTGCCCTTGTCGGCCCCAATGGTGCGGGCAAGACGACGATGCTTGCTGTGCTCACCGGAATCAAACGACCGAGGGCCGGGACGC
>OJYO01000342.1_pt1 | contig 11067 bp, 12 predicted proteins | sample 1600971 | NCBI WGS metagenome assembly OJYO01 (sample SAMN04436979, study PRJEB24849) | human gut metagenome | biome: human gut; feature: NICU; material: stool | host: Homo sapiens | place: USA: Saint Louis, MO | collected 2010-08-08 | reverse complement strand
CATCACTGTCTTCACGCTGCGTCAGGCCAGCACATCGCCGGACATCCTAGGTCGGGTCAGCGCCTCGAGCCGCGTGATCGTGTGGGGAACGGCCCCCTTGGGAAGTTTGCTCGCCGGCTCATCCATGGCGCTCTTCGGGATCCGCGGTTCCTTGGTCGCGTCAGGCCTGATTGCCTGCCTGTCCGCCCTCTGGATCCTCGTCTCCCCGATCCGAAAGGTGCAACACATGACGGAATTCCGACGTGATCACTGAAATCCCGAATTTGGCCGGAGCAACGTCAGCGCCTCCAGCTCCACGGCGTGTGCAGTACCGAAGCGACTGTCTGCTGCGCAGCGCTGGATTCCCGGTGGCAACGTTGCATGCTCTGCGCAGGCAACCGGCCGCCAACGTGCCTAAGTCCTCCACTAAGGCTCAAGACCTCGACGAACTGTTCATCGAGCAGGTTGCGCGAATTTGCCGAGAGACTCCTGTCGGGGAGGCGTTGGCGTGGCAAAACCCGGGCATCCTGCGGAACAATCTGACAACCCTCGAACCGGTCAACAACAGCAAGAACCGGCGCCGGGCAGACGCCCTGTTTGCCTATATCTCGCGCTACGTGGCCAAGAACGACACCATCGGATTCTTTGGCCCCCTTTGCTGGGGCACCATCGATCAGTCGACGCGCACGTCCTTCGTGGCCCAAGAGCCTGCCGTGGGGCAGCGTGAGATCTACTTCGAGTCTTGGGCGGTCGACGAGCTAGCCCGCGCCTTGGCCTCCGTTCCCGGCATCTTCCCTTACCTGCCCCTCGTGTCGCACGGAACAACCTCGAACGATTCGCCGCCCGATGGCTGTGATCCGAACGGTCTCGAGGCAAGAATCTTGACCCTTCAAGGAGCCTTCGGCTCCATCGGCGAGCTTGCCCGTCACCTACGAGAGGACGGTGGTCACGATTTCGAAGACGTCGCCCTCACCATTGCCGGGCTGGTGTCACGGGGACTCATGACCTGCGTCCCCACCCCGGACATCAACGAGGACGGCCTCCGCCGCCTAGAGGAATGGCTGGAGCAGGTTCCTGATACCGACGTCCGCCGGCGTGGTCAGTGGTTGCTGGAACCGTTCACGGCCTTGCGCGCAGAACTCGAACACGCGCGAGGCGACGCCGACGCTGTGGCCCGGCTGCAGGGAATGCTCGCGGACAAGTTCAGTGAACTGACAAGGTCTGACGCGTGGCGCCGACCAGGCGAGCAATACGCTGGCAGGGGCTTGGTGTACGAAGACTCGACACGCAACGTGGAGTTCTCCATTGGCGAGGACTACCTCAACGTCTGGGACGGGCCATTGGCCATCATGCTCCGTGCAGCCGATTGGTACGTCGACCTGTCGGGTCGCGCGTTCGAGAGAGTCGCCGATGAGGCGTTTACCAAGGCGACGGCAGATGCTGGCGTTCAGCAGCTTTCCTTGGAACGGCTCTTCTTCCTCCTTGCCGACCAGCTGGCCTATGGAGTTCGCGAGGTCCCGAGCTTCGTAGCCACCTGCCAACGGGAGCTGCAGGAGCGATGGGCGCTGATTTCGCGACGCGCGTCCGAGTTAAACGCCACCGACAACCTCCTCGCATTCGCCGAACAGCTGTTCCCAGCGGGGGCCGAGCCGTGGCCGGGTGCCCACACCCACTCACCAGACATCCAGCTGTTGGCTGAGCGACCTACCGGGCGGGGGGGGGTGCAAGCGGTTCTCGGGGAAATCCACGTGGCGATCAACAGCTTGGAGCAGCCAGCTTTCCTCAGGTTTGCACCCCATCTCGACAGAATGATCCACGAAGAGTTCGACGCTTACCCCTGCGGAAGGGTGCGGATGATCCCCCCGCGCTCCTCGAGACTCGTATCGTCACGCCTGTCCCCACCTGGAGCCTTCACACATCCCAGCTGGGTGTCTTGGACATGGGGTAGAACCCTTCCCTCTCTCAGCCGACCGCGGGTGGACGCCTCGGATCTGATCGTTAAGCGATCCGCATCGGATCGCTCGCTCGAGGTTGTCGGCCCAAATGTTCGCGTGCCTCTGATGATGGTCTTCGCCGACATGCTGTCCATGATTCTCGCCGGCACGTTCACCCTCCTTCCGGAGGAGGCCACTCTGGATCGCGTGGAGCTGGATGGGTTCGTGCTATCAAGGCGACAGTGGTCCATCCCGATCGGAACCTGCAATTGGCTCTCACAGCGCGTCCGAGTCCCCCGATGGGAGGCCTTTTGCGAGTGGCGGGTGGCGACCGGTCTACCGTCCCAGTTCTACTGGCGCGTCTCGGACACGGAGAAACCGCAGCTGATTGATGCGGCCATCCCAGCGTCCGTGGAACGGCTGGTGACCCGCATTCGGGACGCGGACGTCCATATGCTGCGGCTGACGGAAGCCCTTCCTTCGACCGACCAAGCGTGGCTCGCTTCGGTCGCCGGAGACAGGTTTTCATCCGAGGTCCGTCTCGTCGCACGGCTCCGTGACACCAGGCCTTACTCATCGCCCATGGGGGACGAATGCCCGTAACGAGCACCGGGGATTGGGGGATTGGCCTGTCAGGCTTTCCTCTCCATACGCTGCCCGTCAACCGGCTACAAGCCCCGCACCTCGTCGCCGCGAAGATGTTGGACGACGAGACGGAGGGCTATGTTGTTATAACAGTGGCGGGCGGCGTGACGACGAGTGCGCAGGCTGCCGCAAACTGGGGCGAGCTTCTGCTGCGGTTTCCCAACCTGCGAACCGAGTTTCTGCGCATCGGTCATCAGATGTATCAGCGGCTCGCGAAGGTCGATGACTGCGCGACTAGGATGTTCATCGCGCCGCACGAGCACGCCGCCCCCCATGCGGATTCGTTCACCCACCCCAGCATCTACGTGTGGGATCCCTGCAGCCAAGAAGCTCGGCTCTGGCTCCATCACGCGATCGTCGACAGTTTCACCATCGACTTGCTCAAGCGGGGGAAGGGGTGGACGGACTCACAGTCCTACCAGAGGTTCCTTGCCCGGGTGGCTGCCGAAACGGGCGAAGGGCACGGACCTGAGGAAGACCTTTGCCGTGTCCGTGTCCGTCATGCCGCTGGAAAGCAAGTGTGTGACTCGGCGGAAATGTCCGTGGAGGCGCCCGGACAGCAGGTGATCCAATCACAAGGCGCATTCAACTTCTGGTTCGCGTGCCTCTGCGATTCTTTGGCGGATCTTGGAGTGGCTGCCGGTGACAAGATCTTGGTTCCGATGTCTTTCAGAGACGTCTTGGGTGAACTGTATGGTGTACCTGGTCTGGCCATGGGCTCCATTGCGATCGATATCGCCCCCGAGGGCGCAAGCCCAGACAGTGTTCAGCGCGGATTGCTACGCGGCCTGCGGGAACGGTCAGACCGGCTGGTTCTGGCGGGCTGGAACTCCTCAGCTACTGCTGTTCCCTTGGAATTCGCCTATGACGACGCCGGTGCGCGCTTGGCGCGCAGCCGGAATCAGCCGAGCCTCGCAGGAATCGAGGTCATTCAACATTCACCCGCGAACTACTTGGTAGTGTGTTCCGCCGGGATGGGATTGGTGTTCACCGACTTCCGAACAGGGGATCTTTTCAGGGCGCTTGAGAGGTCGGCTCGTCGGCGAGGAGTCCTCCTCCGCCGTTCCGCCCCGCCCGCGCCCGCAGCGCTGCCCGGTTCGGTTGCCGGACAACGGCCACGGAAGTGAAGAGATGCTCGCCATCGACGGACCACCGGCCCATGGCCCGCCTTAGGCTCGGGCAATCTGCGCCTCGATCCGAGGATAGGCGCGCCAGAAATGTACCCCTTCCAGCATCGAATCGAATCGATGCCTCGTCGAAGTCAAGCCACGAATGCATGAGGGGAGACCACGCCTTGTAGAGGGCCTCCTTCCCGCTGAACAGCAGCCGATCCCAAGCGACGGTCGGAAATGCGGACAGAAGGAGGGCGATGTGCCGGCGCTCTTCGGCATTTGCCACCGCGCCCAGCACCCCGGGGGGCAGGGGCTCGTTTGGCTCCGCATCAATGCCGAGAGTCAACCACTGCTCGCTCAAGCCCACAGCTGCTGCGCGGAATCCCTCACAGTGGGTCATCGAGCCCACCGTTCCACGTGGCCAGACGGGGCCATGTCCATCCAGCGACAAGAGGGGCGGTCTGTGGTACCCGAGTTGCGCCAAGGCAGCCCGCGCGCACGCGCGGACCGTGACGAACTCATTGACACGGCGGGGCACGCAGCGCATAACGTAAGCGCGCTCGTCCGGGAACAGATCTTCGGGTAGATCGTCGCGGGCAATCTCCAGGACGATGCCCGGTGGGGTGTCGATCGCCATGGACTTAGCTCCTATCTAACTTAGCGATGTGGTCCCTTGACCACCCATGATGACCGGTCGCGGAGTAGGCAGAACCGCCAGGGAACACCGACGGCCCCGGGTCGCTCGGCCGGACCGGTGCCGCTCCGACGAGGGTGGTGGATCGCATGCGCTCGGCGAGGGCCACGGCCCGACTCGGGTCCAGGTCGTGGACCACGACCTCCTCCACGTGCCAACGCAAATCGCGGAGGAAGTCGACGACCTGGCGAGCGATGAGGCCCGCACCGATGATCGCGACGCGGCGGGCCATGCGGTCACCGATGAGCAGCTCGGCCGCCAAGACGCCGGACGCGGCTGTGCGGGCCGAGGTTTCTTGCGTGACCCCGGTATGTTGATGCGAACCCAAAAGGCTTGCGCACGCTGACGACATTGCGGAAACTGCCTGCATCTGAAGCTCCAAGGATGTGCGTACCTTGCAGCTCAACTTCAGAAATCTTCTTGAGAACGGCCACGCCTTGATTGAAACGAACGAACACGTCAGACCCGCGCTCAAGTAGCGGGCGAATTGATCTCGACGTATCACCCTTGAAATGTGTGACAACTTCACAGCTGCCGCTGCTATCGCGGTCCCAGAGGAAGATTGATACGCCACCCTTCGGACCATTCTGGGGAAATACCTCAGCAGAAATCGGCCAGTCAGAAATACGGCGAATTCGACCGTCCCCGAGCATGGTTTCTCGGAACTCGTCGAGTCCCTTGCCGCCAGTGAACCATCGTGAAGGGGTGATCATGAGCAAGAATCTCGGATCCAGCGCTTTCGCCTGCTCGACGAAGTGCTGGTAGATGGGGGTTGCGCTCGACCCGTTGCCACCGCCGTCGGAGAGCTGGTAGGGCGGGTTGCCGATGATGACGTCGAACTGCATGGTGTCTCCGAACAGCTCGCGGGTGCGGGCTTTGATGTCGTCGGTGTGGATGAAGGCGTAGGCGTGGGTCTCCAGCTCGTCGCCGCGCCCGTAGTCGTCCTCGCCTGCGCCGCAGTAGCGGCACTTGCGGTGGGTGTAGACGACCTTCTCGTCTCCGGTGAGTGGGTCGGTGCGGTATTCGCGTTGCCCGCCAGCCCAGGTGTGTTCGGTGCGCTGGAACCAGATGTTCCCGTCCTCGCTGTCGAACGATGTGGCGATCGAGTGGGGGCCGTTGGCGTACTTGGAGCAGTACACGGACCGGCGGGCCAGCAGTGCGGTGAGCTGGGTGATGCCGATGCCGTAGACCTGCCGGGTCAGGATGTGGTCGACCCGCTCCGCCCGATCCGGAAAAACTGAGGCCAGGCCGTCGGTGAGGCGTCGGGTGATCTCCCGCAGGAACACACCGGACTTGGTGAACGGGTCCAGGAACGTGACGTTCGGGTCGGCCCAGATGGCGGCGCCATCGTGGGCGTCGGCCCACCGCTGAGCGAGCAGGTCAAGCATGGCGTTGGCCATCTCGGGCGGGGTGAACACTTCGTCGTTCGAGAGATTCGCGATGCAGGTGAGCACGTCGGGATTGTGGCCGCGCAGCGCGAACGGGGCCTGGGTGATACTCATGCGGCGTTCACCTGCCCGGCCAGGTCCGTCACCGTCATCGTCGGGTACGTCGTCTGGGGGGCGAAGAGGTCGGCGCCCATGTCAGCGAACAGGGAGCCCTCGGCCTCCCATGCGGAGCGCTGGGTCAACTCGTCGTAGCGGAAGTCGCGGCGCTGGAACTTCCCCTTGCCCAGGTACCCCCATTCGGCGAACGTGATCGGACCACCCTCGGGGGTGGTCATGGTCAGGGCGTCACCTTGAACGATGTTCACCGCGAGGACGGCTCGGGCGGCGCGGGCCCAGTCGTCGTCCTCGTCGATGCCGAGGAACGCGTTGAACAGTGTGGCGAGGTTACTGCGGCACTCGGCGGCGTTGTCGGGCAGGAGTTCAATACCGTACGTGCACATCAACGCGAACAGAGCGTAGTGGCGCTTCTCGAACTCGCTCTTGCCGTGCTTGGCGGCCACGGTCAGGAGTTTGCGGGTCAGGACGGGGACGAGGAAGTTCCCCGACCCGCAGGCCGGTTCGAGGACCCGGGAGTCGATGCGTTCGGATTCTTCCTGGACGAGGTTGAGCATGTCCTCGACCATCCAGGAGGGGGTGAAGACTTCGCCGTGGTCGGCGACGCGCTGCTTGGACTTGACCAAGCGTTCGGTCTCGCTGGCGCTCATCGCCCCTCCTTCCGTTTCGGCCGGGTGCCTGCCTGCTCAGGGTAGGGGCCACCACCGTCATGTGTGTGCGGGCTGTCGCTGGCTGCGGCGCCGGTGCGCACCCACTCGTCGACCTCGGTGGCTTGGCACTTCCACAGGCGCCCGATCTTGTGGGCGGGCATGCCCTTGTCGGCGATCCACGCGTACACGGTGTCTTTGGTGACGCCGAGGTGGGCCGCGATCTCGTCTGTGGACAGCCAGGGCTCGCTCACGAGGTGCCTCCTTGGATCGGTAGGGGCAGCACAGCTCCAACCGGGCCCAGTCTAGCCGATCGGACCGTTTCAGATCGGGTTTGAACGGGAATCAACCGTGTTCGATCCCCGTCGAATGGGGTGTGAGTGCGAGACAATGGGGGTACGGAGAGGATCTTCCCGGGCAGCGCAGGAGCTGTCCGGCAGCGAGCGCCCGGGCCGATCCATGTCGAGACGGAGTCGTCTACCCGGGTGGTGGAGCCGGTGGCGTACACGTGCCTGCGGTTCATGCTAGTGCGGGAGGGCCGCCTGTTCGTGCACTCGCGCCACGGGACCGCTCACGCCCGGCCTGCGATGTTGGTGATTGTGTGCGCCGGAACGCTGTGTGGGGCGATCCCCGAGCCCAGCGCCACGGTGACCACCGCGTTCGTGAACTTGGACTACCTGCTGGACCAGCTCACGTGGCGGCTGAACGGGCTGCTGCGGGATCGTCACGAGGCCGAGCTGATCGCCGCCAAGGCGTTCCGCCACAACATGTGGGCCACCACCCCGCCCGCGCAGGCGACGTCCGACATGCTGGACCTGCTGGACCGCACCGAGGCCATCCAGAACGCCGGGGGTGGCTTCTACGACATCGAGGCGGTCTTCGCCGGGTTCCTGGCCGACCTGGTGCCGCTGATGCCGTACCGGGAGCTGCCCGGCGAGCCGGTCGTGTCCCTGGCGGGGGACGGAGTGGGCGGGAGGTTCCCCCCGCTTCGGCCTGAGATCGTCGCCGTAGGGGACGCCATACAAGCCGATCTGTCCCGCAGGTGGTCGCTGACCGACATGGCGCAGGTCGCCCACATTTCCGGGCGGCACCTGGCCCGCGTGTTCAACGAGTCCTACGGGCTGCCGCCGGTGCAGTTCCTGGCGGCTCTTCGCGCCAAGGAGATGGCGCGTCTGCTGCGTGAAGAGCCAGGATGGTCGGTGGAAGCGGTGGGCCGCCAGGTCGGCTGGGAGGGCCGCTCGCATGCCCGCCACCAGTTCGTCCGCGAACTCGGGCTCTCGCCCGATGAGTACCGGCGGCGGGCTCATGGTCTGGATCTGGCCACACCTGGACCGGAAACGGACGAGAACACCCCCGCCCCCTCGTAGAACCCAGTATCGCGTTGCTATGAGTGAAGGATGCGTCAGGTGTCACGCCGGGTCCCTGACGGCCAACCCCGCCAGCGACCCCCAGCGCTGGGCACCCGTTTCACAACTGTACTGACCGTCACCATCTCGCAGGACTCCTCGGCGCACCTCATGGCCACAGCCCCACCCCGGGGCACAGGCCCTGAGGCGGGAGGAGCGCGAGATGACGTCACGAGGAGAGGACCAGCAGGCGGCCCGTGAGGCACGCCTCGACGAGTTGCACGACAAACTCACCGCGGCCGTCGACCAGCTGGTGTCCGGTGAGGACTGGAAGCGAGCGCTGGCGTTCGCCGCGAACTTCCGCTCGCGCAGTTTCAACAACACGCTGCTGATCTGGGCCCAGCACGCCGCCGCATTCGAGCGAGGCCTGGTCCCGGAGCCGACACCGTCGTATGTGGCCGGGTACAAGCAGTGGCAGGGCCTGGGCCGCCAAGTCCAAAAGGGCCAGCCCGGCTACCAAATCATCGCTCCGGTCACGGGACGTTTCGCCTCGGCGAACCCGCAGGATGCCGAGTCGTGGCGCAGGCTCGGCAAGTTCGAGAAGCCCCGGCCCGGTGAGACGGTGCGCTCAAAGATGGTCGGGGTGCGCCCGGCCTACGTATGGGACGCCTCCCAGACCGCAGGCGACGACATCCCCAGCCCGATCCGCCCGCACCTGCTGGAAGGTGAAGCCCCCAACGGCTTGTGGGAGGGGCTCGCCGCGCAGGTGAAGGCCGCCGGGTTCACTCTGGCCGAGGCCGCGTCGGCCTCGGAGATTCATGGGGCGAATGGGGTCACCGACTACCTCGCCCACACCGTGACCGTCCGGGCGGACATGGATGCCGCGGCCCGGGTCAAGACGCTGGCCCACGAGTTGGGGCACGTCCTCATGCACGACCCGGACAATCAGGAGGCTCGCCAGCACCGTGGCATCGGCGAGGTCGAAGCTGAATCCGTCGCCCTCATGGTGGGCGCGGCTCACGGCATGGACACGACGAGCTACACGATCCCATACGTCTCCACCTGGGCCGCTCAGGTGGACGGACGCGAGCCTGCCGAGGTCGTCAAAGCGACCGGAGAGCGGGTCCGGTCGGTCGCGTTGAAGATCCTCGACCAACTCGACACCGCGCAGGTCGGCACTGGCACCCCGCCCGGACTCGAACGCGACACCCCCACCCGTGATGCCGTACGGCAGACGGTGGCTGCCGACCACGCGGCACCGGTGCCGCGTGAGCCCGTGCTCGCTGAGGCCAGGAGCCTGTGATGGCTGGCCTGTCCGCGTTCACGCAGACGCTGATGCACATGCCGCCGGAAGCTTCGACGGGTGAGGCGGCGTTGGCGCTGGCATCTGCTGGTATCCCCGTGTTCCCGGTCGCGGTGGCTGGGAAGCAGCCGGTGACCCGGCACGGCTTCCACGACGCCACCACGAACCTCGCTCAGATCCGCCGGTGGTGGTCCGCGACTCCCGGGGCAAATATTGGGATGCCGACCGGTGCCGCCTCAGGTCTCGTTGTCGTCGACGTCGATGTCCACGGGCCTGCCAACGGCTACGTCGCCCTGGACCGCGCCGATCGTGCCGGACTGCTGGACGGGTGGGAAGCACTCGTGCGCACCCCTTCGGAGGGGCTCCACGCCTACTACCCGGCCACGCCGGGCACCGAGCAGCGGTCGTGGCAAGTCGCACGGGCAGGCATCGACTTCCGCGGGGACGGCGGCTACATCATCGTCCCGCCATCCAGCCGAATCATCGACGGCGAGCGCTGCGTCTACCGGCTGGAGCAGGTGACCCGCGACCAGCCTCAGCCCCTGGATGCGGGGCGGCTGCGCCGATTCCTCGATCCACCACCACCGCCGACGCACGGCTCGCAGTCGCAGGTGATGGATCGCGGGGTGGATGTTGAACGTCTCGCCGCCTGGGTGGGGCGTCTTCAAGAGGGGGAACGCAACCACGGATTGTTCTGGGCAGCCTGCACCATGGCCGAACACCACGTCCCGCCGGGGCAAACACTCGATGTCCTCACCACTGCTGGTGGCCAGGCGGGACTCTCCGTGCGTGAAGTGACAGTGACGGTGCGTTCGGCCTACCGCACTGTCACCGCCACACCCGCCAGCCCCAGTGCGTCGGCGGCGTTGGAGCACTCGCCACCCAGGACGGCAATCCCGGCGCGGAGCCTGCCATGAACACGCTGCCCGGGCACCGCTGGGCGGTGATGACGGCGGTCGCAGCGACTGTGTTCATCGCCGCGGGCGCCTTCTGGCTCTCCTTCACCTCGCTCGCCGACCTGGCGCGACGCTCGGGAATCGGGGCGGGGCAGGCGTGGGCGTGGCCGCTGATCGTGGACGGCATCATCGTTGTCGCCACGGTCGCGGTTGTCGCCCTGGCCGGAACCCGCACCTCCTGGTATCCCTGGGCCCTGCTGATCGGCGGGGCCAGCGTCTCGGTGACGGCCAACGCGATTCACGCCGTCATCGCCGCCGACGCCGACGTCCCCAGCATCCTCGCGGGCGCCGTTGCCGCGGTCCCTCCCGTCGTGCTCCTGGCCATCACCCACCTGACCGTCATCCTCACCCGACCACCCGAACCTCACGCCACAGCGGAGCCTCCCGATGCTGTCCGCACGTGGCGCGACGTCGACGACGCGACATCGGCCGATCCGGTGCTTCCCTAAGCCCTGCTGTCACCAGAGCCAGCGTCCGACGAGCCCGGCAGCGCACCCCCGCCCGGCGGTGACGGCCTTGGCTTGGAGCCCTCGGCGGATCGACGAGAGCACGCGGCGGCCCTGCGCGATTTGGGGTGGTCGAACAAGCAGATCGCCCGCCAGCTTGACGTCCACCCCTCCACGATCGGCCGCTGGCTCACCGCCCACACCGACACAGCCGCCCCAGACGACGTGTCTGCCGACGAGATGGACACGACCAGCACATCCGAAGGCCTGATTGATCAGGCCACCAACCACGAGGAGAAGTCATGAGTACTGACGAGCAGACCCCCGACCCCATGGTCGGGGACATCGCAGGCGCCGCTGGAACACCAGACGCCATCGAAGCCAGCCACACCACCCGCAAGGCCGATCCCGCCGTCGACCCGGCGCTCAACCGAGAGCACCGTGTGGGCAAAGCCTAAGTCAATTAGTTCTTGAACTTTATTCAAATCTTTTTCTCCCCAGCT
>OJYO01000340.1_pt1 | contig 11107 bp, 8 predicted proteins | sample 1600971 | NCBI WGS metagenome assembly OJYO01 (sample SAMN04436979, study PRJEB24849) | human gut metagenome | biome: human gut; feature: NICU; material: stool | host: Homo sapiens | place: USA: Saint Louis, MO | collected 2010-08-08 | reverse complement strand
CTAATTTCTTTTCCTTCGATATATGATTTTATATTATTATCTTCTTGGGCGCTCTTTATAGCATCTTCCTTGCTTGCGTCCTTATCCATGATTACCTTGCCCCTAACCTTACCGTTAATTTGTACTGGCATTTCGAATGAATCGAAGCTTAACTTATCTTCATCATAGCTTGGCCAAGAAGTTTGGTTAAGCTCTCCCTCATAGGCCATCATCTCCCACAATTCTTCAGTCATGTGTGGAGCTACTGGGTTAAGAAGGGTTATATAGGTTTTAAAGTCTTTTTTGGTGATTTTTCCAAGAGATTTCATCTCATTTAGGAGGGTCATAAGTTGAGCAATTGCAGTATTAAACTTAAGATTTTCGTAATCTTCACTTACTTTCTTTATAGTTTGATTGATTACTACTTCAAGGTCTTTGCTGTATTCTTCGCCTTCTTCTACAAGGTCTGTTAGGTTAAAGACTCTTTCAAGATATTTCCTACAGCCCCTTACTCCCTCATCTGACCAAATGGCCATTGATGAGAAATCTCCCATAAACATCTCATAGCATCTTAAGGTATCTGCTCCATAATCTCTTATGATATCATCAGGGTTTATTACATTGCCACGAGACTTACTCATCTTTTGGTGGTCACTTCCTAGGATCATTCCATGGCTAGTTCTCTTCTTGTAAGGTTCCTTTGTTGGAACTACCCCTATATCGTAAAGGAACTTGTGCCAGAATCTTGAGTAAAGCAAGTGAAGGGTGGTATGTTCCATTCCCCCATTGTACCAATCAACTGGTGAATAGTAGTCTAGGGCTTCTTTGCTCGCAATGGCTTCCTTGTTGTTTGGATCCATATATCTTAGATAATACCAGCTTGATCCTGCCCATTGAGGCATGGTGTCTGTTTCTCTTTTAGCAGGCTTACCACAGATTGGACAAGTTGTGTTTACAAACTCTTCTATCTCTGATAGTGGGGATTCTCCTGTAGCTGTAGGCTCATAAGAAGGTACGTCAGGAAGCTTTACTGGAAGTTCTTCTTCAGGAACTGGAACCCAACCGTGCTCTTCGCAATAAATCATTGGGATTGGTTCTCCCCAATATCTTTGACGAGAAAATACCCAGTCTCTTAACTTAAAGTTGGTCTTAGCCTTACCAAGGCCATTCTCTTCTACATATTCGATTGCTTTTTTCTTTGCATCATTTGCTGATAGTCCGTTTAGGAAGTCAGAGTTAATGGCTTCTCCCTTATTGATATCAGTTGTAGGAAGCTCTTCTCCTGTCTCGTAAACTGGGATGATTGGCATATAAAATTTCTTTGCAAATTCAAAGTCACGGCTGTCGTGAGCAGGAACTGCCATTATTGCTCCCGTACCATAAGTCATTAGGACATAGTCTGATACCCAGATAGGAATTTCCTTATCGTTTAGTGGGTTTATTGCAGAGATTCCATCAATCATTACTCCGGTCTTATCTTTATTTAGCTCACTTCTTTCGAAGTCAGACTTTTTCTTAGCCTCTTCTTGGTAGGCTTCAATTTCTGCGAAGTTTTTGATTCTTTCTTTGTATTTATCAAGGATTGGATGCTCAGGGCTTACTACCATGTAGGATACACCAAATATAGTGTCAGGTCTTGTTGTATAAACAGTAAGCTTTTCGTCTAGGTCTTTTATCTTAAAGTCTACATCACAGCCATGGCTCCTACCAATCCAGTTGATTTGGCTGGCCTTAATTCTTTCTTCAAAGTCAACTTCCTCTAGGTCATCTATTAACCTATCTGCATATTCTGTTATCTTTAGCATCCATTGATTCTTCATCTTGTGAACTACTTCTGTTCCGCATCTTTCACACTTACCATCTACAACTTCTTCGTTGGCAAGTCCTACTTGGCAAGATGGACACCAGTTTACAGACATTTCATTCTTGTAGGCTAGTCCATGCTTATACATTTGAATGAAGATCCATTGGCTCCACTTATAATAATCTGGATCTGTTGTATTTACTTCCCTATCCCAATCAAAGGAGAAGCCGATTGATTTCATTTGCTCTTTGAAGTGGGCAATGTTATCTTCTGTGACCTTGGCTGGGTGGATTTTGTTTTTGATAGCGTAGTTTTCTGTTGGAAGACCGAAGGCATCCCATCCCATTGGATACATTACATTTTCTTCCTCAAGTCTTCTCTTACGAGCTACGACATCAAGAGCAGTATAAGGACGAGGGTGTCCTACGTGTAGGCCTTGTCCTGATGGGTAAGGAAACTCTACCAAAGGATAGAATTTCTTCTTATTATTATCTATCTCAGACTTAAAAGTCTTCTCATCATCCCATTTCTTTTGCCATTTTTTCTCTATGGCATTTGGATTATATTCAACCATTTCTTCCCCCTAGTTCTTATCAGCAAAGGCACGTACGTATCTTGGATAAGCTAGCACGTCTCTGATATTTTTCATTCCTGTAACATACATTACAGCTCTCTCAAAGCCTAGTCCAAAGCCTGAGTGAACTACTGTACCAAATCTTCTTAGGTCTAGGTAGTTTTCGTACTCTTCAGGATTTAGGCCATTTTCTTCCATTGATTTGTATAATTCGTCATATCTTTCTTCCCTTTGTGAACCACCTATTAATTCACCTACTCCAGGAACGAGCATATCGAAGGCTGCAACTGTCTTGCCATCATCATTTCTTTTCATGTAGAAGGCCTTGATGTTTTTTGGATAATCTGTTACAAATACAGGTCCCCCTACGATTTTTTCAGAAAGATATCTCTCATGTTCTGTTTGTAGGTCGATTCCCCATTCTACTGGGAATTCGAATTTCTCGCCACATTCTTGTAAGAGTTCGATTGCCTTTGTATAAGTTACTCTAGCAAATTCTGCATCTCTAACCTTCTCTAGTCTTTCAATTAGTCCCTTGTCAATCCAGGTATTGAAGAAGTTCATCTCATCTGGAGCGTTCTCTAATAAGTAATTGATAGAATACTTGATCATATCTTCTGCAACATCCATAGCTAGATTATAATCTGTAAAGGCCATCTCAGGCTCTAGCATCCAAAACTCTGCGGCATGTCTTGGAGTGTTTGACTCTTCTGCCCTAAAAGTTGGACCAAAGGTATAGACATCTCCAAAGGCTAAGGCGTAATCTTCTGCCTCAAGCTGGCCTGATACTGTTAGATAGCTCTTCTTGCTAAAGAAGTCCTTACTATAGTCGACACTTCCGTCTTCATTTCTTGGTGCGTCTTCTGGATCGATAGTTGTAATGTTAAACATCTCTCCTGCTCCTTCTGCGTCAGAAGAAGTTACTATTGGAGGGTTCACATATAAGAAGCCTCTTTCTTGGAAGAACTTGTGGAGAGAGTAAGCAAGGATTGACCTTACTCTAAAAACAGCCCTATAGGTGTTTGTTCTAGCCCTAAGATGAGGGATAGTTCTCATAAATTCTAGCGTTTGTCTTTGCTTTTGGATAGGGAATTTTTCAGAAGATTCTCCTAATACATTTACAACTTTCGCTTGGATTTCGTAAGGGTTTTTGCTATTACCTGTTTTTACCAAAATTCCCTTAACTTCAAGTGATGTGGATAGGTATTGCTTGTCGAGTTCATCGTAATTTTCGATATCACTTCCTACAACTACTTGTAGATTTTTGAAGGTTGTTCCGTCATTTAGCTCTATAAAACCAACGTTTTTACCAAATCTTTGGTTTCTCATCCAACCATATACACAAACTTCACTATCAACATATTTGTCTACTTCATTTAATATATCTCTAATCTTCATTTATCCCTCTCTTTATTTTCTCAAGTCTTTCTATCATTTCTTTTTCATATCCAACTTTCTTCGCCTCATAGAAGCTCTCTCCTATGAACTCATCTGGAAGATAGTCTTGCTCTACATAGCCCCCATAAGCATGGGGATAGAGGTATTCGTCCTTTACAAGATTCGCTGATCCCTTATAGTGGGTATCTTTGAGCTTGTTTGGTACTTCCCTATCCTTATTATTCTTAACAAAATCAATTGCCTTATCTATGGCGAGGTATGTAGAATTACTCTTTGGTGCAGCCGCAAGATATGTGACCACTTGGCCAAGAATTATCCTAGCCTCTGGCATACCTACCGTATCTATAGCCTTAAAACAATTGACCGCCATGACAAGGGCGTTTGGATCAGCATTTGATATGTCTTCTGATGCAAATATAATCATTCTTCTTGCGATAAACTTGATATCTTCGCCAGATTCTAGCATCTTGGCAAGATAAAATATTGCTGCATCTATATCTGACCCCCTCATAGATTTTATAAAGGCACTGGTCGTATCGTAATGTCTATCTCCATTTTTGTCGTAGATGGCGATTTTTTTCTGGGTGGAATTTTCTATAGAGCTCTTTCCTATAACTATTCTACCATCAATCTCATCTTCTGAAAATATAGCTATCTCTAAAGCATTAAGTAAGGCCCTAGAATCTCCATTGGAGTATTTGATAAGAGTCTCTCTCGCTTCATCTTCTATTATAATATCCTTTGTCTTTAGGATCTCATCTTTACTAAGTGCAAGGTCAATCAATCTTGATAGGTCTCTATCACTTAAGCTTTTTAGCTCGAAGACATACATCCTAGATATCAAGGCCTTATTTACCTCGAAGTAAGGATTCTCTGTTGTCGCTCCTATAAGAATAAGGGTTGAATACTCCACATAAGGAAGGAGATAGTCCTGCTGGCTTTTGTTAAATCTGTGAATCTCATCAATAAAAAGGATAGTTTTCTTATTCTCGAAAGATAAATTATCCTTGGCTATCTGTACTTTTTTCTTAAGGTCAGATATTCCACTTGCCACAGCAGAGATTTCCTCAAAGGCCATATTAGTCTTTTGGGAGATGATCTTAGCAAGACTCGTTTTACCCACTCCAGGTGGCCCATAGAAAATCATAGAATATATCCTATCCGCCTTGATCATCCTATTAATAATCTTTCCCTCTCCTATAAGATGGTCTTGACCTAGGTAGTTACTTAAGTCTTTGGGCCTTAATCTGTCAGCCAGAGGAGCACTTTTTTCTAATTCATTAATCCTATTAAGTTCAAATAAATCCATTATCTCCTCCTAAAGAAAAAAAGATGCTAGGAAGAAGCATCTTTCTTATCTTTTAAACTTTTTATTTCTTCATAAAAGGAATCGACATCCTTAAATTCTCTATAAACCGATGCAAACCTCACGTAGGCAACTGGGTCAAGCTCTTTTAGTTCTGCCATTACCAGCTCCCCTATATAGGTTGAACTTATTTCTTTGTTTCCCGTATGATTTATCCTAGTTTCAACATTTCTAGCAACTTTTTCGATATCAGCCATTGTTACTGGTCTCTTCTGGCAGCTTTTTACAATTCCTGCTATCAATTTCGTTGGGTCATAGGCTTCTCTCGTATCGTCCTTTTTGACTACCATGATTGTAGAGTCTTCATATCTTTCGTAAGTAGAAAACCTACGATCACAATCTTCGCACAAGCGTCTTCGTCTTATAGCCCTATCGTCTTCTGTTGATCTTGAATCCAAAACCCTGGTATTGGTTGAATCGCAGTAGGGACATCTCATCTTATTTTAGAAAATCTGGTAAATCGAAGTCATCAAATGGGTTTGATGATTTTTTCTTAGTGCTTGGTCTTTGAGGAGCTTTAAGCTCTTCTCTATTTCTTGAAGCTTGTTGTACGCTTCTTCTTGCTGGTGTTGGATTATCAAAACCTGTTGCAATAACAGTAATCTTGATATCGTCTCCTAGAGATTCATCACTACCAACTCCAAATATGATATTAGCATCAGAGTCGATATTTTCTCTAATAAGCTCCGCTGCTTCATTTGCTTCCATTAGACCAACTTCAGCTGCAGTTACGTTAAGTAATACTGCGTTTGCTCCTTCGATGCTTGTCTCTAGTAGTGGAGAGTTAACAGCAGCCTTAGCAGCTTCAACAGCCCTATTTTCACCATTAGCCCTACCGATACCCATGTGAGCGATTCCTTGATCAGACATGATTGACTCAACGTCAGCAAAGTCAAGGTTAATTACGTTAGGTACAGCGATCAGCTCTGAAATACCACTTACTGCATCCATAAGTACTTGATCTGCCATCTTGAAGGCATCTACCATTGATGTTCTCTTTTCTACGATTTGTAGGAGTCTATCATTTGGAATTGTGATTAGTGTATCTACATTTTCCTTTAATCTTTCGATTCCACCCTCAGCTTGGTTTTGTCTTTTTCTACCTTCGAAAGTAAATGGCTTAGTTACAACACCAACTGTCAAGATTTCCATCTCTTTAGCAACTTTCGCAACTACTGGGGCAGCACCTGTACCTGTTCCACCACCCATTCCTGCAGTAATAAAGATCATGTCTGCACCTTTGATTGCTTCTGATATTTCATTTTTAGACTCTTCTGCAGCCTTTTCTCCAACTTCAGGATTAGCCCCAGCTCCAAGGCCTCTTGTTAGTTTCTCACCAATTTGAAGTCTGATGTCTGCGTTTGATTCTTGTAGTGTTTGAAGATCTGTATTTAGTGCCAAAAACTCCACACCAGATAATCCGCTTTCTCTCATCCTGCTGATTGCGTTGTTTCCACCGCCACCAACTCCGATGACTTTGATCTTTGCTAAAGAGCTGTTGTCCATTTCCATGTTAATGTTTGCCATACTTTCCCCCATTTTATTCTAATAGATAATTTTATATTAAGAACCTTCGTTTATTTCAACTACTGGGTTTTTTCCATTGCTTAAATCTATGGAAGAAACATCTAGGTCCTTACTTTCTACATCCTTTAGGATTGATTCTAGTAATCTAATCTTGTATGAACTTTCTTTCAAATCACCAAAATCAACTCTCATATCTTTTATTATTATACCAATATGCCCCTTGTTTTCAAAATTTAATTGATTAATCAAATCAACAAAGGAAGAAGAATTTATTTCATTTATAAAACTAATCAAATCCTCGTCATCTATAAATTCTTCTCTAATATCGTCCTTGTAGTCAGAAATCTTAATCTTAATTAGGGAGTTTTTGGTATTAGCTGGAATTTCTTCGCTATCCATCACCTTTCCTTGATTGGATATATAGGTTATTTTATCCTTATCTTCTATGAAAAATCTCGGATAAGTCTCTTGTACTTTGATATTGATTACCTTAGGAAAAACCTTCTTTATCTCAGCTTCTTCGATCATGTCTTTTTCCATAAGCCTTTTTTCGTTCTTTTTTACATTGTAAGTCAATATATTTTTACCTATTGGATTTTGTATGCTTGAGATAATGTCGGTATCCTTAAGCCTTTCATTTCCTGTAACATATATCTGGGAAATTTTCATATAAGGATGCCTAAAAGCATTTACTAGGAATATCAAAAGACTTAATACTATAAGAAAGATTACAAATCTTTTAGTAAAAGTCTTTGGCTTTTCCTTCCTAACGACTCTTCTTCTCCTATTTTTATTCTTTCCTTCTTGCATTTGGATTTTCTTTCTAGCCTTCCTTTTATCTTTCATCTTTGATCAACCCTTCAATTATATGAAAAATCTTATCTCCTGCTTCATCATCAGAAAGAGCCTTGGCATTATCACCCATCTTCTTAAGCTTATCCTTATCGCTAATTATTTCTTTTATTTTTCTATCTAAAACAGCTCCGTCCAGGTCTTTTTCTAAAATCATTATGGATGCGCCGTTATCGACATAGGTTTGGGCATTAAACTGCTGGTGATTTTCTGTAGTATAGGATTTTGGTATTAGGATTGAGGCCTTTCCTACAGCAGAGATCTCAGAAAGACTCATGGCTCCAGATGAAGCTATAACAAGATCGCTTACTGCATAGAAAAGATCGATATTATCTATATAAGAAAACACCTTAAGATATTGGCTTTTCTTTACCTCTCCCATGAAATCATCAAAGTTTTTCTTTCCTGTTTGGTGGAGGAGATAGTAGGAACCGTCAAGATTTTTCGACAATTCCTTAACAGCCTCATTCATATAGTAAGATCCGTTTGATCCTCCGAAAGAAAATACAACTGGCCTATCTTTCTTAATTCCTAAATCTTTAAGGTCTTTGTCGGTAAAGTCAGACTTAAAACTAGTCCTTACAGGGTTACCCGTAACTACAATCCTATCCTTGTGCTTAAAGTGTTTTTCTGCTTCCTTGTAGGATATTAGGACCTTGTCTACCTTGTTTGATAAAAACTTTGATGCCATGCCAGGGTAGGAGTTTGACTCGTGAACAATAGAAGGAATTCCTTTCTTACTTGCCTGATAAAGGATTGGAGCACATACATATCCTCCCGTTCCTATTACAAGGTCTGGCTTATATTCTTTTATTATTTTTTTGGCCTTCTTGAATCCTTCAAAATTGGTAAGAAGGGATTTGAATAGTTTCTTGTTTATCCTTCTAGGAATCCCCATGCCTGGAAGGTCTATAAATTTATAGCCATATTTTTGGGCAACAGTCTCTTCTGGGCCGTTTTTTATGCCGACATAGATTATTTCCACATCAGGAATTTCTTTTTGAAGTTTTTCTCCTATGGCTATAGCTGGATATATATGTCCGCCTGTGCCTCCGCCAGAAATTATCACTCTCATCTAATCATCCTTTGTATTTCTCTATCATTTCTTTAAAGTCCTTGCCTCTTTCTTCAAAGTTCCTATACATACCCCAAGATGCGCTTGCAGGTGATAAGAGGAAGATATCCCCTTCTTCTAAATTATCGAAGGAAATCTTTACTGCTTCTTCCATATCTTTGGCCTTCCTGTAATTTACTTTATAGGCCTCGCAAAGACTCGCCAATTTATCTGTGGTTTGTCCAATGATAACCATAAGCTTTCCATGTTTTTTGAATTCTTTGACATAAGGACTGTAGTCAATATTTTTATCATAGCCTCCTGCAATTATTACAATTGGCTTATCGAAACTTTGAATGGCCTTGACTGAGCTATCTACATTTGTTCCCTTGGAGTCATTGTAGACCTTGATGCCTCTTATATCTGTTACAAATTCCAGCCTATGCTCTATTGATTTAAAGCTTTTTGATCCCCTTATGATATCTTCTATAGAAACTCCATATATAAAGCAAGCAAGGATAGCAGCCATCAAGTTTTCGTAATTGTGTCTGCCTATTATTGAAAGATCATCTACATCCATTAATTTGATATTTTTTCCTTGATCTTTAAAAAATATAGATGATCCTTTAAGATAGGCGCCTCGATCAACTTCCTCTTTTGAAGAGAACTCATAGACCTTTGCCCTAAAGTCAGCCTTATGATCCACTAATATAGGATCGTCGTGATTAATCACTAGAAAATCACCTGAGTCTTGCCTTCTACTAATATTGAGTTTCGAATTAATATAATCATCAAAAGACCCATGCCAATCTATATGATCTTCTGTTATATTTGTAATACAAGCTATATGTGGTTTGTAAGTAGATACATCGTGAAGTTGGAAGCTTGAAAGCTCGCAGGAGAAAATCGCACTAGGATTTTCATACATCTGCCACAAGATTCCTTCACCGATGTTTCCTACAGAAATAGCCTTCCTACCTGATTCATTAAGTATATGACTAATCATAGATGTAGTAGAAGTCTTGCCATTGGTTCCAGTTGTAGCTATGATTTTCGCTTCAGGAAAGAGTCTAAAAGATAATTCAATATCAGATATTATCTCGTATTTTTCCCTTAGTTTCTTTACCACTTCATCCCTTGGGGGAATGCCTGGACTTTTTACTACAAATTCAAAATCATAATCACAAATTTCACTATCAGAAATAGGGCTATAGTTATAGCCCTTAAGTTCCTTAACTTCTTTTTTATTTTTATCAAAGGTATAGACATCATAGCCCATCTTATCAAGGGTCTTTGCTGCTGATATACCTGTTAGTCCCAAACCGTAAACTAAAACTTTCTTCATACTAATGCCGCCAATGTTATCATACAAAATATTACAGATACTACTGCAAATGCTACTACTATCTTTTGTTCCTTATAGCCTTTTAGTTCAAAGTGATGGTGGATTGGAGTCATTAGAAAGACTCTCTTCTTGTTTCTGTGTCTGTAGCTTGTAACTTGGATAATTACAGATAGAGTTTCCAAAACATAAATTCCACCAAAGATTATTAGATATAGAGGTATCTTTAGATTTATTGCCATGGCAACTATTGCTCCACCGATTGCCATAGATCCTGTATCTCCCATAAATACTGCCGCAGGATTTGAATTGAATATCAAAAATCCTAAGAGGCTTCCAAGCATTATATAAGAAAATATTTCATTATCTGTTCCCTTACCAATTATGGCAAGTGTTATAAATACTGGAAGAGATACTGTGGCGAGCAAGCCGTCTAGGCCATCTGTAAGATTTGTTGCATTAGTTGTACCTACTATTATGAAAATCATAATAGGAATACCGATTATTCCAAGCCCTATACTAGTATTTGTAAAGGGTATCAACAAGGATCCTATCGAATCCTTATCATTCATATAAGCTAGAACTGAAATTATAAGGGCTAGTCCAAATTGTAGGATGATTTTTCCTCTCGGGCTTAGTCCTTCCGATTGTTTTAGGATAAGTTTCCTAAAGTCATCTATAAATCCAATTGCTCCAAAGCCTATAGTTGATAAAATCACTATCCAAACTTCAAGCCTATCAAGCGGCAAGAATATAAGAGATAAAATCAAGGCTCCTATAATAAATATTATTCCTCCCATAGTTGGAGTACCAGCCTTCTTGAGGTGACTCTTTGGTCCAACCTCTCTTATATTTTGTCCAATCTTTTTTCTTTTTAGAATTGGTAAGATCACTAGGCCTAGGCCTATGCTTAACAATATACTAATAACTATCAACAAAAAATTATTCATCATTAATTCCTATCTACATTTAATTTGACAGTATTATCATCATCCTTATAAACCATGCCCAACTCTTCTAGGGCGTATCTTTGGATTAAGTTAAGGTCAATCGCTTCTTCTAGCCTAGTATTTAACCTATCCCTCTGGAGTTCGTAGGAGACGATATCTGCCTGTAATGTATTATACTCATATCTTTTTGCATTCAAGTTATTTCTTTTTACTAGAGCTGTTACAAGAAGACTAACTACAACAAGGAAGGTAAAAACAGAT
>OJYO01000333.1_pt1 | contig 11351 bp, 8 predicted proteins | sample 1600971 | NCBI WGS metagenome assembly OJYO01 (sample SAMN04436979, study PRJEB24849) | human gut metagenome | biome: human gut; feature: NICU; material: stool | host: Homo sapiens | place: USA: Saint Louis, MO | collected 2010-08-08 | reverse complement strand
GGTCGTCTGCCTGCGGTCCTGAGACGGCTGAGCGGGAGGTCGGTGCTGACGTCTCGTCCATGTCCCCTAGTGACATCTCCCCGGACGGAACGGTGTCGGTCTCGGGCTTGACGATCAAGGACTATGAGAAGGGGAGCCTGCCTTCCTATCCCTATGAGGGGGTTGACCCCAGGCTGTGGGGTTACGCCTATGACCTCCACGTGGCCTCGTGCATGGTGGACCGAGGTAGAGTGGCGCCACCGGTGCAGGAGTTTGACTGGAACGCCCCAGAGGCGGAGACGCTTTCTGGTGGATGGGGCCGACCCCGAACGGTTGACGAGGCAAGGCAGTACGGATACCACGCTGCCCCCTCAGAGCTCCGTGACTTTGTGATGGCGGCCGAAGCCTTCCTCGCCTCTCAGGGGGAGGCCTACCACGAGGACTTTGAGGACTGTAGACGCCGTGTGATGGAAGACCCCGTATTTGAGCGGGCCGGCCAGGCTATGAAATACATGCCGCAGGCGTCTGGATTTGAGGAGAATCCTGCGCTCAAGGAGGCGATGGCTGCATGGCGTGAGTGCATGGCTCCGCTGGGGATTCCGGACCTGCCTGAGGACCGCCCGGGCCCTGCTCCGTCGGTGATGGAGCGTTTTGGCCTGGGCGGGGCTGATAACGCTCGGTATGTCGACCTGTCGACTCTGACGGAGGAGGAGGTCGAGATCGCGGTCCATGAGGCGCAGTGCACCGAGAACAGCGGCTATGACCGGCTGGCCTACGGCCTGACGTGGGAGGCCGATGACAGCTACCTTGCGGACCATGCCCCTGAGTTCGCGGCTGTTCTGGAAGAGATCCGCGAGCAGGAGCAGACGCTGAAGGACTACATCAACGCCCATCGCAGCGTGGTGGATTGAGAAGATGACGTTCCCTGGACCCTCTGATCCCATGGACACGCAGGAGGCTGACGCCCCTCGCCCGCAGCGACGCCGTCGGCTCGTCCTCCTGGCCGTCGTCGTCACCGTCGCAGTGGTCGCCGGGACCTGGTGGCTGGCGCGCAGCGTCCAGTCCCCGGCCCAGCGTGACGCGGCCGCGGCACCGCCCACCGTCCAGCCGGTCACGGTGGCGGTGGCCAGCGGCGACCTGCACGATGAGATCACCGCCGCTGCCACGGTCGTGCAGACCGAGACCCAGACAGTGACCCTGCCTCTGGCGGACGGACGGAGTGTCGTCAGCCGCCAGCTGGTCGCGCCGGGCCAGCAGCTGCGCGCCGGTCAGGTCCTTCTTCACGTCAACGGCCGTCCGCTCATCGCGCTGCCCGGGGCCTTTCCCACCTACCGGGACCTTGTCCAGAGCGACCAGGGCGACGACGTCGTCCAGCTTCAGCAGGCCCTGGCGAGCCTTGGCTACAACGTGCGGGCGGACGGCGACTTCGGAGCAGCCACCGCCAGCGCGCTGAGGAACCTATACACGGATCTTGGCTACTCCGTGCCCACGACCACCAGGCAAGCAGGAGGGACAGAAGGGGACGGGGCTGATGCCACGCAGCGGGGCATGTCCTCCTCGGGCCCCGGTGCCCAGGAGAGGAAGGACGCTCAGGCTGGGACGGCTACCCAGACGACGCTGCTCACGCTCCCCCAGGCCGAGGTCGTCTACGTCCCCAGTCTCGCCTCCTGCCCTGTCGTCACCGAGCTACCCGCCCAGGGGCAGGTCCTTGACGCTGCCACCGCCGTCATGACCGTGGCTGGCGGCTCGGCCCGCGTGGAGGCCCAGATGCCCAAGGGGACGGCTGACACCCTCAGCGTCGGGACCAGGGCGCGCGCGGTGAGCGCAGCGGGAGAGCTCTCCCTGGCCCTGTCCCAGACGCGTCTGGTGGAGCAGGACACCGCCAAGGGGAGTGAGGCCGGTGCTCAGCAGGCCGCCCCCCCCAACGCCGGGGTGGGCGGCGCGATGGGCTCCTACCTAGGTGGCGCCCAGTCCGTCGCCGTCTTTACCCTGGAGGGCGGGGGAGAGCTGCCTGGGCCGGGGGAGGAGCTTGTGCTCACCATCGAGCGCACTCCCACGATCACCGGCGCCCTGCTTGTCCCCAAGCGTGCCGTGTCTACCGTCGCTGACGGGGCGCACACCGTCCTGGCCAGGCAGGAGGACGGCTCCTTCCTCACCGTCCCGGTGGCCCTCGAGGGGTGCGTGGGCGGGCAGTGCGCGATCACCGCCGACTCCCTCGCGGTGGGCGACCAGCTCCGGGTCGACCAGTCATGACCGAGCTCCGCCTGGAGGCGGTCAGCCGCACCTACCCCGGTGCTGTCCCCGTCAAGGCACTGCGTGAGGCGGAGCTGGTGATCCGGCAGGGTGACTTCGTGGCGATCGAGGGACCCTCCGGGGCGGGGAAGTCCACCCTGCTCAATGTCCTGGCCCTGCTGGACACCCCGACCGCAGGCCAGTACCTCATTGATGACGTGCCTGCCACTGACCTGGACGACGGCGAGGCCGCGCGCATGCGTGCCCGGACCTTCGGCTTCGTCTTCCAGTCCTTCCACCTCATCCCCCACCGCAGCGCCGTGGAGAACGTCATGCTCGGGCTGGCCTACCAGGGCGCCACCGTCGACCACGCCCGGCGGCGGGCGCTGAGGGCGCTGGACTTCGTGGGCCTGTCCCACCGCAGCCACATGCCGGTGGACCGTCTGTCCGGAGGCGAGCGCCAGCGCGTGGCGATCGCCAGGGCTATCAGCGGTGGCGCACCGGTGCTCCTGGCCGACGAGCCGACCGGCAACCTCGACTCCGCCTCCTCGCAGGCAGTGATGGACCTCCTCCAGGAGCTGAGCGGGGCCGGCACCACGGTCGTCGTCGTCACCCATGATCCGGCGGTGGCGGCGCGTGCGGACCGGCGCGTGCGGGTCGTTGACGGGCGGGTGAGTGAGGAGACCCGGCGCCTAGACCCCGGCTCCGCCCAGAGGCCGGGGCAGGTTGCCAGCCGTGAGGACGGTGACGGCCCCGCTGCTGCGGAGGCTGGCGCGCTCACTCGCCCCTCCACGGTGCGCTGGCGCATGATGCTGCATGACGTCGCGCGCACCCTGGACGCGGAGCCGGGGCGCACCCTCAGGCTCGTGTCGGTGGTGGTCGTGGCCGTCATGCTGTGCCTGACCATCATCGGCCTGGCCTACACGGCCCGCTACCAGGTCTCAGCCGCCTTTGACGCCCAGCGCAACCGCCGGGTCGCTGTCGGTGTCCAGGAGGACTCCCTGACCGGCGTCGGCCCGGCCCAGGTGGCGGCCGCTCCGGACCGGGAGGGGATGGCGCGTGTCGCCTCGGTCGCGGGTGTCGAGGAGGTCATGGCGCTCAGCGTCCATGAGGACCTGGAGGCGACGACGGATCCCAGCCTGCCGACCTCAAGCGTGAGGGCCTACGGGATCACCCCCGCCACCCCGGTCTCCCACCTCCTGGGTGTCCAGGAGCTGGCTCCCGGGGTCGACCTGTCCCGTGGGCTCGGCGAGGGACAGGTCCTCGTCGGCGCAGCCGCTGCCGCCTCCCTTGGGCTCGGCCCTGTACAGGCCTCACCGACGCTGTGGGTCGAGGGCGTCCCCTACGAGGTCGTCGGGATCATCTCGCAGGCGGGGCTGAGGGCGGAGATAATGAGCGCCGTCGTCATGAGCCAGGAGCAGCTCTCGGGGCTCTCACCCGCCCGTGAGGCGGGCGTGGAGATCTGGGTCCAGCCGGGGGCCGCCCAGGAGGTGGGCAAGGTCGCCGCCGTGGCCTGGCTGCCCGAGCTCGCTGAGCAGACCACGACGCTGGCGCCGCCGGACCCGCAGGCCATGCGTGAGGTCCTGGAGTCTGACGTGCGCAACATCCTGCTCACCCTCACTGCCGTCGCGGTGCTCGCGGGGCTGGCGACCCTGTCCAGCGCCATGAACACTGCTGTCCAGGCCCGCCACGGTGAGCTGGCGCTGCGCCGTGCCATCGGCGCCCGCCGGATCCACCTGCGCGTGCTCATCGCGGGGGAGTCCGTGCTCATCGGCCTGGTGGGCGGGTGCGTTGGCGTGGTCGGCTCGGTGCTGGTGATCCTTGGGGTGACCATCGCCCAGCGCTGGCAGCCGGTCATCGAGCCCCTCACCCTGCCCCTGGGGGTGCTGCTCGGCGTGGTCGCAGGTCTGTCGGCGGCGCTGCTGGCAGCCCGTCGGGCCAGCCGGATCGATCCGGCGGCGGCGCTGCGCTAGGTGAGGCCGGGGCCTGGTGGCGCAGCCTGCTCGTGCGTCGCGGCTGCGATCGGTCTTTCTCAATTTGTCTACACAAACGGGTGGCGTCTCGCCCAGCAGCGATGTATTCTCGATCACGTCCGAAACGATTCGGACATTCTGGCCCTCCACCTCAAGGAGCGACAACGATGTCACCGTCAAAGGCTGTCAACACTCTCGACCCCACGTACTCCCAGCTCACCATCGGCGTGTGCCCCGACCAGTGGGGCGTCTGGTTCCCGGACGACCCCAAGCAGATGAGCCCCCGCCAGGCCTGGGAGGAGATGGCTGAGGCCGGCTTCGAGGTGATCGAGACCGGGCCCTTCGGCTACTTCCCGACCGACCCCAAGGAGCTGCAGAAGTGGTGCGACGAGTACGGCATGCGCGTGGTCGCCGGCACCGGCTGGGGAGTCCTTCACAAGGCTGAGGCCTGGGAGACCACCCTCACGACCTTCCGTGCCATCGCCGAGACCCACGCCGCCGTCGGTGCCGAGTACATCGTCCACCTCCCCCCGCTGTACCGCGACGACAAGACCTGGGAGTGGACCGACGACCGAGTCCTGAGCGACGACGCCTGGAGGCTCTACATCGAGCACGCCAACGCCCTGGGGCAGATGCTGCTCGACGAGTACGGCCTCAAGATGGTCCTCCACCCCCACGGTGACTCCCACATCGAGACGCCCGAGGAGATCGCCCGTGTCCTCGACGCCACTGACCCGTCCTACGTCAACCTGTGCCTGGACTCCGGGCACGTCGTCTACGGCGGCGGTGACCCGATCGAGCTGTGCAAGAAGTACCCCGAGCGCATCGCCTACGTCCACATCAAGGCCTTCGACGAGGACATCACCCGCCAGGCCCACGAGAAGGACTGGCCCTTCGGTGAGGCCGTGACCAAGGGTGCTTCGGTGTGCCCGCCCAAGGGTCTGCCCGAGATGCACGCCTTCGTTGACGCCCTGGCTGCCCTCGACAAGCCGCTCTACGCGATCTGTGAGCAGGACTGCTACCCCTGCGACCCGTCCTTCCCCAAGCAGAACGCGATCAACATGCGTCAGTACCTGGCTGAGTGCGGCCTGGGTCTGGCCTGACCTCGGCCTGAACCTCTCCACCCCCCTGACTCGCTGTGGGCACCGCCGCGCTCCGTACGACGGTGCCCACAGCACCCCCACCACACCATGACTCAAGGAAGAGATACTGACATGACTGTTCGCATTGGACTCGTCGGCGCCGGCGGCATGGGCCGTGCACACCTTGCCCGCATCCACAATGACCTCGCGGGCGCCAAGATCACTGCTGTGGCCGACATCGTCCTGGACGCAGCCCGCTCGGCGGCCGAGCCCTACGGTGCCAAGGCTTATGACAACTCCGAGGCGCTGATCAACGACCCCGAGGTCGACGCCGTCGTCATCGCCACCTTCGGCAAGGTTCACGCTCCCGACGTCATCAAGTGCATCGAGGCAGGCAAGTACGTCCTGTGCGAGAAGCCGCTGGCAACCACTGCTGAGGACTGCCTGGCCATCATGGAGGCTGAGCAGAAGGCTGGCAAGAAGCTCGTCACTGTGGGCTTCATGCGTCGATTCGACGCCGCCTACAACGAGATGAAGGCTGTCCTGGACAAGGGGGACAACGGTGAGGCGCTGCTGGTTCACAACCGTCACCGCAACCCTTCGGTTCCCGAGTCCTACACCTCGCGCATGGCGATCGACGACACCGCCATCCACGAGATCGACACCATGCGCTGGCTGCTGGGAGAGGAGATCACCGAGGTCCGCGTTGACCGCCCGAAGCTGACCGCCCGCCGCTTCGACCACCTCATTGACCCGGTCGTCGTGGTGATGCGCACGGAGTCCGGCGTCCTCATTGACGATGAGGTGAACGTCAACCTCGAGTACGGATACTCCATTGAGTGTGAGCTCGTGCTGGAGAACGCGGCTGTGCGCCTGGGGGACCAGGAGAAGATCTTCATCCGTGACATCCACGGTGACCGCAACGCCATGTGCCAGTCCCACATCGACCGCTTCCAGGCTGCTTTCAACACCGAGTTCCAGTCCTGGATCAACGCGGTGGCTGCTGGTGAGCACACCGGATCGACGTCCTGGGATGGCTACGCTGCCACCGCAGTCGTGGACGCAGCGGTGGAATCGCTTGAGAACGACGGCAAGGTTGTCAAGGTTGCGCTGGTGGAGCGCCCCGCCTTCTACGCGTGAGTTGTCCTGACACATTAAGTCTGGACATTTACCCCTTGTTAAGACATACTTGTCCTAGCGACGAGGATGTCGACGTCAGAGAGGAGGACCCAATGGCTGACATTGCCTTGGATCCGAACATGTATTACATGACGATGTCTACTCCGGACGCGCTGCGTAAGGCACGCGAGCTCGGCTTCGACTTCGTTGAGCTCTCCCCGAACCACGAGCTGCACCTGTGGCACCACTACCCCAAGGCCGACCGCGCCTTCCTCGATGAGATCCTCAAGGCGCAGAAGGACACCGGGGTCAGGGTCCGCACCCTCAACCCGGTGTTCAACTGGTCCTCGCCCGATGAGGCCGAGCGCCAGGCGCAGGTGCGCAACTGGCGCCGTCTACTGGAGATCGCTGACGCGCTTGACGTGCGCGACATTGTCTCGGAGTTCTCCGGCGACCGTAACCAGGCCAGCCGCTCTGAGCAGCAGTGGTACCGCTCGATGGAGGAGCTTGCTCCCGACTTTGAGCGTTACGGGATCCGCCTCAACATGGAGGCTCACCCCTATGACTTTGTTGAGCTCCATGATCGTGCTCTTGAACTGGTCCGCTCCATTGACAAGGACTGGATTGGCTATGAGTACTGCTGCCCGCACACCTTCCACCTGTCTGACGGTGCAGGTGACGTGGCGCGTATGATCCGCACGGCGGCGGAGGCTGGCAAGCTGCGTGAGGTTCACGTGGCTGACGGCTTCAACCACCGGGCCAACGACGGTAACCGCTACATCATCAACCCTCCGGGTGCTGACGTGACGGTTCACCAGCACAACGCCATCGGGCAGGGTGAGGTCCCCTGGGATCAGGTGTTCTCTACCCTGCGCGAGGTCGGATTCGACGGCGTGCTAAGCGTGTGCATCTTCGGATGGCACGAGTACGCCGACGACTACAACCGGGCTGCCCTGGCCCGGTTGAAGGAAGAACTCGGCTGATACCTGAGGGCGCCGGGAGGCGTGCGGCGTTATCGCGCCCTCTCGGCCGGTCTCCGAGTCCCTTCTTCCTCTCACTGGTTCCGTGGTGATGCGGGGCCACGCGACGCCGTCGGTCATACTGGCGGGTCATCCCTGACCTAGCGACGAGGCTAGGTCCTTCTCTCAAAGGAGAATCTGTGTCACACGCCCCTGTTACAGCGACTGACCTGTCGCGTGAGCGGCTGGAGGAGCTTGTCAAGACGACGCCTGCCTCCGGCAAGAAGCGCTCCCTTGGCCTGATCGCGCTGGTCGCGACCTTAGGCTCCCTGCTCTTCGGCTACGACACCGGTGTCATCTCTGGTGCTCTGCCGTACATGTACCTTCCTCACGCTGCCGGAGGCCTCGGCCTGACCACGGCCGAAGAGGGGTGGATTGGCGGCCTGCTATGCCTGGGTGCCGCGCTGGGTGCCTCGGTGGGCGGCAAGCTGAGCGACAAGTACGGTCGTCGTCACAACATCACGCTGCTGGCCATCATCTTCTTCTTCGGGGCCGTGGGCTGTGCCCTGAGCGTCAACATCTGGATGCTCTACGTCTTCCGGGTCATTCTTGGCTTCGCCGTCGGAGGCGCCTCGGCTACCGTCCCGGTCTTCCTCGGGGAGACCGCGCCCAAGCGCATCCGTGGCACCCTGGTGGCCCTGGACCAGATGATGATCGTCTTTGGTCAGTTCCTGGCCTTCTCCATGAACGCCGCCATCGCTCAGGTCAACGGCGGACCTCACGTCACGACGGCTGACGGGACCCTGGACTACACCACGAAGGTCGCCAACGACGTCGCCAACGGCCTGGCCGTCACCGGCGGAAACGGACACACCTGGCAGTGGATGCTCATCCTGGCCTCGCTGCCCGCCATCGCGCTGTGGGTCGGTATCCGCATGATGCCTGAGTCCTCACGATGGTACGTCGCCAACCTCCGGATCCCCGAGGCCATCGGCTCCCTCAAGCGCGTGCGTAACGAGGCCAAGGACGGCTCCATCGTCGACGAGATCGACGAGATGCTGGAGGTACGTCGCAAGGAGGCCAGTCAGGAGAAGTGGCGCCTGGGCCAGATCTGGAACACCAGGTGGACCCGTCACCTGCTGGTCATCGGTATCATCCTGGGCCTGGCTGACCAGGTCACCGGTATCAACACCGCCATGTACTACACGCCCAAGGTCCTGGCTGCCGCGGGCTTCCCGATGACGGACGCCATCTCCCTCAACGTGATCTCCGGTGGTATCTCCTTCATCGGCTCGGCCGTGGGGCTGTGGCTCGTCACCCGCTTCGCCCGCCGTCACGTGGGTATCTACCAGGAGGCCGGCATCGTGGTCTCCCTGGGCCTGCTGGCAGCCGTCTTCTACTTCCTCATCCAGCCCTACCAGAACGCGGACGGCGACATCTCCGGCGCCCCGGCCTTCGCCCCGATCCTCGTGCTCGTCATCGTCTGCCTGTTCGTCTTTGTCAAGCAGTCCGGTACGGTCACCTGGGTCCTGGTTGCCGAGATCTTCCCCTCGAAGATTCGTGGTACCGCGATGGGTCTGGCTGTCGGAGCACTGTGGATCGGCAACGCGCTTGTCTCCATCGTCTTCCCGATCATGATGAAGAACCTGGGCGGCGCAGGTACCTACCTGGTCTTCTGCCTGCTCAACGTCCTGTCTCTGCTCTTCTACATCAAGTTCGTTCCTGAGACGAAGTACCACTCTCTGGAGGAGCTCGAGGAGCGCTTCGAGAAGGAGTACAGCTGATCGACGGCACGTGTCCGGCGCTGACCTGAGGGTCGGCGCGGACCTCGCCTGAGACGGACACCTCGGCACCCCGACCGCACACGTGGTCGGGGCGCCGTCGTCTGTCGGGGCGATGATGAGCGTCTGGCGCGTCTGAGGGCGGGGCTGTTGGGGCCTGGGGGTGGTGCAAGGAGCCCGTCGTGCATGACACGGGCCCCGGTGGGGGAGAGGGCGGCGTACTTGTCCCCGGTGGCGGCGTGCCTGCGGGGCGGGGGGGGGCGTGGCTGCCTGGTGACGGCGTACTTCTAGTCGGTGGGGGCGTGGCTGTGCGTTGACGGCGTATCTGACGACGTTCTCAGATACGCCCCCAACAACCCCACGCACGCCCCCAACAACCCCACGCACGCCCCAAGCAGCTGATGAGGGCTCCTTGGCGCGAGAGGGGCACTGGAGCCTGGGTGAGCCAGGAATGCATCACATGAGTCTCTGCGAGAGGAGTCGCCGGAGACGTCAGCCGCCCCTCTGCGCCGGCGTACCGTCGTGCCGGAGCCGGAAGGACCACGTGCTGACCGTCGCTCTCCTGGGTACAGGCTTGATCGGGCGTCCGCTCCGAGAACCTTGCCCCCCAGACATCGCGTTCTTCACCGGCCTCGCCGCCGCCTTGGGCGACGGTTATGGGCTGGTCGGTCCCCACCTGCCCTCATCCGGGAGCCCAGGTGCATGGCTCCTGCGCCGTCGCACAGACGCATGAGGATCAGGACGCCGGAGGTGACGCGGTGTCCTAGCCGAGCAGCAGTGAGGTGAGCGTGGCGACCAGAGCGACGAAGCCTACGGAACGCCGTTGACTCCGCGGCGGGGTGCGGACGGGAGGCTGCCGCACGAGATGTATTTATGTCCTGACAAAGATGTGTCGGTGGGGTAGTGTTGAGCACGAACGAGGACGCGGGAGCGCCCCAACCGCCCAGCCGAGAGAGACTGAACCATGACGAGCAACGAAGCACTCCAGATCCCCGAGACGATGCGTGCCGCGGTGCTGCGCGACCACGCCAAGGGTCTCGAGGTCGAGACGATCCCTACCCCCCGTCCCAAGAACGGCGAGGTCCTCATCAAGGTCGCGGCCTGCGGCCTGTGCCACTCTGACCTGCACGTGATCGGCGGCGCGATCGCCTTCCCGCTGCCCGCCGTCCTGGGGCACGAGGTCACCGGTACGATCGTCGAGGTCGGCCCCGGTAACGAGCACACCGGCCTCAAGGTCGGTCAGAACGTCGCGGGCGGCTTTCTCATGCCCTGCGGCCAGTGCGACGCCTGCGCCCGCGGCCATGACGAGCTGTGCGGCCCCTTCTTCGACCTCAACCGCCTCAAGGGTGTGCTCTACGACGGGACCACACGCCTGTCCAGCCTTGATGGCGAGCCCATCTACATGTACTCCATGGGCGGCCTGGCTGAGTACGCAGTCGTTCCTGCTACCGCGGTCGCTCCGGCCCCTGAGTCCATCGACCTCGTTCCCGCCGCCATCCTCGGTTGCGCTGCCATGACCGGTTACGGCGCGGTGCGCCGCGGCGCGGACCTGCGCTTCGGTGAGACCGTCGCCGTCGTGGCCACCGGTGGTGTGGGCACCAACATCGTCCAGATCGCGGCCGCCATGGGCGCCTCGCAGGTCATCGCTATCGACGTCTCCGACGAGAAGCTGGCGCCGATGTTCGGCTACGGCGCGACCGCTGTGGTCAACTCCGTGACGCAGGACGCCCGCGAGGAGGTCTTCCGGCTCACCGGCGGCAAGGGTGTGGACGTGTCCTTCGAGGCCCTGGGGATCCCGGCCACCTGGAAGACGGCGCTCGACGTCCTGTCCGACGGCGGTCGTATGGTTCCGATCGGCCTGGGCGCCGGTGTCCAGACCGCTGAGGTGGAGATCAACCGTACCGTGCGTCGCTCCCAGTCGATCCTGGGCTCCTACGGTGCCCGTACCCGTCAGGACCTGCCGGCCGTGGTCGACCTGGCCGCGCGCGGCATCATCAACTACAAGGACGTCGTCTCCCGTCGCTTCCCGCTCGAGGAGGCAGGAGCCGGCTACGAGGCGCTGCGCAACCGTGAGGTCCAGGGCCGCGCCGTCGTCGACATGAGCCTGTGAGCGCTCAGCAGGCTTGAGCACCTGAGCTGAGCCGCGCATACGTCAGGGGCGCCCGCCACCGAGTTCACCTACACCATTTCAGATGGCCCTTCGACCGTGTTGGGCATCATTCGCAT
>OJYO01000332.1_pt1 | contig 11424 bp, 5 predicted proteins | sample 1600971 | NCBI WGS metagenome assembly OJYO01 (sample SAMN04436979, study PRJEB24849) | human gut metagenome | biome: human gut; feature: NICU; material: stool | host: Homo sapiens | place: USA: Saint Louis, MO | collected 2010-08-08 | reverse complement strand
GAAGGGGTGGCGCGCGCCGTCGTCGGCCCTCCCTCCGCGGCGCAGGTGTGAGGCACGCGTGCTGTCACCTCGCTCACCTCGCCGCCTGGCAGGGCACCGCACGGCATACCCTTGGCCGCGATGAGCACTCGCACCCGGACGATGATGACGTCCAAGATTCACCGCGCCACCGTCACCCAGGCCGACCTCAACTACGTCGGCTCGATCACGGTGGACGCTGCGCTGCTGGAGGCAGCTGACCTGCTGCCCGGCGAGCGTGTGGACATCTGCAACTGCACCAACGGCAACCGCCTGTCCACCTACGTCATCCCCGGCGAGCGTGGCGCGGGCGAGATCTGTGTCAACGGGGCGGCGGCGCACCTGGTCTCGCCCGGGGACATCGTCATTCTCATCGCCTACTCCCAGATCGACGACGCCGCCGCACGCACCTACCTGCCCCACGTCGTCTTCGTGGACGCCAAGAACCAGATCGTGGACCGGGGCAGCGAGCCTGGCCAGGTTCCCGTCGACTCTGATGTTGCCCGGCTGCAAGGCCTGGTGTCCTCCGGGGTCAGCTTCGAGCAGGCCCGCGGCTGAGGCCGAGGCGCCCTGCTCCTGGCCCGCCGCTGCGCAGTCCCCTCCCTTTAGGCTTAGGTCCCGTGAAGGCACGCGTCATCCTGCTCACCGGCCCCTCCGGCTCTGGCAAGACCTCTCTCCTGCGCAGGGTAGGTGCACGCCGGCTCAAGCTGGATGACTTCTACCGTGATGGTGACGAGCCTGGCATGCCGCTGCTGGATGGGCGGGTGTCCGGCGAGGCTGGCGTGAGCCAGTCGCAAGCCATGAGCCTCATTGACTGGGACCACCCGGCCAGCTGGGATGCTGAGCGCGCGATGACGGCGATCCTCCAGCTGTGCCAGAGCGGTCGGACGACGGTGCCGGTCTACTCGATCGCTGACAACGCGACCGTGGGCAGCGAGGTGCTGGAGCTCGGGGCGGAGACAGCTTTCGTGGCCGAGGGGATCTTTGCTGCTGAGCTCGTGGAGCGTTGCCGTGAGGCCGGTGTGCTGGCTGATGCCCTGGTGCTGCGCAGGCCGACGATCCAGACCTGGTGGTTCCGGCTGCGCCGGGATGTCAATGAGCACCGCAAGCCCCTGCACGTCCTGCTGACGCGTGGGGTGCGTCTGGCGCGTGAGGAGCCGGCCAAGATTGCCGCCTGGGTGCGCCAGGGGTGCCGCGCCGTCTCCCGCCAGGAGTGCGAGGACACGATCCGGGGGCTGATCCGCTCCTGAGCCGCTGTTTGGCGGGCGCCTGGCCGATAGGCAGGCGCAGGCTCTGCCTGCCTTGCTTCTTTTCAGCGCTGCCTCAGCTGTTTTGCGGCGCCGACCCTGCGTGATTCCAGCGCCATCCTGATTGGTACGTACCTGCGCGGATAGGTGCGTGCTCCCAGGACTGTGGCGTGCTCCCCGGGGCCCAGGGAGCACGCCACAATCGCGGGTGCACGTATCAATGGGGGTAGCGCTGCTTTTGTCGCGCGCTCGCGGGCTCAGGCGCGCTTGACCAGCGGGAAGGTGATGGTCTCGCGGATGCCCTGGCCGGTCAGGGCCATGAGCAGGCGGTCGATACCCATACCCATGCCACCGCAGGGCGGGAATCCCTGCTCCATGGCCACAAGGAAGTCCTCATCCAGCACCATGGCCTCAGGATCGCCGTTGGCGGCGGCCAGGGCCTGAGCCTCGAAGCGCTCGCGCTGAACCACCGGGTCAGCCAGCTCGGAGTAGGCGGTGCCCAGCTCGAAGCCGCGCACGTACAGGTCCCACTTCTCCGTCAGCCCCGGCTTGGAGCGGTGGTAGCGGGTCAGCGGCGAGGTGTCCTCGGGGAAGTCGTAGACGAAGGTGGGCGCCCACAGCTTGTTGCCGACCGTCTCCTCGAAGATGTCCTCGACGATCTTGCCGGCCACCGCGAAGTCATCCACCTCCAGGTCAAGCTTGTCAGCCAGGGCCACGAGGTGCTCGCGGGGAGTCTCGACCGTGATCTCCTCGCCCACGGCGTTGGAGACCGAGGTGTACAGGTCGATCTTGTCCCACTCGCCTGACAGGTCGTACTCGGTGCCGTCAGCCAGCGTGACGATCTCCTTGCCCTCCTCCAGGCCGAAGGCGTCACGGGCAGCCTGCTGAACGAGGTTACGGGTCAGCTCGGCCATACCGTTGTAGTCGGAGTATGCCTCGTAGGCCTCCAGGGCGGCGAACTCGGGGGAGTGGGAGGAGTCGGCGCCCTCGTTGCGGAAGTTGCGGTTGATCTCAAAGACGCGGTCGACGCCGCCCACCACGGCGCGCTTCAAGTAGATCTCCGTGGCGATGCGCAGGTAGAGATCCATGTCGAAGGCGTTCATGTGGGTGACGAAGGGCCGTGCAGCCGCGCCTCCGTGGATGACCTGGAGCATGGGGGTCTCCAGCTCCAGGTAGTCGCGGCGGTGGAAGTTCTCGCGCAGGGAGCGCACGACGGCGGCGCGGGTGCGCACCATGTCACGGGCGGCCGGGCGGGTGAGCAGGTCGAGCTCACGGCGGCGCACGCGGTTGTCCTCGGACAGGGAGACGGTCTCGCCCTTGTCATTGGTCCAGGTCTTGGGCAGCGGCCGCAGGGCCTTGGAGGCGATACGCCAGGCGGGGACCTCGACGGCCTCGTCGCCGAGCTCGGGCAGCTGCTCGGCGTCGTGGCCGGCGGTCAGGGCGGTCTCAGCCATGACGGACAGCTCGCCGCGGCGCGAGGAGATGACGCGGCCGTGGACGAAGAGGTGGTCGCCCAGGTCGACGTCGGACTTGAAGGAGGCCAGGCTCGTGTGACCCTCGCCGGGCAGGTTCTTGGCGGAGATCATGGCCTGCAGGGTCCGGCCGGCGCCGTCGGCCAGGGCAACGAAGCACAGCTTGCCCGAGGAGCGCAGGAAGGTCACGCGCCCGGCCACGCCTACGACGTCGTCAGTCTCCTGGTCGGCCTCCAGGTGGCTGTAGCGCTCGCGGACAGCCTGGATGGTGGTGGTGACGGGCACCTGGACCGGGTAGGGCTCCCAGCCCTCGGCGCGCAGGCGTTCACGCTTGGCGGCGCGGATCTCGAACTGCTCGCCCGGGCCGGGCTCGGCCTTGGACTGCTTCTTGGCCGCCTGCTTGTCCTGGGCCTGGGAGGCATCGGCGGGCAGGGAGGCAGAGCGTTCAGTCGCGTCAGTCATGGGGGAAGTCTAGCGGTCACAGGAAGCGCAGGCCGACGCCGGTTGGTGGGGCGGCGCAGGGCATTGGAACGGGCCGTTGGCGATTGGTGCGTGCCTTCCTGAATGTGCAGCGCTTGTCAGAGCCTGGGACGCACGTACCAATCGCCGAAGGCCGTCTCAATCGGGGAAAGCACGCAGCAGACGGCATGTCCGGGCCTCCGATCTCCCCGGTTCCCACGTTCCAGCAGCGCACGACGACGCCGCCCGCCTCGCGAGCGAGACGAGCGGCGCCGTCGTGGGTCATGACAGGCGAGCAGCCGCAAGCGGCGCGCAGCCTGCGCCCAGCCTCAGTTCTCGGCCGTCAGCAGCGCCTTCATACGAGAGCGCGAGCCCTGCTCGCGCAGGGCGGCGAGCTCGGACAGGTAGGTGGAACGGAAGCGCTCGTCCTCGGCGAGGTTGGAGAAGATGGCGGCGTTGCGGATGAAGGCCAGCTCGCCCTCACCGCCACGCCCAGCCTCCTGGGCCTGGGAGAAGGGCCGCAGATCGTCCACCTGCTCAATCTCCCCGCCGTTCTCGTCGCGTCCGAGCACACCGAGCGACCACGCCGCGCACAGCGCCGTACCCATGCGGATCGGGCGGCCGGCGGCGAGGTTCTCACGCAGTCCGGCGAGCACAAACTTGGGCATGCCCGAGGGGCCGAAGAAGGCCAGGCGCGCCAGGGTGTCGGCGATGGCCTCGTTAGTGAAGCGCTCGAAGAGGGTGTCGATGTACTCACGCAGGTCGATCCCGGGCACCGGCCGCAGGGTCGGCAGCACCTCGCGGTCGAGGTAGGTGCGGATCCAGGTCGAGATGTCCGCGTCCGCGGCGGCGTCGTGGGCGTAGGTCATGCCCAGCAGGCGCCCCCAGTGGCCCAGCGCCTGGTGGGAGCCGTTGAGCAGACGCAGCTTCATCAGCTCGTAGGGCACCACGTCCTCCACCAGCTGGACGCCCACCTCCTCGTACGGCGGGCGGCCCAGGGTGAACTGGTCCTCCAGCACCCACTGGGTGAAGGGCTCAGCGACCACGGGCCAGTTGTCGTGCACACCGAGGACCTTCTCGGCCTCCTCGATGTCCGCCGGCGTGGTCTTGGGGGTGATGCGGTCGACCATGCAGTTGGGGAAGGAGACGTTGGCCTCGATCCACTGCGCGAGCTCGGGATCGCTCATGCGGGCCTGGGAGACGACGGCGGTGCGGGCGGCGTGCCCGTTGCCCGGCAGGTTGTCACAGCTCATGACGGTGAAGGGCGCGGTGCCGGCCGCGCGGCGAAGGCGCAGCGCCTCAACGATGTAGCCGAAGGAGGTCTCCGGCTCGCTGGGGTGGGCGGCGTCGTGCACGGCCCCGGCCGAGTCGGTGCGGAAGGCGCCGGTGACGTCGTCGATGTTGTAGCCGCCCTCGGTGACGGTGAGCGAGACGATGCGGGTGGTCGGTGCGGTCATGACCTCAAGGACGCCGTCGCGGTCCTCGGGGGCGAACTTGTAGTCGTGGATCGAGCCGATGATCGAGGTCTCGTGGTGGCCGTCGGGGTGCTTGAGGGTGAGGGAGTACAGGTAGTCCTGTGCGGTCAGGGCGTCGCGCATGGCGCAGTCCTGGGGCATCAGTCCGACGCCGCAGATGCCCCAGTCCAGGGCCTTGTCTTCGCGCATGAGGCGGTCGAGGTACATGGCCTGGTGGGCGCGGTGGAATCCGCCCACGCCCATGTGGACGATGCCGGTGGTGACGGCGGAGCGGTCGTAGGTGGGGGCGAGGGGGTGGGTGGCCAGGGTGGTCATGGCAGTGTCCTTGTCAGTCGAGGCGGATAGAGGTGAGTGTGCAGTCAGGTGGGTGTCTCAGCGAGCCAGGAGGGCGTCGTCGGGCGTGGGGGCTGAGCCGGAGCGGTGGACGACGGCGGGGCCTGCCTGGCCGCTCAGGGCGCCGGGGGCGTTGGTGGGCTTGGTGCCGGCCTCGCCTGCCTTGAGCTCGGCCAGGGCCTCAGCGGTGACCAGAAGGTCAGTGGTGTCGATGATCTTGGCGTCGCCGGGGAGCTTGAGGGCGAAGGTGAGGGCGAAGGCGATGACGTACAGGCCCGCGAGCCCGACGGCGACCCACAGGTAGCCCGAGGCGGTGGTCTCATCGCCCAGCAGGGGGGTGACGATGGCCGGGCCGACGAAGGCGCCCAGGCCTGCGCCGAGGTTGAGGATGGCCAGCGCGTTGCCGGTCTCGCCCTGGGCGTGGGCGGTGATGAGCGGCGTCGTCGGCACGAAGGCGGACAGGCCGATGCCGATGGCGGCGGTGCCCAGCGCGATGAGGAAGAAGCTCGGACCGGCGATGATGGGGATGAGGTACATGTAGACCAGCGAGGCGGCGCAGATGGGAGCAGCGGCCCACTGGATGGTGTTGCGCCAGCCGATCTTGTCTCCCATGACGCCCCAGAAGACGTCGCCGATGATGGCCACGAGGCCAAAGATCGAGAACTCCAGGATGGCCTGGGACTCGGGCATGCCGAAGACCTTGTGGAGGTAGACCACGTAGAAGGCCTGCATGCCGTACTGGCCGGAGAGGTTGATGACCTTGACGATCCCGCCGATGGAGACCTTGGGGTAGCGCCACAGCACCGTCACGGCGGAGGAGACCGAGGCGGCGATGGACTTGCCCTGGTTGAGGTCGGCAGTGGGGTGACGGGCGAGGAAGGCCATGCCGAGGCCGCCACCGACGGCGGCCAGGGCCCATCCGGCCCACAGGGTGGCGGTGTGGCCGATGGCGGGGACGAAGAAGCTGGACAGGTAGGAGCCCAGCAGCTGCATGCCGAGCGAGAAGGCGAACCAGAACCAGCCCGAGGTGGAGGACTGGCGGGCGGCGGGGGGTGACCATCATGACCCAGGTGAGGAAGCCGTAGGCAAGCATGGGGTAGCCGAAGCCACGCAGGCCGTAGATGACCATGAGCAGGGGCAGGCTGTGGGAGGCGATGGCCACGGTGATGAACAGGGCATCGAAGATGAGGAAGGAGACCAGGCCGATTGCCATGACCTTGCGGCAGCCCAGGGCGTCGCACAGCGCGCCGGACAGGAACGCGGCGATCGCGACGACGAAGATGACGACGGCGAGGTCGGTGGGGAATCCGCTGCGTTGGATCGCGGCGGCGATCTTGTTCGCGCTGGGCATCGAGGCACCTTCCGGGACGACGTTGTCTGCGGGCGGGAGCGCGGGCGTGGTGCCCGGTTCCGGCTGCGCAAGAATCCTGACGCCTGGTTGTGCCCGCGTGGTGACCGGTGTGCCTGGTCTGGATGACCGTTGCGTGTGTGCTTGGAGTGGTGGTGAGGGTTGGAATCGTGCGACGAAAGTGGATGATGTGGGGCGAGTCATGGTGCCAGGTGACCGAAGTGGGTGTGAACGGTGACCGGTGTGGCGGGTGGGGCGGCTGCCTGGGAGGCTAGGGAGCTAGAGACTGCGCAGGGCGCAAGGCCTTGGCGGGGGGGGAGGAGGGCGTTACCATGCTGTGTGTCTCCCTTGTCTGCGCCCTGAGTCTCCCCGGTTCGGTGTGGGCAGTCGTGATCGATGAGGATGGTTCCCCATGAGGCTTCCCAAGTCTGTTCTTGGTGTCCTTGCTGCGGGTGCGTTGCTGCTTGGTGGCGCGGTGCCTGCTGTGGCTGAGGACGCGGTTCCTGGTGACGGGCCGACGACGTCGGTGTCCGCCCCTGCTGATGAAGCGGGGGGTGCTGAGTCTGGCGCTGTAGGCGCTGACCGCAGCGGGTCAGGGGAAGGAGGCGAGGCAGCCTCCACCGACTCGGCTGCCAGCGATACGGCCCAGGCCCCGGCGCTGCGGCGTGCTGCGCGGGCGGCCAGCCTGGATGGGGACTACAAGTTCGGGGCACGGTGGGCTAACCCGGTCAACGCGTCGACCACCGGGTACTCGTACGAGGACGAGGCTCACACGATCCTGAGCTTCGACAAGTTGTTTAACAAGCTCCACACCGCGATGGTGGATGTGGATTTCAACCTCACTGACACGGGCAATATCAAGTCTTTGCCGGTTGGCGCGGTGAAGGTGACTCTGCCGTCCGCGCTCTTCAAGACCTGGGCGGGAGACGCAAGCACGCACTGGGCAGGGCCTGACACGAATTTTGTTGAGCAGGACCAGATGGTCACCCAAGTGCCCAAGGCTCCAAATACCGCGGACTCCACCTCTTTCAACTGGTCTGGTGACACGAAGGATGTCAACGGTACGGTCACAGTGACCAATGCCAAGCCCATCAATGGCTCGAAGTCGAACTCGATGGGTTTCAGCTACAGCTTCATCCCCACTCTCCTGGGTGTTGACGGTCAGGGCAACTATGCCAAGACCTTTAATATCACCATGGAGGTCGACTCCAATGGCGACGGTGTGGCTGATTTCTCTAAGACACAGAATCTGACGGTCAAGGCTCATACCAGCACCAAGGCGTCGACTGTTGTCATGAATAAGCTCGGTGGTGAGAATAAGCCCGAAGAAGGTATCTATTTCAGTTGGCAGGACGCCTGGGGTGCTAAGCCGGCCGACGCCAACGAGTATTTCTACGTCATCTATGTCTCTGAGATTACGCGTTTTGGCACACGTTCTGAATCCAGCACCATGCCATTTACCTACACCTTTGAGGACAAGGGCTCGCGCCTGGAGGAGAAGGGTGAGCTGATCGGTGCCTGGGAGGATCGAGGGCGCACCCGTGATAAGAAGCCGTTCACTGCACAGCAGTTCGGATACTTCAGATCCCCGTACGCCGGCTTTACCAAAGATGGATGGGAGAATGTCTTCTGGAGCGATGGAGCCGATAAAACTACTTTGCGCACCTGGCAGGGCATTGATGAAAACTTTGCTGATGGTCTAGAAGAGGTGTATTTAGACTTTGGTGGTCATTATCGCAATCAGATTTCTGATCGTGATACCACAGGTATGAAGCGCAACTACATGCTGATGCGCTATCCCGTAAGCCTGATTGATGAAGCCAAGGCTCGCGGAGTGGATATGTCCAACGAGGGCATCACGGTGCACAACTCGGTGCGGCTGGTGCAGACGCCGTGGAACAAGAACGAGGCAGAGCGTTACGTCGTCGACGTCGAGGCTGCCGCGAACATTGTGACGACCGAGGCCGGAAAGTACGACTACGACAAGGACTACCGCGCTGATCACTGGGAGCGTAAGCCGGACCGGGGCGGTAACGCCTACGGTGCACAGACAGCAATCCTTGCGGGCAAAGAGGCTCCCATGCAGTCCGGTGGCAACTCTTGGGGATGGGAGGGGAGTCCATCCTTCGATCACTGGGCCACGTCCCGTGCATCCAACCCCGTGTGGAACAAGGAAACGGGTACTTACAGCGCTGGCATACGTACGATGATTATTGACGAGGACGGGGCGTATCTCTCCACACCCAACGGAGTGAATAATATTCCAGATGCCGTTCCAAGTAGCAAGGATGTGCTCAACAACCCTCTGGAGCTGAGTGTGGATGATGTTCATATCCCTCGAATCTCGGTTGCTATCGAGGAATACGATGCTACGTACTCAAGTGCTGGTGTCTGGGAGAAGAACGGCTCATACTCACAGGACTTTGAAAGATACAAGCCCGTGCACATCTATGCCAAGATGAAGGGCGAGCCGGGGTACAAGCTTATTCTTTCTGCAACACGAGTGCGCAGTAACGTGTACCGTTACGAATATGCCGACGGAACTCAGGTCACTAAGGATGCCAATCTGACGAGCAAGGTTGACTTGCCGGAAGGTATTGAGAGCCTGCGCTACACTCACGAAAGTGACTTCTTTGCCTCCTCAATCCGCATTCAGCCGCAGGAGATTCTGCAGCCTACTGACGCGGTCAAGGCTTATGTGCAAAAGAATGTGGATGACAAGCAGAAGACGCTCTACAGTCACCCGGCGACCTATTACCTGCAGCCTGAGGGTGGCACCAAGATTGATGTAACACGGGATCGGATTTCTGCTGACCCGAAGGATGGCACGTCAGAGAAGGCCATGAGCTTTGTGACGCAGAGTCTATCGCAGATTAATCGCGTCTCAGGTGCCGAGGTTTGGACTAGCAAGGCAACAGACGACCCGGTGAAGACTGAGCAAAAGGCAACCATTACCTTGATGGCTGTTAACCGCGTGGGTGCAGTCGGTGATGGCATGGATCTTCATGCTAAATATGCAAGCGACCCTGACATTATGGGGAAGTATTCGTTCCAAAGCGGTGAGTTCTACACCTTAATTCCGGCAGGCGTGAAAGTTGACCTTGATTCGCTTCACGCGGGACGCTTGTACTTCTCGAGCTCCAAAGAATCCAACATGAGCCCGGGCGCGGGTCTGCAGAACCGATATCAGGCCATTGACAAGAAGTTCTATGACGTCGAGACGACGCCGAACTATGAAGGCAGTGGCATGACCCTGCTCAAGATCAGCATTAAGGGTCTGCCTGAGGAAGATCAACCGTATCCCAATAAAGCATACGGCGCTTATGACAGGCCCATGTATAGGCTGTACGTCCAGTTTGATGTCATCAACAGCTACGGCAACATCCGTGACCGTGGGGCAGACCTTGTGCAGACGGCTGCGTTTGTGGATACGGATGCCGATAGTGAGTGGAATCCGGGGACACCGAATTTCGATGCCGCCAACAATCCGGTGGCGTATCAGTATTACAAGCCGCTTGCAGATGACCTGCGCGACAGCTCTGGGGAAACCGACCACTTTGGTATGGCGCAGCGCAAGCTCACCTTCAAGTCGATCTCTATTGCTGAGGCAGGTACTGAGGAGCAGGTGCGCAATGTTGACAGTGGCGAGGACTGGGGTGCTTCTGCTGAGGGTCTCGTGAACCATCTCTACACGAGCACGAACTACCAGTACCGCCTGGCGTATTACCAGGAGAAGGCTGCAAAGGGTACGGGTGTCGTCTTCTATGACGTCCTGGACCAGGCTATGAAGCCGGATACTTCTGCGTCTGAGTGGCAGGGTACTTTCCAGGGCGTGGACCTGTCGGCGATCGCGGGCAGGGTGTCTGCGGGTAAGACGGCGGCAAAGGACTACGCCAACCCGGTCCTGTACTACGCGACGAAGGCTCCGACTGAGTTTAATGTGGACGACGCGTCGGTATGGACTGCGTACCCTGAGGATGATTCCACGCTCGATAAGTCCACTATTAAGGCAATCGCTATTGATGTGCGCAAGACCAAGGGTGGCGACAGCTTTGTGGTGCCGGAGGCATCCTCACTGGTCGCGTATGTGAATATGAAGACCCCGTCGGATGACACGTTGGATGGCAAGACAGCTACCAACGAGCATCTCGTGAAGGTCGTGAATTTCACGGGCAATGCTCCGCAGTCGGATGCGATGGTGAGTGATCTGTATGCGGCGGCTCATATTGAGTTGCATAAGGTTGATGTGGGGCTGACGAAGAGCTCGAACCCGGCCACGGGGACGAAGGCCGCTCCAAAGGAGGTCGAGAACGCCAAGGACACCCCCATCACCTACACCCTCAAGGTTGAGAACAAGGACGACAAGCTCGCACTGACGGATCTGGTTCTTCAAGACTCCATTCCGGCTGGTTTGACCATTGACACGGAGAAGATCACTGTCAGTAGCTCGTTGGGGGAGGCTGCCCCGGTTGATGGACGTGTCGAGTTCAAGGCTGAGGGGCAGAAGCTGTCGTGGTCGATCAGCGAACTGCCTGTGGGTGAGGTGCTGACGTTCACGATCCCGACGACGCTGAGTCAGGCGTTCGATAAGCTGCAGCGTTTTGAGAACACTGCTTACCTGAAGCAGGTCAACGGGATCGGTGCGGACATTGCGTCGGAGACGATGTACCACCAGGCCCAGCCGCTCACCGAGGTGTCTGGTACCAAGACCTGGGACGACAACGAGGACCAGGACGGTAAGCGGCCGGAGTCGATCACGGTGACGCTCCTTGCGGACGGCAAGGTGACGGGCAAGACCGCGACCGTCACGGCTGGTGCGAAGGGTGAGTGGAAGTACTCCTTCACCGACGTCAAGACGTATAGGAATGACGGCACGAAGATCGTGTACTCGGTGTCTGAGAAGCCGGTCGACGGTTACACGACGACCTACAACGGTATGGACGTGACCAACACGCACACGCCGGAGTTGATCAACATCCCGGTGACCAAGGTGTGGGTTGACGACTCCGACGCGGCTGGCAAGCGTCCGGACTCTGTGACGGTCAGGCTCCTCGCCGACGGTGAGGTCGTGG
>OJYO01000328.1_pt1 | contig 11483 bp, 8 predicted proteins | sample 1600971 | NCBI WGS metagenome assembly OJYO01 (sample SAMN04436979, study PRJEB24849) | human gut metagenome | biome: human gut; feature: NICU; material: stool | host: Homo sapiens | place: USA: Saint Louis, MO | collected 2010-08-08 | reverse complement strand
GTGACGAGTTCACCTCCGACCTGGTCGCGAGTTACCGGGTCGCCAACGGCGTGCTGCACAACCCGCGCAATGACCGCCGCACCACGGCCGGCGTCTTCCACGTCGCAGAGGGCGGTCTGGCAATCCCCGACGACAAGAAGGCCGTTCCGATCGAGGTCGTCGCTCGCCTCCTCGACCTCGCCTTCCAGGCCCCACCGGAACACACCCTGCTCCCCTACACCTCCACCCAGCCCGTGGAGCGTCAGGCTCACACCTGGGTGTCCCTGCTGCTCCGCCCGCTCGTGGTTCCCGAGATTCCCGACTTCGTCTCCGAGCGTCGGATGGAGATCCGCTTCTTCGCCCCCGGCGGTCTGGTCTCCAACCTCGATTTCGTCGAGGGGATCTTCGGAAACGCCGGCGATCCGCTGCTGCCGGGCAACGATTCCGCCCTCGCCCCCGCCGGATGGACCGGCCACAGCGGTTGCGTCATCCTGGCCCCGCACCTCAACCTCGTCCGCAAGGTCGACCTCGGTCTGCCTCACATCGACCAGGCCACCGACCGGCAGCGTCGCGACGGAATGTGCTGGTCCGATGAGTCCGAGCTCTACAACGAGGGCAAGCCGTTCAAGCTGTGCGCCCGTGACGAGTCCGGAGTCATCCTCACCATTGTCGCCGACAACTACTTCGGCTACTGCAAGAAGGAGGTCAAGACCCAGATCTCCTACTCCGCGAACCTCTTCGGACTGGCCGAGGAGGAGCACTCCGGCGGTGCCCGCGCCTACCGTTCCCACAACCAGGGCCAGGAGTACGCCACCCCGAGCTGCCAGCAGACGGTCGCCGACGTCGTCGCGGACAACCCGGATGACTTCGAGATGCTCGACAAGGGCCATGCGAAGGTCCTCGGCATCGACAACGTCCTGCTGGTGCCCGGCGGGACTAAGTTCAGCCTGCGGGATGGCACCGTTTCCTGGGATGACGGTGCACAGTCCATCCCGATGCGGGCCGACACCGAGTACCTCTCCCCTGACGGCTACCGCATGACGATGATCCACAACGAGGCCGACGACCAGTGGTACCTCAAGGGCACCTACGGTGAGTCGACTACCCTGCACAAGTGCTGCACCGTCTCCGGTGGCGGCAAATCTGAGATCTCCAAGGCGATCTCGGACACCTTCCTGCAGGGCAACGCCTACGTCCCGGACTTCGAGGCCGACATGGATGCCGTCGAGGACATCCTGCATCGCGACTTCTCGACCCGATTCGCCGATCCCGAGCTCAATGGCAAGGATCACCGTCCGATCCTGTCGGCGGAGCGTTCTGTCGGGTCGGTCATCAAGCTGCTGACTCCGTCCTCGGACTTCACCGATTGGTACAACGACTGGATCAACTCCATCCCGTCGTTCCGCAAGGAGCTCGTCTTCACCATCAAGCGCTACTACAAGCCGGAATGGGGTGACGACTGGCGCTCCCACTTCACCGTCGCGCCGACGAATGGTCGGCACGGCAACATGGTGCGACTCGACGGCCAGAAGATCCTAGTGAGCATGGCGCGCGTCGGTTTCCAGCCCGACGGTTCCTGGCGGTTGTTCACCCTGCGCCACGACTACGCCCCGGCTATCAAGGTCCAGACCGAGGACGACATGACGGCCTCCATCGTCACCTCTCCTGGCATGGTCACCGGTCCAGAGGGCCTGTCGCGCAAGGTCGTCGCCAACTGCGAGGCTCTCCTCTTCCAGCGTCCTGACGACGCCATTCACCGTGGCTATGACACCCAGACCGAGCGCGACATGAGTGAGCGTGGCCTGTTCATCTCGAATTATCAGCCGCTGACTCGCGAGGACGTCACGGCGATGCGTGACGACGTGGTGACCTTCTCGAAGTTCACCAAGCCGATGCGCACGTTCCTGTCGAATTTCGCCGACTCCGATCCTTCCGAGGAACCGAAGTACATCGTCTCCAGTGCTGATCCGCGCCTCATCGACGGGGTGCGGTCGCGTAACCCGCGTTACCTGCAGATTCGTCCCGACATCGCGAAGCCGCGCGAGACGGCCATCGCGAACCTGGCCAGCCACCTGTATCACGGCTGTCGGGTCAACGAGCCACTACCGCTCCCGGTCGACATCGTCGCCGCTGGACGGCGCAACAACCCGCCGGAGGACAAGATTCCGGCTCTGTGCGCCTACAACCCACTGCACTACATGGAGCTGCCGGAGCTGTTCATGGAGTTCATCTCCTCCATGACCGGCAAGAGCCCCTCGACGACGGGTGCCGGTTCGGAGGGGGCGCTGACGAAGGCTCCGTTCAATGCCCTGCCGGCGGTCTTCGACCTCAACTCCTCCTTCCTGTCCTTCGTGCTGTCGGGTTACGACGGCTGGCTGTCCTCGGCCGGGTTCATCGGGCCCAACGTCGAGGTGGCCCACGACATCTCCCTGCTCGTTCCGGAAATCTTCTCCCGGATGTCGCCGACGGAGAGGGATGCCAAGACCCTCATCGAGGGCGGGTACCTGGAGAAGATGGAGGACTTCGAGAAGGACGGCGAGCTCATTCTCGCTTCCCGTCTGGGCTACCGCATGACCGAGAAGTTCATGCGCGCCTACTTCGGCCGCATTTTCCTGCATCCCGATACGGTTTTCACCCCGGAGATGCTGCGTCCGGAGCTGCAGGACGCCGAGATCTTCGCTGATTCGGTGCGGACGATCTCGATGACTCACGCCCGGGTGGCCAAGGCCTACTTCGACGACGGGACGATCTCACTGGCCGTGCCGCCGATTCGGGCCCTGCTCGAGGTCATGGCCAACGGGACCTGTTCGGAAGGCTGGACCCTGGACGATCCCGAGTTGCGAGAAATGTTCACCCATGAGTCCGTGCTGACCTCTGACTGGTATGCCGAGCGCCTCGACGCCAAGCAGGCCGAGGACGTCCGACGCTCCGAGAGGGGCATCGCACAACTCGAGGAATTCATGGCTGACCCGCGCAACGCCGCCGCCTGCGAGGAGATTGACGTCCAGGCTCGCCTGGATCACGTCCGTGGCTTCCACGACCGGGCCGTCAGTGAGGAATACCGCCAGCAATTGGTGGGAACCCTCGGACGGCAGGTCAACTTCCGCTGAGATTGACGGTCCCGGGTGATGTCACCCGGGACCGATCTTTCCCTACGGGGTCTTCCACAGCCGCCCTCCTCGTGGTGGCAAAATCCCCGCCTCGACAAAGATCGACGCATCCGAGTGCCTCAGCCCTGTCCGAGATGGGGCTTTTGCACCCGGATCCTGGTGACTGTCCCCGGAAGGTTGTCGTGTGCCTGTCACCAACCCCGCTCGCTGCGAAGGATCAGCGTTTTACCGACGCCCCGGGGTCCAAAAATCCCAATTCAGCTGCTCCTGCCACCGTGGGGGAAGCACCATGGGTGCGTGGACATCATCGATCTGACTGCAGCGGGTTTCGACGAGTGGGTCAGTGTCGAAAACCACCGATCCAACGAGGCCCCCGCCAATTCCTGGCTTCCCGCTACCCAACTGGTGACGCCCGAGGTCATGGACCGTCGCATCAACCACACCCACGAGGCCATGCTGGCCCAACGCCACGAGGGAAGGGCCGGTCACGGTCACGATGTCGCCGCAGCTCCCGGTCCAGTTGCCCGTCGGGTCACCTTGTCCGCCACTCAGTTGGGAATTGTCGCCAGGCTCGTCGTGCCAGTGGTGACAGCACGGGCTCTGGGCCACGATGTCATTTTCCCCCGCCTGGAGGATCTCTGGTTCCAGGATGTGCTTCAGGCTCCGATTCCGGTGTCAGTGGCCTGGAAACCAGGATCGGCGAAAATCACCGACTCGGCAGTGGAGAGGATCACGGATGCTTTCATCGTGGCCGGGCTGAGCAAAATTATTGCTCGCGACAACCTCGCGTCGGCCGTGAGCACGTCGGTGGTCATGATTTCCCGCTGCCGTCCTGATCTACGCCAGGCCGCCATCGACGCTGCGACCGAGTTGTTGATCATGGTCGACCCTCGTCCTGGTGTCACTGCTGGTCCAGGGTTCCATCGACGTAGTTGCTGTCTCTACTATCAGGTGAGCGGCTCGCGAATGGCCTGCTGCGGAGACTGCGTCCTGGTCTGAATAACAGCCACTGGCGGTTCGTGATCATGGCGCACTGAACCCGTCGGCCATCGCAATCGACCGACGTCAGCTGGAGCAAGTCCGTTACCACGCAGCCACCCGAACAAGCGTTCCGCCCACGTCTCCTCGGTTTTGACTGACCTACGCAGATCCAGCCTCATCCGTCGAACGAGCCCCGCGCACATGGGGTCGGCCTCCTGGAATCCCCACGACTCCAACCAGGTCACCGGCGCAAGCCGCCGATCAACCCATGGTCCGACGACAGCACCGGCCTCGATGACCGGAACCGACCCGTTCAGGCGTGCTGCCAGGAACGAGGTGCGTACTCGCCCCCAAGAAACATCATTTTGATGAGGCAGGAAGCCCACCAGAACCGCTCCCCCAGGTGTACGGGGAATTTTCGACATCGGGTGTTCGACGGGAAGACAGGATTCGGGTGCCACCAGGATGATCCCGTCGACCTCGTCTCCGTGCCGGCTCGCGACCCCGAAGAACCCCCAGGCTCGGCATGCGGCGTCAGCCCAGTCAGGAAGGGACGAGTCGGCGTCAATCCCCCAAGGACGAAGATTTCCGGAAACACCAAGGGATGCGGCATCTTCCCTCGCCAGAGTCGTCAGGTGTCTGACTCGCACGATGCCTCCTCCGTTGATCCCCAACATGCCCTGTGGCGGTGAACACTACCTACAGGGCTTTCTGTGACGCCCTGTGGGTGAAATAGACCACACTCGTACGAGTGTCATTCTAGATTTCCGAGGCATTGGTGGGGCACAGTGGGAGGGTGAGCAGCACAGAGCACATCATCAGGAAGCCTGTCCCTTCGACCGACGACGTGCGCATCAATGCCGCTGCCGCTGCTGCTCCCAAAGCCGCCGAGGCCATCACAAGCCGTCGCGTCGACACCACCTTCGACAAGTTCCATGATCGCTACTCCATCCGCACTCTCGGTCTGAAAACCTCCCCGGTTCGGGCTCTCTTCGCGGTGGCGAACCGTCCTGAAGTCGTCTCGCTGGCAGGTGGCATGCCGAACATCGCCGATCTTCCCCTCGACGTCGTCGGTGAATCGTTGAAGGAGCTCGTCGACACCCGCGGTGCCGTCGTCATGCAGTACGGATCGGGCCAGGGCGAGCCGGAGATCCGCGAGCACATCTGCGAGGTCATGGCCGTCGAAGGTCTCATCGCTGACCCCGACGACGTCACCGTCACCTGCGGGTCCCAGCAAGGACTCGACCTCGTGACTCGAATCTTCTGCGACCCGGGCGACGTCATCATGGCGGAATCGCCGTCCTACGTCGGAGCTCTCAACACCTTCGCCTCGTACGAGGCCGAGGTCATCCACGTCGACATGGACGACAGCGGCCTGGTGCCGGAGTCGCTGCGCGAGGAGGTGACGGCGGCCCGTCGTGACGGCAAGTCGGTCAAGTTCCTCTACACCATTCCCAACCACTCGAACCCGTCGGGAATCTCCCAGTCGTCCGAGAGACGACGTGAGATCCTGGCCATGGCAGACGAGCTCGACCTTCTCGTGGTCGAGGACAATCCGTACGGTCTACTCAATCTTGACGAGGATCCCTTGCCGACCCTGAAGTCGATGGATCCCGAGAACGTCGTCTACCTAGGCTCGTTCTCCAAGACCTTCGCTCCGGGGTTTCGCGTCGGGTGGGTGCTAGCCCCAACCTTCGTGCACGACAAGCTGGTCCTCGCCCAGGAATCGGCGACCTTGTGCCCGCCGGTCTTTTCCCAGTTCGCCATTTCCAGCTACCTGACCCACTGGGACTGGCGCGGCCAGGTCCGAAGCTTCATCGACATGTACCGCATCCGTCGCGACACCATGTTGGCTTCCTTGGCCGAGCACATGCCTGAGGGGACGACGTGGACTCGTCCGTCCGGTGGATTCTTCGTCTGGTTGACGATGCCTGGAGCGGTCGACTCGGCGGCTATGCTCCCTCGGGCCGTCACCAAGCTCGTTGCCTACACCCCGGGAACGGCTTTCTACGCCGACGGACGGGGACAGCGCAATATTCGGCTGTCCTTCTGTTACCCGACGCCTGAGCGGATCAAGGTCGGAGTCGAGAGGCTTGCCGGTGTGATGCGCGAGGAGCTCGAGATCGCCGAGACCTTCGAGCTGGCTGATAGTCGAAGTCGTTCCCGCGATCTTGGGCCTGGACCAAACCTCGCCTGATTCCGCACGGACGATTCCGCGGTCTGTGAGGGTCTCGCCCCCGGGTCCGACGCCGTGTCCAGCTCACCGGACAATGACTCATGGGACCGCAAGGTTCACCTGGCCACTGACTGAGAAATCGGAGATTTGTCGATTTATCTGCGAATCGCTGTGAAGAATCCGCGTATGGCCGCGGTTGTGTGCCCTGTCTGGCTGTCACGGGAGGGTCGGTATCCCCATCATCGTCATGACGCTGGTTGAATGGTTCCATGTTGCAACCAGTCGTCGTCCTCGCCGGGGGGCTCAGCCACCAGCGCGACATTTCTCTGAAGTCAGGTCGCACCGTTGCCCAGGCGTTGCGGCGAGTCGGGCATGAGGTCGTCGAGGCCGACATCGACTCCTCCCTCATCGAGACCCTACGTGCCAACGACGGAGCCGTCGTCTTCCCCATGCTGCATGGCGGCCTGGGAGAGAATGGCGCCCTTCTTGAAGTCCTCAAACTCATGGGCATCCCCTATGTGGGGTCGGGACCGACAACCTGCCGTATTTCCTTCGACAAGTCCATTGCGTCACGAGCTGTTGCTGCCGCGGGTGTCGCCACGCCGCAGCAGGTGGCTCTCCCCCACGACATTTTCCGAAAGCTCGGAGCTCGGACCGTCATCCGGTCCATCTTGGAACGGTTCGGACTTCCAGTCATCGTGAAACCAGCTCGGGGAGGCTCGAGCTTGGGGGTCACGAAGGTCGACGATGCCGCAGACTTCCCCCAAGCCATTGCCAATGCGTACGCGTATGACGACATGGCAGTAGTCGAGGAGTTCATCACCGGTACTGAGCTGGCAATCGGCATGATCACGACCTCCGAGGGGACGCGAGTGTTGCCTGCCGTGGAGATTCGTCCCGTCGGCGAGGTTTATGACTACTCGGCGATGTACACCGGGGGTGAGACCCGTCTGACGGCTCCCGCCGACATCAGTGACGAGGCTGCCGAGGCTGCAACTGAGATGGCCCGCATCGTCCAGCGCGTGCTGAACTTCTCCGGCATCTCTCGCGTGGACGCCATCGTCGATGAGTCTGGTCGTCCGGTGTTCCTGGAGGCTGGCGCTGCTCCCGGCATGACGGCAACGTCCCTTGTCCCCGTGGCCATGGAAGCTGCTGGCCTGGATCTCGGCGAGGTGTGTTCGCAGCTTGTCGACGATGTCGCCCGTAACCATGGTTGAGCACAGCACGACTTCACGATCCAGCTCTGCTATTCGTGTCAAGCAGACGCTGATCATGCTGATCGGCACGGTGCTGGCCGGGGTGATGGTCGTCCTCGGCCTGTGGCAGATGAATGTCTTCGAGTCCCAGCAGAACAATTCCACCCAAGCCCGTATAGATCAGCCTGTCATCACGTGGAACAAAGCTCCCAAACGAGCTGACGTCATGGCCCAGTACGGGCGTCGGGTGAGGATCACCGGCACCTTCAAGCCGTCGACCAGCACAATGGTAGGGACATCATGGCCTGTCAGAGCCGTCGAGGGAATGCGTCTCACCTCAGGTGAGACGATCGCTGTCGTCAGAGGCCAGATTTCCAAGGGCCAAGAAATTCCCTCAGCTCCCTCGGGCACCGTCACACTCACGGGTGTCCTGGCTGCTTCGGAGTCGGACGAGCACCGCAACCCACAGATGCCGGCGGCTGTGCTGCCGTCGCTTCGATTGGAGGTGCTGACCCAGACGTGGCCGCAACCATTGGTCCCGGCAACACTGACCCTCATCGAGCAAGATGCTCGTGCCCAAGGTCTGTCCCCTGCCCAGCCCGTGCTTCCCAAGGGAGATGGCGGCGAACGCAATCGTGGTTATGCCCTTCAATGGTGGGTGTTTGCGATCTTCACGATCGCTATGTCCATTGCCTTCACCAGAGCAGCGGGGAAACACAAGGATTGACTGGTGGCCGGTTCAGAGCCGGTTGGCCGGCATCAGTACTCTGTTTCACGTGCAACATTGCGACGACGTGACCAGCGACGACTTCTACGCTGCCTCTTCAACAAGCGAGGCAATAGACACGAGTGACATGCGTGGCAGTGCCCACGATCATGGGTCCAACCCCGGTTCGACTGGGAGCGCTGCTGACGCCGAAACAGAGCCGTGGATCGAACCTGACGACATCTCTGGGGTACGCAAAGCCTTGATCGCCTACCGAGTCATGGCCTATCTCGTGGGCACCTTCTTGGTCGTCCTGGTGTGTGTCGCAATGCCACTGAAGTACGCGGCCGGAAGGCCGACCATGGTCAATATCGTCGGCATCTCTCACGGATGGCTCTATCCCGTTCTCCTCATCACGGCCTACATCTTGGGACGCAAGGCAGGATGGCCGCTCACGAGGTTGCTCATCATTGCCCTCGCTGGAACCGTGCCGTTTCTGTCCTTCGTTGCCGAGCATTTTGCCCGTAAGGATGTCGACCGCCGTATTGACGAAGCAAAAGACTACTGGGCTCACCACGAAGTACCCGCTAAGTGACGCGGCTTCCGTTTCGGAGGCTACGTGAGTCCATGCCCCCAAGAGCTCAACCACAGCGAGCCCAGGGGCCTGGACATGCCATCAACTGCCAGTAGCTCCTCGAAGCATGGGAGGCCTTCGCCAGTCGTGTGGACTCAAATCCCCTGATCACCAATCACCCATGACAATGTCCCTGGCCACCGCTTCAGCATCAACCAGGGACATTCGTCATGTGATTATCACTTTGACAATATATCGATAAGTCGCTCTAACTCGTCATCATCGCTGAATGCCATCGTGATCGTGCCCCGACCGTTGCGACGCTTCACCTTCACCGCCGTCCGGAAACGCTGGGACAGCTCATCTCCCAACTTCATCGCCTCCGTGTCCCTCCCAGGCTTCTTGCGCTGATGCGGCTTGACCTCGGTGGTGTCATCCAGTGTCTGCCGAACGAGTTCTTCTGTGGCGCGTACTGACAAGCCTTCCGAGACAATGCGATCGGCTATCTTGCTCTGGAGGTCTGGATCATCCAGCGACAAGAGGGGACGCGCGTGCCCAGCGGTGATATCACCCTCGAGGAGTCGCTTCTGAACACCTGAACTCAGCTTCAACAGGCGGATCGTATTGGCAATTTGCGAGCGAGAGCGCTGAACTCGCTCAGACAGCTCGTCCTGAGTACAACCAAAATCATTGAGCATTTGCTCGTACGCCGCGGCTTCTTCCAACGGATTGAGCTGGACGCGATGGAGGTTCTCGAGAAGAGCATCTCGAAGCATGTCCTGGCTCGCTGTCGTACGTACGATCGCGGGAATAGTCGTCAGACCAGCCTGACGGGTCGCACGCCACCGCCGCTCACCCATGACGAGCTCATATCCATCGTCAACAGGCGTGACAACCACAGGCTGCAAGACGCCCACCGTCTTGATCGATTCGGACAGCTCCGTCAGGCCATCATCGTCAAAGACTTTGCGTGGCTGTTGGCCATTTGGCCGGACCTTGTCAACATCAATGAGCGCGAATCGTGATCCTTGGACTCCATCTTCCGTAGCGGCGTCCGCGAAGCCTCCCTCCTCCTCGGGGATGTCATCATCATCGTCATCGAGATCAGTCCTCTGGAAGAACTCCCCAAAACCGCGGCCCAGTCCGCTGTGCTTTGCTCCCACAGTCACGACTCCTTCGTCTCGGAGGTATCAACAGGCGAATCTCCGCCGCGCTTACTGGAATTCGAGGCAGGCGCGTGTCGCTTGGCGAATTCTGCTGCCGCCTCCCGGTATGCGACGGCGCCGGCGGACTTCGGCTCGTACGTCAGAACACTACGGCTGTAGCTCGGCGCTTCCGACACACGGACGGACCGCGGAATCCGCGCCTTCATCGTTTCGCGTGCAAAGTGGGTACGGACCTCCTCATCCACCTGCGTGGACAACCTGGTCCTGCCGTCAAACATCGTCATAAGTATCGACCCAAGGCGGAGATCCTTATTCATCGCACGACGGACAGCGTCAATGGTGCGCATGAGTTGAGTAACGCCTTCAAGGGCGTAATACTCACATTGGATAGGAAGCAAAACTTCGTCTGCAGCGACGAGTGCATTGAGAGTCAGCAGGCCAAGAGACGGCGGGCAATCGAGAATGACGTAGTCGACCTCGTGAGTCTTGAGATACTTACGCAGCGCTTTCCGTAGGCGACGCTCCCGTCCCTTCACATCAACAAGTTGAAGCTCTGCTCCGGAAAGATCAATCGTTGCCGGTACGACTTCGAGACCGGGCGCCTCCGGGCTCTCCTTGGCGACGAGGGCAATATCCTCCTCATCAATGAGGACCTCGTACGTTCCCGGTGTACCTGCCTCGTGGTCGATCCCAAGAGCTGTCGATGCGTTGCCCTGGGGGTCGGTATCGATGACGAGCACTTTTAGACCACTCATGGCCAGGGCGACGGCAAAATTGATTGCTGTGGTGGTCTTCCCTACTCCGCCCTTCTGGTTGGCTACAACGATCGTGGCGGGTCTGGTGGGACGGGGGAGTGTCAATGGCACAGCAGATGCCGTCGAGCCATCAGCACGGTCGGCTGCCGTATCCTCTGCGTCAGGCACCTCGGGCCCATCAAAGGCCGCCCGCTTAGGTGCTCCGTCATAGATGGGGACCTCGTCGGTCATGCGCATCCTTTCCGTTGCGAGCGGGAGTGACGTTTCACGTGAAACACCGTCGCTTGGCCACTCTACCGGGTACATCCGCCAGAACCAGAGATGCTTCCCACCTGTGGATAACTACTCATCTTCACCATGGGCACCTGTGGATAACCCCATACTCCTGGTGGATAACTAGACCATAGGCGATAGCTCAAGAACATACCGGCTGAAAAGTCGTCGAACCGTTCTGTCCGACAACCCCGGATCGCGACTCGTCACTGCTGAAACTCGCCATAGGCTGCATCGTGCGACAGGTACCCTCAGGCGGGTTGCCTCTCTTTGTAACCACGTCGTGGGAATGTACATCGTCCTACCAAGCGGACAGTCCGGCCTGCACTCATTCCTCCACCCGGACTGCCATGACGACGGCCGCTACCTACGGTTTCGCGACATCACCAACGAATCCAAGATGCCATCGTCCCGAGAGCCAATGGCCCATGATCACATTCCTTGGACTGCTCGAGATTCCGCCCTGTAAGGATGCTCCGTCGAATACGGGCTAGCAGTTCGGCTGCTCGATGTGAGGTTCCCCCCGGAGCGTAGAGGCATCCACAATGAGGATCGAGATGCCAGAGA
>OJYO01000322.1_pt1 | contig 11870 bp, 8 predicted proteins | sample 1600971 | NCBI WGS metagenome assembly OJYO01 (sample SAMN04436979, study PRJEB24849) | human gut metagenome | biome: human gut; feature: NICU; material: stool | host: Homo sapiens | place: USA: Saint Louis, MO | collected 2010-08-08 | reverse complement strand
CTCCTCGAAGCAGGCGGCTTCAGACCCCAACTACACCCTCAACTGTGAAGAGCCGCTTAAGTGTCCAGAGGGTGCTGTTTGTGAGGTGAATGGCGACGGGAACGTAGTGTTCACAGTTGATCTAGCATTCAAGCCTAAGCCAGAGTCCCCTGATGAGACGAAACCCCCTGATGAGACGAAACCGTCTGATGAAACGAAGAAGCCGTCAGCTACGTCAAAGGCTCAGCACGGTCACGGTGGGCTAGGCAAGACAGGTTCAGCGGATATGACTCTGCTGGGTGCTAGTGCCCTGCTTCTGCTGGCGGGTGGGTATGTGACCTGGCGTCGCCGCGCTTAATCCAGCCAGACCACACAACGCGCCGTGCTCCGCCCACCACAGCGGGGCACGGCGTCTTGTGTCAAGTCCCGGTTTGTGGTGTAAGTGTGCTGTGATCCTTCGCTGTTGGGGCATGCGCTGACTTCGAAGACCCTGTTGGTCGTTTGTCGGGGCTGTGGGTCTGGAGTTGCAGGCGCCTCGTGTCGTAGGACGCGAACCCACGGCCACTACGGAGACGGGCTTAATCCCACGCGCGACGGCTGAAATGCGTCGGGAGAAGCTCGACCAAAGGAGAGCCAGTGTTGCCTGGGGGACGCGGAGGCGGGTGGAGCCTGTGCCTGTGCCAGTGCCAAAGTCAGACTCAAAGTCAAAGTCAGAGTCAGCGCCATCACAAAATCAGTGCCAGCGCCGAGTTCGCTAGCGGTTTGTGCGGATGAAGAAGTAGGCGGAGGCGCAAACGAAGAAGTAGACGACGAAGCGGCGGCTCGAACCGGGAAGGTCCGAGCCGCCGCTCGCATTCCACTCAGTCAGGGGCTGGCTAGCTGATCCGGGAGACGCGTCAGTGGACTCTACTTGCCCACCGATGCGCGCCTGCGCAGGAGAAGCGCCCAGGCGCCGGCTCCGACGAGTCCGCTGCCACAGATTCCTACGAGAACCCACTGCCACCAGTCCGAACCATTCCCGTACGAGGCGGACCCGCGCTCGGGGTTGAGCAGGGCGCTCACGGGGGCAGTGGGCTTGGCGAGCGCCCGCGTCGTGGATGCTCCCGACTGCGCGGAGTCCGCGAAGTCCAGACCCTCGACGCCGCTCGACTGGGAGCCGTCGGCGCTGGAAGCGCCCGATGCGTCGGAGTCGGAGCTCGCCGCCCCCGCGCCAGCCGCCGAGTTCGACGACAGCAGCGCGCCGGCCGCGGTCGAACCACCTGTCACCGGGGTCCCGGTCTGTCCGGCGCCCTCTCCGAGGCGCGCGCCGGCCGCAGTCGGGTTCCCGATCAGCGAGGCCGGAGTGCTCGCACTTGCTGAGGGGGAGCCCGTGGACGGTGATCCGGTTGACGGGGAGGTGCCCGGCGCGGGCTGGCTGGGCCGGTGCGTACCGGTGTTCGGGTTCGTCCAGTTCTGGTGGGACTCGGCGTTAAGCTTCGCGACGAGTTCGTCGATGGGAAGGGGTGCGCCGGGCTCCGGGTTCGGCGCAGGCTCCGGGTTTGGTGCGGGCGCGGGGTCTGGCTCAGCGCCCCTCTTGATGGCCTCGTCGCCGACGAGGAAGATCGCATGGAGCGTCTTCTCAATGGTGGAGCCGTCGGCGAGGTGCGCGGTGTAGACAAAGTCGGTCGAGTAGCGCCCAGGCTTCGTGAAGTAGAAAGCCTGGTGATCGTGCGACCCGAAGAGGTAGTGGAGGACCATGTCGGGCTTCGTCGAGTCGAGTCGGGGCGTGAATCCCTCGAAGAGAGAGGAGATACCGGTGACGAGGCGACCGGGGCCGGTGAAGTTCCTCATCGCAACCTCGACGCCCTTGCTTGAGAGCTGCGAGTAGTCGACCCGCTGGGTTGAGAAGCCGACCCAGGGGATACCCTCGAGCTGGGTCTCGGGCAGGCTCCACACGCCCTCGGGCGCCGCAGCGGCGAGTTCGCTGTAGCCCTTCGCGCCGGCGGGGATTTTCGCATGCGTCGAGTCGGGGACGGCGTAGGCGAAGGTTCCGGAGGCACGGTGGACGGGGTGACGCGGGTCGGCGGTGTCATCGACGAAGACTTCCGCCTTTCCGTCTTTCAGGGACATCGCCTGATCCATGTGGCCTTCGGTGATGATGTGGATCGCCGAGTCGCCGGGATCGGGTGTCGAGGGATTGCTGGGCTGAGCGCCACCGCTCGGCGGCGCGTCAGCACCCGGGTCCGCAGGGTTCGGCGAGGGTGAGGGTGAGGGCGTCTCGCCGTTGTTCTCCGCGGTGATCGCGCGCAGCGCCGAGATCGCAGCATCGCCAACGACGAAGTGAGCGGAGCGGGACTTGTAGGAGAAGTTCCCGTCCTTGTCGCGCGTCTCGATGTTGAAACCGACGGTGTAGACGCCTGGCTTCGTGAAGACGTGGGCGAGGGGAACTGCGGCTGCATCGACGGTGAAGCCACGGTTGGGGTCGCGCGTCGTATCGAGGGTGACGTTCATCGCCCCGTCGGTGACGGTCCCCGCGATGTAGCGGCCGCCCTTGGGGCCGTCGAAGGTGTCGACGGAGTAAACGGCTGGCCCGGAGCGCAAATCGGCGGGCATTCCGGTGAAGTCGAATCCGAGCGATCCGTGCTCGCCGGAGGCAGGCAAAACCCAGCGGTCGCCGTCGGCGGTTGTCTGCTTGAGTGAGTCAGGGATCTCGAGGATCGGTTCCCCGGGGACAGGCTTGCCGTTCGCGCTCACCTCAAGGGTCACTCGCTTGATCGGCATGCCAGCCCGCACATCGTCTTTGAAAGATCCCGTGTAGACGTAGTGGGAGGGGGACGAGGGCGAGGCTGGCGCCTTCGCGGCAGAGCCGAAGAGTGCCTCGATCTGCTTGCGGGCCTCGGCCTGGGTGAAGGGTGGCTCGGGTTCGGCGGGCGTCTCCTCGGTGGAGAGCTCGCCGGAGGCGATCATCTTCTCCTTCACTTGCTCGGCGGTCGTTCTGATCGGCGTGAGGGAGGTCGTGGTGCCTTCGGGCAGGCCGACCTCGTCGTCAGAGCCGACGAGCCACGTGATGGTCGAGGGCAAGGAATTAACGGCTCTCTGGGACAAGGTGGACGTGTAGGAAGCAACCATGTCGAGCCGGTAGACGCCCGCTTTCGAGAAGGTCCAGTTCCAGTGGCCGTGGGAGCCAGCCTGGAGGGAGAGTGGCGCAAGCGAGGGGTCGGAAGAGAGCCCTCGGGTCAGAGAATTCGTGCCGACGGTGCGCCACACCTCGACGGCTCCAGGCCCGGAGGAGTTCGCGATCGAGAGCTTCACCTCGTCAAGAAGGATCCCTTCGGGCTGGGCGACCTCGTGCGCCGTGTCGAAGGCACCGATGCCAGCCCAGACGGGCCGCCAGTTATCGATCTGCTCCTGAGGGGCGCGCCAGACGATGTCGCCGGGCTTACCAATGAAGTCGAAGAGGCCACCCGAGGGGACGACCATGCGCGAGACCTCCTGGGAGTCGGAGGAGCGCGCGTCGGGGGCGAGTCGGACGCAGACGGAGTTCGGGTCCTTGACGACCTTGCGCCCGTCGACAACGGTAACGGTGAAGGTCTGGTCGACACGGGTGACGTAGGCGGCGTCAACGTGCGCGTGATGGAGGAGCTTGCGGCCAGCGCACACGTGGGGAACGCGACCGTCGGGCCCGGGGGTCGCCTCCGGGTCGGCGCCGGGCGAGCCCGCAGGAACCGTGAGGTCGGCGGGCACGAGGTCCCCGTAGCCGGCCTCTCCGGGCAGGTGTTCGGGATCGTCAGGCGCTCCGGGGGAGGAGGGCGAGGCCTCGGCGTTGGTCGGGCCTGAGGCGTAGTCCGTGGGAGAGACCGTCTCTGACGGGGTTGCGTGCGCCGTGGGCGCGACGAGTATCGGTGTGGCGAGCAGGGCGGCCGCGGTGAGGAGGCCGGTGAACGGAAGGGTCCTCATGCGAGTGTCCTTTCTGTGGTCTGCGCCGCCGGTCGGGCGCGAAGGAGGAGTCCGCGCCCGGGCGAGAGGAGCTGGGCGAGGACGAAGAGGAGGGTCGCGACAAGGACGATCGCCGCGCCCGAGGGGATGTCGAGCGACCAGGAGGCCCAGATGCCGAGGAAGGCAGAGACGGCGCCGATGGCCGGGCCGATGAGCATCATGGGGACGACACGGTCAGTGAGGAGTCGCGCGGTCGCCGCGGGAGCGACGAGGAGCGCGAGGACGAGGACGTTCCCAATCGTCTGGATGGAGACGACGACGGCAGTCGCGATGGCGAGGTGGAGAAGCACATCAATGCGCCCGACGCGCAGGCCCGTCGAAATCGCGAAATCACGGTCGACACTGACGAGGACGATCCGGTCGTGAAAGACCGCGAGGGCGATGCCGATCGCGACGCACGCCCCGAGGGAAATGAGAACATCGGTATTCGTCACGCCGGTGAGCGACCCGAAGAGGAGCGACTCAAGGGACCCCGTGTAGCCGGGTGTTCGAGCGACGACGACGAGGCCAAGGGCGAAAGCGGCAGCGAAGAAGACGCCGATAACGGAGTCTTCGCCGACCCGGCGGTTCTGGGAGAAGACGGAAATGAGGATCGCGACGAGGATCCCGGCTGCGGCTCCTCCCAGGAGGATCGACCCCTGGAGCGCGAAGGCAATCGCGATTCCGGGGAATACGGCGTGTGAGAGTGCATCGCCGACGAAGGAGAGTCCGCGCAAGACGACGTGCGCGCCGACGAGACCGCAGACGAGTGAGGAGAGGACGGCGATGAGGAGCGCCCTTGGGAGGAAAGCGAGCGAGGGGTTTGCGAGGTCGGAGAGGAAGTCGAGGAGGCTCATCGGCGCACCATCCCGAGGGAGCGCAGGAGCGCGGAGTCTTTAGAGACGCGGAAGGTCTCCATCCACGGCTCCGGCGAGCAGAGGGTGGAGGGCTCGCCCTCGGCCCTCACGGTCCCGTTGAGCATGACGAGTCGGTGGCAGATATCGACGGCCTGCCCGAGGTCGTGCGTCGACATGAGGATTCCGACTCCTAAACGGGTGAGGTCAACGAAGAGGCGCGATAGCGCGTCCTGATTCGGGTGGTCAAGCCCGGTGAAGGGCTCATCGAGGAGGAGCAGACGCGGCGAGGCAACGAGCGCCCGGGCGACGAGGATCCTCTGCTTCTGACCGCCCGAGGTCTCGTTGATCGTCCGGTTGCGGTACGCGTACATGCCGACCGCATCGAGAGCCCGGTAGACGGCCTCAAGGCGCGCCGCGCCTCGAGGTGCGCGACGTCGCCCGGTGAAGGCGGTCGCGACGAGCTGGGCGGCGCTCATCGGATAGTTCCAGTCGAGGTCCTGGCGCTGCGGGACGTAGCCGATGACCGAGCCGCTCGCCTCGATGCTCCCGCGGTAGGGGACGAGTCCCATGATCGCGCGCATGAGCGTCGTCTTGCCAGCCCCGTTCGGTCCGATGAGGCCGACAAGCTCGCCTTCGTCGACCCGAAGGGACACATCCTCAAGGATCGTCCGCCCGCCAAGGTCGACGCGCAGGCCGGACACCTCCAGTGCGCGGCTCATCGCTGAGACCCCCGGTCGTCGGCATCATCAGACGCTTCCGGCTTCGGCTCGATGGAGCCGGAAGCCCCGCCCTCGACGATCCTTTCAGCGACCCGCTCGCGCTCGTGGCCACGGCGACGGGCGAAGAGGACGAGCGCGACAAGGACGAGGGCTGCAACGCCGAGCCCCGCGGCGATCCACAGCGGGAGCACGGTCGAGCGGTCGAGGGGTGACGGCGAGTCGACGGGAGCGGGTGCCTCAGGGGCGTTCGAGACGGTCCACTGGGCTTCGAGCGCCTTCTGCGCGTCGGCGGCGTCCCCGACGGCAAAGCGGAGGACGCGGGTGTCCTCGACGGTGGTGCCGTCGGTGAGCTGGGCTTGGAGGCTGAGGCGGATGAGGTGGATCCCCGGTTGCGTGAAGACCCAGTTCGCGTGGGTGTGCGTGTTTGCGTCAACGTGGATCGGCTGCGAGTTCGGCTTCGTCGAGTTCCACAGCTCTTGGGGGCCGGAGAAGTTTCCGGCCTGGACGAAGGCGTGGAAGTCCCCCTCGCCCTCGTGTCCCTCGAAGACGAGGGTCGCGCCCTGGGCGAGTCTGCCGACGACCTCGGGGTCCTGGGTGTTCCAGCCGAGCCACACGACGTTGGCGATCTCGGACTGGGGGACGGCCCAGACCGGGCCGTTCGCCGAGATGAAAGAGTACTGGTCGTCGGCGGGGAGTTCGAGCTTCGCGGCGTCGGAGACGCGTAGGACGACGTCGTCAAGGTGGCGCCAGGTCGGCGTCTGATCAGAGTCGTCGCGGGCGAGGAAGGTCCACGCGCCGTCGAGGAACTTCGGTCCGAGATCGACGTGTCCGGCGGAGATCTCGACAGGCGTACCTTCGGGGGCGACGGTCTCGTTCGACTCGACGACCTGGGTGAGGGAAGGGTCCTGCGTCGTCGTGTCTGCGGCGAGCGAGGCGGGGGCAACGGCGATGAGAGCCGTGGCGGCGAGCGCGAGTGCGAGCGTGAGTTTCACTGGTCTCCTCGGGTGAGATTCGGGATGGGTGCCTCCGACTCGAAGGGCCAGGCGGGCAGCGAGGCGGGGTCGAGGCAGGACTTGATCGAGCGCGTGTTGAACACCATGAGGTCGAGGTAGGTGGGAACCTCGTCCGTGAGCGTGTCGGAGTGGAGCGAGCAGACGGACTTACCGGTCGTGTGCGCGAGTGCGACGAGCTCGCCGAGGTGGGAGCGGGAGGTTGGTTCGAGGAAGACTCCGGCGGCTGGCGTCTGCTCAAGGACGCGCGTCAGATTGGCGAGTTGGAGAGCCGAGGGCTCAAGGGACGGGTTCGGTGCGACAAACCCACCGATCCGCAGCCCGTAGGCCTTCGCGTAGTAACCGAAGGAGTCGTGCGCGGTCACGAGAGCACGGCTCTTCTCAGGGATGGTGGCGACGACTTCGCGGATCCACCGGTCGAGGGCCTCAAGTTCGGCGTCGCGGGCGGTGGCGTTCGCCCGATACTCGGCCGCGTGCGAGGGATCGAGGGCTGCGAGGCGCTCGGCGACGAGGTCAGTGTAGGCAATGGCGTTCTTCACGTCGTGCCACATGTGCGGGTCGATCTCACCGTGGACGTGGGTTCCGATCACGGCCTGGGCGAGGATTCGAGCGGAGGCACCGGGTTCGGCGAGGAATCGCCACCGGTTGTCGGGGATCGTGGTCGTCGTCGTGTCCGGGACGGCGATGACAATCCGGTCGGGGTCGAGGTCGCCTGCGGGGGCGTCTGCGCGCAGGGTCATCGAGCCCTCAAGCTTCGCGGTGAGATCGGCGTGCCCGGAGTCGAGGACGCTCCGCCCGGTGGAGTGCGGGTCGATGCCGACGGCGAAGACAAGAGTCTTTTCACCGAGCGGAGTGTCGCCCGTCGGCGAGTGGAGCGTCGCCCGCAGAGAGAGGGAGTAGACACCGGGATCAGTGAAACCCCACGACATGTGGGTGTGAGCGTTAGTCGGGAGCTCGACGCGGTCGTTCGAGTCGATCCCATCCTTCGAGGCGATCCACGGGCGCGGTTCACCGAAGGTGCCGGTCGTGAAGGCGGCGAGGTCGCCAGGGCCCGTCGCCGAGACTGCTTCGAAGGAGACGGTCGAGTCGGTTGAGGCGCGTCCGTCGACGCGCAGCCCGAGCCAGATCGTCGCGAGAGAGAGATCCTCGACGAGGGGAATCGGACGCGCACCGAAGGGGACGGACTCCTCGCCGAGAGCGACGTGCTGGGCGCCCTTTGGGAGGTTCGCGTCAATGGAGGAGGTGAGTGCGCTCTGCTCAAGGAGCAGCCCGTTGGAGAAAGCGATGTCGGCGTGCGCGATGTCGCGGAGGGCCGCCATCGAAGGCTCGAAGGAGTGCGGATCAACGCCTGCGGGGACGAGCGTCGCGATGCGCGCTCGCGGGGCGACCGCGCGCACGAGATCGGCGATGATCGGCGTCGTCGCAACGATCCGAGGCTGCGACCCGTCATCGGCCACATCGCCACTGCTAGGTGCAACGGACTCTGATCGCGCGCCGGGAGTCTCCTCGGCAGAGGCTCCGCCGTTCGCGAGGGCGGGGGCACACGCGCCGAGGAGCAGCGAAGAAGCGCCGATGAGGAGGGAGAGCGCGAAGGCACTCCCAGAGCGACGCGCTCGGGTGCGCCTCACCTTCTTGCCCACCGTCGTGCGGCGAGCCCAGCGAGGGCGAGGAGCGAGGCGAGGGCGACCGGGATGGCGGCGCGCGCGCCGGTCGTCGCGAGACCGCCGGGAAGGGCCGAGCCATCGACGATCTTACCCTCGGCGCGCAGACGATCGATCGTCGCCTGGTCGAGTTCGCAGGGGCGCCCGTCGGCGGTGCGGCCGACGTAGACGGTCGTCGAGCCTGAGCCGATGCCGCCGAACCAGCGGGTGCCGACGAGTGAGCCGAAGTTGCCGGACTCGAAGACGGCGAGTGAACCGGGGCCGGAGACACCGTTGAGCGTCCAGGTGACATCGCCGGTCGTGCGGGCGAAGAGGCTGGGGTGCATCGTGTTTGCGCCGAGCCACGGGACGGAGGGGACCTGGCTTGAGGAGATCATCCAGATCCTCTGACCCTGCTTCGCGATGAACTCGATACCGGCGGGTGCAGTCGTCTCGGCTGCGGAGCCAAGTCCGAAGACGAGAGAGGAAGGGGCGACCCAGCGCGCGGGCTGCGAGCGGTCGTCTTTGACGAGCATGGAGATCGACGAGGGGCTGGCACTCGTCCCGATGTCGAAGTGGCCGGAGTCGGCGTTTCCGGCACCGCCGACGTTGAAGGAGAGGATGTCGGAAGTCGAGACGCGGGCACCGGACTTCAAGGTCGTGGTCTGGGTGATCGAGACTTTGTAGACGCCGGGGGCGGTGAAAACCCAGTTTGGGTGGACGTGGGTGTTCGCGCGGATCGTGTGGGATCCGCCGACTGCCGTACCACTCCCGTTCGAGGTGACGGGGGTGGGGAGGCACTGCTCGGCGGCTGGTTGTACGGGCGCTTGGGGGGCGGTGGACTGAGGCGCTGGCGCGGGGGGCGGGGTCGATCCGGTGCTGGGCGTCGACGGCTCGACGGGAGCCGACGCTCCGGGGGTGGCCTGCGCGATCGCGGTGGCGCCCACGGCGAAAGTGTAGGCGGCCGGGTCGGAGACGAGGCGCCCCTTGGGGGTATCGACCTCGCCGTGGAGAGTGAGAGAGTAGGTGCCCGCGGCTGTGAAGAGCCAGTTCGCGTGCTCGTGGGCGGGTGCGCTCTGGAGGATCGAGCGCCCGGGAGCGGCCTCAAGGGAGCCCTGCTCGAAGATCGGGGAGGTCGCGCCGAATGCAGCCGAGCGCCACAGGAGGATGCGGCCAGGCCCGGAGACCTCGTCGATGACGAGGCGGATCGCGGTTGGGCGCAGAGGTGCGAGGGCGTTCGAGTCCCAACCGGGCCATAGGAGCGCGGGATTCTCGGACTGGGGGAGTGCGTAGCCGGCGGTTCCAACGCCCTCGATCTTTTCGGTCGCGCTCGTCTTCGCGGCGTCGGTGACGCCGAGGATCAGCTTTGCGGGGTTGTGGTAGGTCGGCGCGCCCGGGGTAGTGACGTCCTCTTTGGTGACGAGGGAGATCGTCGGCCCGTTGGGGACGAGGGCGAAGACGTCGGCATGCCCGCGGGTGAGGAGCACTTTCGTCGTTGATTCTCCGCTCTGTGGGGCGGGCGTGGCGATCGTCGGCGTAGCAAAGAGCGCAAGGGTGAAGAGCGCGGTGAACAGGGCGAGGAGGGGATGAATCCCGCGGTGGGTGGCGCGCATGACGAACCTTCTAGCGATAATGAGAATGGCTTGCATTACCATACAGGGTTGTTCGTGAAGCGCGCGACCTCGCGCGTGAGGTCCGGATCATGTCCGCTGCGAGCGAGGGTGCAGGTAGACCCATCGATGCCGTCGAAGGGGAGGGATGCCGTGCTCTACTCGTGGGAAGCCCTCAAGACGCGTGTGCAGGCGCGGATGTCGAAGACCCTGCTTGTCTACTTCACAACGCTCGCGGCCTTCGCGTTGTGGACGCGCAACTCTCGGCGTACATCACGTGGTCGCTCCTTCTCGGCCTCTACTGGGGGCTCATCGTCACCGCCCTCAACGCGAATCCGTACCGGCGCGAGCGCCCCGAGCGGGAGCGCGACATCTAGGCGCTCCTATTCGCGTTCTCCTCCAGAGCGAGGCGCGGGCCGACGGCCTGAGGCGAGGTCGGCGCGCGGCTGCGCCCTCGTTGATGCGCTGCAATGGGGCGCGGTAACGGAGGAGACTTCCGTCCACAGGCGCGCCTCCCCTCCGCCGTCGTCCACAGGCGGGCGGGTGCTCCTTCCCGACGAGGACGGGGACGCGGCACGATGAGGGAGACGACACGGAGCCGTCGTCGATGAGACCCCGCACGCGCAGGGTATGCAGTCCGGTGCGCCCGGATCCGCCGAACCCACCCTCGCGAAAGGGGCTCTTCACGGTTGAGGGTGTAGGGGTGGGTGGGGTGTCTTGTGGTGGTGTGGGTCGAGGTCCCCTGATGATGGGGGTTCCTGCACCGCCCGTCCAGAAGACCTCGGCATGCCTGGCGTTACCTTCTGCCGTCCCGATGTGACCACGTTGTGCTGTGTGGATGAGCTTGGCCTGGTGGTCACTGGGCAACGTCTTGAGCCGGACCGTGCGGTGCTGGCGTGCCGGGTCCGCGATCCTGATCAGTGGTGTCGCCGGTGCGGTTGTGAGGGTAGGCCGCGTGACACCGTGGTGCGGCGCTTGGCGCACGAGCCGATCGGCTGGCGGCCGACCGTGTTGGAGGTGATGATTCGCCGGTACCGGTGCACGGGGTGTGGACACGTGTGGCGTCAGGATACGAGCAAGGCGGCCGAGCCTCGGGCGAGGTTGTCGCGGCGCGGGCTGCGGTGGGCTCTTGAGGGGATCGTGTGCGAGCACTTGACGGTGGCGCGGGTCGCCGCGGGTCTGGGGGTCGCGTGGAACACCGCGAACGACGCGATCGTGACCGAGGGCAAGCGGGTGCTGATCGACGATGAGCGCCGTTTCGAGGGTGTCACTGTGGTCGGGGTGGATGAGCGCGTGTGGCGCCGCACCCGCCGCGGTGACAAGTACGTCACCGTGATCATCGACCTGACCCCCATCACGAATGGCACCGGTCCTTCGCGCCTGCTGGACGTGGTCGAGGCCCGCTCCGAGCACGCGTTCAGATCGTGGCTCGCCGCGCGCGACAAAGCCTGGCGCGACGCGGTGGAGGTCGTCGCGATGGATGGGTTCACCGGGTTCAAGACCGCCGCCGCCGAAGAGCTCCCCGACGCCATCCCCGTGACGGGTCCCTTCCACGTGGTCCGGCTGGCCGCAGACGCCCTCGATGCCTGTCGGCGCCGGGTCCAGCACGACATCCATGGCCGACGCGGCCGCACAGGTGATCCGCTGTACGCGGCACGCAGAACCCTGCACACCGGAGCCGACCTGCTCACCCCCCGCCAGCAGGGCCACCTCGAGGCACTGTTCGCCGACGACGCTCACGTCGAGGTCGAAGCGACCTGGGGGATCTACCAACAGATGATCGCCGCCTACCGCGACCCCGTCCGCTCGCCAGGCCGACAGCTGATGCGCCGCCTCATCAACGCCGTCAGCGCCGACGTCCCGGCACCACTGAACGAAGTAATCACCCTGGGCCGGACCCTGAAGAAACGCTGCGCGGACGTGCTCGCCTACTTCGACCGACCCGGAACCAGCAACGGCCCCACCGAAGCCATCAACGGACGCCTCGAGCACCTACGAGGCTCCGCCCTCGGACTGCGCAACCTGACCAACTACATCGCCCGATCTCTCCTCGAAGCAGGCGGCTTCAGACCCCAACTACACCCTCAACTGTGAAGAGCCG
>OJYO01000321.1_pt1 | contig 11872 bp, 7 predicted proteins | sample 1600971 | NCBI WGS metagenome assembly OJYO01 (sample SAMN04436979, study PRJEB24849) | human gut metagenome | biome: human gut; feature: NICU; material: stool | host: Homo sapiens | place: USA: Saint Louis, MO | collected 2010-08-08 | reverse complement strand
CACTCGTTGTCTTCTCGAGGTGAACCTGCCAGTCTGAAACAGATCTGCGAGTAACCAGAAGTACCACAAGGACGCCCACCGCAAGCGCAAGGATAACGGTCAGCGTGACAAAAATGAAGAAGGCCGGTTGTAGCACTCTTCTAGGGTGCCAGATCCAAGCAGATACGCAATAGAAAACACGAATTATTACGCAGTTGTGACCAACACACTACCAGCGGTCGGTAACGACCACTTAGCCGTTTGACTCTGCTTGCGCCTGCTTCGTGTCTGCAAGCTTGGATGAAACCACCTGCGTCACACCCGCACGCATAGTCACACCGTAAAGCGCGTCTGCGATCTTCATGGTCCTCTTTTGGTGCGTGATGATAATCAGCTGCGAATCCTGCTGCAATTCCTTGAAGATCGTGATCAAGCGTGACAAATTCACGTCATCAAGGGCGGCTTCAACCTCATCTAGCACGTAGAACGGGGACGGACGCGCCTTGAAAATGGCGACGAGGAGGGCGAGCGCGGCAAGCGAACGTTCTCCACCAGACAGCAGGGATAGGCGCGTAATTTTCTTGCCCGCGGGGCGCGCTTCGATCTCAACGCCTGTCTCCAGCATGTTCTGTGGGTCCGTGAGGACGAGTTTGCCCGACCCTCCGGGAAAGAGGGTTGCGAACACGTGCGTAAACGCCTCTTGGGTGTCGAGGAAAGCCTGGGTGAATACCTCTTCAACTCGCTGGTCCACTTCGTCAACGATGCCCAGCAGGTCGTTCTTGGATTCCGTAAGATCACGTAGCTGGTCAACTAGGAACTGGTGGCGTTTAGAGAGAGCCTCGTGTTCTTCGAGGGCTAGTGGATTGATTTTGCCCAGCCGATCCAATTCGCGTTTAGCGCTGCGCAGACGTTTTTCTTGCTCGACGCGCACGTACGGGTAAGGATCTTCTGCAACCACAAGGTTGTGCGGGCCGAACTCGTCAATAAGTTGCTCGGCCTCAAGTGCGAGCTCGTCGCGTGCTCGCGTGACCGTGTGCTCGTACCGCAAGGCAACTTCCTGTAGCGCGATCTCATCGCGGTGCGCAGCGTCCGTGATTTCGAGCAGACTGGCACGAATCTCGTCCACCTCATGACGAGCGCTTGCTGCCGCCTCGGATGCTTCGGTGCGTTCGCTCTCCGCTGCGCGAAGCTGCTGACTGGCCTCTTCTAGTGCGGCTTCGGCAACGCGGATCGGAGCCGCGATCCGATCACAAATGTCACTCAGGCGCTGATATTCGCGTTTGCGCGCAGCTTCGCGTCGTTCATATTCAGTGAGGTCGGAACGGGCTTTCGCAACTTGCTGGCGCAGGGAGCGGGCACGATCACGCACTCGGCGCGTCGTTTCTTCGAGTGTTCGAATGTCGAGGCGGGTCGCAGTTTCTTTGGCACGCGCTTCGCGCGCTGCTTCTTCTAGCTGTTCTGCTTCTTCCCGAGCCTGTGCGGGATCCGCAACCTGTGGGAGCGCCTGCGCCCCCGCCTGCTTAGCTTCGGCTTCAACGAGGCGCTCACGGGCTCGTTCCACGCCCTCTTCGATCTTTTTCAAAGTGGTGGCAAGGCGTTCTTGTTCCCCCTGCGCAGCCCGCAAACGAGAACTGGCACGCGCCCGCACCTCCATAGCCTTCGCCCGCTCTGAGTCGGCCTTGCGCAGAGCCTGCAACTGCTCGTTTGCAACCTTGAGCGAAGCGTCGTAACGCTCGCGCGCCTCCTTCAGTTTTTGCGAGACAACCTCCAGCTGTTCGCTTGCGGCATCGGCGCGCCGGCTCGCATCCTCGTAGTCGGCGTGGCGGGCCAAAACCGACGCGTGGTCGGAACCCGAAGTAAGTACCGAAACCGGGGTGAAAACATCTCCCGTTCGAGTGGCAACCTTTGTCACCAGCGGATTTTCAAGGGCGCGAATGGCCTCCCTCCCGTCCTCGCACACCACCGCTCCGGCAAGCAGCGTGTTAATGAGACCTTGCACGCGCTCACCCTGAACCACGTCAACAGCCCTGGTCCAGCCCTCGATGGTTACGGGCTCCACGCTCTGTTCCAAGGCCGCGACCATTCGGCGGCGTCCGCCCGAGTCCACAAACTGTAGAGAAAGACCCAGGTCTGTGATCACCGCGGCATCGGTAAATGGATCCAATAGTGCGGTAATCGCATTTTCCCAACCCGCACTGGTAGAGATAAAACTGGCCAAAGATCCGAGGACCTCCGGATGCTCAGCATCCAGTAGCTCCGCGGTCTCGTCCGCCGGCTGCAGGGACTGTGCCAATGTGTCGCGCCGAGCCGTCCAAGTGGCGCGCTCGGACTGGGCTTCTCGCTCCTGCGTGAGCAAACGATCAACTAGGTCGCGCGCCTCATCTCGGGCCCGCACTGCGTCCTCATGCGCGTTTGCCATCTGGTCGTCAGCCTGAACCTCTTCAAGGCCTTCCATTTCGGCGCTTGCGAGCTTCGTTCGCTCCGCGGCATCCGCAACCGCATTTTTCATCCGTTCAACTTCGCCAGCGCGTGATGCCAGCGCCTGTTTTGCCGCATTCACGTCGCCAATCAGCCTTGCAATATGCTCGCGTCGGTTCGACTGCTCGGCTTCCAAATGACGCACCTCGTCGAGCGCGGTGCGCGCGGCGGCTTCGGCCTCTTCTCGGGCTTTGATTATATCGGCAAGCTTCTGTCCAGACGCCTGCACCTGTTCGAGCAGGTCCGCGTCCTCTTCATTTGCCTTTGCTGATTTTTGATCAAGATCCACGAGGTCGAAGTTTGGTGCGGGTAGCGGCTGCGCAACGCCTCGCATGCGTTCGTTAGAGACCGATGACAGTGTCATTAGCGAGGCGTGCGTGGTGGATAGCTCTTGCCACAACCGCGTGAGTTCCTGGGTGCGAGGGGTACCGAGGCGAGCCAATTGCTCCGCCTCATTTAGACGTGCTTTAGCGGCATCCAACTGCTCGTTAAGCACCTTCTTGCGGGCGTTCGTTGCCTCTTCGCTGGCTCGCCCCGCGTCGAGCCGTTCTTTCAAACTCGCGAGGTCATCGGCCAATAGTCGGGCCTGCGCGTCGCGCGCCTCGGCCTGGATCACACCGGCCTTACGGGCAGTTTCAGCCTGTTTGGCTAGGGGACGCAACTGACGGTGAATCTCATTAGTAAGATCACGAACACGAACGAGGTTGCCCTCCATCGACTCCAGCTTGCGCAGCGCCCGCTCTTTGCGCTTGCGATGCTTGAGCACGCCCGCGGCCTCTTCAATGAAACCGCGCCTCTCCTCGGGCCCGGCTCCTAAAATCGCATCCAGCTGGCCCTGACCCACAATCACGTGCATCTGCCGCCCCATGCCGGTGTCGGACAGGAGCTCTTGAATGTCTAGCAAACGCACTTGAGTACCGTTGATCGAATACTCGGACCCACCGCCTCTAAACAGCGTTCGCGAAATGGTGACTTCGGAGTAGTCGATCGGAAGGGCGCCATCGGTGTTATCGATAGTTAGAGACACCTGAGCGCGCCCCAGTGGGGCGCGCTCAGAAGTTCCGGCGAAGATAACATCTGCCATCTGACCGCCGCGAAGGTTTTTAGCTCCCTGCTCGCCCATAACCCAGGCGAGGGCATCTACAACATTTGACTTACCAGAGCCGTTAGGCCCGACCACACAGGTGATGCCGGGCTCAAGATTCATGGTCGTTGTCGAGGCAAACGACTTGAATCCACGAATGGTAAGTGTTTTTAGATGCACGCCTCAAAGTTTAGGCGAAAAATGAGCGAAAACGTTATTCTTTCCAAACAAGTTCGGGGAACCACAGTGCGATTTCACGGTCTGCGGATGCCGGCGAGTCAGAGCCGTGAACAATGTTCTCCACGTTACCGGTACCCCAATCTCGACCGAGATCACCGCGGATGGTGCCGGGCGCTGCGAGCGTCGGGTTGGTGTTACCCATGAGGTTACGCATGCCTTCAATCACGCGATCGCCTTCAACGACCATCGCAACAACGAGATCAGACTGCATGTACTCCAGTAGATCCTTGAAGAAGTGCTTTTCCTTATGCTCGAAGTAGTGATCTTGCAAGAGCTCTTCGGAAGCGTGCTTGATCTTCAAACCCTTTAGTTGGTATCCCTTAGCTTCGATGCGGCGAATCACCTCGCCGGTGAGGCCGCGCCTGAAACCATCCGGCTTCACAAGGACGAGGGTGTGCTCTTTATTTGCATCGAGCTGTTCCGGACTAGGCATTTGCCTTCCTTTCCATTGACTTCCGTGTCAAAATCGATTCTACGACAATTTATCTTGACGTAAAGAGAAACCGGGTTGTTACCGCAGTTCCTCGGCCTGTTTGTCGGTGTTTTACTCCGGCATTGACTCAAGTTTTTGCACGAGGTCGCTTACAGCCCTCTGGGCGTCAGCGCCGCTAGCGCGCACGGTTACGGTCTGCCCCTGTCTAACGCCCAGTGCCATGAGCGACATGACTGAAGCTGCGTCTGCCCCATCGATGGTGACCTCCGCATCGTAGTCGCTAACAAAACGTGCGACGAGGGCAGCTGGGCGGGCATGCAGTCCATCCGGGTCTGCTATTGCTACCTCGGCCTCACACACGTCCTCCCCCAAGGGTTTTGTCTCCGACTCAGTGAAAGTACCCCACGTTTTAGCAGCGTCACGAACAGCCTTAACAACCCCCTCGGCGTCGGCGCCCTGCTGGGCTGCAACCGCCCCCGCTACCGCACCTTCAACCAGTGGGCCGTCGGCAAAATATGCCGGCTCGTCGTCAAGAAAGTCGAGCACCGACTCAACCGTGAGCGTTGCCGAGCCGAGGTCGGTTAGTAATACTACGGGACCATCGGCTACGAGTTCTTGAACCGCGGCATCTACCTTGTCGAAGGAGGTGCCGATGTTCCCATCCTGGAGACCTCCTGCCGCTCGGATCACGACGTCAGGAGCCATCTGTGCCGCGACTTCGGCCACGCCCTGCGCGAGTTTGTCCGAGTGCGAAACGATTACAAGGCTGACCTTAGACATCGATCGCCGCCACGGCTTGTTCAATGATGATTGCGGACGATACCGCACCCGGATCAAGGTGCCCGATGGAGCGCTCCCCCAGGTATGAGGCGCGCCCCTTCGTTGCCTTCAATGGCTTCGTAGCTTCAGCACCTTCTCGCGCAGCTAATGCGGCTGCACGGAGAGCTTCAACGCCATCCCCGCCCGCGGTAGCAACTTCACGTGCCGCCTTAGCCGCCGGCGCCCAGGCATCGACCATGGTCTTTTCGCCCTCTTGCGCCTTACCTCGCGTCTGAACACCCAGCAAAGCCGCCTCGAGGAGGTTTGCAACAGCAATCGCATCCAGATCCTGCTCGCCGGTTGCCGCCTTGGCCGCACGAAGGAACGCGGTTCCATACAGGGGCCCGGCAGCGCCTCCAACGGTAGACATCAAGGTTTTGGCCACTAGTTTCAACACCGACTGAATGTCTTCCGTATCTGTGGCGGCGAGCGCTTTTTCAACCGCGCTGAAACCTCGATCCATGTTCTCACCGTGGTCGCCGTCGCCGATCTGGCGATCCAGGTCAATCAGTTCAAGACGCGCCCCCGCAATCGCCTCGGCGCTCTTTTGGATCCAGGCCAAAGCCCAGTTCACATCTAAGCTCACTTGCTTACATCCCTTCTCGGTATCCCGCTGTTAGAGCGGGCGCGTCAAACAGCTCTAGCATTTCATCATTTACGCGCAGTAGTGTAAGTGAAGCGCCGGGCATGTCCAGGCTGGTCACGTAGTCTCCAACCAGCGTACGCTCAGCAACAATGCCATCGGCCTTGAGAAGCTCGTGGACCTTCCGGTTCACGATGTATAGCTCAGACAGTGGCGTGGCGCCCATCCCATTTACTAAGACGATTACGCGATCTCCTTGCACAAACGGCAGGTCCGCACGTACCTTCTCGTACAGCTCTGCGGTGAGCTCGTCCGCGGTCTTCATCTCGGTACGACGGTATCCGGGCTCGCCGTGAATACCGATACCCATTTCCACCTCGGTATCTCCAAGGTCAAAGGATGGCTTACCCGCGTGCGGAACCGTGCAGGGCCCAAGAGCCAGGCCCATGGAGCGCATGTTGTCATTCACTTCGTTCGCGATTCGAGTTACTTCGTCAAGGTCGTCGCCGCGTTCCGCCGCAGCTCCCGCGATTTTCTCAACCAGCATGGTGCCTGCCACGCCACGCCTACCGGCAGTGTACAGAGAGTCTTCTACCGCAACATCATCGTTGATGATCACGGTGCGAACCTCAATGTCGTCCATTTCGCATAGTTCAGCGGCGGTTTCAAAATTCAAGACATCGCCCGTGTAGTTCTTCACGATGTAGAGCACGCCGGCCCCGCGATCGACCGCGCGGGTGGCAGCCTCGATAGGGTCTGGAGTTGGCGAGGTGAACACTGCGCCAGGCACCGCCGCATCCAACATCCCATGGCCGACGAAACCGCCGTGCAACGGCTCGTGTCCAGATCCTCCGCCAGAGACTAGGGCTACTTTGCCCTGCTCCTTTGGCTGTGCACGCAAAATGTAGTCTGGGTCGAAGTGCACATCAACCAGATCGGGGTGCGCCAGCTGGAAGCCTTCCAGAGACTCGCGAACCACTGCATGCACGTCGTTTACAAGCTTTTTCATACTTCCTCCACGCACGTCGTTAGCTTTGGGTCCCTACAATTCTTACATATAAAAAGCGACCTGCACCACAGATTTGGAGTGCAGGTCGCTTTCGTTTAGCGTTTAGTGCTTGATCAGATCTCGAGCTGCCCCTGCGAGCACCACAGAACCCGTAATAACCACACCGTTAGAACCTGCCGGATCAGGATTCAACTCAGCGCGTTCCACTGCAAGGTCAACCGCATCAAGTAGCGACGGCTCCACAAACACGCGGTCCTCGCCAAACACGTCCCTCGCGATCTGCGCGATTTCTTCCGTGTCCATTGCACGCGGCGTGTCCATCGAGGTGATCACAATATCCCCCACCACGGGCTCGAGTTCAGCCAGGGTGGCCTCGACGTTCTTATCCGCCATCGCGGAGTAAACCGCCGCAATGTTCGTGTAGTCAAACGACTCAGTGAGGGCCTGCGCCAATGCACGCGCGCCGTGTGGGTTATGCGCCGCATCCACCACAATCGAGGGAGAAGATCGCACAACCTCGAGGCGCCCGGGGGACGTAGCCATCCTAAACCCCTCTTCAACGATGCCCGGCTCCACTTCGCGGCCACCGTTGAATGCTTCGAACGCCGCAAGAGCCAGCACTGCATTCTCACCCTGATGCTTGCCAAAAAGCGGGATGAAAATGTCGTTGTAGAGAGCTGCTGGCGTCTGGATGGACACCACCTGCCCGCCCACTCCGAGCTGGGAAGAAACCAGATGTAGATCCTCACCTACAACGCGTAGCACCGCTCCAACCTCGTTCGCGCGATCGCGCAAAATCTCAAGGACCTGAGGGGTTTGCTTCGCCGAAATGACGAATGAACCGGGCTTGATGATGCCCGCCTTTTCGGTTGCTATTTCGGCTAGCGTAGAGCCGAGCCACTTTTCGTGGTCATGAGCAATGGGCGTGATGACGGCAACGTCCGCATTGATCACGTTCGTTGCATCCCACTTGCCGCCCATACCAACCTCAACCACTGCGGCATCAACCGGCACATCCGCAAACGCGGCCAGCATCATGACGGTCAGCACTTCAAAAAACGACATCGCGGGGCCACCGCTACGCTTCGAGTGCTCATCAACCATCGCGAGGTAAGGAGCGACGTCCTCATACGCCGCAACAAACTGAGCCTGTGAAATCGGCTCGTCATTTACACTGATTCGCTCCCGCATTGTGGTTAGATGCGGGCTGGTGAACCGCCCCACCTTTCGGCCCGACGCGCGTAGCAACGCACTGATCATGCGCGCCGTGGATGTCTTTCCGTTTGTGCCTGTGAGGTGCACACTTCGATAGAGATTTTGCGGATCGCCGAGGATATTCATCGCCAGTTGCACGCGTTCAATACTTGGCTGAACTTTGTGCTCGGGCATGCGCGAGAGAATCTCGCGTTCAATCGCGTGGTAAACCGCCTCGGTCTCATCAGCCGTCGGGTACAGGTGAGTAGCTTCCTCATCTAGGTCGCTCTCACTTGTATCCTCGCCACTTTCACCGAGGTTAGGCGCGGCCATGTGCGCAGCCTCCATGACCTCCTTAAGGGAGGCGGAGACATCGCGATTCATGACCTCGTCTACAACCTGTTCAGGAGTGCGCTCGCCGTTACCCTCAGTGTCGGCAGACTCATGGAAGATGTCGAAATCTTTCACTGCATTTTCACCACGTGAATCTCGATCTCGTCACCGGCTTCAACCGTGAGGTCCAGCGTCAAGGTCTCAGCCTTCAACATGTCAGCGTGCTTTTCCACCACGCTAACTCGCTCAGCTGGCACGCTCAGGGTTAGCTTGATGCGATCTGCAACGTGCAGACCAGCGGCCTTGCGCTCATCCTGCACCTGGCGGATGAGATCGCGGACAAAGCCTTCACCCTCGAGCTCATCGTCGATCTGAGTATCCAAAACTACGAAGGATCCTGAAGATAGAACTGTTGCGACCTGCCCTTCTTCAGCCTCAACCTTCGTGCTTACCGACACGGCTTCGCCACCGAGACGAACCGGCTCACCATCAACTACGACGCCGGGGAAGACAACCTCGTCGCCGTCTACCTGCCACTGCCCCTGCTTTTGCGCGGCGAAAAGCTTCGAAGTGTGGCGACGAACCTCGGCCGAGAACTCGCGCGGATTCAACTTAAGCTCCTGCGCAACGCGCAACCCGGATTCAGATGGCGTCTTCAAGGTCACGTTCTTCACGTTGATCTCCGACGCGATCAGGTCCGCGTAGCTCGAAAGCTCAGCCGCCCGCTCCGAGATGACCGTCAGGTCACGCAGCGGCTGACGCACGCGCAGCTTCTCGCCCTTACGCAAGCTGTGTGCAGCCGAGACAACCGAACGAACCTCATCCATGGTGGCAACCAGCTCGTCATCCGCCCACGCGTCGCCGAGCTTCGGATAATCCTCCAGGTGCACGGACTCACCACCCGTGAGGCCGCGCCAGATTTCCTCGCTGATTAGCGGCAAAAGCGGCGCGATTGCGCGCATCATAACTTCAAGCGCGGTGTACATCGTGTCAAATGCAGCCTCGTCCTCCTCCCAAAAACGCTGGCGAGAAGTGCGGACGTACCAGTTTGACAACAGATCCAAATACTCACGTACATGGGCAGTTGCACCCGGGATATCATACGCATTCTGCGCTGCCTCTACCGCGAGCACGAGATCTCTCGTACGTGCAAGTAGGTAGCGATCCATTACCGGCAGATCAGCGACGACGGCCGAGTCCAGCGGAATAGGCTTTGCGAAGTATCCCTCTCCTCCATTCGCTGCACCGGTGTAGAGAGCGAAGAAGTAGTACGTATTCCACAGGGGCAGGATCATCTGGCGAACCGTGTCGCGGATCGATTCCTCTCGAACGATCAGGTTGCCACCGCGAACCACGGAAGATGACATGAGGAACCACCGCATCGCATCCGAGCCGTACGTATCAAACACGTGATTAACGTTCGGGTAGTTCCGTAGCGACTTCGACATCTTGCGGCCGTCATCGCCCAGCACAATGCCATGGGCAACAACGTTTTGGAATGACTGCCTGTCGAACAACGCGGTTGCCATCACGTGCATCGTGTAGAACCAGCCGCGCGTTTGCCCGATGTATTCAACAATGAAATCGCCCGGGTAGTGATTTTCGAACCATTCCTGGTTCTCAAACGGATAGTGCACCTGGGCAAATGACATTGAACCAGACTCGAACCAGCAGTCAAACACGTCGGAAATACGGCGCATCATCGACTTGCCTGTTGGGTCGTCCGGATTTGGACGCACCAGCTCATCGATGTAGGGGCGGTGGAGGTTATCGACCTTCACTCCAAAATCGCGCTCAAGCTCAGCGCGCGAGCCGTACACGTCCACGCGCGGATACTCCGGGTTATCCGACTTCCACACGGGAATCGGCGCACCCCAGAACCGGTTACGCGAAATCGACCAGTCGCGCGCGCCCTCAAGCCATTTACCAAACTGGCCTTCCTTGACGTGCTCTGGAACCCAGTTGATCTCCTCGTTTCGGGCCAACATGCGATCACGGATCTTCGTAACTTCAACGAACCAAGACGATACGGCCTTGTAGATCAGCGGCTGCCGGCAACGCCAGCAATGCGGGTAAGAGTGCTCATAAGACTGTTGGCGAACCAGCACCGCACGCTCACCTTCAGTGCGGCGCGCTAATGGGCCACTGCCGTCCTTCAGATCCTGGATAATGGGGCGGTTCGCATCGAAAATATGCACGCCCTCATAGTCTTTAACTGGGGCCACAAACTTCGCACCGTCGTCAATCGGCACAACCGTCTTGATGCCGACTTCCTTACACACGTTTGCGTCATCTTCACCGAAGCCGGGCGCCAGGTGCACCAGGCCGGTGCCGTCGCTCGTGGTAACAAAGTCGGCGGCAATGATGTGGAACGCCTTGGGGCCAGGAATATCCTCATCGTTGATGAAGTAGTCGAAGATCGGAGCGTACGCGCGGCCCACGAGGTCTGAGCCCTTCAGCTGGGCAACAACCGGTGGTTCTTCGCCCAGCTCGCGCTCGTAGGAAGAAACGAGATCTTTCGCGAGGATTACGCGTTCACCGGCAAGCGGCCCTTCTTCGGGCTGCACGGTCACGTAGTCAACGTCTGGTCCAACGGCCACCGCGAGGTTCGACGGAAGTGTCCACGGCGTCGTAGTCCAGATAAGTGCAAGTTCACCGGTCTCTAGACGCAGGCCAACCGTTACGGTGTTGTCTTGACGCATCTGATAGACGTCGTCATCCATCGAAAGTTCGTGGTTTGAAAGCGGCGTCTCATCGTTCCAACAGTACGGCAGGACGCGGTGTCCCTCGTACGCAAGGCCCTTCTCATACAGGGTCTTGAATGCCCAAATGACCGACTCCATGAAGTCAATGTCAAGAGTCTTGTAGTCGTTCTCAAAATCAACCCAGCGAGCCTGACGAGTTACGTATTCTTCCCACTCGTTCGTGTAGCGCAAAACGGAAGTGCGGCACGCGTCGTTGAACTCCTCGATGCCAATGCCGTTCGGACCTTCGATCTCGTCCTTCGTCTCAATGCCGAGCACGCGCTGTGCTTCAAGCTCGGCCGGAAGACCGTGCGTGTCCCAACCAAAGCGGCGCTCCACTCGCTTGCCCTGCATCGTCTGGTACCTACCGACGATGTCCTTTACGTAACCGGTTAGAAGGTGGCCGTAGTGCGGCAAACCATTAGCAAACGGCGGGCCGTCATAAAACACGAATTCGTTAGAACCGGCCTCACCTGAAGGACGGATCTCAATGGACTTCTTGAACGTGTCATTTTCTTTCCAGTAAGCCAAAATCTCTTCTTCAAGGCTGGGGAAAGAAGGGGATGCTACAACGTCGCCATCACGGTGGCGGGGGTAGTGGTTGCTCATTTGTTCCGTCCTCGTTCATCATTCGAGGACGTCTCCAACCCGGAGGGTTGGTGCGCGGTACCACCTCGCTTGCCAAATGCTTTGGCCGCTCGAACTGCTATCACGGGCTTACCCGTCCGGGTCTACTAGGCTAAGCCGTTCTTCCGGAGGCTCATCGGTGATACCCGGTTGCCCGGCCGATTCATCGCCATTCGCCAGAAAGTATAGCCCGCACGCGACGCCGATGAGAAAGCGGGCCGGTGTAATTCACCACACAGCTAATAAAAAAGATCCGACCGTTTGGTCGGATCTTTATCCGGGTGGCTGACGGGACTCGAACCCGCGACGTCCTGGACCACAACCAGGTGCTCTACCAGCTGAACTACAG
>OJYO01000303.1_pt1 | contig 12429 bp, 6 predicted proteins | sample 1600971 | NCBI WGS metagenome assembly OJYO01 (sample SAMN04436979, study PRJEB24849) | human gut metagenome | biome: human gut; feature: NICU; material: stool | host: Homo sapiens | place: USA: Saint Louis, MO | collected 2010-08-08 | reverse complement strand
ATACTAAATATTAAATATATAGTAAGTAAAGGAATGGAGATAATTATGAATCACAAGAAAAACAAATTCGTAATACCTTTGTCCAATGAATCAATAAAAAAAGCTCTGCTTGGAGCTTCTATTATTGTTGGTGGATTTGGACTATTAGGAAATTCGAACACTGTTTATGCAGACGCTAATACGCCCCAAACAGAGATTGTAAATGACAATCAAAGTCAAGATGGCAACCTAGATCCTGCAAATAAAGGAGACAAAAACACCCCTAGCGCAAGTGCGGTAGAAAGTAAAGAAGCTAGCGGAGATTCTAAAGAAGAAGCTGTATCAGATAGCGCAGCACAAAATAATAATGAAACGACAGCTGATTCTACAAATAGGTCAGCTAATATAAACGAAAATGCTGATGCTGAGCCACTATCTCTTCAAATTAGTGAAGAAAAAACTCCAGAAGCTCAAAAAGCTTTTGAATTAAAAAAACCAACCCCAGTAGGAGTATATGATCCTAAGAATTTGACAGACGAAGAAATTGCAAGTATCAAGAAGGCTGTAGTTAAAGCAAATCCAGATGTTAAAGCTAGTTCTATAACTGTTTCAAATGACGGCACAGTTAAATTTACTGACCCTGATGGCAATGAACAAACTTTAACTTCGGCTGAGACAGTTGTCAAAGACTATAGCATAGATGAATCAAAGATTAAAGACTTTGATGAAAACGAACGCTACCGTTCTACCCAAATGGAACAAGGTAATGGTCCTGCTGAATCTTTTGATAATCTTGATCAAGAAAATAGGTTTATAGACGGATATCGCTATAAGACCCTAGAACCAGGTGCAGCTAGCCCTGACAAGAAAAAATGGGGATATGAGATTGAGATAGACAAGGAAAAAGGTCAAAGGACCTATACCGATTTTGCATTTACAAATTCTGGTCTCCTTGGAGGAGTGCTTGCTACTGGAAATATTCCTGCAAAGTCACTAGAAGATGGAGCTCTTGCAGATGGCTTTAAAACTCCTAATTATAAAGCTAGCACAGAAATAATAATAGATGCATTTAGACAACAAAGAAATTTGAATGCAAATGCTACTGAAAAAGATCTGGAGCATATTAATAATATTAATAACAAGAGCACAACTATGGCTTGGGAAGGCCATTATTTAAAAGACAATGCTAATGGATTAAAAGCTACTCAAGGTGATAATGCTGCATTCAGCTTCACTGTCAACCCATGGCCAAATGAAAATGATAAGTTAAGTCTAATTAAGCTACAAGGTGAGTATAAGAATAAGGTCTTTGTACAAGGTCAAAAAGTAAACACAGGTGTCAAAGTTCAAAATCTTGATGAAAATGCCAAGAAAAGACTCGTTGGACAAGTCTATAATCCAAACACTGGTAAGGTTGTTCCTGGTGCAAAAGCTTATATCGACGAAAATGGAATTGTTCAAGTCGAAATGCCAAAAGGTGTAATTAACGAAGATGGTACACTAAACAAAGATTCTGTTTTCTATAAAGATAATGACTACAAAGGTATCCAATCCCTAGATGTTAAATTCTTTGCCCGTCCTAGAACAGAAGCGGAGTTTAGAGCAGTCGGTGTGGAAGCAAACTTCGGTGAAGATAAATATACCCCAACAGGTGCTGGTACAAAGACAATCAACCACAATGGCGAAGATGTTGAAGTAGATTTACAAGGTATAGACCGCTACGACCACTACAATCTTATCGGTAACCTAAAATTAAATCTTGATGATACAAGATACTACGACCAAGGCTTCGAGGATGGTAATAAAGATGATACATCTAAACACACATCATCTGAAGTAAAACCAGGTGAAGAATTTGAAGTTAATCTTTATGTACCAGAAGATAAAAAAGATAAGGATGCATTTCCAAATCAAAAGACACCAGATGAAATGGAAGCTGCTAAGAATGCTAAGCAAGCAGTAGGGTCAATCGATTGGCAATTTATAAATAAAATAAATGAAGGTAAAAAGCCAGAAGATCAATGGAAGCTTGAATATGATGAAAGCACTCTTCCTACGAAATTTAAAATTACACCACCAAAATCCGCCAAGGCAGGAGATTTTGTAGCTGTACCATTAACTTATACCTATACAAATGGATCTACAGATACACACTGGTTCCACTTTGTTGTACAAGAATCAACAAACCTTAGACCTGAATATAGTGTTAGGATTGATTATCCAGCAGTAGAACAAAAATCAACTCCTAAGCTTCCTGAAAATCCTAACAAGAAGCTAGAACCAGTAAGATACGAACTTGAACCTGGTGTAGAGTACAAAGATGATAATGGCAATGAGTGGGATGTATCTATAGATGAAACAACAGGCGAAGTAACAGCTAAACCAAAAAATCAATCAAACTTTAGTGGTGGAGAGTTATTAAAAGTGCCTGTAATTGCGCACTACAAAGATGAAAAGGAACCAAACAAAGATATAACAGAAACAGATATCGTTGCTGAATTTTCTATCAAAGAAAGATTCAACAAAACTCCTCGTTACAACGCCAAGGCAGGTAAGTCAGGAGATGAACTTTCTTCAGATATTATTCTTGATAAAAATGACACTTATAATAGAGAACCAAGTAAGTTTTCTCTTGCATCTGATACATTTGTAGATGATAAGGGAAATACTTGGAATGTAAGTATAGATGAAAATTCAGGTAAGGTAACTGCAACTGTACCAAATGCAGAGGAAGGAAAGACTGTAGACGGAGCCCTACTAAATGTACCAGTAACAGCTCACTACTATGAAAAACAAGGTGACAAACTAGTTGAATCTGGAACAAAAGAAGTAGAAGCCCAATTTATGGCCTATGGTACAAATGGTAAAGTTGAAAAAACAGTAGAAGTTCCTTTCGAAACAAAGGTAGAAAAAGATCCAGATCTTAAAAAAGGTGAAATCAAAGTTATCACCGAAGGTAAGGCAGGCTCTAAGAAAGTAACTTATACTATCGAAGATTCAAAAATTGTAAAAGAAGAAGAACAAGAATTAGAAGCACCACAAGTTAGAGAAATTCACGTCGGTGAAGGTGTAAACGACGGTACTCACAAAATTGAAGAAAAAGTTGAAGTAGGATTTGAAACAGAAGTAGAATTCGACGACAGCCTTGCTCCAGGTGAAAAGAAAGTTACCCAAGAAGGTGAGCCAGGAGAAAAGACTAGAACAACTACTCTTACAATTGAAGATGGTAATGTAACTAAGACTGAAGTAGGTGATTTTACAGAAACAAAAGCACCTAAGAATAGAATCATCAAAGTAGGTAGAAATACCGAAGGTAAGGTAGAACACAAGGAAGAACTACCATTCAAATATAAGGTTGAAGAAGTAGATACACTTAAAAAGGGTGAATACAAAATCGTAAAACCTGGTAAGGTTGGAACAAAAACTACAACTTGGAATATTAAAAACTCTCAAATCGATGGCGAACCAACTGTAACAGAAGAAGCACCAGAAGATGCTCTTATTCAAGTAGGTAAGGGAACTAATGATGGTACTCACGAAGTAAAAGAAAAGAAAAATATAGATTATAAGACAATAATCGAATACGATGAGAACCTAGATGCAGGCCAACAAGAAGTTGTTAAAGAAGGAAATCCAGGAGAACAAGAAAGAACGAACACGCTTGTAATCAAGGATGGTCAAGTAACAGAAACTAAAGAAGGCGAATTCAAGACAACTAAAGAAGCAACTGACAGAGTTGTAAAAATCGGTACAAAACCAGTAACAAAAGTTGTAGAAAAACCATTCAACACAGAATATGTTTATGACGAAAACCTCGAATCTGGAAAGACTGAAGAAGTAACTCCAGGTAAAAATGGCAAGATTACAATCACAACAACTTATGACAAGGACCAAAAGAAGGCCGTAACTTCCGAAACAGAAGAGGCTGGTCAAAACAGAGTTGTTAAAATCGGTGGAAAGACTAACGGAACTGAAAAAGTTAAGGAAGAAATTCCATTTGATGTAGAAGTTAGAAAAGACCCATCCTTAAATAAGGGCGAATGGAAATACGCCAAAGATGATGAAGGAAATGAACTAAAGGGTGAAAAGGGTGAACAAGAAAAGACCCTAACTATAGAAAACTCTAAGGTAACAAATACTTCAGAGCCAACAGTTACTAAGAAAGCTAAAAATGCTGTAATCTTAGTTGGTGAAGGTACAAATGACGGAACTCACGAAATAGTTGAAAAGAAAGAATTACCTTTCGAAACTAGATACGAATACGATGACTCATTAGAACCAGGTGAAGAAAAAGTTGTAACTCCAGGTTCTCCAGGAGAACAAGAAAGAACAAATACCCTTGTAATTAAAGATGGAAAAGTTGTAGAAACTAAAGAAGGCGAATTTAAGACTACTAAAGAGCCTCAAGAAAGATTAATCAAAATCGGTAGAAAACCATCTGAGGGTGAAACTACAAAGACTATCGAAAGAGAAATCCCTTATGAAACTAAGGTAATCTATGACGAAAATCTTGAAGCTGGTTTCCAAAAGATTGAAAATGAAGGAAAGCCAGGCAAGGAAGAAGTTACAATTACTCAAAAGATTAAGGACTCTAAGCCAGTTGGTGAGGCTACAGAAACTACAAAAACTATCACAGGAAAAGAAGATAGGGTAGTTAGAATCGGTGTTAAGCCAGTTGTTAAGGAAACTGAACTTCGTCATGATACTGAATATATACACAACCCAGAGCTAAAAGAAGGCGAAGAGAAAGTCATCGAAGAAGGCTCTAAGGGATCTGTGAAATACACCACAACCTTCAATAAGGAAACAGGTAAGCTTGAAGTTACTGAAGAAAGAGTTGAGCCAAAGAACAAGGTCGTAGAATATGGTTCTAAGACTGATGGCGAGTTCACTTACGAAAGTGAAAAAGCTTACGACATCATAATTAGAGAAAATCCAAATCTTGAAGCTGGAAAAACTAATGTAATCCAAGAAGGTAAGCCAGGTAAGACTGAAACTACTGTTAAGATAGAAAACTCTAAAGAAGTTGATAGAACTACTAAGACAATCACAGAAAAACAAGATAAGATTATAGAAATCGGAACTAAGAATGTATGTGAAATCCCACCAGTAGATTCAGACCCAAGTAAACCAGGTGAAAAAGAAGACCCAAGTAAGCCAGGTGAAAAAGAAGACCCAAGTAAACCAGGTGAAAAGGAAGACCCAAGTAAACCAGGTGAAAAAGAAGAACCAGGAAAACCAGGTGAAAAAGAAAAACCAGGTAAACCAGGAGAAACACCTGAACAACCAGGAAAACCAGGTGATCCAGAGATCCCAGGAGAAAATACAGAAAAACCTGAAGATCCAACAGATCCAAAACCAAACAAACCAGGAAAACCTAATGAGCCAGGAAATCCTGAAAAGCCTGAAGATCCAAAACCAGAGAAGCCAGAAAGTCCTGACAAAACTGAGACCCCTGACAAGTCTAAAAATCCTAAGAAGGACGAAGGCGTAAGAATTGACTTTGCTTCAAAGAAGTCTGAGAAAGCTAAAGAAGCACAAAAAGATAATAAATCAAATCGTGCTCCAAAAACAGGCGTTAGCGGTACAAGTGGAGTGCTCGTAAGCTTGTTCGGCGCTGCATCAGCCCTCTTTGCAACAAAGAAAAAGAAGAAAAAATAAGAATAGCTTATTATCAAATCGTATCGGCGAAAGTTATGCTTTTGCTGGTGCGATTTTTTATATTATAAATCGTTAAATAGAATTTCCTAGAAGAAAGTAATTTGTGATATAATTATTATAATCAAAAATAAGGAGGATCATATGGAGTGGGATATAGCAACCGTATTTTTCCTTGCGATTATTTTGGCCCTTACTGTCTTTAGGGCTAAGTTTAAGGGAGATATAGGAGAGCTTGCAGTAGCTTATATGCTAAAGGACTTAGATAAGGAAAAATATAGGATTATCCATGATATTAAGCTTAAAAATATGGGAGGCAGTACTAGCACAACCCAGATAGACCATATAGTTATTTCTATTTACGGAATATTTGTCATAGAGACAAAGGCCTACAAGGGTAAGATTTACGGTAAGGAGAAGTCCCGCACCTGGAGTCAATACTTATCCAATCAGAAAAATAATTTTATGAATCCAATTTTCCAAAACTACGCTCACATAAGGGCAATCGAAAGTATCTTAGAAGATTCATATCCAGAAATGACCTATCATTCGATAATAGCCTTTTCTGGAGAGGCCAATATTGACTCAATCGAAGTGACCAAGGCTAAGGTCTGCAAAATAAGATATGTAAGTGAAGCAATCAAAGATCTTTCGACAGAAGAAGTCATTGGCAAAGAAGATATAGGAAGGATAATAGAAATCCTAGAGAAGAACAAATCCCAGCAGACCGACTTCGTCCATACGAGAGAGATTAAGAAAATCAAAAAGGAAAATGAAGAGAAGATAAAAGCAAATATCTGCCCAAAATGCGGAGGGAAACTAGTCGAAAGAGAAGGAAAATACGGGAAATTCATAGGATGTTCTAACTTTACTAAGTGTAGGTTTGTGGTAAGTCAGAATAAAAAATCGTGAATATATGACCTATATAAATAGTGTAACATTCATAGTTAGGGTAAATCACATAAATTATCAAATTAAACAAAGGATAGATTATGAAAATAGAGTCAATAGCAAGCCCAAGGCTTATTATCAGAAGTTTTGTGAAAGAAGACGCCTATTGGGCTTATCAAATATGGAATGATCCCGAGATGGGAGAGTACCTGCCAGATGAATCCAAAGAAGGTGTAGATTTGGCATATATAAAAGAGCTTGAAGAATTAGAAAATGATCCGGATTGCACCTACCTTATCCCAATATCTAAAGAGACTAAGAAAAGAGTAGGCACTTGTAGTTTTCTTTTAACAGATGGGGGACATACATACGATATTGCTTGTTGTGTCCACAAGTCCCTATGGAATAAGGGCTATGCTACAGAAATTGACAGGGCTCTTATATCATACGCTAGAGAAAAGGGAGCAAGAAAAGTAAGTATTATTGTAAATCAAGACAATATGGCATCAAGACGTGTTGCAGAAAAATGTGCTGGAAAGATTGTAAGTGAAGATACCTTCATAAAAAAAGGAAGTAGAGAAGTAAAAGACCTATAAATATGAGATTAAACTATGAGATACATGAAGAAAGCGACGAGGATAGTATGAATTTAGCTAAATTGGCTAAGAAGATTTGAGATAGCGATGATCTCATAGAATTGAAGAAGGATTATAGATATGATTCAAAATAAAAAAGGGGGACTACTTTTATCTTGTATTTAAAAGACTTGCCTGTGGCCTTTCCAAGCTTTTTTTAAGATATGATTATTTTGGAAGAACTGATTTTTATCCTGTAGGATATTTGGAAAGAATATTTGTAAAATAAGGCTTTCGTAAGAGATCTTACGGTAAAAATACTAAGAAAATATAAGAGGTTTCATATGACTTTATTTAAAAATGAATTTCCGATTTTAGAATTTGATGATAGGAAGGATGCAGTTATCAATCCCAACCACGAAGGAGTTGACCTAAAGCTTCCTAGAAAATGTGTCTACGCCTTTCTATCTAATCATATAGATGAGTATGCAGCAAATAATAAGGCTATCAAGGTTTCTGAGTTTGTATCAGCTACCAAGGTCTATCCAGTCTATGTAATAGAATATAAGGGAGAGGAAGTAGCTCTTACCCAGGCTCCTGTTGGTTCAGCGGCGGCTGCCCAATTTATGGATTGGCTTATATCCTACGGGGTAAGGGAGATTATATCTGCTGGAACTTGCGGAGCCTTAATAGATATAGATGAGGGAATCTTTCTTATTCCGATTAAGTCCTTAAGAGATGAGGGAGCAAGCTATCATTATATGGCTCCATCTAGATTTATAGATGTGGACAAGAGGGCAATTTCTTCTATAAGATCAGCTTTGTTTGAAAGGGGGATTTCATATGTAGAAACTACAACTTGGACTACAGACGGATTTTACAGAGAGACTAAAGATTTTGTCAAATATAGGATAGAAGAAGGCTGCCAAGTTGTGGAGATGGAGTGTGCCTCCCTTGATGCTGTGGCAAGCTTTAGAGATGTGATTTGGGGCGAGATTCTCTTTACTGCAGATACCCTATCTGATCCCCATAATTATGACCAGAGAAACTGGGCCGAGGATTCTTTCGCCTTTGCCATAGAGCTTTGTTTGGATTCTGTGATTAATATTGGGAAGGAATAAAAATTATTGCTTTAGCGATTTACATATAAGGAAAACTCTATTATAATAGTAGATGTAAATTAATGATCTATGGGAGCTATATGCTGAGAGGAAGTTTTGACTTCGACCATCTTACCGGTCAGGATAATGCCTGCGAGGGATGAAGCATTTTTTCTCCTATAAGTAATTTTAGGAGGTTTTTTTAATTTATGAAGTATAAGACACAGATGGAAGCTGCAAAGAATGGTTTTGTAACCGAAGAGATGAAGATTGTTGCCGAGAAGGAAAATGTTAGCGAAGAATTCTTGCTAGAGAAAATCGCCAAGGGCGAGATCGTTATTCCTAGAAACAAAAATCATAATTCAATATCTCCAGAAGGAATCGGAACTGGACTTAGGACTAAGATTAATGTAAACTTGGGCATCTCTAAGGACATCAATGACCTTGATCTTGAGATGCAAAAGGTAGATATGGCCCTTGATATGGGAGCTGAATCCATAATGGATCTTTCAAACTACGGAAAGACTCAAGAGTTTAGGAAAAGACTTATAGAAAAATCTACAGCAATGATTGGAACTGTACCAATGTATGATGCAGTAGGATTTTTAGATAAGGGTCTAAGCTTTATCAAGGCCCAAGAGTTCCTCGACGTTGTAAGAAACCATGCTGAAAACGGAGTAGACTTTGTAACAATTCATTGTGGAATTAATAGAGCAAATGCTGAGATTTTTATGAGAAATAGAAGGGTTAACGAGATTGTTTCCCGTGGTGGATCCTTGTTATTTGGATGGATGATGATGAATGATGCCGAAAATCCTTTCTATGAATATTATGATGAACTTTTGGATATTTTAAGAGAATATGACGTAACCTTATCACTGGGAGATTCACTAAGACCAGGAGGGATCCACGATGCGACAGACCCTGCCCAAATAGCTGAGCTAATCACCCTAGGTGAGCTTACCAAAAGAGCCTGGGAGAAGGACGTTCAAGTAATAATCGAAGGACCAGGCCATGTTCCAATAAATGACATAGAAATGAATATGAAGCTTGAAAAGAAACTCTGTCACAACGCACCATTTTATGTATTGGGACCTTTGGTTTGTGATGTGGCGCCAGGTTATGATCATATCACAAGTGCAATCGGTGGAGCAATTGCAGCAAGTCATGGGGCAGACTTCTTATGTTATGTAACACCAGCAGAGCATTTGAGACTGCCTGATGTAGAAGATGTGCGAGAGGGAATAGTTGCAGCCAAAATCGCAGCCCATGCTGGAGATATCGCTAAACTAAAGGATGCTAGAAAATGGGACCTGGAAATGAGTAAGAGAAGGCAAAAAATCGATTGGGAGGGGATGTTTGAACTTGCCATAGATCCAGAAAAATGCAGGGCCTATAGGGCGGCTTCAGCTCCAGAAGAGGAAGATACCTGTACTATGTGTGGGGCAATGTGTTCTGCAAGAAATATGAATCTTATCCTTGAAGGTAAGGATATTGTCCTATAAAGATTGTATCCATTAATTGAAAAGTATATAATAAGATAGAATAGATAGCTTAGGGGAGCTTTGCTAGATCAGCCGACATAATTATACAGGAGGCTCGATGAGGTATAGGCCCCCTAGCTTTTAATTTGTGGAGGCATTGTGGTGGAAAAAGAAAAAATATATTGGCCGAATTTCATCTTACTTTTAAGTGTGACCTTTATGGCAATCATCTCAGAGCTTATTCCTTCGGGGATTTTGCCAGAACTTACAGAGGGGCTAAGGATTAGCGAAACTCAGGCCGGAAATCTTTTGGGTTTTTATGCTATAGCAAGTGCAATTTTTTCGATTCCCCTTATATCTGCTACGGTTGGATTTTCTAGGAAGAAATTGCTCCTTTCTCTTCTTATGGGCTTTGCCCTAGGCAATTTCCTAGTGGGGATTTCCAATACATATGGCATCGCTCTTCTTGGGAGGATGATTGGAGGAATTTGTGCAGGGATTCTTTGGCCCATGGTTGCATCTTTTGGGATGAAGTTAACTGATAAGGACCACAAGGGTTTTGCCGTCGCCTTTATCATGAGCGGGACGACCTTTGGCATGAGCCTAGGCCTTCCTATTTTTACTGCAATAGGTAGAAATATTTCTTGGAGAGCAGAGTTTTTTGCTGTTTCACTTCTTATTTTCCTTATAGGAATCCTTATATACTTTATCCTACCAGAAGTTAGCGGTGAGATTCGTGATAGGACGAACTCTCCTTTTACCTTGGTTAGAAACAAGGGCGTTATTATAGTAATGCTTCTTACTTCCCTTGCAGCCATTGCAAACTACGGGGTTTATACTTATATCACAAACTTAATAAGGGCTATAGATTACACAAGAGGGATTGGCTTTGCTCAAGTTTTGTTTGGTCTTGGATCTCTTATTTCTGTCCTTATTGCAGCTAAGGTAATTGATAGGCACATCAGATCTCTTACGATTTTTATGTTCGGGTCAGCTCTTTTGTCCCTAATCATATTTGCTTTTTTCGCAAAATATAGCCTCTTTTGTGATATGGCCTTTCTACTTCGGGGAATAGGATTTGGGGCCTTGGTTAGCCTATTTCAAACAGCAGTAGCTAGGCAGGTTAGGGAAAATGCATCGGCTGTAGCCACATCCCTCCAGTCAGCAAGCTTTAACTTCTCTATAATGCTTGCAAGTTCCCTTGCGGGGAGCCTTCTTACAAATTATTCTGTTAAATTTATGCTTAGCTTTATGTGTCTGGTCCTTGTAGTTGGCATATTTGTGGCGTTTTTATCAAAGAAAACTTTATCTTAATGGAGGTTATATGAAGAAAAAATTTATCAATGCAAAGATTTATGGTTATGAGGATGCGAGAGAAATTCTCGTAGAAGATGGTTGTTTTAAGGAATTTGGCAATAAGCTAGAAGCTTGTGATGAAGTAATCGATCTAGATGGAAAGCTTGTAATCCCACCTTATGTAGATAGTCACCTTCATCTTGATTATTATATGATTGGCAAGACCGATGAGGTAAAGAATGAATCAGGAACTCTTTTTGAGGCGATTGATTTATGGAATGACTTCAAGAAGGGCACAAGCAAGGAAGAGATGAAGGAAAGAATCTATGGGGCTGTAGAAGAATGTCTATCCCACGGAACTCAATATATCAGAGCCCAAACCGATTGTACAGATCCTAATCTTACAGGAATTAAGGCAGCCCTTGAGGTTCGTGATGAATTGAAGGATAAGGTCACAATCCAAGTCGTAGCCTTCCCACAAAACGGTATGTATTCATATGAGGAAGAAGGAAAGACAGGTAGAGATCTTGTAGAAGAAGCCCTAAAGCTTGGTTGTGAAGTAGTCGGAGGCATCCCTCATAACGAATGGTCAAGGGATTTAGGAGAAAAATCCATCAAAGAAATCGTAAGGCTTGCCGTAAAATACGATAGGCTAATAGATGTACACTGTGACGAGACAGATGACGTGATGGCAAGATTTGTCGAAGTACTCAATGCGGAGGCTATGATAAATAAAATAGGGGAAAAGACTACAGCAAGCCATACCTGCTCTTTTGGGTCTGCGGATGATTCCTATGCCTTTAGGATGATGGGCTTATTTAGAAAATCTAAGCTTAACTTCATAGCTCTTCCTACAGAAAACGCATTTTTGCAAGGTAGACAAGACTCTTATCCAAAACGTAGGGGGCTTACCAGAGTTTTGGAATTTGTAGATAATGGAATCAATGTTTGCTTTGCCCAAGACTCCATAGTAGACTTATGGTATCCTGCTGGCAACGGTAATCTCATGAATATCCTAGACAATGGAATTCACCTAAGCCAACTTATGAGAGAAAAGGACTTCGAAAAAGACTTCGATCTTGTTACCTACAATGGGGCTAGGACCATGCATATAGAAGATGACTACGGTTTTGATCCAGGAAAGCCTGCCAACTTTATAGTTTTGGATGCAGAAAATGAATTTGAAGCTATAAGAAACAGGGCCGAGTGTTTGGCATCAGTACGTGAGGGAGAATTCCTATTCAAAAAGGCCAAAAGAGAATATGATGTGAAACTAAATATAAGATAAATTGATGGGGCTGTTGCAAAACTATTAATAATCATCGTACCATCTTTAGAAGTTTCTATTAGGAAATTTTACCTCCCATTGCCGGTGGGCCAATCATAGCCTGCCGGCTGATGGAGGCTATTAGCCCGTCGGCTTAGTGAGACTTTCCGTGGAGGTTC
>OJYO01000287.1_pt1 | contig 13176 bp, 9 predicted proteins | sample 1600971 | NCBI WGS metagenome assembly OJYO01 (sample SAMN04436979, study PRJEB24849) | human gut metagenome | biome: human gut; feature: NICU; material: stool | host: Homo sapiens | place: USA: Saint Louis, MO | collected 2010-08-08 | reverse complement strand
CCGGTGGTCTTGGTGCCAACGCGAATGATCTGCTTGACCGGCTCTGCAGTGCGTTTGGTGTCGACCACTGGATCACCGTTCGGCTTTCCATCAACAAGCTTCTGCGTCGAGGTTACGGTGTCCTCGCCAAGCTTTCCTTCCTGGTCAACCTTCTGTTCACCAGCTGCCAGAGTGTCGTCGAAGACAACTTCAGTCTCAAACGGGACAGGCTTCTTCACCGTGGTGACCAGTTCGCTAGCACCCAAGCGTGGACCATACTCGATGATGCGAGGTTTCGCTTCCTTAGTGGTCTCTTCCTCTGCAACCTGAGCCTCGGACCCCTTAGCGGTGAACTTAGCGGTGTAGGTCTTCTCGCCGTTCTCACCTTCCTGGACAACCCTTGTCTCACCAGGGGCTAGATCCGGGTTTTCGCGAACCTCGGTTGGGTACGGGATCGGAACCGTCCAGGTCACGTCCTTGGCGCTCTCAGCAGGCTTGGTACCGACGAGGACAACCTCGTTGACCGGCGCCTTGGTGCTCTCCCACGTGCCGTCCGCGTTCATCTTCTCAGCGCCAGGCACGCCCTTAGTTTCAACCTTGTACTCGCCGGCAGGAATGGTGTCGTCGTACTTGTACTCGACCTTGAACGGGACTTCACGCTCCGGAACTTTAACAACGTTGACCACAGCGGATGTGACGTCCTTAGAACCGTCCTCATAAGTCACGGTTACGGGAACCTTGACCTGGTCGCCCGGCTTCGCGGTCTTAGGCGCGGTGGAGATGACGTGGCCATCTTTATCCAGGCTAACGATCCAGTCGCCGTTATCAGTCTTCAGCGTGTAGGTCGGGTTGCCAAACTCGTTCGTGTCGCCGGTCGGAGTGATGTGCTCCGGTAACGGAGCAATCTCGTAAGGCTTGTTCTCAGCAACCTTGATGCCTTCCGGCTTTTCGATTGCCAGCGGCGATGTCACCGTGTCGCCCGGGTACACCGTCTTCGGCGGGATAACCGGGTTGGACTCCCAGTTGTTCATCAACTTCACCACTGTGGTTACAGGAACCTCGGTGGTCAGACCGCCAGGCGCATTCACCTTGACAGTAACGGTGTTCTTGTCACCCGGCTTCGAATTGGCCGGCGGAGTGGAGGAAACCACGCCGGTATTAGGATCGATAGTGTACTTCCAGCCGTTATCCGTGGTCTGCGTCAGCACGGGCTTGCCGTCCGCGTAGCCGAACGAGAACGTGGAGCCGTCTGGAGCACCATCAACATGGTGGTCGACGGCCTGATTCGGCCCGGTCTCCTGGACGTCGTATGACGCTTTCAAGTCACCCTTGATGACGACGACAGTGCCTATAACCGTCTGCGGCTTCTGCTTGCCTTCCTCACTGTAGTGGGCCTGGACGGGAACGTTCAGGATGTCGCCTTCCTGCGCTCCCTTCGGAATCGTGGTTGTGATCTCGCCAGTCTTCTCGTCGACGTAAACGGTCCATGTCTTACCGTCCTTGCTGGTAAGAGTGGTTTCGTTCGTGCCGTCTTCGAAGGTGTAGCGCTGCGGCGCCTCATCTGACGTGTTACCACTCAGACCGCGATCCGGGATTTCCGGAATAAGGCTGACGTTCGCGTTTGGCTGCCCCGTAACCGTGTCATAGTTCGGGATCTTGATGTCCAAGATCGCCTGGAACTGGACCTCGATCTCATCCGTGGTCTGGTCCGGGTAGGTAGCTTTGAGCTTCGGCGTAATAATCGTGCCCGGGACAACGGTGTCATCTGCCTTCGCGGTGACCTTACCGGTCTCATCGACGGTCACGGTCCAGCCGGCTGGAATGGTGGCTGGGTCGATCTCGAACTTGGCCGGGTGGACAGGCTCGTGGCCCTTCATGATGGACCTAGTGCCCACCTGGGACGTGATTTCCTGGTTGAGTTTGCCCTTGGACAGGCCCGGGCGTACCAGGTCGGTCACCTGCGTGTTGTTCGGATCAACAACTACCATAAGCTGTAGCACGTCAGTGGAGCCGTTAGAGTACTCCACCGTGATCTTCGGCTGCGCGAAAGCACCCGGTTTCGGGTTCTCTGGAGCAGTGACGGTGACGTTGTAGTCACCGTCCATCTCAACGGTCCAACCCTCATAGACGTACTTCTCGTCCAACTCGACCTTAGCCTCGAAGCCGCCGTCAGCCTTCTTCTTTTTCAGTTCCTTAATCAGATCAGGGGTCTGGGTGAAGACGACCTTCTGCGGCGCAGTAGCCAACGGGCCAGTTTCGCTATCGACGCCAGAGATGATGGAGGCATCGGTCTTGTCATACTGCGGATTGTGATACTCGGTGTCGTCCAGAGAGAACGCCTTGGAGTCGATGACGTTTGCCTTGTTGTAACGGCTCAGCGAGTTGGAGCTTTCGAACGCTTTAGGTTCTCCATCCGGGTCGTTGTTTTCGCTAGCAGCTTGCAGCTGGTCCACGCTACGCGGCTTTGCCAGAACGGAGAAGTTCACGTTCTTGTCAGTGGCCAGGCCCGTACCGCGGTACTCAGGCCAGGTGAAGAAGATCTCGCCGGTCGTTTCGTCGATACGCGGGTTCTGAGTACCACCGGACGCCTCCGTGTCCGAGGTGCCGATGAATTTGCCGTTGCCGTCGTAGGCCTCCACGACCATACGGGACATTGAGTCATCCATACCCTGGCCGCTCACAGCCGGGATGTTGATCTTACCGACCTTGGTCTCTTCGCCTGGGACGATCACGTGCTTCTCAAAGCTTTCCCAAGACACCGTAATCGGGTTACATTCGATGTTCTCGCTTGGCCACGGATTCACAACTGCGGAGAAATAAACACTGCTGCCTTTCGTCGCTTTGGCACCACCTGGCGAGGTATTTTCCTGCGTGTAGTCACTCTTCCACGCGTAGCGCACGGGATTTTCGGAACTAGCCTGCGCGTACTGACTTACCTTATCTTCCGTCAAGTCCGCTACAAGCACAAGGGCCCTTTGAGCCCCTTTTCCGGTAATCTGAATGTCTTCATCGGCCTTGTGGGTAACCAACCCATCACCGTCGAAAAGGACCTCGCCAGCGTCCAGAGAAGACACAGGAGCCGCATTCAAAAACGCGGAGAGGCGACCCGAATTAGTAAAAATCCAATCAGCGAACGTGCGGTCCTTCGAGTTATCGAAGGAAAGACTCAATCCCCAAGCGGTCTTAGAAGGGCTGGTGGCGCTCGGTTCCAATGTATTCCAAGTGAAGCCTGCCTGCCTGCCAGACGGGGCCGAGTCTTCAACAACACATGAACCGGCCGGCAAGTCGGAGGCCAGCTGAGCATCCTTCTCAATCGCTCCGGATTTTTCGCGGATGCCGCCGGTAAATGGTGCCGCAGCAGCTGACTGCGGGGCGATAAAGCTTGGTGCAACTCCAAGCGCGCTTCCTACCAAAGCTACGACTGATAGCGTAACCCAAGAAAGACGCAAAGCGCGTTTTGGTTCGGTGGCGGGTTGTCGCATACGCATGTATTTTCCTTCCTCCAACTAGTCCTGGGACATTCCGGAAGTCTCAATGGCCCCAATGAAGTCAGTATTGTCTTGTGGCCGCCCATATACTCCGACGCACTATGACTTCGTTCTCGTCCGTGGGGCACCCGTATACTATACCATTCGCGGACAACGGCTTTACAGGCGAGTGTATACATTATGCAGGCGATATTACGCACTGTATGGGACGAATAGCCTATTGACCTCTGTCCCGGTAGCACGCCTGTGGTTTGAGGTTTTATGTGAGTACGGGGGTGAGACCGTTTAAGGTCTCACCCCCGTACTGTTATGCCGGTGTTTCGTCGGCTAGGCGATTAGTTCTCCTCGCCTTCTCGACGGCGTCGCACGGGCGCCAGGCCAAGGCCTGCTACGCCCATTACGGCTGCGATACCAACGAGTCCTGCTCCCTGCGCGCCGGTGCGTACAAGCTTAAACTTCTTGACTCCCGGCTCGGTGGTCATATCGCCAGCGGCAGGCTTCTCAACGGTGACCGTCACGCGATCAATCTCGTTGCCGTTCTTGTCCTTGACGATAACTACGATCTTGTCACCAGGCTTAGCGGGTCTGCTGAGGGTTTGGTTGACGTCTAGCTTGTTTCGCTGGGGCGGGGCAGGGAAGGATGTTGATTATGTCGAAGTTGTATTCAGAGCAGTTCAAAGCTGATGCTGTGGCGTTGGTGGAGTCTGGGGTTGCTCGCCGTCAGGTGTGTGCTGATTTGAGGATCTCGCGTTCCTCGTTGCAAAAATGGATTACTGATGCGAGGTTGCAGGCATCAGGGGATGCAACCGTGTGCTGATCCGGTAGTGGCTAAAGAGATGAGCCAGGCTTTGAAACGGATTCGCGAGTTGGAGATGCAAAACGAAGTGCTACGTGCCGCGGCGGCGTACCTGTCTCTAGAGGCGATTCGCCCAAAAGGGTCTTCCCGACCGTGGAAAAGCTGATCAAGGCGGGTAAGGCGACCTTGACGGTAGCGGCTCGGGTACTGGGGTTTTCCCGCCAAGCATTTTATAAATGGGCTGCTAAGCCAGTTTCGGACAGGCAAGCCCAAGAAGTAGAGCTTATAGACAAGATTCGCCAGATTCACAGTGACGATCCTGAATTTGGTTACCGCCTGATAGCAGACGAGCTCCATGATCAAGGGATAGAGCTTTCTGAGCGTCGAGTATGGCGTTTGTGTTCTCATGCTCAGGTGTTCTCGGTGATCGCTAGGCGTAAGCTGCGTGGGAAGAAGTCGGGTGCTCCAGTACATGATGACCTGTTACAGCGTCACTTCCACGCTGATGCGCTCAACGTTGCGTGGGCTACAGATATTACGGAGCATTGGACCAAAGAGGGCAAGCTGTATCTGTGTGCGATCAAAGACCTGTGCTCGCGAAGAATCGTGGGCTATGCGACCGGTGGGCGAATGAAATCACGCCTCGTGGTGGCGGCGCTCGATGATGCGATGAGGAAACGAGGCAATCCCCATGGCGTAATCGTTCACTCTGATCGTGGCTCGCAATTTCGTTCTAGAATATTCCGTGCCGCGCTGAAATCTTACGGCGCGAGGGGATCTATGGGCAGAGTTGGAGCGTGTGGGGATAACGCTGCGATGGAATCTTTCTTCGCTCTTGTACAAAAGAACGTTCTTGATCGTGGCTCTTGGAACAGGCGCCGTGAATTATCTGCCGCGATCACTCACTGGATTGAACGGACATATCACAGGAAAAGACGGCAACGAGCACTGGGTAAATTGACACCAATCGAATACGAAACAATCATGGAACCAGCCGCATCCCTTGCGGCCTAAAAATCAGAAGGAAAACTGTCAACCAAACCCTCAGCAGACCCCTGGTATTGGAATCCTTGGTCGGTGTGGACTACCAGACCCGGGCCCGGCTTAGCCTTGTTCAAAGCCTTGCGGAGACTGGTGTTGGTCAGTTCAAGATTGGCTGTTTTCCCGACCGTGTAGGAAACGACTGAGTGATCGAACAAGTCGATGATTGGTGAGAGATAGATCTTGGACGATCCGAGACGGAACTCGGTAACGTCAGAGACCCATTTTTGGTTCGGGCTAGTAGCAGTGAAGTCGCGGGCTAACACGTTTGGGGCAATGGTCGATAGTGTGCCTCGGTAAGAGTTATAGCGTTTCTTCTGACGGACCAGGCAGGTCAGTCCTTCACGCTTCATAAGCTTGGCGACGAGTTTACGAGAGACCACCAGACCCTGGCGGTGTAGGGCGAGTCGGATCCTACGGTGACCATACCGACCGCCCGAAGCTTCAAAAATTGTTCTGATCTTGGCTCGAAGATCAGCATGTTTATCTGGCTGTCCTAGGCGGGCTTGATGGTAGTAGAACGTTGATCTGGCCAATCGCGCTACCCGCAAAAGAACATCGAGATCATGGTGGGACTTGAGTGTAACGATTACTCGAGCTCGGTCTATTGCTCGTTGTTCATCAAGTCCCTTAATGCTTTTAGGTAAGCGTTCTCCGCTTCTAAGTCCCTGATCCGTTGTTCAAGTTCCTCAGTTTGAGATAACACCCTGGGACCGGTCTTAGGTCGCCTGCCCTTAGGCTTAGGGCGCAAGCCGTCTTCGCCTTGGTCGCGATAGATCCGCACCCAGCTCGTCACCACGTTGACAGAAGCCAATCCCAAGTCCTGCGTGATACACATCCGGGTCTCGCCGGCCAGAAAGCGTTGAACAGCATCACGTTTGACTTCAAAGGTAAAAACTCGCTTATGTGACTTATTCACAAGAACAAGCCTGCCATGAATACGCCACCGATTATAGAAACGATCGCACGGCTTGAAACTCAAGCCAAGGCAAGAAGCAGCCGCTGCGGCACCACACCCCTGCTCAAACAAAGCAACTAAACGCGTCTGATCAGACTCAGTCAATGAAGATAAAGAAGAAACCATGAAAATGTCCCCCGAAAAAGAAACTGAATAATCCAGTCCAACTTCCGGGGGACACTTCATAAGCGACATGCTCCATTAAAGGCCACGCGGCCTGCGTACTCAGTACAATGGTGGCGCTACCTGCCGCTGGCAGGCTGCGCATCAAACAGTGAGGATTGACGCCATGAAGAACGCCTTGGGTTTCGGTTTAGGGACGCTGGGGCGCGACATGATGTACGGAATGGTGTCGATGTACCTCATGTTCTACCTCACCGACGTCCTAGACCTGTCCACCGGTGCGCTCGCAGCGGTCACCGTCGTACTGGTGCTCATGCGGATCTTCGACGCCGTGAATGATCCGTTTATGGGTTACGTCGTCGACAATACGCGCACGCGGTGGGGCAAATTCAAACCGTGGATCACGATCGGCGCATGCGGATGGTGCATTGGCACGGTGCTGCTGTTCACCGACTGGGGGGTGCGAGGCTGGCAATTCATCACGCTGTTCATCGTGGTCTACCTGGTGTTCGAGGTCGCCTACACGATGAACGATATCTCCTACTACGGGATGATGCCGTCGCTGACCCGTGACAAGGCTGAGCGTGAACGCATCGGAGTGGTCACACGTATCTGCGCGAACATTGGCCTGTTCTCCATCGTTGTCGGCATCGTGCCGGTGACTCAGTGGCTCACAGGTGTGCTGGGGGATGCGCAGCGTGCCTGGCAGCTGCTGGCGATCGTGCTGTCGATCATTGCGATCGCTTTCCAGTCCATCACGCTGATCTTTGCGCACGAGACCGTGCATGTGAAGTCGGAGTCGACGCCGCTGCGCGAACTCGTCAGCGTCATCTTCAAGAACGATCAGCTGCTGTGGGTGTCGCTGACGTTCCTGCTGTATATGTCCGGCTACACCCTGCTGACCAGCCTGGGCCTGCATTACTTCAAGTACCTGGTGGGAGACGAAGGCAAGTACCCGGTTTTCGCGCTGGTTCTGGGCGTGACCCAGTTGGGCACGCTGCTGGTATTTCCCTTGATTTCTGCCCGCATGCCGAGGCGACAGGTCTTCACCCTGGGGTGCGGCGCTTCCGTCGTGGGATACGTGGTGTTCATCTGTGCCGGCAGCAACATGGCCGTCATTTTGTGCGCCGGGTTGTTCCTGTTCTTCGGGGAGGCACTGTTCCAGGTGCTGCTCATGATGTACATCGCGGACAGTGTGGAGTACGGCGAATGGAAGCTGGGGCGGCGCAACGAGTCCATTACTTTTTCCCTGCAGCCCTTCATCTATAAGCTGTCCGGTGCAATTTCTTCGGGCCTGATGGGTATCTGCCTGATCTGGTCGGGTGTGGAGAGCGCCACCAGTTCTGCCGATGTCACCGAGTCGGGCACGTGGATTTTCCGGCTGTTCATGATGGTCGTCCCCCTGATTTTGACCGTCGCGGCGTTCCTGGTGTTCCGGCACGGCTATCGCATTGACGAAGCCACATACAGCTCAATTGTCGCAAGCCTGCAAGACAGTGAAAGAACCAGCACACCCAAGGAGGAAGCACGATGACCCGACACCCTGTGCGCACCCTCGGTGATGTGTACGACCACCCTGTTGGACGCGACGTCCTGGACAAGATCGCGTTGCAGATTGGAGTGTCACCCTCGTTCATCGTGAACCCGCTGACGCGCCGGCTCCCATTGGCGGTTCTGGATCGCGTGGCTGGGCGAGCAGCGCCGGGGCTGGTCGCGGCGCTCACGGATTTGTTGGAGATGAATCCCGACCGGCTCGATGATACTGACACTCACACCGAGGGGCAGTCCGAGCCCCTCTGGTGGCAGGGCGCCGTGTTCTACCAGATCTATCCGCGCAGTTTCGCAGACTCGAACGGCGACGGGATCGGTGATCTGCGCGGCATCATCGGCAAACTTGATTACCTTCAAACACTGGGCGTCGACTGCCTGTGGCTCTCCCCCATCTTCGATTCACCTAACGACGATATGGGCTATGATGTACGCGATTATCGCGCAGTCATGGATCTGATGGGGTCGATGGAGGATCTGGACCAGCTCATCGAACAGGTTCACGCGCGCGATATGCGCATTATTTTGGACCTGGTTGTCAACCACTCCTCCGCCGAGCACGAATGGTTCCAGGAAGCGCTGCGGGATCCAGACGGCGACAAGGCAGCGTACTACTTCCTGCGTGAAGGCGCTCCCGACGCGCCGCCCAACAACTGGGTGTCGTTCTTTTCCGGGTCGGCCTGGCGCTGGTTTGATGACATCAAGCGTTGGGGCATGCACCTGTTCGCACCCTCGCAAATGGATCTGAACTGGGACAATCCTGCGGTTCGTCGCGAAGTTGCCGACATTGTGCAGTTCTGGCTGGCTCGAGGCATCGACGGTTTCCGCATGGATGTCATCAACTACATTTCGAAAACCGCGGGCTTGCCCAATGGCGTGCCGGCAGTGGGTGAGCTGGTCGGATTCACCGGTATTGAGCGCTACTTCATCGGGCCTCACCTGCACGATTATTTGCGTGAGCTCCGTTCGGCCGGTTTCACACGACCGGACGGCTCCCACGCCCTCATGGTGGGTGAAACACCCGGTATCGGCATCGAGGTAGGTCGCCTTCTGACCAATCGGCAGCGTCGCGAGATGGATCTGATCTTCAACTTCGACGTCCTTGAGCCGCCCGGAAAGATCCGCTGGGATGACTACCGCTATCCCCCCGCCTATTTCCTGGATTTCTATCTGCGCTACCTGCGCCGTCTGGGACCCGACGACCAGATGGCGATTTTCGCGGAGAATCACGATAATCCGCGCATCGTCAGCAAGATCACCCTCGATCCGCGCTGGCGCGGCGCGGCGGCCAAACTGATAGCCGCGATTTCACTGACCCTGCCCGGCACGCCCTTCATTTTCCAGGGGCAGGAGCTCGGCGCAGTCAACCAGGATTTCACCAGCCTCGACCAGCTTCGCGACGTCGAATCACTGAACTATTTCCGTGAGCTCATCGACGGCGGTGCGACCCGCGACGAGGCATGGGATCGCATCCTCGCTGGTTCACGCGACCATGCGCGCGTCCCCATGCGCTGGACTGACGAGGGTGGCTTCACGACTGGCCAGCCGTGGATTACGGGGACCGACATGGAGGCGGGATGGAGCGCCGCCGAGCAGCTGGACGATGAGCATTCGGTTCTGAACTTCTACCGCTATCTGATCAGTGTGCGCCAGTACTTTGCACACGATGACTTCACGCTGCTCACACGCAACGGACACTATGCGGCGTGGACGCGCGGACACTACCTGGTTGAGGTCAACTTGTCAGAGCGAACGATCAGGCGTCCCCTGAGCGTGAGACGGCTGACCGGCCGAACGGTGATGACATCACTGGGATCAACGGTTAGGAGCGAACGCCCTCGTCCCGATGAATTGCCGCCGTATGGCGTGCTGATCCGACTACTCGACTAGCACTCAGGAGCGATCCGCGATCCGGCACGTAGGCGCCTGCGCCCCGAACCCGCGACGGCAGTAACTTTCGATCCTGTGCCGATCTGCCGGCGCAACTCCGCCTCCGCCGCGGCTATGCACATACCCCTAGATTTAAGACCTCGAGCCCCGAGCAGTGAAATCCGTACGCACTCTGACCAGCAAAAATAGAAAAACACCTCATTGAGGAGCCGTTAGATCCAGGGGTATGTGCACGCGAGCGCTACTTTTTAGGGAGATGTGCACGAGGCGGAGATGATCACACCACGCTCGCGCCATAAGCGGCCCGGTCCCAATCTGCAACCGACTCAACCGCAGGGCGGGGATACCCTCGACGACCTCCGTCACAGAGCAAAGGACATTGCGCGCGACACGGTCGGGTGCACAAAGTTGAAGCCAGCTTCTTCCAGGACGCGCGCATGCACACGCTGGTCGGCCATCAGTAAGGAATCGGCGGCATCACGCGTGAGCGACATGCGCAGCGCCCACTTCGGAACCGGGAGCCAGAAGGGGCGGCTCAGCCGATCAGCCACCTCAGAGCCAATGTCATTCATGGTTGCCATTTCGGGCGCCGTCAGGTTGATCGGTCCGCCAAGGCGTTGGTCGATCACGCATCGCAATGCGCGCACCTCATCAATCAGAGAGATCCACGGAATATGCTGCTGGCCATCTCCCAGTGGCCCACTCACGCACAACTTCGTCAGAGGAATCAGCGGTTTCAACAGGGCTTCACGGTGGATGATCGAGGATGTGCGGCACCTCGCCACGGTCGTCACGTCTTCAGACTGGCGCGCTTCGTCTTCCCACGCGCGACAAATCGACGCCAGATACGTGTCACCGCTACTCGACTCTTCATCGAGTTCTTCACCGGGACGATCCCCAAAAAAAACCCACGGCCGATCCGGCCACAAACTGCGGCGCACCCTGCCCGATCTGCGCCAATGCCTGAGCAACAGTGTGGGTGGGATCCACACGCGAATGCAGCAGCGTCTCACGGTACCGTTTCGTCCACGGGAAGGACGCGATGCTCGCGCCGTTCAATGTGACAACGGCTCGGGCACCCTCGAGCACGCGAGGGTCAAGCGGGGCTGAGCCGGGTGCCCACTGTACTTCGTTGGTGGTGCGCGCCGGACGCCTGACCAGCGCAATCACCCGGTACCCGTCTTCGTGCAACGATCGCGACAAGGTTCGACCGATCAGGCCTGACGCGCCGGCAACAACCACAGTTTCCTGTGCCATCAGTGCTCACGCTACACGACGGTTCGTGCTCGGTGGCGACGATCGACCACGCGACTTAGACGCGCGCTGCGATAATGACCCCATGACTTCACAGCCCCTTCTCCACGCCGACGGAAGGCCTCCGCGTCCTGATTGTCGATGACGAGGTTTCTCTGGCCGACCTGCTCTCCTCGGCACTGCGATACGATTGGTTCCTACGCATACGCTCCTACGTGAACTCACACTCAGCAATACTGACCGTTCATTTGCTTTTCAAACGATCGATAATAAGGAAATTCTCTCCAGAATCTGCCCAGACTGCTATGATTTTTCTGCATCCCATCTAGACCTGATGACATTCAGTGCGGGTTTTCACAGACGCCCTCGTCACTGCACATGGACGATAAGACGCCGTGGCGCTTCACACACGATGCCCATCGGGTGGCAATGGGACTCAACAGATTCTTTAACTCAACTGTGAGCGCCCGACTATCCCGTCCGTGCTCACTGACCTACGACGTTGCGATGCCATCAGTCGGCAACGCAACAGGCGAAAGGGCTGAAAACGCCATGAAATCTCACTTCACAGTGCGTGCCAGAAAAGTCGCGGCGCTGCTCGGGGCGTCGATCGTAGCTGCCACAGCGTTTGTTGTACCGGTACAGCAGAGCAGCCAGGCTGCAGAGCGACCATTCCCTAGTTATGAACTGTCGTACCAACGCATCGTTGGACAGAAAGATCCAAATTTCAATCCTGAGACCGATGAGGGTGACGGATGCATTCACTCAGCAAATCCGGAGCTGGCGCCCCTCCCCTTCTTTGGCTTCGAATCGGCCGCCATCAACCAGTGTGACGGCATGCGCGTAAAAGTTCGGTGGTTCTACGACAAGAGCCTTGATTCCGAAACTACTGCTCCTACGCTCGAATTCCGTTTCGGCACGACGTGGCAGTACACGCAGGTCGATAATCCCGATTCCAATGCGTATATCTGGAAGCCCGTGGAGAATTTCCTTTACGACGGGCAGCCAACCGACATTTATAAGGCCGACGATCCGGTGGTCAAGGACAGCAACGGCAATTTTGTGCGTATGCACAACGGCAAGGGGTTCTACGAGCCTATTCACTTCGTCTTTGAAGACACCTTCGGCCCGGGCGTTGAGCACACCATGCAATACGACGTCTATTTGCCGTACAACGCTGACTGGGGCGGCATGACTTTTGGCACCGGGTCCACGGGCGATACACACGGCGGATCGATCGGCGCGAAGGCGAACGGTATGACTGTGCCGATCGCCGCGAGCATGGATGTACGCTACGTCCTAGACTCCGAGTATCGTGCAGCTCGCGGTTTTCCTCAGGCATCCAGCAGCCCGACCGATGAATCCCAGTCGGCAGGTCTTCCGGACGAAATTGCTGGCAAAGACGAAGTATTGAAGAACCAATATACGGCACGCCCACAAGCCGGATGGGGTGGCCAATTCGAGGGCTCAACCTACACAACGCTTAACTGCCTTGAAGGTCAGCAGCTTACCGAACTTGCCAGTTCAGTGCCGATCAACAAGATTTACCCGAACCTGAATTCTGACGCGGCTGTTCGGCTCGAGGCAGCGCCGGGTACTGCGTTCTTCGCACGATATCCCTACCAGTATTACCTCACCGGCGGACGGACGTGGGATTCCCTTTCGGGGCAAAGGTACATGAATCTCAATTCTGAGACAGGGGAATTTGAGCCATTCACCGATAAAGATGGTAATCAGCTTGTTTTCCCATATAGGCCGACGCCGCAGTCCCTCATTGCCGACATTCCGGGATACAAGTATGTCGGCTTCGACCTGCCGACGATGAAAAACGGCGCATATAAGGGCCTGACCAGTGAAGGTTATCCTGAATACCAGGACGGCCCGAACGTGGCGGCCAGATATCACAAGTCGAATGAAAAGACTCAGCACTTCTACTACACCTATGAGAAGATCAAGGGAGCCTTCAACTTGTCGAAGGTGAGCACACTCGATCAGACACCCATTGCCGGAGCTGAGTTTGAGCTCTACCAGGTTGTCGATCCCACGGTCAGTGCCTGCGGCGTGCAACCGGATCTGACCGATACGAGTACGGTGAATAT
>OJYO01000282.1_pt1 | contig 13361 bp, 13 predicted proteins | sample 1600971 | NCBI WGS metagenome assembly OJYO01 (sample SAMN04436979, study PRJEB24849) | human gut metagenome | biome: human gut; feature: NICU; material: stool | host: Homo sapiens | place: USA: Saint Louis, MO | collected 2010-08-08 | reverse complement strand
GTATATGGGCAAAGAATGTATTAAACAAAACACTAAAGTAGCAATTACTATTACTGGGAAAATGAAACAAACTAGAAATGACATACAAAAAACAAAAGAAAAAATAATTCAATTAGATAAACAAGGAGAATTGATTATTCCTTATTTAAAAACAGTCTTTGAAAAGCTTTTAGAATCTAATGAAGAACTTTTAAAAGAAATTTCAAGATATAGTTATACTTATGTAGCTTATGAAGAATTAATGACGGTTAAAGAGAAAGCAATTTGGGAAGAATTTTTTAGTGTAAAAAAAATATATGATAAAGAGCTTTCAGAATTTTCTAGTTTTAAAGAGAAATATAAATATTTTGAACCTAAAAACAGTGAAGAATTAAAACAACAAGCTCGAGTATTGTTAGAAAAGAAAGGGTATATTGTTGACAGTCCATTTGAAGGTGATTTTGAAAGATGGATTGGGGTTTACGCTAGACCAAAGGATAAACCAACTTATTTAGATGCAACGGATGGAGAAGAAGTTGGATTACAAGAAGTGTATAGTGTAGATGGATTTAAACAAGACTTTGCAGAATGGTTTGAAGGAGAAATTGTGGAAGGTAAAGTAAAAGAGATGCTTTAAATTTTTCAAATGCTAGGTGTTTTTTTGAAAACAGAACGTGCACCTTAATATATTTAATTGAATGAATCTGTGATGAAGCGATAGAAATTATTCTGTGGCTATTTTTTATACAAAAAAATAATAATGAAAAGAGGAAATATTTTGAAGAAAACAACGATTATTCAAGGATTAGCAACAACAATCATTTTAGCAGGCATGGCAATGCCAATGATGGTTCAAGGGCAAGAAGGCGGACAAGTTCCACAAACAGTGAGAGCCGACTTTTTTCAACGTGCAAATGCAAGCTCTAACTCAATCATTAATGCGCCGAACGCTTCTGTGGTAACACCAGATGATGAAGCTGGTTCAAAATATAGTTTTATTGCAAAGTTTATTAAAGGTGTCACTACGGTTGAAACAGGTGGTGGTGGGTGGACGAATAATGTTTACGTTAATATACCTCCACAAAAATGGGACGGGAAAATCGGTCTTGATGTAACGAAAACGAAGAAAGGGCAATCGTGGATCCGTTACAACAATGTAGGTACAGCTGATGATGGGACACCAATTGATTTAAAAATTACCATTCAAGACTGGGAACAATACAAAAACGCACAAAATATGGTGTCAAATAATATTGTTGCCTTTAACAATGTTAGTGCGATTGCTACCTATCAAGGTGGTTTCTCATGGGTGAAACAAACTTGGACGTACCTAGAACATGGTACAGACAAAGAAAAGCCAGTTTCAGGCTACTATTCATGGATTGACGTAGATAATTTACAAGGAATGACAATTGGCAAAGAAACCTATAAAGCAATTGACAAATTATATGTACCGACAAAAGACACGATTATTAAATATAAAGAAGAAGCCGATGGTGGAAAAACTTTTTACGATTCTGACGATATTCCATTAGATGATGGTGACAATCGTGGTGATTTTACGTTTTTGTATTCTAATCGTTCTCGATTCGACTTCACATATAGTGAGGACTTCGCGACACGTGAAAAGAATTTAGGGTATCCTTTACCGCCAAAAAATAATAACCAGTATAGTTATTTTGGTTATAGTGCTAAAAAACCAGTTCGAACAGCGCCAATGATTCCTACTAAAACAGTGACAGATAGTGATGAAACAAATGTTGATAAGAATACCTTAGAAGGGTTAGGCGAAGTATATAGCTATACGATTACACATAAAGTTCCTGATGAAATGAAAGAATTCTACTACAGTAATTACGAAATGCAAGACGAGCTGGTTCCTGAATTAGAACGTGTGTCTGATGTGAAAGTCACGGACGAAGCAGGAAAGGACGTTACCAATAAATTTGAAGCGAAGCATGAAGGTAATTTAGTACGTATGGTCGCAAAAGCAGACGTATTAAAAACAGCGGATTTCTACAATCATGAATACAAGTTCAATTTTCAAACAAAAATCCGTGAAGGTGTTAGCTTAGATAAGTACCTTGTCGATGGCAAACTACAAATTCCAAATAAAGCAAAAATTATCCAAAACAACAAAGAAGTGCCAACTGATGAAACACATACAACTGTCACACCAAAAGACCCGTCTATCGCTAAGAAAATCCTTGAAGGCGATAAAGAAGTGGATTTGACCAGTGCCAAAGTGGGCGATGAAGTGACATTCAAATTAGATGTACAAGTGCCAAACACCAAAGATATGACGTCTTTAGTGATTCAAGATGATTTAGAAGATGTATTGGAAGCGAATAAAGAAGTGAAAGTTACTCTTTCAGATGGGACAGATATTACGGATCAGGGGAAAATTAGTGTTGATGAAAAAACACAAAAAGTTTCTTGGACTGCCAATGAACCAAACAAATTAAAAGAAAAACAATTGTTTGTGTACATTAAAGGGAAATTGAAAGACGTAGACTTTTCGCAATATGTCGATGATAAAGGAAATATTATGATTCCAAACGTGGCACAATTGGTGATTAATGATGAACCGACAAATTCTAACAAAGTGAATGTTACAACTCCACAAGAAAAACCAAAAGTATTACCAAATACTAATATGGATTTTGGAACAAGTGCAGGTGTAGCTACAGTGATTGCAATTTCATTAATTGGTGTGGTCGTAGCAGTGAAACGACAAAAAGATAGCAAAGAGGGCTAATTAATGAAAAAATGGATTGAAAAAAACAAATATTTTGTTGGAGCAATTGGAGTTATTCTCATTGCTCTTTTTTCATTCCTTCTTTTTGAAAACCAACAAAAAGAAGAAGTGAAAGAAGCTATAAATACAGTGGTATCAAGTGGCTTAGAGGAAGCGGAGAAGCCAAAAAAACATGTAGAGACAAAATCTAGTGAAACTGTTCAAAGTAATCAAGTAGATGTTATTACTGGTACGGAAGCACAAGAAGAAACACCTATTCCAACAGTGATTTCTTTAATCGAAGGCGAACGTCCGTCTGTTAAAACGATTCAAAATGCCCAAGAAAATTTTAATGAAGTGTCGGATTCTGTTTTAGGGTCTATTGAAATTGATTCTATTCAATTAAAATTACCTATTTTAATGGGTGATAGTTTTGACAATATGCTTTATGGAGCGTGTACTGTTTTATCAAAACAAACGATGGGAAAAGGAAATTATGCTTTAGCTTCTCACAATGCTGGGTATGAAGGATTACTTTTTACCTCGTTAAATAAAGTTTCTGTAGGGGATTTGGTCAAACTTAATGATCGTGAAGGACATTCGTTTATATATAAGGTAAAAGAGCAAAAGCATGTTGATATGACTGATACAACTATGTTGAATCTAACAAGAAAGCCAACATTAACTTTAATAACTTGTAACCAAGCCACAAAAACAACAGGAAGAATTATTGTGATTGCGGAATTAGTTTAGAGGAGGGAAAAAGTTGGTTGAAAAAATAAGGGAATTGTCAAAAGAAGAATTTGTCAATCAGTACATGTTTGATTTTAAGTCATTAATTTTCAAATCCAATAATCCTGAAAAAATAACAGCTAAACAAGAAAAACTCTTGGAATGTGAAAAGAAAATCGCTGTATTATTTTATGAAACATATAAACGAATGAAGGGGTATCCGCCTGATGAAAAAGAACTGGGTAGGATTGTTCAAAGAAATTTCCTTGACCGTTTAAAGTTATTTCGAGTGGAATATGATGTGATTAGTGAAGAAAAATTTTGTGGTCTACACGTAAAAATGGTCAAACAGCAAATGCCATTAGAAAAGTATCGATCCGATGATTTATCTTATATTTTAGGACGAGAAAAGAAGATAGCTATTAATTATTTTATCGCACATGATGATTTTCCTATGGGTTATGAAGAACTAATGATAAGTCGTTCTAAACAAGCAGTTACCCAAGGCTTGGAAGAGTTAAGGGGAGAATTTATGGAAAGATACCATAAATATTACAGAAAAATGGAAAGGAGTTGTATTTTATGAATCAACATATTATGCCAATTTTTAGAGAGCATAGTAAATTTTACCAAAGGTATTCAAATGTACCAGTTCCTGAAATGCTTCGCTTGCATGGATTCATAGTTGATGAAATGCCAATTGATGAAGCAGATATTGTTTATATGGAAGAATATAAAAATTCTTTACTTAAAATGGGGATTATTATTGATGAAGTACCTTTTAAGAAGGAATTTGTTGCGCAATACGTTTTTCATGGCGGTATAACTAGTTTGATGGCAGAAGGTCAATATTTGAGAAAGCCTAACGGGGATAAAATGTACAATTCGTATTATTTTTATTTGTATAAAGAAGGCTTTCAAACACATAAGGGGCATGTTAGAGAGAGAGTTTATGTTGAAAAGGCGATTAAATCTACTTTTTTAAAAACGTTTGAAAGTTGTTTGGGCTTATTAAGAGTAGGAGGGGAATATGAATTTAAAGAAAATTAAAAAGAAAGAGAAGAAAGAAAAAATACCAAAGGTTAAAACTTTTTCTCAAAAGAAAGCGAATCAGGTTGTGTTAATTGGCGCTAGTGTTTTACTGGTGATGTCAGGAGTTGGTGCGATTCGGGCCAATGTGATGGCAAGTAATGTAGACAATTTGTATTCAAAAGTGGATACGTTAAGCGAACAATCAAAAAAGAATAAAGTTGATAGAGAGGAGCTTGATTATTCAGCCCTCTCTTTTTATACCGAAAATTTTGCGAAAGAGTATTTGAACTATAATTCGAAAGCAAGTGATGAAGCGAAAAAGGCTCGTATTGATCGATTATCTAAATATTTATCACTAGATGTAAAAGATGTTGATGAAACAGAAAACCTACAAGGTAGTGTCTTGCGTACGTTTAAAAATACGTCTCTATCACGTATAGAGAAAATGGAAGATTGTTATTTGGTTTATCTAAATGTGAGTTATGAATGGGAGAAAGATAAAAAGACTGAAAATGTGACACAGAATATGGTTTTACCAATTCAAGTAAAAGACAATTTGTTTTCAATTGTAGGACGTCCTTATTTTGTAGCAAGTAGTTTACCACAAGGAAAAACAGTACCTCTAAAACAGACAGAAAATTCAATAGATGTTGATGGGAAAGAAAAACAATCTATAGAGAAATTTTTAAAGATGTTTTTTACAAAATATTCAGTTGGGAACAAACAAGAATTAATGCTGTTAATGAAAAATCCAACAACGACAGCAGGTCAAGACTCATTTGTTTCAATAGATTCTGGTGATATGAAATTTTTTAATACAAAGCAGAAAGACGTAACAGGGGTTCAAGTATCGGTTACTTTTTCAGATAAAACAACAAAATTAACGCATACAGAGGATTTTTCGCTTTGGTTATCTAAAACGGAAAATTCTTTTTTTATTAATGAAATGAAACATTATTTTAGTGAGAAAGAGGGAAATGACTAATGAATACAGGAAATTTAAGTAGTTTTTTAAGTACAGGTTTTATTACAATTTTAGCGGCTGGTGCGATTCTATTGATTTTAAAACATTGGAAAGGCGCTGAATGGGCAAAAATTGGTTCAGTAATTGTTATTGCCTTAATCTTACAGGACTTTGCGACGAATCAAGGAAAAAATATTTTTGCAGTTGTTAAATGGTTCCTAAGTTTAGTTGGAATTAAGATGTAGGTGAGTATATGAAATATTACGATTATTCGAGGGGCTTAAAAGCCCCTTATTCAATGCAAGTTATTAAGTCGCCTAAGGGTCAAGTGGTCTGGGTATTTGCACAACCTGTTAGCCTATCCTATCTCTTAATCCTATTTTTAGGGATTGTGTTAACTGGTTTGTTTTGGAAAGAAGTACCATTACCACAAATTTTAGGAATCAACTTAAATTTGTTAATCATGGTGTTGTTGCCGAATAAGGTTGCTCGTTGGTATTCCGAAAAGGAATTCGAAGGAAAAACAGGCTTTGGTTTTTTAAAAGATGGTTTTGTCTATGTGAAAAATTATGTGTTAGATAGTAGACCAATTGTAGCTTTCGAACGAGTAAAAGAAATAGAAGAGTTTTCGTTTAAACGATAAAAAATAAAAAGGAGTGTGAATATGCAACTAGAATATCCATTAACGAATCATATGAAAGGAAATATTGTTTTAACACAAGAAAAAATAGCGATAGCTTACTATCGTGTTCGTTCTGAAACCGTCATGTTGACTGATGTTGAAAAGAAATTAAAAACGAAAAGGAAAGTTGCTCGTGCGTTAAATCGTTTAAAAGCAAATGATGGATTTGAAATTAACCTTTTGCCAGTTAATGCCGACATTCGAGGGAAAATGGGTGCTATGCGTTCTTTAATTGATTCTAGTAATTATGAAGTAGGCGTAGATAAATTGATGAAAACGGCAATGGTTTTAGAACAAGAAATGGGCATGGTTTACGAATATACATGGGTAATTGGTGTACCTTTAATCAAAAAAGACTTGGCTGTTGATTTAAAAGAAACCGTTACCAACTCAATTAGTAACGTATCGGAAAAGTTTGTCAAAGGCTTAGGTTTTGATGTAGAACTAGCAGAAGATTGGGAAAAAGATTATCGAGAGCAAGAATTAGAAGTTTACCAAAATCTATCTGAATTGTTAATTGAACGATTAACAGAAGATGAATTGTATTATTACCAAGCGTACCAATTCTTGAAAAATATTCCTCATGAGCGACAAGATGTTCTTTCTAGTCAAAATTTAGATAATTTAATGGCAACAAAAATTAAACCATTATTTGGCGGGGGATTGCATTTGAATTGTGATTATGGCGAAAGCTATATATCCTATCTTCCAATGGGAGATGTAGGTGTTTTTCTTGATGGTAATCATTTTTTAGAGGTCGTTCAAAAAATACCTTTCCCAGTCGAAGTGAAGATTCAAGCGACTTTTGCAGAAAGTAAAGGGCAATTAGCACTGTCTGGGCGTTCGTCACGTGCAAGAACCCGCACTAAGAATATCATGCAGGAAGCACACTTAGCTGGTTCTAAACAAAAACGAAAGATTGTTGAAGGTCAATTATCACTAGACGATTTAGACCAAAAAATTGATGATGGTGTGGATATTATTGACTGGAAAGCAGTAATTGTTGTTAGTGGTAGCACGAAAAAACAAATGCGTGCAAGAAAAAAATATTTAATCAATCGTTTTGATAGTTTAGATATTCCACTTATTAAAGCAACGTTTGATAATCCTTATTTATTTCAATCCACTTTGTTTGGTAATTTTATCCGCATGCAGACTTCTCGTTGGCAACACACGTCAACGATTGAATCGTTTGCCGAGTTGAATTTCTTTACTTCACTTCATGCAGGTACGAAGTTAGGCTTTTACCTTGGACGAGTGGATACAACTTTGGAAGAAAAAGAAGATAGAAAATCTATTATTTCTAGTTCAAAAAATCTAATTTTTATGAACATGCTATTAGCAAATAAAGAAGGGGTTGATGGAAAGAAAACAAACAACCCACATTGGGCGCTTACAGGTGATACTGGGAATGGAAAATCAGTGACGGCTAAAACCTTATTTATGCAAATGGCACTTTTAAAAGACAGAGTGTTATACATTGATCCAAAAAAAGAAATGCGAAAGCAATTTATGTATACAATCAATGCCCTTGAATATCAAAAGAAATATCCTTTAGATGTTGATTTTGTGAAGTCCTTTAATTTCGTCACTTTAGATGTTCGTGATACGAAAAACCATGGCGTGCTTGACCCGATTGTTTTATTTGATGAAACAGAAGCGATTGCAACAACTAAAGCAATGTTAACCAATATATACGAAGGAACATGGAATTTAAAGCAAAAAACAGAAATTAATGAAGCGATTGCGAAAGTTGTTTTGGAACGGAAAGAAGGAAAGAAAGTTGGGTTCTGGCATGTTATTGAATTGTTAGCTGAAAGTGAAATCCCTGATGTTAAAGACATGGGGAGATTCTTATTGTCTACAATAAAAGGGTCTGTTTTAGAATTGGCGTTCTCTCATGGAGAAGTAGAAGGTTTGTCATTCGATAAAAAAGTAACCATTTTGGAAATTGAGGACTTAGATTTACCAACTGATAAGAATGAAAAGTTAGATGAAAATAAACGGTCGTCAGTTACATTGATGTTTGCTTTAGGAACTTTTTGTTCAAAATTTGGTTCAAGAAATCCAAAAGAAGAAACAGTGACGTTCTTTGATGAATCTTGGATTTTTCAATCTTCGCCAGAAGGTAAAGCGATTTTAAAATCAATGAAACGTATTGGTCGTTCGTTTAATAATTTCTTAGTATTGATTACACAATCAACAAATGATTTGGATGATAGTGAAGATGGTACTGGTTTTGGTACAGTGATTTGTTTTGATGAAGTACAAAATCGAGAAGGTGTTTTGAAATATCTCAATTTACCAGTGAACGAAATTAACATGAAATGGGTCTCAAATATGGTTCAAGGTCAGTGTTTAATGAAAGATATGTTTGGTCAGACTAATCGAATTGTTGTTCATGTTATTTTTGAAGAATGGTTGGAACTGTTCAAAACCGTTGATGATACAGAAGCTTCTAAAATGGAGAACCGCTTTGTTGCATAGGAAGGAAGTGAGAATATGCAGTATCTAATTGACAGTTATAGTGCGTATACGGTTGATGGTGGTTTGTTGGATAAAGGATGGCAAGTAGTGAATTGGTTCTTTGTAGATATACCATTCTTTATCTTACGAATGTTTGTTTCTTTTTTCCTTTTTTGTGAGAACGTCTTAAACCAATCTAGTTTCTTTGAAGGAAAACAAGAAACAGTATTGAATATGTCAAAAAATGTTCTAAGTGGCATTGGTGGCAAGGGATTTAGAGGTGGTTCTTTACTAGCATTAGCGATTCTTATTAGTGCATATTATCTGCTTTATCATTTCTTTTCCAGTCGTAGAAGCTTTTCAAAAGTATTCCTTCATTATTTAGCAGTTGTTGTTTTGTTTGGTTTTTGGTTTGGCTCTGTATCAACGTCAACAGGCACAACAAGTGGCTCAATGTTCTTGATTCAATCAACTAACGCAATTGCTAAAGGAGTACAAAGTACATTTACTTCAAGTGCTAATTTAGGAACAGAAGGATCTAAAGATGGAGAAGTATATCAAAGTCCAATTTTTGATGCCACAGTAAAACAAACATTTAATTTTGTGAATAGTGGTTCGCTAGATGGAAAAATGGAGAATGGTAAGAAATTAGATGAAGGTAAACTACTAGAAAAGCCTAAATTGTCTAAAAAAGAAAAAGCAAAGTTTGAGGATGAAAGAAGTACCTATATAAAAAATAATGAGAAAGATAATCCATACTTCTCACAGGACGGAGCAAAAACAATGGAAAAAGCTTTTGGCGTTGGTGTGGGGTTAGTCAATTTAGCAGTCTTAGCAGTGCCTGTCACGTATATTAATATTATGCTAAATGTAATTCAAATCATTGTTGATTTACTCATTCTTGTTTTTCCGATTATTGCGTTGGTGTCTTTCTTCCCTCGGTGTCAAATGATGATGTTTAAATTTTTTAAATCATTAATTGGCATTTTATTTTTACCTGTAGTTTTCGGTATATTTTTGTCTGTGTTATTTTGGATCAATAAGTTAATTGACCAAGCGTTTTTAGGATTGATGGATAAAGTAAGTAGTAGTTTATTAATGGTGATGTCTGGTGGTGTTTTTCTTTTAGGCACATTAATTGTTACTGCATTGGTGAAAATTATTTTGTATCGGAAAATTTGGAAAAGCAGATATAAAATATTATCATTCTTTTCTGATGGTCAAGTTCAACAACCTTCTTTTGAATCAAAAATGAATGAAAAAACAAAAGAAACGGTTGAGCGTACAGGTGAAATTGGTGTTGGAGCAGTAAAAGCAGGAATAGGTGCTTCCACTGGAAATTTAGCGTTGGCTGCCGATGGTGCTAGTCATTTAATGCCAAAGCATGACAAGGCATTGAACTTAGCTCAAGACCATTTTATTGACTATAATGGGCAATTTGCTGGTGTTAAAACAGGATTGAATTCATTGTTGAATCGTTCTACTCAAGAAGAACAACAACCATTAAAAGATGATTTATTGCCCAAAGAAGAAATTGTGGAAGTAGAAGAGCCAACCAATGTTGATAATGAGGGATTAGAAGAAATAGAAGATAAAGCTTTAACTGATAAAGTGGATAATTTTGAAGATTCAACAGATGATGAAATGGATAATTCTTTAGAAGAAATTGATGTTCCTGTATTAGATGAAACTGTATCTGATTCTGATACTTCTTTAGCTGATGAAAGTAATATTGAGTTAGAGCCAATTATTGAAAATGAACTTGATAGTTTAGATTCAAGTGTAGAATCAAGTGAAAATGGTAGAGAAGAGCCAATTCATGAAGTTGATGAGCAAGAAATAGCGGACAATTTGAATGTTACGGTCGATAATTTTGATGAGTTGGCATTTGCTCGTGAAGAACGTGCATTTTTTGATGGTGGAGAGGATAGCGAGTTAATCACAAACAATAATGATTCATTAAATAACGTTTATTCATTTTACCAAACAGAAGAAAACTTCAATAATTTAGAACAAACAGAGGAACAATTTTTTGGTAGTGTGAATACGGAAGAATATAATTTTGATGTTGTAGAGGGCTGATGAAATGATTATCAGCCTTCTTTTTTATTGAAAGGAGAGATCATGAAGAAATTAGGCAAGGTTTTAATTGTTAGTTGTTTTATTTTTATTCTTCCTTTTTTATTATTTTTAGGTGTATTTTCTTCTAGTGAAAGCGGAGATTCTTCCCAGTTTCAGCCTGCTACACCACAGGAAAAAGTAGCATTAGAAGTTTCTAACTACGTGACGTCACACGGCGGAACGTTGCAGTTTGCTTCCGCTTGGATTGGCAATATGGAACATGAAAGTGGATTAAGTCCTGCTAGAATTCAAAGTGATTTGGCTTTTAATCCTTCTATTGCTTATAACGCTAGTTTAGGCGGTTATGGAATTGGATTAGGGCAATGGGATTCAGGACGAAGAGTTAATTTATTAAATTTTGCAAAAAGTCAAAAAAAGGAATGGAAATCAGTAGCTTTACAAATGGATTTTGCGTGGAATAAGGATGGTTCTGATAGTGACTTACTTAAAAGAATGTCTAAATCAAAAGATGTGAATACACTTGCGGTAGATATTTTGAAGCTGTGGGAACGAGCTGGAACAAAAGATGATCCTGTAGAACAAGTAAAAAGAAAGACTAGTGCTAATAATTGGTATAAGCGACTTTCTACAGGTTCCATGGGCGGAGGTTCAGCCAATATTGGTGGAGGAGAAATTGATATTTTAGAAAAAGTACTAGGACAAACTATTAATGGTGGTCAATGTTATGGCTTATCTGCTTTTTTTGTTGAAAAACAAGGAGGTCTACAAATGATGGGTACGGGGCATATGTTCGCAAGTGAAATTGGTAATGATTACAATTGGCCGTCAATAGGTTGGAAAGTGATAAAGAATCCAAACTACTCGGATATTAAAGCAGGAGATGTCATTAATTTTGGTCAAGGTGGTGTGGCTACTAGTATTTATGGGCATACTGGTGTAGTGGCAAGTGTTGAAGGTAAAAACAAGTTTACTACTTATGAGCAAAACGCTGAACAAGGTCAAATTGTTGCTAAGTATTCTCGAACTTGGGGATTAGATTTTCCACATGTAACGAGTTTAGTAAGAAAATAGGAGGGCTATGAATGGTAAGTTGTAAATCAGAAGTTGTTTCATTAAATATTATCAATAGCTATTTTTTAGGAATAAGGGAGATAAATTTTCCTGTCTATCAAAAGCAATTTAAACAAATAGATTTAGAATTATTTATAAGTTTAGCTGATTTTATGGGAAATTTAACAGAGCTAGAAAAAAATAATTATATACAATTGGTCTTAGAGGATTTAAAAAAATTTTTGATGTCTATTGAAAGTAAAAATTATTCTCGAACGGTTCAGAGAATGCTTTTAGATATGAAAACAGAGATAGCCAAGATAATTTAAGCTAAGGAGGAAGTTAAAAATGTTTTTAAATAAGAGAAGTGGATTAACCAATCGTCAGATAAAAGAAGTTTGTTCGAGATTTAACTGTAAAAAAATGAATTTGCAGTTCAAAAGTATCAAGATGGTTTTTTAGTAGCTGTGAATAATAAAGAGTATCGTGTTAAATTTTCTGAGGGGATTTTTCAAAGATTGAGTATGTTAAAGAAGTACAACGCATTTCAAAGAAAGTAGGTAGAAAATGAAAAAGTTAAGTTTAGTAGTTTTATTATTAGGTGCTGGATTAGTATTTACTGCATGTGGAGGGAATACTAAAGGTCGTGAAACGGTGGTTTCGTCAACAACTGACTCTGTGAATATGAAACCAGTTGATGATATGACTTCTACGAAAGGAAGTGAAGTAACTGAAAAAAGTAGTACTAAACCTATGCAGATTAAAGATAAACTAGCAGAAGAAAAAGTATCTGATACTTACCAGTTGGTGGAGGACTTTGGAAATACTTATGCAAATTTTCCTAGTATCAATGATCGTAACGAAAAATTAAAGAAATTAATGACTGCTGAATGTGTAAAGAAAAATGGTATTGGTGTGAAAACTGGCGCAAAATTGGAAAGTAAAGGTGAAGTAAGCGCAATATATCAAAATGACAAAAAGGAATACGCAGTCTTACTTGATTGTGAACAAAACGGAACAAAAACAAGAGTACTTTTACTGGCAAAAGTGAAAGGTAATAAGGTAGTGGAAATGACCTATAATTCAGTGAAACAAGAGTATTAACCTTGATATATTTAGTTAATAGTATAATGTATGTATAAGTTAGGAGATGAGAAAATGAAAAAGGTAGTTTCAATTTTGTTGATGGTTGTTTCAATTTTTACGATATCTGCCTGTGGTTCTAAATTAGATAAAACAGGTGAAGAATTTAAAGATTCTATAATGAAAGATTCTGCATATGGTGATGAGTATTCGGAAGATGGTTTTAGTTTTTTAATGTATAAAGATAAAGACACTAATCGTTATTTGGCTGATGTTTGGGTTCCTGTTAAAGATGAAGCTAGTGCACTGGAGTATTTTTATTATTATGATGAAGATAAGCGGTTAGATAGTACTAAAAGTAAAGTAACCTTTGATGATATGAAAGCTAGAGGTAACTATGAGGTAGTGTATAAATCAGGGAAATTTAAGTGAAAATAAATTTTTTTAGATTGAAAAATTATTTAAGAAACATATGAAAATAATTAGTTTTAGGAATTCCTAAAGTTCTGTTAAAGTATTTTATAGAAGTTATTTAAGTTGTTTTTCAAATATAT
>OJYO01000281.1_pt1 | contig 13448 bp, 6 predicted proteins | sample 1600971 | NCBI WGS metagenome assembly OJYO01 (sample SAMN04436979, study PRJEB24849) | human gut metagenome | biome: human gut; feature: NICU; material: stool | host: Homo sapiens | place: USA: Saint Louis, MO | collected 2010-08-08 | reverse complement strand
GGTGACGCCCGCGCGCTCGGCCACGAGCGTGACGACGGCGCGCACCACCTCGGGGCTGGCCCAGGCGGCCAGGTGCGTGATCGAGCCGGAGCCGACGGCGCGGGTGGCGATGGCGGGGCCGGACCAGGCGTGGTGGTCGTAGCTGGCCAGGACCTCGACGTCGTCGGCGCCCTCGACGGGGGTCAGCAGCTCCATGAAGTGGGCGAGCCCCAGGTCGGCCCCCTCAGGCAGGGTGGCGGCAAGCGCTCCGGTGGGAGCCAGCTGGACGCCGTCGGGCCGGGTGAACTGATCGGTGCCCAGACCGAGCAGGTCGGACAGTCCGTGAGGCTGGCGGTCGGTGAAGACCTGGACGTTCTCGTCGGCCACAGCGGTGCGGAAGGTGGTCACCAGGTGGCCGCCGCCGGAGACGAAGGCGCGCAGGTTGGCGATGGTCTGCTCGGGCGTGACGTACAGGGCCGGGGCGAGCAGGACGTCATAGCGGGCCAGGCGCTCGGCCGGGGCGTCGGCGGGCACGATGTCAGCCTCGAGGTTGGCCTCGAACAGGGCGTCGTAGACCAGGCGGAAGAGGTCGTTGTAGTTGGCGCCGCCCCCGCTGACCTGGCGCGGGAACCCGGAGTCGATGGAGAACCACTCCAGGGCCGTGTAGGCCTCGTTGGAGACCATGACGGCGATCTTGTTGCGCTTGGCCAGGCCCGCCAGCGACGCGGCGTGCTCCTTGATCTCCGCGCCGAAGCGAGCGGCCTCCAGGTAGGTGGGGTTGGCGGAGTAGTCCTGGGAGACCAGGCCCTTCCAGTAGGTCTCGAAGGAGTTGTGGATCGAGCCCCAGTGCCAGTACATGACTCCCATGGCACCAGAGGCCAGGTGGGAGTAGGCCTGCAGGCGCAGCTGGCCGGGGTAGGGCAGCCAGCCCATCTGCCCCTGGGCCTCGGTCTCCAGGACCAGGTAGGGGGCGCCGTCCTTGAGGGAGCGGTTGATGTCCCCACCAAAGGCGATCTCCTTGCCGGTGAGCTGGTCCTCAGTGGGGTGGTAGATGTCCACCCCGGCCAGGGTGACGGCCTCGGCCGCCTTGAAGTGGTCGACGGCGGGCTGGATCCCGAAGGAGTAGCCGCGCCACTCGTAGTCGAAGTTCTGGGTGACGAACTGGTCCTCGCGGCGGTACTCGTCCACGATAGCGCGCTGCCACAGGAGGAAGTCGGTGACCAGCGAGCGGCGGAAGAAGTCGAAGGCGGCGGCCAGCGAGCCGTTGATCGTCTGGGTGAGGTCCGGGAACTCCTCCCAGGCGTTGATCCGGTTGGCCCAGTAGTTCAGGCCGTAGGCGGCATTGAGGGCGTCAAGGTCCCCGTTAAAGCGCTCCTTGAGCCAGTCGACGAAGGCACGTTGGATGTCCGCGTTGTAGGCGTCGTAGTACTTGGTCTCGTTGTCCAGCTGGAAGCCGACGACGTTGTCCCGCGGGGCGGTGTGGGCCACGAGCGCGCGGATGGCCTGCTCGCCGTAGTAGCGGTAGGCCGGGGCGGTGATGTCCATGTTCTGGCGCGGGCCGTACTTGTTCGCGGTCCCATGGGCGTTGACGCCCATGACCTCGGGGTGACGGGCGGCGAGCCAGGTGGGTACCGCGGCGGTGGGGGTGCCGATGATGACGTCCAGGCCGTGGGCGGCCGCGGCATCGATCGCACGGTCGACGTGGGTGAAGTCGAAGACGCTGGGGGCGGGGTTCCAGGTGCCCCAGGTGAACTCGGCGATGCGGATGGTGGTGAAGCCGGCCTCGACCATCATCTTCATGTCGCGCTCGAGGCGGTCCTCGCCTGCCGAGGCAGGGGTGTACTCGTCGTAGTAGGCCGCGCCGAACAGGAGACGGTTCGCGGAGCTCGTCATCGGGCTTGTCATGGTGACCTCCTGCGGCGCCCTCGCCGCTTATCTAGTAGTTACTAGATAGTAGAGGGTCGAGGAGGCCTCTGTGAAGTCCTGGCGGCGGGCATTCGTCATGCTGCAGCGTGCTCAGACACTGAGGGCGTGTCCCTCAACGCCTCAGGACACGCCCTCAGATATCACCCGCGCCACCAGGACGCGCTGATCACACCCAGACCGAGTCGGAGCCGCACCAGGCCCGGACTCACACGCCCTCTCAGGCCCGCGCCGGGATCAGGCTCACGCTCTGGACGCCGTCGATCCCGCGGACCTCCTCCGCCAGCTGAGCATCCGCCTCGCCGTCGACGTCAACAAGGGTCACCGCCAGCTCACCGCGCGAGCGGTTGAGGAGGTTGGCGATGTTGTGACCACGCTGGGCGACGATCGTCGAGACCTGACCGACCATGTTCGGCACGTTCTTGTTGACGATGAGCAGGCGGAAGGTGCCCGGCTCGCGCGCCATGACCGCCTCAGGGAAGTTGACCGAGTTGTGGATCTGGCCGTCCTCCAGGAAGCCCCGCAGCTCGTCGACCGCCATGACGGCGCAGTTGCGCTCGGCCTCCTTGGTGGAAGCACCCAGGTGAGGCAGCGAGATGCACTTGGGGTGCTTGTGAACCGCCGTCGACGGGAAGTCGCAGACGTAACCGGCCAGGTAGTCCTGGTCGAGGGCGGAGACGATCGCCGCCTCGTCCACGATCTCAGGCCGGGCGAAGTTGAGGATGACGGCCGAGTGCTTCATCAGAGCCAGACGCTGGGTGGACACGAGGCCGCGCGTGGCCTCGATAAGAGGGACGTGGACCGTGAGGATGTCAGCCCGCTTGAAGACCTCCTCCATCGACTCCGCACGCTCAACCTCAGCCGACAGGTTCCAGGCGTGGTCCACGGAGATCGCCGGGTCATAGCCCACCACCTTCAGGCCGAGCCCGAGCGCCGCGTTGGCCACACGCACGCCAATGGCCCCCAGGCCGATGACGCCGAGGGTCTTGCCGGGCAGCTCAAAACCGACGAACTGCTTCTTGCCTGCCTCGACCGCCTTGGCGATCTCGGCGTCGGTTCCCGTCAGCTCATGGGCAAAGCGGGCGGCGGGAATGAGGTTGCGCGAGGTGATGAACAGACCGGCCAGGACCAGCTCCTTGACCGCGTTGGCGTTGGCGCCCGGGGTGTTGAAGACCGGAACACCTCGCTTGGTCATCTCGGCAACAGGGATGTTGTTCGTCCCGGCGCCGGCACGGGCGATAGCCCGGACGGACTCCGGGATCGGGGTGTCATGCAGCTTGGCGGACCGCACGAGCAGGGCGTCGGGAGACTCCACGCCCTCACCAACCTCGTAGCTCTCAGCGGGGAAACGGGTCAGTCCGCTGGCGGAAATGGCATTGAGGGTCTTGACGCGCAGCTTGGTCATGATGGTCCTTCCGGTGCTGGCGGCTTGCAGGCGTAGTGAATCAGTCGGGAATGGTCACGTAGGAAACACACAGGAAACCGTCTCCCGGTTCCCGTGCTCAGGCAGCCACGGGCTGTCGTGGGCCGACGGCGCAGCCAGGCTCCGCCGTCGACCCACCTCACGCTCAACCGCGGGTGCGCTCGAACTCAGCCATGTAGTCGATGAGGGCGCTCACGCCCTCATCCGTCATGGCGTTGTAGATCGAGGCGCGCATGCCGCCGACGCTGCGGTGGCCCTTGAGGTTGACCAGCCCGGCAGCGCTGGCGCCGGCAAGGAAGTCGGCGTCGAGGGAGGAGTCGGCCAGCGTGAAGGGGACGTTCATCGCCGAGCGCGAGCCGGGCTCCACCGGGTTGTTGTAGAAGCTGGAGGAGTCGATGGCCTCGTACAGGCGGGCGGCCTTGGCGTCATTGCGTTGCGCCATCGCCTCCAGACCGCCCTCGTCCTCGATCCAGTGCAGGATGAGGCCGAGCAGGTAGATGGAGAATGTGGGCGGGGTGTTGAGCATGGAGTCGTTGTCCGCCATGACCTGCCAGTCCCAAATGGCTGGGACGTCCGAGCGGGCGTGACCCATGAGGTCGCGGCGGATGATGGAGATGTCCATGCCGGCCGGGCCGAGGTTCTTCTGGGCGCCGCCGAAGATGACGCCGAACTTGGTGACGTCGATGGGGCGCGAGAGGTACATGGAGGACACGTCGGCCACGATCGGCACGCCTGCGGCCTCCTCGGTGGGCACGTAGGGCATGGCGACGCCGCCGATGGTCTCGTTGGCGCAGTAGCCGAGGTACTTCGCCTCGGCGGGAACGGTGAAGGAGCCGGGGGCAGGGGTGGTGGTGTAGGAGGAGTCGGCCTCGTCGGCCACGACCTTGACCTCCAGGCCCTGACGGGTGGCCTCCTTGATGGCCTTCTTCGACCACTGACCCGTGTTGAGATAGGCGATCGTGTCCCCACGCTGGGTGAGGTTGCCGGGGATGGCGGAGAACTGGCCGGTGGCACCGCCGGCAAGGAAGAGCACGGCGTAGTCGTCCGAGACGCCGGCCAGGCGGCGGATCGTGGCCTCGGCGTCCGCGGCGCACTCGGTGAAGTCCTTGCCACGGTGAGAGACCTCGAGGACGCTCATTCCAGAACCTCGCCAGTTGGTGAGCTCGGCGGAAGCCTGCTCAAGAACGGGGAGGGGAAGCTGGGCGGGTCCTGCTGAGAAGTTATGCACGCGCATACTCCATCTTCGCTCAGATCTCAGCCGATGGGCAAAGCGGTCTCACGGCACGGTCCGCCGGGCGAGAAGACGGCTTCTTGCCCGGCGGACCGCGGCAGTGACAGGCACGCGCCATCAACCAGATGGGCCACGCGCGTGAATCCCGAGAACTCTGAAAACCGAGGAATCGCCCGCTTGCACGGGCCGCGCCGATCTCATACGTCGTAACTGCCGGCTACATAGCTACAACCCCCGTGGGCACGGGGACGAGCTGCGGATCTGGTCCCACACCAAGGTCATTGCCCCCTCCCACGCACGTGGGGACGACATCTCCCAGAACCTCGGACCCGGCTCACTGAAGCCTCAACCCCCACGCACGTGGGGTCGGCCAGTCTCCTGAGGGAAGGCAGGCTGGCCGGAGGCCTCGTTTTAGGCCGGCAACAGTCGACTTCGAGGTTCCGGGTCGACCCAGACCGTCGCTTTAGGCCGATAACAGTCAGTTCGGTTGTGGCAACCGTGGAGATCGACTGTTAAGCACCTAAAGCGAGAAATCTGCGGAACCGGCCAGATGGGTACCGACGGTTGCAGGCCTTAAGCGACAAGGCACAAGCGCGCCTCACCCCCTACCCCCATGCGCGGGGCGCTCCGCCTGGCCGCCCTTGGGGCTGAGGTGCCTGCCCCTCCACCCCCGCCATCAAGCAGGTCAGACGGAGGGGAGCACGATCCACTTCCCAACTCCACGCAGGTGGGGAGGACTGCGTCTTGCGGGTACCCGTGACCTCCCCCTGGTCGCACGCCAGGCGCAGCTGGACTCCTACATCGACCTCATCGTCCGACACGACCTGTCTGACGGATCCCAGCGCCGCACCCGCTCTCTCAAGGACTGGATGCGCGCCTACGCCGCCTCGGTCTCCACCTGCACCACGCTCGACTCCATCAACCGCTCCCTGACAGCCCGCCAGGGGATCCAGCCTGCTGCGACCACAGCACGCACCTACAGGGACACCTTGGCGTCCATGTGGATGATCGACCCCGTACCGGGTTGGATGCCGACGGAGAACGAGCTTGCACGCGCCACGGCAGCAGACAAGCACCAGATGTGCGACCCGGCCCTGGCCGCCCGGCTCCTGGGCATCGGCACGGCCCACCTCCTCGGCGTCGGTCATCCCATTGTCCGCACCCCCATAGGCCAGCCACGTCGAACCCGTATGCTCGGCTTCCTCTTCGAGTCGCTCGTCACCCAGAGCGTGCAGGTCTACGCCGACCTGTGCCAGGCCGACGTCCGGCACCTGCGTACCAAAGGAGGCCGCCAGGAGATCGACCTCATCGTCGAGGGCCCTGACGGACGGGTCGTCGCCATCGAGGTCAAGACTGCTGCCGCACCGCGCCCCGGGGACACCCGTCACCTGCTGTGGCTACGTGAGCGTCTGGGAGACAGGCTCGCTGACGCCGTCGTCATCACAACCGGCCGGGACGCCTATCGGGACACGGACAGCATCGCCGTCGTCCCGGCCTCGCTGCTCGGCCCCTAGAGGACCCCCTCGCGCCGGCCTACTTCTCCCCGCGCGCGGCCCACCACGAGTGCAGGGCCTGGCGCGCCAGGTCCTCACCCATCGGGCCCTTTTCCATCCGCAGGTCCATGAGGAAGCGGTAGGCCTGCCCCACCACCGGGCCAGGCTCGATCCTCAGCTCAGCCATGATCTGCTGACCATCCAGGTCCGGGCGGATCGCGGCGAGCTCCTCCTGCTTGGCCAGCTCAGCGATGCGCTCCTCTAGGTCGTCGTAGGCCGCGGAGAGCATCTGCGCCTTACGCTTGTTGCCCGTCGTCACGTCCGCGCGGGTCAGGCGGTGCAGCCGCTCCAGCAGCGGCCCGGCGTCCGTGACGTAGCGACGCACGGCCGAGTCAGACCAGCGCGCGTCCGCGTAGCCGTGGAAACGCAGGTGCAGCTCCACCAGCCGCGCCACGTCCTTGATCGTCTGCTTGTCAAAACGCAGCGCCGTCAGCCGCTTCTTGGCCATCCGCGCCCCCACGAGGTCGTGGGCGTGGAAGGTGACCACACCGCCGCCCTCGAAACGGCGGGTCGCCGGCTTGCCGATGTCATGGAGCAGGGCGGCCAGCCGCAGCACGAGGTCGGGGGCCGGCACCGGACCCTGCGGCCCGGTCTCCAGCGCGATCGCCTGGTCGAGCACCGTGAGGGTGTGCTCATAGACGTCCTTGTGCCGCCCCTTCTCATCCACAGTCTCCTGCAGGGCGGACAGCTCTGGCAGGACCACGTCTGCCACCCCGGAGTGGACCATGAGCTCCAGCCCGCGCCGCGGCCAGCGGGAGGTCAGCAACCGCTCCAGCTCAGCACGCACCCGCTCAGCCGAGACGATCTCCAGGCGCCCGGCCATCTCACTCATGGCCTCCAGGACGTCCATCTCGACGTCGAAGCCGAGCTGGGCGGCAAAGCGCGCCGCCCGCATGATGCGCAGCGGGTCGTCGTCGAAGGACTGCACGGCCGTGACGGGAGTGCGCAGCACCCCGGCCTCCAGGTCAGCGCGCCCACCACAGGGGTCAACCAGCTCCAGGTCCGGCAGGCGCAGCGCCATGGCGTTGACGGTGAAGTCACGGCGGGTGAGGTCACCTTCCAAGGTGTCCCCGTAGGCGACGACGGGCTTGCGCGAGCCGACCTCGTACTCCTCGGTGCGGTAGGTCGTCACCTCGACGACGACGTCTCCCTTGCGTGCCCCGATGGTGCCGAACTCCTTGCCAATGTCCCAGCAGGCGTCCCCCCACTGGGTGAGGATCGCCTCGGTCTCATCCGGTCGGGCGGAGGTGGTGCAGTCCAGGTCGTGCGGCACCACGCCGAGGAAGGCGTCACGCACCGGCCCCCCCACCAGCGCCAGCTCGTGGCCGGCCCGCACGAACAGGTGTCCCAGGGCTGCCAACGAGGGCGGCAGCTGCGCCAAGGCGTCCAGGGCGGTCTCGGACAGGCCCTGCGGGGTGGAGGAAGCGGAGGTCGCGTTCGTCGTGGTCATCAGCCCTAGAGTGCCATCTTTTTCCTCCGTGACGCCTCTGTGCCAGGCACGCCACCTCGGACCTGGGCCAAGGGTCGCTCCAAGACCGCCTAGAGTGTCCCTATGCCTAGCCACCGCACTCGCCGACCCCGCGCGGGCTCTCAGCCGCGTCGGGCGAGTGCGCGCAGCCTGCCCGTCGTCGATGAGACGAGCGCCGGCGGCCTGGTCATCGATGTCCAGGACGGGCGCGCAGTCACCGCCGTCATCGCCCGTCGTAACCGCGGTGGGCGCCTGGAGTGGTGCCTGCCCAAGGGCCACCTGGAGGGCACTGAGACTCCGGAGCAGGCGGCCGTGCGCGAGATCGCCGAGGAGACCGGCATCCACGGGCGCGTCCTGCGTCACCTGGCCACGATCGACTACTGGTTCGGAGGGGACGACCACCGCGTCCACAAGGTCGTCCACCACTTCCTCCTGGAGGCCACCGGCGGCACCCTGACCACGGAGAACGATCCTGACCACGAGGCGGAGGACGTGGCCTGGGTGGACCTGGAGGAGGTCTCCCGCCGCCTGGCCTACCCCAACGAGCGCCGCATCGTCGCCACGGCCCGCGAGATCCTCGTGGGAGACGGGTGAGGCCCCAGGTGAGGCTCGGCCGTCAGCACCCGGCCCGTCGTCGGCCCTCCCTGGCCGCCCGCGCCCGCACCATCGTGGCGGGCGTGTGTGCTGCTCTCGCCCTGGGCCTGGCACCCGTGGCCACGGCTGGCACGGCGCCCTCGTCATCCCTGCCACAGGCGACGACGGCGACGCTGACCTCCTCCTCCGCCACCTCCCGCACGGCCGAGGTCGTCCAGGGGCAGGTGACGATGTCCGTGGACTCCCTGTCCGCCGAGGTCCTCGCCAGCGACCAGGACCTCACCCTGACCGGGACGATCGCCAACGGCTCCGACTCCACCCTGTCCGGCGCTGAGCTGGTGGCCCGTGTCCAGCGCAGCACCGAGGTCACCACCGCGGCGCTGAGCTCCTGGCTGGCCGGGGAGCGCACCGGATACCTGTCCACCGTCGCCTCACTCGACCTCGACGGCGAGCTCGCGCCCGGCGCCGTGCGCGCCTTCACCCTGACCGTCCCCGCGGCCGAGCTCCCCTTCGCCTCCACCGAGCAGTGGGGGCCCAGAGGAGTCGAGCTCGCGCTGGAGCAGGAGGGCGAGGAGATCGCCACGGACCGCACCATCGCCCTGTGGGACGCCGGCGTACAGGTCGATGCCACACGCGTGACGGCAATCGTGCCGGTGGTCGCCTCGCCGGCCGAGATGTCACTGCTCGGCGCCACCAGCGTCACGGACACCGGCGAGGACGACGCAGCCGAGCCGGAGCCGGCCCCCTCGCCGCAGGCCTCCACCGCCGCGAGCGCTGAGCCAGGCGAGCAGACCGCGCCAGCGCAGGACGCCGACTCAGTCACGACGACCTCGACCCAGGCCGAGCTCAGCGCGCTCCTGACGCGGGTCACCTGCCTGCTCTCCCTGGCAGGCGACGGCGTCGTCCTCGCCGTCGACCCTGCGCTCATGGAGGCCCTGGGAGTCTCAGCCGGTCAGGAGGGCTCCTCGGCCACGCCGAGCGCCACCGGCACCGCCCAGGCCAGCCCGGCCTCGCCGTCATCCCCGGAGGCTGGCGAGGCAGGCCCCGAAGCCAGCTCACCAGCCCCGAGCCCCGCCGCGACGACGAGCTCCGACTCGCAGGAGCCGAGCCCTGCCACGGTCCCGCTGCCTGCGGCCCAGCTCGCCGAGCTGCGCCGCGCCCTCAACCACGCCCTGGACTCAGGCTCGGTCATCACCCTGCCCTGGGCTGACGCTGACCTCAGCGCCCTGGCCCACCTGGGTCAGGGCGAGGCCATCAGCTCAGCCCTGACCCGCTCGCTCCAGGCCACCAGCACCTGGGACGGCGCCATGACGACGACGGTCCTGGCCACCGGCGCCCTGGACACCACGACCCTCGCTCAGCTCCCGCAGTCCGTGACCACGGTCGTCGCCCAGTCCGGGGACCTGCCCGTCTCCGAGGACCTGACCTACACGCCGTCGGGATGGGCGATTAGCGAGGGACGCACCGTCCTGGTCCCTGACGCGGACCTGACCGCCGCGATCGACGGCGAGATGTCCGTGGCCGCTGATGAGACTGACCAGCCGGTGACCACGGACAACGAGCTGGACACTCGTCAACTCATCCGGGCCAACTCGGCGATCCTGACGCGTCAGGCACCCAACCGCCACCGTGACCTCGTGGTCACCGTCAGCCGCCAGACCGCGGCCCAGACCGATCCGAGTGAGCTGGCCGCGCGGCTGGGCGCCCTGCTCGACCCCTCGTGGACCACGGGTCAGGGCCTGGACGCGCTGGTGGCTGCCGCCCAGGCGGAGCAGGAGAGGGACCAGGTCGCCCGGGCCGAACTCCCCTCAACGCAGACCTCGGCCACCGAGCTCACCCAGGACGAGCTCGACGCTAGCCGGCAGACCGCCTCCTACCTCGCCTCCCTCGCCTCGGTCCTGAGCTCTCCCAGCAGCGTCCTGGGGCTGTCCACCGAGGTCGAGTCCTGGGCGAGCGCAACCTCCTGGCGCGCGGACCCTCAGGGTCGGTCGGCCTATATCGACCAGGCGCGGCAGACCGGCACGGCCATGACCGAGCGCATCACGGTGGTCCCCTCCTCGACCATCAACGTCATCTCCTCCTCCGCGGACCTGCCGCTGCGCATCCAGTCCAGCCTGGACCAGGACGTTACCGTGCGCATCCACCTCAAGCCCGGATCAACCCGGCTCCAGGCGAGCAAGGACGTCACCGTCACCGTCCCGGCGCACGGGCAGGCCTCCGCCACGGTCCCGATCAAGGCGGTGGGCAGCGGCGACGTCGACGTCCACATCACCGTGCTGGCGGCTGACGGCACGCCCGTGAGCACCGCCATCACTCTGCACACACGGGTCAGGGCCGACTGGGAGTCCCTGGGCACGACCGCCGTCGCGGCGGTGCTCGTGGTCATGCTGCTGGCCGGCATCGTGCGCACCGTGCGCCGCGGCCGCCGCTCCGGCGCTGACGGCCAGGCCCTCAAGGCACCGGCCGCCGGCACCTGTCCGTCCCCGTCTGAAGCCAGCTAGGAGGCACCATGAGCCAGTCCTCGATCGCACGCTCCAGCATCGTCATGGCGGCAGGCACACTGACCTCGCGCATCCTCGGTCTGGTGCGCAACGCGCTGCTCATTGCAGCCCTGGGGGCGACGGCGTCGGGGGCGGCTGACGCCTTCAACGTCGCCAACATGCTGCCCACCCAGCTGTACAACCTCATCATCGGTGGTGTCCTCAACGCCATCCTCGTGCCGCAGATCGTGCGCGCCATGCGTCAGCGCAACGGCGAGGAGCTGGTCAACCGAATCCTGACGGCCGCCGGGCTCCTCATCGCGGCGGTCTCTGCGGTGCTGACCGTGGCCGCTCCGCTGGTCATCATGCTCTACGCCTCGGGCCTGGGACGCTGGCAGCCCCTGGCCTTCGCCTTCGCTTTCTGGTGCATGCCGCAGGTCTTCTTCTACGGCCTGTACGCCCTGTGGGGACAGGTCCTCAACGCCCGGCACAGCTTCGGCCCCTACATGTGGTCGCCGGTGCTCAACAACATCATCTCCATCGCCTCGATCCTGGCCTACCTGCACCTGTACGGCGGCTACTCGACCGGTCAGGACCCGGGGATCTGGGACGCCAGCCGCATCATCCTCATCGGTGGCTGCTCCACGCTCGGCATCGCTGTCCAGGCGCTGGTGCTCTACATCCCATTGCGCCACTGCGGCTTCCGCCCGCGCTTCATCCTGGGAGTCAGGGGCCTGGGACTGGGCTCGATGTCCAAGGTGGCCCTGTGGGCGCTGCTGGGCACAGCCATCGTCTCGCTGGGGGACCTGGCCGTGACCAACCTCGGGTCCCGCGCGGTCACCGCCGCCGAGTCCGCCCAGTACGCGGGCGTCGTGGTCCCCTCGACCACGATGTACGCCAACGCGCTGCTGGTCTACATGCTCCCCCAGTCCCTCATCACCACCTCGATCATCACCGCGCTGTTCACGCGGATGAGCGAGAAGGCCGTGGCGGGCGACGCCGAGGGAGTGCGCGACGACCTGTCGCTGGGACTGCGCTCGGTGGCCGTGTTCACCGTCCTGTTCGCCGCCGGGATCATGACCCTGGCAGGCCCGGCGCTGCAGCTCTTCGTCCCCTCGATCTCGCGTGAGGTCGCGGACGCCTCGGCCCCGATCCTCGCCATCCTGGCCGTGGGCATCATCTTCCAGGGCGCGTGGTTCACCACCCAGCGCGTCATGCTCGCCTACGCCGATACCAAGCGCCTGCTGGCCGCTGACTGCGTGGTGGGTGGGATCGCCGTCGCCTCCTGCCTGCTGGCCTGGTTGCTGGCCCCCGCCACCCACTGGATGATGCTGGCGGCCGCCGGCAACACCATCTCCCTGGCCGCGGCCTGCCTCGTCATCATCCCGCTGCTACGGCGCCACCTTCCTGACCTGGACGGCCGCCGCATCCTGTCCACCTACGCCCGGCTCATCGCCTCGGCAGGCGTGGCCGTCGTCGTCGGCGTGCTGGTGCGGCGCCTGACCGGCCCGGCCGACGGCTCGCTGACCGGCACCCGAGCCCTGGACGCCCTGGTCATCATCCTCGTCACGGCCGTGGCCATGACCCTGGTCTACCTCGCCGTCGCCCGGGTGCTGCGCGTGAGCGAGCTCGGCGTCCTGTTCCGCCCGGCCTCGCGGATCGTGCTGGCGCTCGGTGCGAGGCTGCCCGGTGGGCTGGGCCGCGCGGTGCGAGGCGCTGGGCGCGCCCTGGCGCTTCCTGCGTCGGCTCCGGCCGGCCAGGAGCTGCCTAGTCACGCCTCGGTGCCGGTGGTGGTTCCACCTGTCAGCAGCGTTCCGATGCCCGGTGCCGCTGCCGATAGAATCGGCATGTATGCGTCACTGCGCACAGGAGGGGACACCATGGGTGACGGCACGCCAATCGGCTCCGGCCGCTACCGACTCATGTCTCCCCTGCCGGCCACGCTTCCGCGCATCCTGCGTCACCGTGGCAAGGACACGATCCTGGACCGGCCCGTCACGGTCCTGTCCCTGACCGACATCACGCCGCACCGCCGTGAGGTCCTGGAGGCCGCCACACGCGCCGTACTGGTGGAGGACCGCCGGATGCAGCGCGTGTACGACGTCGAGCAGGGCAACCCTGCCTTCATCGTCACCGAGCCCACCGTGGGGCAGCCGCTGTCCGTGCTGGCGGCCTCCGGCCTGAGCCCGTCCCAGGCCCGCGCCGTCATCGGCGAGGTCGCCCAGGTGCTGGACGCCTGCTCGCGCCGGGACCTGCACCATCTCAACCTCTCCCCCGACGCCGTGCGCATCCGTCCGGACGGATCGGTGCAGGTGTGCGGCGTCGGCATCGAGGCGGCCCTCCTGGGCCTGGAGGCGAATCGGCACGACCCACTCGCCGCGGACCGCACCGACGCCCGGTCGCTGGTGGAGCTGCTCTACTTCAGCCTCACCGGACGCTGGCCCGGCAAGCGCACGGGTATCCCCTCGGCACCGAGGGTCGGTGGCGCGCCCGCCGCCCCCTCCACGCTGGCTCATGCCATGTCCGACGCCGATGCTGACCTCGACGCCCTGGTCACCCAGACCTGGGGTCCCGAGCCGCCGGACTCGGCCGCGCAGGTCGCTGCCCTCCTGGGCTCCTGGGACCCCTCGGTCCTGCCCAGGCCGGAGGTCGCCACCCATGAGGAGGCGGCGACCGAGCCCGAGGAGTCGGCGCCGGTGGCGGCGGCAGGGACCGCGGGACTGGCGGTGGCGGCCCAGGGTCTTCTTGGACGCCTCAGCGCCCTGGCCGGCAGCCTGCGCGCTCAGCGCCCCGGATC
>OJYO01000263.1_pt1 | contig 14129 bp, 9 predicted proteins | sample 1600971 | NCBI WGS metagenome assembly OJYO01 (sample SAMN04436979, study PRJEB24849) | human gut metagenome | biome: human gut; feature: NICU; material: stool | host: Homo sapiens | place: USA: Saint Louis, MO | collected 2010-08-08 | reverse complement strand
CAGTACGCGGCCAGACACCCTGCGTGATGGATGACCGGCGGGGAGTTTTGGAGAGGACCTGCGAGTCTGATTCGACGTGAGACCGAATCCTCTCCTATACTCCCTGTGCTGGCGTTGCCAACCAGGCAGCGCCGAAGGGCACTAGCTCAATTGGCAGAGCAGCGGTCTCCAAAACCGCAGGTTGGGGGTTCAAGTCCCTCGTGCCCTGCGAGACGCATGTGCGGGGCGTATCCCTGGTGCGCAGCCGTGGCGAAGTCCTGGTCCACGGCACCAACCGTCAGGCAGGACCCGAAGGAACAGCGTGACCGACGAGAAGCGAAACCTCAGTGACGGAGACGATCCTTCCGTCGAGGGCGAGCTGTCTCCGAGAGGGGAGGATCTCGCATCCCGCAACCTTACGGAGGCTGAGGAGTACGACGTCGTCGATCCCGAGGCTGAGGAGTTGACGACTCCTGACGATGTCGTCGACAAGACTCCTGACAAGGCCGACCCCGAAGACATGGTGGTCGACGATCCCGAGCAGCTCGAGGAAGCCGAGAAGGCTGCAGTCTCCGCTCGTTCCAGCCGTCCGGTTCGCAAGAAAGAAGCCGCTGGCAAGCCGGCTCGGCGTGGCAAGCCGGTGCGCAAGGGTACCAAGGAAGCTGACGCCGTGGATGGGAAGCCCGCAGCTGCTTCTGCTGCCAAGCCTGCTGGCCCTGGGCCGAAGCGCGAGTTGACCAAGGCTCCCGTCCGCAAGCAGAGCAGCAAGCAGGAGGCTGCCGAACAGGGCAGCCATCGCACCGGCCCGGTGACCTTCACGAAACAGTCGGTTGCCGAGCTGCGCAAGGTCAAGTGGCCCACCGGCGACGAGCTGGGTCAGTACTTCCTCGTCGTCCTCGTTTTCGTTCTGCTCATCATCGCTTACGTCAGTGGCTTGGACGTCCTCTTCGGATGGATCATCATCAAGCTCTTTGGCAACTGACGATCACATTGGAGAATTGATCTGTGACTGACAGCCCCCATTTCAGCGAGAACGACGACGTCGAGATCAACCTCGACGTGTTAACCCCTGACGAGACCGAGAAGAAGGACGACCAGGTCGACATTGACCTCGGAGACCTCGGCGAGGAGGACTCCGCCAAGGAGCCTGAGATTAACCTCGACTTCGGTGACGACAAGTCCGAGGAAGCGTCGGATGACGACATCGCCCGTAACCTCGGCATCGGCCAGGCTGCCGACGGCGAGGAGAAGTCCGACGAGGACGAGCCAGCCGATGCCGGAAACCAGGACGCCGTCGACGCCGCCATTGAGGAGTTGCGCGACGAGCTGTCCTCGAAGTTCGGTGAGTGGTACGTGCTCCACACTTACTCCGGCATGGAGAACAAGGTGAAGCAGAACCTCGATGCCCGCGTGCAGAACTTCAACATGGAGGACTACATCTTCGAGACGGTCGTCCCCACCGAGGAGGTCGTCGAGATCCGTAACGGCACTCGCCGCACGATCACCAGGGTGTACCTGCCCGGTTATGTGCTGGTGCGCATGGACCTGACCGATGACTCGTGGGGCATTGCGCGTCACACCCCGTCGGTGACCGGGTTCGTCGGTCAGTCGACCACCCCGATCCCACTGACCTTTGACGAGGTCGTCACGATGCTGACGCCGTCGGTCGTCGCCAAGGTCGCCCACGAGAATGCTGACAAGGCCCCCTCGCCCAAGGCCAAGCCGAAGGTCGAGGTTGCTGATTATGAGGTCGGCGAGTCGGTGCAGATCACCGATGGCCCCTTCGCCGGCGTCCCGGCTCAGATCACCGAGATCAACACCAACAATCAGCGTGTCAAGGCCTTGGTCGAGATCCTCGGACGTTCCACCCCGGTGGATCTCGAGTTCAACCAGATCGAGAAGATCTGAGAATTTTTCGATTCTCTACGCGAGCCGGACCGTGATGGGTTCGGCTCGCGTCGTCCAGGCCGACCGAGCCCCGGTGTGATGCCTGCTGGTCATACCGTCGACCCCTTGATTTTGGACCCACCGGCCGAGTCGCTTAGACTTGATCGGTGCGTCTGTGTCCGGATGCTCGTCACGCCCGGACTCGCACTGGCGGCATCAACCGATGCCGTCACGACCGAAAGAAGGACCCATCAATGCCTGCTAAGAAGAAAGTAGCGGCTCTCGTCAAGGTCGCTCTCCAGGCTGGACAGGCCACCCCGGCCCCGCCAGTCGGTACCGCTCTTGGTCCCCATGGTGTCAACATCATGGAGTTCTGCAAGGCCTACAACGCTCAGACCGAGGGGCAGCGCGGAAACGTCGTCCCGGTTGAGATCACCATCTACGAGGACCGCACCTTCAGCTTCGTCCTCAAGACCCCGCCGGCTGCTGAGCTCATCAAGAAGGCTGCCGGAATTAAGAAGGGCACCGAGAACCCGCTCACCCACAAGGTCGGCAAGATCACCAAGGATCAGGTCCGCGAGATCGCCGAGACCAAGATGCCTGACCTCAATGCCAACGACGTCGAGGCCGCCATGAAGATCGTGGCCGGCACCGCCCGCTCCATGGGCGTCGAGGTCGAGGCCTGAAGCTCACAACCCACAGACAGTTCTTGTGGAGGGGCACGCGCTGCCCTCACCACACCTGGTGAAAGGAACCAGACATGAAGCGCAGTAAGGCATATCGCGCAGCCGCTGAGAAGGTGAACTTCGACCAGCTCTACTCCCCGGAGGAGGGTCTGGCCCTGGTCGCATCCGGTGCGTCGGCCAAGTTCGACGAGACCGTCGACGTGGCCATCCGTCTCAGCGTCGACCCCAAGAAGGCCGACCAGATGGTTCGCGGTACTGTCAACCTTCCCAACGGCACTGGCAAGACGGCACGGGTCCTCGTCTTCGCCACCGGTGAGAAGGCCGAGGCCGCCCGTGCTGCGGGCGCCGACGAGGTCGGTGACGACGACCTCATCGCGAAGGTCCAGGGCGGATACCTGGACTTCGACTCCGTGGTCGCCACCCCGGACATGATGGGCAAGGTCGGTCGTCTGGGCCGCGTCCTCGGTCCCCGCGGCCTGATGCCGAACCCCAAGACCGGCACCGTCACCATGGACGTCGCCAAGGCCGTCTCTGACATCAAGGGTGGCAAGATCGAGTTCCGTACCGATCGTTACGCCAACCTCCACTTCCTCATCGGGAAGGTGTCCTTCGGGCCGGAGAAGCTGGTTGAGAACTACTACGCCGCTCTCGACGAGATCCTGCGTCTCAAGCCGAACTCCGCCAAGGGTCGTTACCTGCGCAAGGTGACCGTCTCCTCGACGATGGGTCCGGGCGTGCAGATCGATCCTGCCTCCGCTCGCGTCGCTGAGTGACGTACTGACTGACGACGGCCCCTGCAGCCATGGTGCTGCGGGGGCCGTTCTGTGATGTCGGGGGGCGGGATCATGCAAAGGACCAGATACGGACAACATCCGCGTCAACTCCGTCTTCGGGGCTGACTGGTACGTCGGCGTCCGTGACGTGGACGAGGCCTTCTCCCACACGGCATGGGTGATGCCGAGAGTGGTCGGCCCGTGCCGCTGGGGCGGGCAACGGGGGCCTTCCGCTCAATTTGGTCCACCGCTCTCCGTCAGTTACGCTGTACAAGTTGCCGTAGACCGCTGGCCGGGTTTCCCGCCAAGCACCCGGAGTGACGGATGGCCCGCGCAGGTGAACGCCGAGATGCTTTGCTACCCCGTCGTGCGCCTGTGCACCGGGGTTTTCTTTTGTCCTCCCTGCGGCTCCGGTGCTGACAGCCCAGCTGCCAGCATGACGTACGAGAAGTGGGAAGGAGACCCAATGGCTAGGCCTGACAAGGTCGCCGCGGTCGCTGAGCTGAAGGAGAAGTTCTCCTCGGCCGACGCCACCGTGCTGACCGAGTACCGCGGTCTCTCCGTGTCGGCGCTCAAGGATCTGCGCCGTTCACTGGGGAGTGACGCCACCTATGCCGTTGCGAAGAACACCCTGACCCGCATTGCCGCCAAGGAGGCGGGTATTGAGGGACTTGACGAGCAGCTCGTCGGCCCCACCGCCCTCGCCTTCATCAACGGTGACGTGGCCTCCGTGGCCAAGGGTTTGAAGAACTTCGCAAAGGACAACCCGCTCCTGGTCATCAAGGGCGGCGTGATGGACGGCAACGTCCTCGACGCCGACCAGGTCAAGAAGCTTGCCGATCTCGAGTCCCGTGAGGTCCTCCTCGCCAAGCTCGCCGGTGGCCTCAAGGCCAACCTCACGAAGGCCGCTGTGGTCTTCAACGCCCTGCCGTCCAAGGCCGCCCGCGGCCTCGGCGCCCTGCAGGAGAAGGCTGCTGCTGATCCGTCCGTGATCGGTGGAGCTGGAGAGGCTTCCGACCAGGAGCCCAAGACAACCGAGACCCCTGAGGCGTCCGCCGCCCAGGACAACACCAACGAGTGAAAGGACGCCCATCATGGCGAAGCTCAGCAACGAAGAGCTCCTTGACGCTTTCAAGGAGATGACCCTCATCGAGCTCTCCGAGTTCGTGAAGCAGTTCGAGGAGACCTTCGACGTCTCCGCTGCCGCCCCCGTGGCTGTCGCCGCTGCTGCCGGTGCTCCGGCTGCCGGTGGCGAGGCCGCTGCCGCTGAGGACGGGAAGGACGAGTTCGACGTCATCCTCGAGTCGGCCGGCGACAAGAAGATCCAGGTCATCAAGGAGGTCCGTGGCCTCACCAGCCTGGGTCTGAAGGACGCCAAGGACCTCGTCGAGGGCGCTCCGAAGCCCGTCCTCGAGAAGGCCAAGAAGGAAGACGCCGAGAAGGCCAAGGAGGCTCTCGAGGCCGCCGGTGCCACCGTCACCCTCAAGTGACCCGGTGAGGGTCGCCCGAAGTGGCGACTGAAAAACGTTGCGCCGCCCCCTTGTGGGGCGGCGCAATCGTATTTTAGTCTTCTCCCTGACCGAGATGGGATGTATTCCCAACAAGCTGACCGATGCTCCGGCTCAGGGAGCTTCGGTGATGTCTATAAGCGATGGCGGGACAATGCGAAAGACCATTATTGGAGGGCTTGCTACAGAGCTGTCCTGGCGATGAGCGCAGCAGTGATACCGATGGCTCAAGCCAGCGATCCTCCGGTTATCGGCGGCGAGCCCATGAGGATGGCGCCGTCTGGGGCGATGCCGTGCAATCCAGCTGGAGCACCGGTCGAAGTGGCCAGGACCGGGACCATATCGACGCAGGGGCAGGTGTTTCCGGCATGCGCTGGGGGCGGGTCGGTTGTTTTGCCCATGCGATTGGTGGTCCCTGGCAAAGTTAATCGAGTAGACGTTGGTAAGTTCTCGGTCAAGGTTAAGGGGCGGACAGCTTACCAAGAGCCCAAGAAGCAGTACTGGATTGATGAGGACACCGCTGGCCACGGCGGCAGCGCGTGGAACGTCAAAAAGGGTGATCCACGTGGTAAGTCTGACCTCGTGGTGTCTGTTACCGCGAGCGGTGTTCCACTACGCGGGAACATGATCGCGATTGCGGGGTGACGTCATGACCGGGACAAGGATTGAGCAATGGCCTTGGGATGGTGGCCCTGAGGTCGACTGGCTGCGCGGGTCTGGCGTCTGTGGGGCTGATCCCATTGGGGTGGTCACTGCTGGTGGCCGAGATCTTGTCGTCCTTGGCCCGCTGGACGACTGGCGGTCCAGCGACGGAAATCTGGGCTGTGGGGGAGTCCTGCTGGGTGGGGAAGGGCCGATCCTCGTCGTGTGGGACAGATCCGGTGTGCGGGTCCTACCGTCCGGGTGCCCGGCCCTGCCGTGGCTGGTCGTCGAACCCGAGGGGGAGCTCGCGGAGATACTGGCAGCCCTCATCCGTGCCGTGCCGAGTCAGTGGTGCCAGGAGTCCTCCGAGGACCTGCCCGAGAGTCAGGGTTCGGTCACCCTTCCCGAGGATCCCGAGTGGGCCGGTGCCCATCTACCGATCCCGGTTCCGCAAGGAGCCCCGGCAGAATACCTGCTGGTCGTCGGTCGTCGAGGCAGCAGTGTCGTCATGCGCGAATGTGCTGGCATCTGTGATGACTGGTGGCAGGACCCCGCTGATCTGGAGGCCGTCGACTGCGTTCCCGAGGGGATTGGCCTACCGGAGGGTTGGAATGGTGTGACCTTGGGTCGGACCCACGTCGGCCATCCCACCCTCGTCACCGAGGACGTGGCTGGGGCCAAGATCTTGTGTGGGGAAGTGGCCGGTGATCCGGTGGCTGAGATCGTCAACGGCCAGTTGCGTCGCCTCCGTGCCCCGGCGCTACCAACCTGTGCACTGCTCACCGTCAGGTCCACCGCTGAGGGCCGGGCACAACTGGACCCCGGTGCGACCCTCATCGTCACTGACGCCGAAATCCTTGCTGGGTGGGGAAGTACGGCTCGTCCTCATCGCTCCTTGCATCATCTCAGTGCGGAGGGTGACCACCTCGTCATCATCGACCATGGCCCATTGCTGCCGGCACATCGCCCGGCTGACCGGGCCCAGGAGTACCACAGTGCCACCGTGGTACGCCGCGAAAGAGGGGACGCACCGATCACAACGACCCTGTGGTGGGCTCCGGGCGACGACACACCCCGCCAGGTCGGGAATAACTGTTTGGCTGGTCATGTGATCGAAGGGTGGTATCACCCGTTCGTCGGAACGCCGGTCGATCCGTTGCTCCTCGGGCTGTGGCGAGAACTCGTCGGGTGAGCCCCTCGTCTTCCTCCGATGGCTGGGTCGCCCTGATTGTGGTTGCATTATTTGTGATAATGTCGTAAACTCATTCTTTGCACCATAGCCAGCGATCGCCCATGCTTGACATGGGCGGTTTGTCATGCCCCCAGGCCGGCCGACGGGTCGGTTGTAGGAGTTCTCGGAAGGACCGCACATTGGCCGCCACGCGCACTGCGTCGAAGAACACCAACGCCATTTCGCCCCAGTCGGGACGAATCTCATTCGCCAAGATTCACGAGCCGTTGGAGGTTCCCAACCTTCTCGACCTGCAGGTTGAGTCGTTCAACTGGCTTGTTGGCAACGAGATATGGCAGTCCCATGTGGACGCCGCCCTTGCAGAGGGACGCACCGATATCAACACCAAGTCAGGCCTCGAGGAGATCTTCGAGGAGATCTCCCCGATCGAGGACTACTCCCAGACGATGTCCTTGTCTTTCCGGGATCACCGTTTCGAGGATCCCAAGCACAGCGTCGACGAGTGCAAGGATCGCGACACCACCTACGCGGCCCCGCTGTTCGTGACCGCAGAGTTCATGAACAACGAGACCGAGGAGATCAAGTCCCAGACGGTCTTCATCGGTGACTTCCCGCTCATGACCTCGAAGGGCACCTTCATCATCAACGGCACCGAGCGTGTCGTCGTCTCCCAGCTGGTGCGTTCCCCGGGTGTCTACTTCGAGAAGACGGCCGACAAGACCTCCGACAAGGACATCTTCACGTGCAAGGTGATTCCGTCGCGTGGCGCTTGGCTCGAGTTCGAGATCGACAAACGCGACACCGTCGGAGTTCGTCTGGACCGTAAGCGCAAGCAGAACGTCACCGTTTTCCTCAAGGCCCTCGGCTGGACCGCTGACCGCATCCTCGAGGAGTTCGGCGACTACGAGTCGATCCGTCAGACCCTCGAGAAGGATCACGGTGTCGAAACCCAGGATCAGGCGCTGCTGGACATCTACAAGAAGCTGCGTCCTGGCGAGCCGCCGTCCCGTGACGCCGCCCAGCAGCTGCTCGAGAACTACTACTTCAACCCGAAGCGCTACGACCTGGCCAAGGTTGGTCGTTACAAGATCAATAAGAAGCTCGGTCTGTCCCTGCCGTTCGACCAACAGGTGCTGACGATCGACGACATCGTCGCGGCGATCCACTACGTGTGCGCCCTGCACGAGGGCACCGAGATGCTCCCGCGCGAGGGACGCGACGACATCGTCGTCGAGGCCGACGACATCGACCACTTCGGCAACCGTCGTCTGCGCACCGTCGGTGAGCTCATCCAGAATCAGCTGCGTACCGGTCTTGGTCGGATGGAGCGTGTCGTGCGTGACCGCATGACCACCCAGGACATCGAGGCCATCACCCCGCAGACCCTGATCAACATCCGTCCGGTGACGGCCGCGATCAAGGAATTCTTCGGAACCTCCCAGCTGTCGCAGTTCATGGACCAGAACAACCCGCTGGCCGAGATGACCCACAAGCGTCGTCTGTCGGCCCTGGGACCCGGTGGTCTGTCCCGTGACCGCGCCGGCATGGAGGTTCGAGACGTTCACCCGTCGCACTACGGTCGTATGTGCCCGATTGAGACCCCTGAGGGTCCGAACATCGGTCTGATTGGTTCGCTGGCCTCCTTCGCCCGCGTCAACGCCTTCGGCTTCATCGAGACCCCGTACCGTAAGGTCATCGACGGTCAGGTCACCGACCAGGTCGTCTACCTGACCGCGGACGAGGAGGATCGTCACGTCATCGCCCAGGCCAACGCCAAGGTCGATGACGACGGCCGTTTCGTCAACGATCGCGTCCTGGTGCGTCAGCGTCACGGCGAGGCCGACGAGGTCCCGAACTCCGAGGTCGACTACATGGACGTCTCCCCGCGCCAGATGGTGTCGGTGGCGTCCGCCCTCATCCCGTTCCTCGAGCACGACGATGCCTCCCGAGCCCTCATGGGCGCCAACATGCAGCGTCAGGCCGTGCCGCTGGTGCGTACCGAGGCTCCGTTCGTCGGAACCGGTATGGAGTACCGCTGTGCGGTTGACGTCGGTGACGTCACCCTTGCCGAGAAGGCAGGTTCGGTCCTGTCGGTGAGCGCTGACCTCATCGACATCGCCTGCGACGACGGCACCTACCAGACCTATAAGCTGGAGAAGTTCCGCCGTTCCAACGCCGGTACCTGTATCAACCAGCGTCCGCTGGTCACGGTGGGGCAGCGCGTCGAGGTCGGTACCCCGCTTGCTGACGGTCCGTCGACGGACAAGGGCGAGCTCGCCCTCGGCCGCAACATGCTGGCTGCCTTCATGCCGTGGCAGGGCCTCAACTACGAGGACGCCATCATCCTGTCTCAGCGCATCGTCTCCGACGACGTCCTCACCTCGATCCACATCGAGGAGCACGAGGTCGACGCCCGTGACACCAAGTTGGGCGCCGAGGAGATCACGCGGGACATCCCGAACGTCTCCGAGGACATGCTGGCCAACCTGGACGAGAACGGCATCGTGCGCATCGGAGCCGAGGTCGGTACCGGCGACATCCTCGTCGGCAAGGTCACCCCGAAGGGCGAGACCGAGCTGACTCCTGAGGAGCGTCTGCTGCGCGCCATCTTCGGTGAGAAGGCCCGCGAGGTCCGCGACACCTCCCTCAAGGTCCCCCACGGCGAGGAGGGCACCGTCATCGGCGTGCGCGTGTTCGACGCCGAGAACGGTGACGAGCTGGCCCCCGGAGTCAACCAGATGGTTCGCGTCTACGTCGCCCAGAAGCGCAAGATCTCGATCGGTGACAAGCTCGCCGGACGTCACGGTAACAAGGGTGTCATCTCGAAGATCCTGCCCGTCGAGGATATGCCGTTCCTGCCGGACGGCACCCCGGTTGACATCATCCTCAACCCACTGGGTGTGCCTTCCCGCATGAACGTCGGTCAGGTGCTCGAGATGCACCTCGGTTGGATCGCCCACTCCGGCTGGGACATCACCCAGGCCGAGGGCGACTGGGCCGAGCTTCTGCGCGAGGTCGGTCTCATCGACGTCCCCGAGGAGTCCCGTCTGGCCACCCCGGTCTTCGACGGCGCCACGGAGGAGGAGATCACCGGTCTGTTGCAGTACGGTCACCCGACCCGCGACGGCGACATGCTCGTCGACGCCGACGGCAAGGCCACCCTCTTCGACGGCCGTACCGGCGACCCCTTCCCGTCCAAGGTGGGTGTCGGCTACATGTACATGCTGAAGCTGCACCACTTGGTCGACGACAAGATCCACGCCCGTTCCACCGGTCCGTACTCGATGATCACCCAGCAGCCCCTTGGTGGTAAGGCTCAGTTCGGTGGTCAGCGATTCGGCGAGATGGAGGTGTGGGCCATGGAGGCCTACGGCGCCGCCTGGGCGCTGCAGGAGCTGCTCACCATCAAGTCCGATGACGTTCCGGGCCGTGTCAAGGTCTACGAGGCGATCGTCAAGGGCGAGAGCATCCCGGAGCCGGGCATCCCCGAGTCCTTCAAGGTACTCGTCAAGGAGATGAAGTCGCTCTGCCTGAACGTGGAGGTGCTCAACTCGGAGGGCCAGGAGATCGATCTGCGCACCTCCGACGAGGACACCCGGTCCGGTCTGGGTATCGACATCGGGCGTCGCCCCGGTGCCGACAACGCCATGGCCGACTGACCTGCCCATTCTGCCGGGGCGGCGACGTCGCCCCGGCCCCCTGAACACAGTCCGTTTGACGGGGGTGGGGACGGGCCCGGACAACCCGCCCCACACAGACACCCCGACTGGAACCTCTCCTGACGAGGAGGGGCTACCACCCACCCAGGTGGGGGAAAGAGAACAATCGTGCTGGACACCAACTACTACGACCGGTTGCAGATCGGCCTGGCCACGGCCGACCAGATCCGTGCGTGGAGCCACGGCGAGGTCAAGAAGCCCGAGACCATCAACTACCGCACCCTCAAGCCCGAGCGTGACGGCCTCTTCTGCGAGAAGATCTTCGGCCCGACCCGTGACTGGGAGTGCTACTGCGGCAAGTACAAGCGCGTCCGCTTCAAGGGCATCATCTGTGAGCGCTGTGGCGTCGAGGTGACCCGTTCCAACGTGCGTCGTGAGCGCATGGGACACATCGAGCTGGTCGCCCCAGTGACCCACATCTGGTACTTCAAGGGAGTTCCCTCCCGCCTGGGTTACCTGCTCGACATTGCCCCGAAGGACCTCGAGAAGGTCATCTACTTCGCGGCTTACATGATCACCGCCGTCGACGAGGAGGCTCGCCACCGCGACCTGCCGTCGCTGGAGGCCAAAGTGCAGACCGAGCGCTCCCGCATGGAGCAGCGTCGTGACTCCGAGATGGAGGCCCGCCGGGTCAAGCTCGAGGAGGACATGGCTCAGCTCGAGGCCGACGGTGCCAAGGCTGACACCCGCCGCAAGGTCAAGGACGGCGCGGAGAAGGAGCTCAAGCACATCGAGACTCGCGCCCAGCGCCAGATCGATCGTCTCGACGCCGTGTGGGATCGCTTCAAGAACCTCAAGGTCCAGGACCTCGAGGGTGACGAGATCCTCTACCGCGAGATGAAGTCGCGCTTCGGTAAGTACTTCGAGGGTTCGATGGGCGCCGAGGCGATCAAGCGTCGTCTCCACGACTTCGACCTCGCTGCCGAGTCCGAGAAGCTGCGCGAGATCATCAAGACCGGCCGCGGCCAGAAGAAGACCCGCGCCCTCAAGCGCCTCAAGGTCGTGCAGGCCTTCCTCGAGTCCGGCAACTCGCCGGAGGGCATGGTCCTGGACTGCGTCCCGGTCATCCCGCCGGATCTGCGCCCGATGGTGCAGCTCGACGGTGGCCGCTTCGCCACCTCGGACTTGAACGACCTCTACCGTCGCGTCATCAACCGAAACAACCGCCTCAAGAGGCTGGTTGACCTCGGCGCCCCGGAGATCATCGTCAACAACGAGAAGCGCATGCTCCAGGAGTCCGTCGACTCGCTGTTCGACAACGGTCGCCGTGGGCGTCCGGTGAGTGGCCCGGGCAACCGTCCGCTCAAGTCGCTGTCCGACATGCTCAAGGGCAAGCAGGGTCGTTTCCGTCAGAACCTGCTCGGTAAGCGAGTCGATTACTCCGGCCGTTCGGTCATCGTCGTCGGCCCGCAGCTCAAGATGCACCAGTGTGGCCTGCCGAAGGCCATGGCCCTGGAGCTGTTCAAGCCCTTCGTCATGAAGCGTCTCGCCGACCTCGAGCACGCCCAGAACGTCAAGTCCGCCAAGCGCATGGTCGAACGCCAGCGTCCCGTGGTGTGGGACGTCCTCGAGGAGGTCATCAAGGAGCACCCGGTTCTGCTGAACCGTGCACCTACCCTGCACCGTCTGGGTATCCAGGCCTTCGAGCCCCAGCTCATCGAGGGCAAGGCCATCCAGCTTCACCCGCTCGTCTGCTCGGCCTTCAACGCTGACTTCGACGGTGACCAGATGGCCGTGCACCTGCCGCTGAGCCCTGAGGCCCAGGCCGAGGCCCGCGTCCTGATGCTGTCGACGAACAACATCCTCAAACCGGCTGACGGTCGCCCGGTCGCCCTGCCCTCGCACGAGATGATCATCGGCGCTTACTACCTGACGATGGCCCTCGACGGCCTCAAGGGTGAGGGACGTGCTTTCTCCTCGGTGGCCGAGGCAATCATGGCCCATGATCTTGGCGAGCTCGAGATCGGCGCCAAGATCAAGCTGCGTCTCAAGGGCGTCGTGCCGCCGCACGGCGAGACGGTTCGCGCTGACGGCTCCGTCATCCTCGACACCACCCTGGGACAGGCCCTGTTCAACGAGGTGCTGCCGGACGACTACCCGTACGTCGACTACCTCGTCGGCAAGAAGCAGATTGGCAAGATCGTCAACGATCTCAGCGAGCGGATGACCCAGCTCGAGGTGGCCCACGTCCTCGACAACCTCAAGAACATCGGTTACAAGTGGGGTTCGCTGTCCGGCGTGACCGTCTCCATCGGCGACGTCCAGACCCCGCCGACCAAGCCGGAGATTCTGGCCGGGTACGAAGCTCGCGCCGCCAAGGTCGACCGAGAATACGACCGTGGTGCCGTGACCGAGGAGGAGCGTCGTCAGGACCTCATCCAGATCTGGACCGAGGCCACTGCCGAGTTGACCGCCGCCATGGAGGCCAACTTCACCCAGACCAACCCGGTTCACATGATGGTCGACTCGGGCGCTCGAGGCAGTATGACCCAGATGCGCCAGATCGCCGCCATGCGCGGTCTGGTGGCTGACCCGAAGGGTGACATCATTCCTCGCCCGATCAAGTCCAACTTCCGCGAGGGCCTGACGGTTCTGGAGTACTTCATCTCCACTCACGGTGGTCGTAAGGGACAGGCTGACACCGCTCTGCGTACCGCTGACTCCGGTTACCTGACTCGTCGTCTGGTCGACGTGTCCCAGGACGTCATCGTCCGCGAGGAGGACTGCGGCACCACCCGTGGCATGCCCAAGACCATTGCTGTCGACGCAGGCAACGGCAACTTGGTGCGCGCCGAGGGGCTGGACACCGCGGTGTACGCCCGATGCCTGGCTGCCGACGCCCTCGACGCCAATGGCAATGTCGTGGTGGCGGCCAACTCCGATCTCGGTGACGAGGAGATCTCCAAGCTCATCGCTGCTGGTATCTCGCAGATCAAGGTGCGTTCGGTGCTCACCTGCACTGCAGCCCAGGGCTGCTGCGCTCGTTGCTACGGACGTTCACTGTCGACCGGTCACCTGGTTGACGTCGGTGAGGCCGTCGGCATCATCGCTGCTCAGTCGATTGGTGAGCCTGGTACCCAGCTGACGATGCGTACCTTCCACACCGGTGGTGTCGCTGGTGACGACATCACCCAGGGTCTTCCCCGTGTCGTCGAGCTCTTCGAGGCCCGTAGCCCGAAGGGCAAGTCGCCGCTGGCCGAGGCCGCTGGTGTCATCCGCATCGACGAGTCCGACAACCGTCGCAAGCTCATCCTGGTACGTGACGACGGCGAGGAGGACGTGGAGTACGTGCTGCCGCGCCGTGCCCGTCTCGAGTTCGACCTCGACGGCACTCACCGTGTCATTCGTGACGGAGTGCGGGTTGCCGCAGGTGAGCAGCTCATGGGTGGTACCGCCGACCCGCAGGACGTCCTGCGCATCTCCGGTGTTCGCCGGGTGCAGGAGTACCTCGTCAAGGAGGTTCAGAAGGTCTACAACACCCAGGGCGCTGGCATCCACGAGAAGCACATCGAGATCGTCATTCGCCAGATGCTTCGCCGCATCACCGTCATCGAGTCCGGTGACACCCAGATGATGCCCGGAGAGCTGGTGGACCGTAACTCCTACGAGAACGCCAACCGCAAGGCTGTCGCCGAGGGCGGTCGCCCGGCTGAGGGTCGTCCGGTGCTCATGGGCATCACGAAGGCCTCGCTGGCCACCGAGTCCTGGCTGTCGGCTGCCTCCTTCCAGGAGACGACGAAGGT
>OJYO01000261.1_pt1 | contig 14223 bp, 9 predicted proteins | sample 1600971 | NCBI WGS metagenome assembly OJYO01 (sample SAMN04436979, study PRJEB24849) | human gut metagenome | biome: human gut; feature: NICU; material: stool | host: Homo sapiens | place: USA: Saint Louis, MO | collected 2010-08-08 | reverse complement strand
ATACTCGACACCGGCGGTTTCAGACCCGCCTTCCACCGATGATTGGGAAGAGCCGTGAAACTTCCGCTGAAGCGCATCCTGGCCGTCGAACTGCAGTGAATTCGTTGCGATTATCCGAGCGGATGATGAGAGACTCGGCCGGTAAGGTTCACTGGTACGAAAACAAGCAGGAAGCTTTCATTTACTGTGTGTGATGCGATGAAGGTAAGATATCTCTTAGTTCGGGTGGGATGTACTGGATTGACTCCCTGAGGCGGGGCAAGTAGTCGCGCAAATGACTCGAATATAAGATTTCCGACACGGAAAGTTTGCGCTTGACTTTTGCGTCCTCGCGTCGGGACTGCAGACTACAGTTCATGCAGTAGAAGAGTGGAAATGGTTTGGCTTCGCTGCGGTTGGGCTCGGGGGAATCCTTGCCGCAACGAGGACACCGATAAAAAGCTATCCAGTATTCCACCCCTTCGTTCTCTCTGATGTTGGGAATGTTTGACCGGGAAGTATCGCGAACTACGATCCCTATCGCCTCGAAGAGGCGTTTCTGGGCTTGGCGCAGTTTCTTGAGGGTCTCCGGGATCTCCTCGGCAGCTGGTTTTGAGAAGGTGATCCCGTTGACGGGGAGGGCCTCTCCCAAGCCTGTTCGGTAGGAGCTGCCAAGGGGCCGGTGGTGGATAATCTGATCCCGGATCTTCGTGACTTCGCGGACAGGGTAGTCGCGAACGAGGCGCTTGACGTCATCCAACCATGTTCCTCGCGCAAACTTCTTGTCGGTCTTGCTGAAGAACCTGTCTGCTCGAGCTCCAACCTGTACGTAGTCGAGCTCCTGGCGACGGCGTCGAATATCACGGACTGCCTGTTGTATCTCGCGTGGTGTGTATTGGACCTTGGTCCCGGTGGGGCCTGGAATGAATTCCACGTCGTAGGAAGAGAGGCCGAGTATGGCGTTGTAGTCCGCCTTGGTTGCTGCGACTTCTTCCTGGAGCGACAGGATATAGGTGAGCATCTGGAAGAGATATTCCCACGCACAACAATGGCGCGTGATGGCAGATTCAAGGAGGTAATACTGTTGATCTATAGGGGCATTTTTGAGCGGCACCACTCCAGCTCTGCCATGCTGATGGCAAGCTGATGATTCGCATATTTGCAGACGAGGTCGTGCAGTGAATGATATGTGACGGCGAGCGCGAAATCCAGCTGCATGCCATCGTCGGTGCAGTCATAACGTTTCATGTTCTTTCCGAGAAACTTCTGGAATCTCCCGTCGCGCTCCACGGTAAGCCATTCCATGGATTCAGTATCGGTTCGCGGCTGTGTCGGGCTGAGATATTTTCCGAGTCTCATGCTTGGAAATCCGGTGCGATTGCCTCCATCTGTTCGAGCACCAGTTTTACCGCTTCGGGCTGTTTGCTGGGCGGATACTTGTGCCGGCGCAAAAGGCGTTTCACCGAGCTGCGGAGCTTGGCCTGTACGTCGTCGCGCCTGGTCCAGTCGGTGCGGGAGTCCTTGCGCACGATGGCGAGCAGATCGTGGGCCATGGCTGCCAGCACATCGTCGCCCATGGTCTCCAACGCTCCTGGGTCATTGGCGAGCGCGTCGTAGAAGGCGATCTCCTCGTGGTTGAGCGGCGGGTCGAACTTCGCGCCGCGAGCGTTCTCCTCGCTGATGCTCTTGGCTAGCTCGGCAAGTTCGCTGATCACCTGGGCCGAGGTGAGTTGCTGGTTGGTGTAGCGCAGCATCAGTTCGTTGATGCGCTCGCTGAAGTCGCGGTTGCGCACTAGGTTCTTGCGGGTGGCCTTGTCGGCTTCCTCGACGAGCAGATCGCGCAGGGCCTCGATAGCCAGGTGCGGGTTGGTGGCATCCTTGAACTGCTGCACCATTGCCGGCGTGAGGTTCTGCAGGCTGGGCTTGGGGATGCCTGCGGCCTCATAGATGTCGGTGATGCCGCTGCTGACAGTGGCGTCGGCGACCAGACCGCGCAGCAGTCGCAGGACTTCGTCGGGGACGGGCTGGCCGTTGGCCTCGCGTTCCTTGGCGTCATACTTGGCCATCCAGACCCGCACCTCCTCGTAGAAATTGACGTCGATGCGCTTGTCGTCGAGGGTCTGGCTGCCCGCGGACAGCGCCCACATGCGGGCGAGCCTGGCCGACAGTTTGCGGTAACGATCGGCCAGGGTCTCCTCGCCGTCGTCGACGCGGTTACCCGGTGTGCTGGGCGAGCGGAGGTACTCCACTGCGCCGGCTACGGCGTCGCGTCGGGCGCTTTTGGTTCCGGAGCGGAGCACGCCCATCCAGTCGTAGCCGGACAGTAGCCGGTCAAGGGCATTGAGGAGGTCGCGGGTGGCCCCGGCGGCCTCGTCGACGTCACGACCGACGGGGCGGGTGGTCTTGTCGGTCTCGGTGTACTCGTCGAGTGCCTCGCGCAGGTTCTCGGCCAGGGGTGCGTAACCGACGAGCAGGCCGTCTTGTTTGCCGCGGAAGGTGCGGTTGACCCGGGCGAGGGTCTGCATGAGCAGGGCACCCTTGAGCGGCCGGTCGAGGTAAAGGGTGTGCAGGGGCGGGGCGTCGAAGCCGGTAAGCATCATGTCCTTGACGATCACCAGCTCGATCTCATCATTGACGTCGGTGAGGCGTTTCTTAATTACCTGGTTTTCGGAGTCGCGGCGCACGTGGTTGCGGATCGGCTCCGTGTCGGTGGCATTGCCGGAATAGACGACCTTGATGCGCCCCTTGGTGATGTCGTCGTTGTGCCACTCGGGTCGCAGCCGAGTGATCTCGGTGTAGAGGTTTGCGCAAATCTCGCGGGTTGCGCCGACGATCATCGCCTTGCCGTGCGGGGTGGTCGCGGAGTCGCCGTCGCGTAGGGCGGGCTCGACGGTGGCGCGTCGGGCCTCCCAGTGTGCGACGATGTCGGCGGCCAAGGCGTGCAGGCGCTCGGGGGCGCCGTAGATGGCGTTGATGACCAGCACGGATTTCTCGATGCGGCTGCGTTCGGCGTCGTCGAGGCCTTCGGTGGTCTCGTCAGCGATGCGGTCGAGGTCCTCGGAGGTCATGTCGGGGGTGAGTCCGACGTTGATTAACCGTTGCTCGAAGTAGACGGGCACGGTGGCACCGTCGTCGACGGCTCGGCTGAGGTCGTAGACGTCAATGTATTCGCCGAAGACCGCGCGGGTGTCATGGTCGGCGGTGCTGATGGGGGTGCCGGTGAAGGCAATCAGGGTGGCGTTGGGTAGGGCGTCCTTGAGGTGTCGGGCGTAGCCGTCGAGGTCGTCGTAGTGGCTACGGTGGGCCTCGTCGACCATGACGATGACATTGCGCCGGTCGGTGAGCATGGGGTGGTCGAGGCCGGAGTCACGTTCGGCTGCGGAGCGGCCGAACTTTTGCAGGGTGGTGAAGTAGATGCCGCCAGAAGCGGTGTTGGCGAGCCGTTCGCGCAGCTCGGACCGGCGGGTGACCTGCACGGGCGTCTCGGGTAACAGGGTGGAGCGACGGAAGCCGGCGAACAGCTGTCCGTCGAGCTCAGTGCGATCGGTGATGACGACGATCGTGGGGTTGAGTAGCTCGGGGTGGGTCATCACCAGGTTGGCGTAGAGCTCCATTTCCATGCTCTTGCCGGACCCCTGGGTGTGCCAGACGACGCCGGCCTTGCCGGTGGAGTCGATGGCCTTGAGGGTGGAGTCGACGGCCTTGCGCACGGCGAAGTACTGGTGGGGTTTGGCAATGCGCTTCGTGATGTGGCCGGAGTCCTCGTCGAATGCGGTGAAGTTGAGGACCATGTCGAGGAATCGGCGCAGGTCGAACAAGCCGTAGGTGAGGGTCTCCAGCTCGGGGGTGTTAGGGCCGGTCTCGACGGGGGTGCCGAAGTCGTCCACCTTCCACGGCGAGTAGTGGTTCAGCGGGGTGAACGGCGTGCCGTACTGAGCGCTGATCCCGTCGCTGATGACGGTGGTGACCACGCTACGGAAGGCGGTGCCGAACTCTGCCAGGTAGGTTCCGATCTGGGCGTGGGCCTTGGCGATGGTGGCATTGGCTGCGCCGGCTTGCTTGAGCTCGACGACGGCCAGCGGCAGACCGTTGACGTAGAGGACGACGTCGAAGCGACGGCTGTTTTGGCCGTGCACGATGCGGACTTGTTGCACCGCATGGAAGGCGTTCTCGTCGGGGTTGGGGCTGACCAGGCGCAGGGTGGGGGTCTGTTCGGCACCTGAGGAGTCGACATAGGCGAGCCCGTGGAAGCCGTGCGCGAGCAGGGCGTGGAAGGCCTTGTTCTCGGCCAGTGCATCCTGGCTCTTCGGGGTAAGCATCTCGGCTTGCGCCTGGGCGAGGAAGGTGTCGGGTACCCCCGGGTTGAGGCGGCGCAGGGCGTGCAGGAAGACGTCGCTCAGCACCAGGTCGTCGAGGCCCTTCCGCCCGGCCTCGACGGCGGACCCGGTGGTCGGCTCCCAGCCGAGCTCACCGAGCCAGTCAAGCATGGTGGTCTCCCACTCGGATTCCAGGATCATGGGTTGTGCCTTTCATGTGCGGGGGTGGTGCGGGAATGACGCCGGCGTGTAGCCAGATCGATGATGTCGGCTCCGGAATCGGCGGGATTGGTGGGCGGGTCCAAACGGGCCCAGTGACGGACTAGGTGTGGAGGCAGGCCTGTGTAGGTGCCCAGTGCCGGGCCGCCGGTGAGGGTGGCGCGTTTCAGGGCCTGTTTGAGTAGTAGGGGGCGTTCGTCGGCTACGGGGACGGGTTCGATGTCTGGATCCCGCCATCCCAGGGAGGAGAGCTGGATCTGGAGGCTTCGCGCGCGGTTACTGCTGATGATCCCGAGGTTTCGGCAGCGCATGATGATTGCACCGACGCTGACTCCGTAATCGGCCTTGACCGGGAGGTATCCGCGCAGCGTGGTCTGCTCTGTGATGCGGGCAATAACCTGCTGTTTGGGGAGTAGGAACGCTCCGGCGAAGTGGTGGGCGCGTAGTTCGCGGTGGTCTTTGGTACTGGTGATCGGACTGGGCAGGTCCTGGTCCCAGATGTGGTGGGCAGCCTCGTGGGCGAGCGTGAAGCGGGCGACGGCGCCGGGCAGGTTGCTGACCAGGGCGACGAGCGGCCGCTGGTCGTGGCGGGTTGGCAGGCTGATGCCGGACAGGTCGAGGGTTCGTTCGGTGTTTGGGTCGAGGCCGTTGATGACGGCGATGCCCTGGCGTTCGAGGGCTCGTGTGACATTGGGAACAGGGGCGTCGTCGGCAATACCAGCGGCACGTCGTACTTCGAGGGCGACTTGTTCGACGTCGTCGAGGAGATCTTTGTCGTCGGTGAAGACAAAGGGCTTGTAGCCGGTCTGTGTTGAAGCCTGGGTGAAGACCCGGGCTGCTTCGCGGGCAAGGCGGGTGATGCGCTTCTGGTCGAGTGCGGAGGCGCGGGCTTTTTTGCGGAAAGTGGGCACGGCCGCCTCGTGTGCGGGGTCGTTCTGGGTGAAGAAGGCGAGTGGGACGCCGTGCTTCTCGGCCATGGCGGCAGCGAGGTCGAGCGGGAAGCGTTGAATGCCGCTCTCGATCTTGGACAGCTGTGCCGGGGTGGCGCCGACGCTCTCGGCGAGCCGCGTGCGCGACATGCCGAGTAGCTCGGCGAGCGCCCGGATGCGCTGGCCGACGAGATCTTGGTCGGTCACTGTCCTGCGAGCCCTTCGGTGTCGTTTTCGTCGGGGATGTCGAAAATGAAAAGGTCGCTGTCCTCGTCCGAGCCAACGAAGCGAAGACCGTCCTCATTGACGAGGCCACCGCGGGGGATGACAAGGTCGAGGTCACACGGGGTGGCCTTGCCGAATGCGCCGGGGGCGCGGGTGTGGACGATTCGCAGGTCGTATCCGCTCTCCCGGTCTGACGGGTCCTTCCAGGCCCAGATCAGCAGGAAGGTCTCGCCGTGCAGGCCGTCGGTGCGCTTGGCGAGCGTGCCGGCATCGCCGAGCGAGGGCAGGGCGGTTTGCAGGCTGGTGTCGAGCGGTTCATTGCTCCATGTCTCGCGACGGGCAGGGTTGTAGCCGGCATGAGGTACGTGGTCAGGCTGGGTGTAGGGCGCCTTGAGGAATCGCACGGTCATCCCAGTCTCGCTGTCAACGAGCAGCAGCTGGCCCATCTTTCGTGGGTCGCCCTCGACCCGCCAGCCGCCGGGAAGAGGCTCTGCTTCGAGAGAGAGGCGGACGTCTTGGCGGATGTTGAGCGGCCGGATGTGCGGAAAGCGATCCTGCTCGAAACCCTGGGCGCGGGTCTCGGCCTGGACGATGGCACTGGCCATGGCCTCGTCGATCCGCGGGGCGATGAGTTGGACGCGGTTCAGCACGAGGTTGGTTACGGGGCTCATGGGCAACTCCAATCAGAGGATTTAAAGAAAGTTTTGCATACAAATGAAAGGAGTTCTAGAGAGCCTCGCTGACTGTCCTCTCAGTATCCTTAACTCGCAGCGTTCCGTTCATGAGAGCGGGGAGCAGGGTGTCGCGTAGAGCGGCGAGGGTGGCGGACTCCGACAACGCGCTCGCGACCTGCGCTTCCAGTGGTGCGGTCTTCGCCTCAAGCTCGGTTAGTCCCGCCGATGGAATTCTGACGGGCAGTGCGTGAAGCTGTCGCTTATTGATGGATCCGAAGATGGTTCCGTCACCATTGAAGGGCGCGAAGAGAGTCTGCTGCTCCAACAGCAAGTGAAACAGGGCATTGGGTTGATGCGCTGTGAGGCTGGCCAGCCCACGGCCAATGCAGCATTCCTCTGTTGCCCGATTCAAGGTACCAACGGGTGCGCGAACGCTCATCAGGATGTCGCCCGCGTGCGCCAATCGGCCAGGCTCGGTGGTCCAGACACGCGGTAGTGGGGAACGGATCCCAAAATCCTTCATTCCTTGGTAAAGAACGACGCCTTCGCCGGATTCGTTGTAACTCGTTCCCTTGGGTGAAGACCCCATCGTGATCGTGGCCAGGTCACACAGCTGGGTGGTGGTCGAGTCCGCGAGACACTCATTTGTGAATGCTCGTGCCAAGGCATCGGCTGTGGCGACAAGGGCGCGGTTGGCGGCGATCTTGTCGTCCAGGGCGCCCAGGACCTCCGCGATTGCCTGTTGCTTTGGAAGCGGCGGAAGAACCAGTGGAACTTCACGAAGAATCTGGGTATTCAGGTTCAGCATCGTCGCGCCCACAGCATGACCGCGGACCCACTTGCGAACTTCGTCGGTCTGCAAAAGATAAGCGAGGAACGTGGAGTCTGCGAAGTGTGACTTTGGCACGCGAACTAGCAGGGAACCAGTTCCGCACATGGCTGGTAGATCGGTTTCCAAGACCAAGGCGCACTTCTCCACGTCGCCGCGCCGCGAATACACGATGTCTCCAGCTTGGAGCGTGTGGCGACTGAGGCCTGATGCTCTGCCCGTAGTCACATGGGCGATTGAGGAGTGATCGAGTCTGCCGTTGCGGATATTTTGAGGCATAACGACGGCGACACCGGAATTTGAATAATCGTGCGCGTGAAGTTGGCTACCAAACGGGCCCGTTTGAACAATTCCGCCCGCTTCATCGACCAATTCGCCTAGCGTGTTGGTTCGCATCACAGCCTCCCCAGTTGCTCACGCACAACCGCTTGCAAGCGGTCGGACTCGGCGAACTGTTCCCGGAGTTGCGTAGTGAGGCGGGCGATCTTCTCGTCGAGCGGCTCGTCGTCAGCCTCGGCCTCGGCCATGCCGACATAACGACCCGGGGTCAGCGCGTAGCCGGCCTCCTTGATCTCGGCGAGGCTCACCGAGCGGCAGAAGCCCGGGATGTCGCGGTAGGCTCCGTCCGGGAAAGTGGTCTCTACAGGCTCAGTACCTGTTCCCGTCCCCTCGGCGGACTCAGGAGCCGGGGAGGAAGACTCGGTCGCCGTGGCGTCCTTGGTGCCCAGATCGAGGATCTCCATGCCGCGCCACAGGTGGTAGGCGTCGGCGATCTGCTTGATGTCGGCGTCGCTGAAGGCGCGCTCGGCACGGCTCACCATGTGGCCCAGGCTGCGGGCATCGATAAACAGCACCTCGCCACGGCGGTCCACGGAACCTCCCCGACCGGCCGACTTGTCCTTGGCAAAGAACCAGATGCACACCGGAATCCCGGTGGAGCGAAACAGCTTCTCGGGCAACGCCACCATGCAGCTCACCAGGTCGTTTTCCACCAGCTGGGCGCGGATCTCACCCTCACCGCCCGACTTCGATGTCATCGACCCATTGGCCATCACCACGCCCGCCGTGCCAGTGGGCTTCAACTTCGAGATGATGTGCTGAAGCCAGGCGTAGTTCGCGTTCTTAGCCGGTGGTACGCCGTAGGTCCAGCGGCTGTCCGACTCCACCCGGTTCCAGTCCTTGATGTTGAACGGCGGGTTGGCCATGACGTAGTCCATCTGTACGCCCTGGTGCAGGTCCAGCGAGAAGGTATCGCCCCAGCGCGGCCCCAAGTTGCCGTTCAGGCCGTGAATGGCGAGGTTCATCTTCGCCATCCGCCAGGTGCTCTCCACGTTCTCCTGCCCGTAGACCGACAGCTTCATCGGGTCGTCATCGTGCGCGGCCAGGAACTTCTCCGCCTGCACGAACATGCCGCCCGAACCACAGCACGGGTCGTAGACCCGGCCTTCGCGGGGCTGCAACACCTCGACGATGGTGCGCACAACGCTGGCCGGTGTGTAGAACTCGCCACCCCGGCGTCCCTCCGACAAGGCGAACTTCGCCAGAAAATACTCGTACACCTCCCCCAGCAGATCCCGCGCCCGGCTAGCACCCTGCCCGCTGAACCGCAGCGAGTTCAGCAGGTCCAGCAGTTCTGCCAGCCGACGCTGGTCGACGCTGGAGTTGTTGAAGACCCGCGGCAGCGTGCCCGCCAACGACGGATTGTCTGACATCAACAGGTCCATCGCCTCGTTGAGACGCTGGCCGATCGTCTTGACATCGTTCACCTTCGCCATCTGCACCAGATGGGGCCAGCGGGCATCCTCGTCCACCCAGAAGACGTTCGAGGCGGTGTACTCGTCACGGTCTTCCAGAGTCTCGGCGATTGCCTCGGCGTCATAGCCTTCCTCGGTCAGCTCGGCGGTCAGCGCGCTAGCCCGCGCCGTGAACGCATCCGAGACGTACTTGAGGAAGACCAGCCCCAGCACCACGTCCTTGTACTGAGAAGCATCCATCGAGCCGCGCAGCTTGTCGGCAGCCTTCCACAGGGTGTCCTTCAGCTCCTTGTCGGTGCTGGGTAACAGTGCGTCCTGTTTCTTCCTGGGTGCCATCACTGGCCCTCCTTCTTCTCGGTCGTGGTGAGCGTCACTGCACCACAGGGCACGCAACGCATCACCACGCGGCGGAGCTCGTCCACCACATTCTGTCGGTCCTGCAACTGGCGCTCGCACCGCTCCAGCAAAGCCAGCGTGTCGTCGGTAGCCCTGCGGTCCCGGGCTATGGGGACCTGCCAAGTACGCCACGCACCGCACCCGGCAGGAAGCTCATTGATGACGGCCGCGACGGACCGCGGTGAGATGGGCGCACGGGAATCGAGACGGAGTACCCGCGCTGGATAAGCGACGACTGCGCTACCTTCGTCGTCCACCTGGGCGACCGGCTTCCCGGTCGAGCAGAAGACCACGTCGCCAGGCTGGGTCACCTTCGCCTCGGGGGCCTGCCGGGTCAGCTGCAGCATGTCGACGGGTTGCGGTGCGCGGCGGGCTAACCCGGCAGCGGTCCACAGCCTGGACGACCCTACGGGGAGCGCCTCGACGTTGAGGCGCGTACCGGACACCACCTTCGCCAGCCGCTGCTGGGCCAGCTCACCCAGCACCACCAACGATGGTGTGCGGCCGGTGGCCACCCGCGCCGTGATGCCCTCCATCGGACTCGGCTCGGAAACCGTGAGCCTGGTGAGCAGTTGCTGGATTTTGGCCGCGTCATCACCGGGGGCACTGGGCAGCCCCACCGGCACGGTCTGGCCCAGCGTTACCAGCGACCTGGAGCGCGTTAGGAGGGAGGGGAGTGCCACCGGGTGCAGCAACTCGATGCAGCGGCGACTGTCTTGCTGGGCCACAGCCACCAAATCATCCAATAGCCGCTGGCGTAAGGCGCTGTTCAACGGGGTGCCACTGAGGTCACCGACGAAGGGGCGGGCATCCGCCGTCCCATCCATCAGCCACAACGCCAGATGCCCCCGCGCCCCATCGGCCAAGAGACCCTGGGGGAGTCGCACCACAGCGCGCACCAAGTGGTCACGCAGGACAGCGTCGCGACGGCTCGTGGAGCTGCCCAGCGGGTCGACGAGGATCTGGGCTGGACCAATCACGAGGGCCCGTGTGCCCGGCGCGAGTTGGAGCGAGAGCTGGTCGAGGTCATCTAGTGCTGCGTGCACGTCGGACTCCAAGCGGGCGAGGATGACGCTGCCTTCGGCTAGCTGCCAGTCGTCGTCGAACGAGGGTGTGCGCGCGACGAGGTGGCGCACCGCCAGACGCTGTCGCGCCATCCGATGACCGGCACCCTCGCCGGGCAGGACTAGCCCGACATCCTGGAGGTCCTCGTCGCGCATCAGGTTCACCAGCACGTCGTTGGCGGTCCCGTTAACGTCCACGAGCTCCCCGCCCGGGGACAGCAAGGCCTTGGCGGCTGTGCTAACCAGGGCGACGAAGTCTTCGGCGAGGCGGGGTGTGTTCGCGGTCCGACGCGTCACCTCCTGCACCAGCCGGTCGTGGGCGTCGGAGGTTGTCCAGGCTGCCTCGACTAGCGCGTCAGCCTCATGAGAGAGCCTCTCGACGTCGAGCGCCTCGACCTCCGACCAGAGCCAGTCATCGTCGGGGTCGGCCTCCTCGACGGCATCGAGGAGATCCTCGGTGTCCATGCTCGCCAGCGGGCAGTCGACGATGCTCCGGGCAGCCACCATCGCGGTCAGGGCTTGCATTTCCTTCGTGCCACGGCCCGCGTTGAAGGTGGTTTCGAGGGCGAGGTCGAGTCGGGGCTGGGGATTGTTGCCCCGGCCGGTCCACTCCAGCCAGTCGAGCACCTCGTCGGCTGCATAGCGGCCCGTGGGGGACGGGGAGGGAAACGGGGCGCCGGCGACAGGGCGCTTGAGCCACATCGTCGCCACGGCGCGCTTGACGTGGCACAGCCGGGCGATCTGCCCCAGAGACAGCGTCTGCTGAGTTGTCATGGTTCCTCCTTCCGCTGCAAGCAGCTTACTGGAGTAGACGCCTTTGATATATGACGTAGCTGATAAGGAGACTTATCAAAGTGATGTAAATTGAAATAAGCACAGGCTGCATCGACGTTCGGACATAGCCGCAGCAGCTCGCTGAGGGGCCGTGTCACACAAGCAGAGATGAAAGAGTTCGCTGCGTTCGACGGCGAGAATCAGGGCACGCCCCCCATGGCCACACAGAACACGACGAGGCCCTCGGAAGAACCGGGGGCCTCGTCGTGTCTGCGGAAACCGAGGATCAGGAGATGCGCTCAGTGGTCTCCTGGCTGAAGACGTGGACGGCGGCCGGGTCGACACCCAGGCGCACCTGCTCGCCGCGCTGCGGAGGACGACGCGACGAGATACGAGCGACGACCTGGTGGGCCTCTCCGTCCTCGATCGAGGCCTCCTTGCCGGAGCCGACGAGGGATCCGTAGAGGTAGGCGTCAGCGCCGAGCTCCTCGACGACGGCAACGTCGAGTCCGACGCCCTCGCTGGCGAGGGTGAAGGCCTCTGGACGGATGCCGAGGGTGAGCTTGGTCTCGTTCGGGGCCTTGGCCAGGACCTCGCGGGAAACCGGAACGACGTAGTCACCGAGCTTGACGCCACCATCGACGACATCGCCCTCCATGAGGTTCATGGCGGGGGAGCCGATGAAGCCGGCGACGAAGAGGTTCTTCGGGGTGTCGTAGAGGGCCAGCGGGGAGTCGACCTGCTGCAGGATGCCGTCCTTCATGACGGCAACGCGGTCGCCCATCGTCATGGCCTCGACCTGGTCGTGGGTCACGTAGACGGTGGTGACACCGAGGCGCTGCTGCAGGGCAGCGATCTGGGTACGGGTCTGGACACGGAGCTTGGCGTCGAGGTTCGACAGCGGCTCGTCCATGAGGAAGACCTGAGGGTTACGAACGATGGCGCGACCCATGGCGACACGCTGACGCTGGCCACCGGAGAGAGCCTTCGGCTTGCGGTTGAGGAAGTCCTCGAGACCGAGGAGCTTGGCAGCCTCGAGAACGCGCTGCTGACGCTCAGCCTTCGGCACGTTCTGCATCTTGAGGGCGAAGCCCATGTTGTCGGCCACGGTCATGTGGGGGTACAGGGCGTAGTTCTGGAAGACCATGGCGATGTCACGGTCCTTCGGGGGCAGATCGGTGACGTCGCGGTCTCCGATCCAGATGGAACCGGCGTTGACCTCTTCGAGGCCGGCCAGCATTCGCAGGGAGGTGGACTTACCACAGCCAGACGGTCCGACGAGGACCATGAACTCACCATCGCCGATCTCCAGGTTGAGCTTGCTGACGGCTGCGCGATCGGTGCCCGGGTAAACCCGAGTCGCCTCCTTGTACTGCACGGTTGCCATAACCGTTAATCCTTTCCACGGGCAGGTACGTGCCCGACGATCCGTTGTGGAAAACCGACGACCAAGGGTGCCGCCGGGATCCCCGCGAGTATTGCGAGGATCTGGTGTCGATCATAAGGGACATTGCCCGCGATGGTGGCAAGAGGCTGGCTGAAAGGAGTGTTTTGCCTTGTCGGCTGGTGCACCTTGTGGCTGAGCCGTGAGCCGCCCTTCGTGTGGGTGTGGCCCACGGACCGGTGGGCGTCATCGCACCGGCCTACAAGCTGGGGTTCAGGGCTGCTCCCACAGCGGACCCCTGCACTTGAGCCCTGCAATGATCGTGGCGTCGTACCACCAGCACATCACTGCCAAGAGGATGACTTCGACAATCAAGATGATCATTATTTTCTTTGACATTTCACAGCCTCACTGGAGCCGTTGTCCAAGCATGAGCCAATTCCATTAACTTGGCCCCAGAGGGACAACGCAAACAATACCATGACGACCGTTCCCAGAACCCATGCGAGAATGGTCCAGTTCTTTTCATTCTTCATCCGAGCACCAACTTGGCTTTATATGATGATTTTATGGAGCGCCAATCTGTTATGAATGTCATCGGTCCATGCAATGTGGAATTCTTGTGTCCTTGGACAATGCCTGTGACCTTGACAGTGTTTCCGAAGTTTGCGAAGACCGTTCCCCCGGAGTCTCCGGGGCGCGATGTAGTTCCTCCTGTAAGGGCAATGACATTTCGAACGCATTTGCTGCCTGTTGGTGTCCAGCCACACGTATTTGCATTGTACATATGAACTTGGTTTCCGCAGTTTTCACCGCTGGTGATACCTACAAAACAGACGCGGTTGCCAACGCCGGCAGTTGGAAAGTATTCCCCGCGCACCGGTTTGGTTTTTGTTGATTGATTGCCTCCAGTAAAGATGCTGGCGGAGTATGTTGATCCAGAAATGAATTCTGCATCGACATTTGGGTAGGTGTACGAATGGGTGACGGTTCCGGCGTATGAGCCAGATCCGGTCAGGACTCGTTGTCTCAAGTTGAAGCAGTGTGCCGCTGTGAAAACCCCTCTGGTTCCCTTGGTGTTCGTTGCCACGATTCCAGACGTACAGCTGAATTTTGATGTCTTCAGCTTTCCGCCTCCTCTGACGGGAGTTCCCATCGTTAGGCGGCCCTTGGTTGGGCTTCCGGATGATGGAAAAACCTGGTGTGTGTCAGATGGTAGCTGGGCGGCTATTTGGTTTGCGATGTCCGGGTCAGCGTAGACGACGATCTTATCTAATGAAGGCTCGTACATGTATGCGATGAAGTCATTTTCGTGTGCTGTGTTGGTGTAACTATTCTCTACGTCAATCAGTCCGCTTTCTAGAGACTTCTTGGTGAATTGAGATGATATTTCATTTACATGAAAATTCGATATCTGATCGGCGAGTGATTTTTCGGATGTGCCGTCTGGCGGTGTGGTGTCTGTCGCTGCTCGTTCTGTGGCTGCAATGGACGGGCTCATCTTGGGGTAGGAGGTGACGGCTCCGTGGATAGTTGCAATGGTTATGGTTCTGTTGGTTGTATCAACGACATAGGGAAAGCCATTTTTCATGGCGTCAATTAATTGAGTGCTCGCGGGCTGTGTCATCTCACTCGGGGGCGGGGATGCGTTGGTCTTTGGTGCTAGTGCAGCACTGATAA
>OJYO01000249.1_pt1 | contig 14782 bp, 20 predicted proteins | sample 1600971 | NCBI WGS metagenome assembly OJYO01 (sample SAMN04436979, study PRJEB24849) | human gut metagenome | biome: human gut; feature: NICU; material: stool | host: Homo sapiens | place: USA: Saint Louis, MO | collected 2010-08-08 | reverse complement strand
CGCTCAGTGGTGCTCAGGTTGCGGATCGCGAGCTTGGCCCAAGTGGCGCCTCCGTCGTCATCAATCAACCGCGGTCCACCCGCTACCCGGATCCTGCTGTCTTGAAGGCGATGACGGGGGCGGGCGCCAAGAATGTGCGCCTCGCCGCGTACGGATCAGATTTCCAGATTGACGGCCTTCGCACCACGGGGTTGTCGACCGGTCTGCAGGGTCCTGACCAGCTCAGGCCTGCACGTCGCCCCGTCCGGCTACTACGCCGCCCGCAACCGCCCGCCCTCGCACAGGGCCGTGTCGGACGCGGTGGTCGAGAAGCGCCTGCAGGCGCTGCGCGAGCAGCCCTTCAACGCCACCCTGGGGTCGCGCAAGACCTGGCGCCTCCTCAACACCACCGAGCCGACTCTCCCAGTGGCTCGCTGCACCGTCGAGCGGCGCATGCGGGCCCTCGGGATGGTCGGCATCGGGCCGGGACGCTCGATCCGTACCACTCGGCCCGCGGCCTGCTCACGCCAGCCTGCGGACCTGGTCCGCAGGGACTTCACCGCCGAGCATCCCAACCTGCGGTGGGTCGTGGACTTCACCTACGTCCGCACCTGGTCGGGGTTCTGCTACACAGCCTTCGTGATGGACCTCTACTCCCGCCGGATCGTGGGGTGGTCGACCTTCAGCCGGATGGACACCGACTTCGTCCTCTCAGCTCTCGAGCACGCCGTGTGGCAGCGCAAGGACCGTGACGGGCGCAGCCTGGCCGGGCTGGTGCACCACTCGGACCACGGATCGCAATATCTATCGATTCGCTACACCGGCCGCCTCCTGAGTGAAGGCATCGAGGCGTCCACCGGCGCTGTGGGGTCCTCCTACGACAACGCGGCCGCCGAGGCACTGAACAAGTCCTACAAGCGTGAGCTCGTCTGGACCCGATCATGGAAGGGCCGAGACGACCTCGAGGCCGCCACCGCCTCGTGGGTCGAGTGGTACAACCACACCCGACCTCACCGCACCAACCCCGACGAGCTACCACCAGCCACCGTTGAGGACCGCTACTACGATCACACCACCACGCCGGCGAGCGCCGCCGCGTGACTACTCACCCTCCACAAAACCCGGGACGATCCACTCGTCATGCCTTGTGCGGTGCGGTTCAATGACATTTTTCTGTCATCACTGTGACGGCTGTCTGCCACGTCGGTGCTGACGTCGGGCGGGGCACAGCGGGGGATCGGGGGAGCCCGATCCGGGAGAACGACTGGATCAGCGCTCATCCGAGCCCGTTCTGTGTTGTTCCACTCTGTTCTGTCATCCCAGGAGATCACCATCATGGACACCCGCACGACCAGCTCCACTGCACCGTCCGCATCGACCACCTCTGAACTCGACGCGCTCATCGTGGCCACCGACATCCTGCTCGACGACGCTCTGCCGACAGGTGTCCAGGGCCTGCTCGTCGCAGGAGTCCTCACGCGCGTCTGAGATCGTGCGGTATACCGACAGCCGTGCCTGTGGGGTCCCAGGAGCACCGATCGTCATGACTGTCCTTACTGGCGCTGCTGGCCACACCACCCTCACCGCTGCCAGCTGGGACCAGGTCCGTCGCGACCCGGAGCTGGAGGCCGTTGACCTCGCCCTGCACATCCTCGGCGGGAGAATCCCTCAGCACGTCGTCCGCGCCGAGCTGTCCCCGACCGTCTGGCTGGCAGTCCTGGCCCAGACCGATGCCGGCATCGCCACCATCGAGCGCGCCGTCATCGGCGGGCGCTCGGTCCCGGTGGCCCGCTGAGACCCGTCCCGACCATCATCATCAAGGAGCACACCATGGCATTCATCGGATCGTCACTGCTGGAAACGCGACCGATCCCACCGCCCCCGACTGGGACCAGATGGCCGACTGGGCTGAGTCGCGGGCTCCACTGACCGACGACTCGAGCCCCACGCTGACCGGGGAACCAGCCCGGCAGGCCCAATGTGGGGGCCGACCACGCCACCGGCGCCGGCCAGTCCTGTGAACGCGCCACCTGACTCGACGAGCAGACCGACGTCGCACTGGTCGCCCGGGCCCGCCGCGAGCACAAGAGCGTCTCAGCAGTCATCCGCGACGTCCTGCGCACCGAGCTCGCCAAGTCCTGAACCTCAGAAGTCCCAGCAGGGACCTCCGGGATCGGCCGGCGAATCGGGACCGCGGGGATGGTCGATGTCGCCTTCGCCGGCCAACTCGTCAGCGGCATGTCACATCGCCTTCATGACCTCCTCCAGTGGTCCCCGTTGCAGCAGGGGAGAGTCACCCCACTGAACCTGCCAGTGCCCACATCTAGTGTTTGTGCCCCAGGGACAAGGACAGAAGTGCGGCATGGTGATGCTGTTCAACGATGAGGAGACGGTGGCACTGCCCGAGGGCGTGCACCTGGAGCACATTTCGGTGATGACGGTGCGCGCCAGGGGATCGAAGGCGTCATGGAAGGTCTTGGCCGGCGACCAGATCATCGGCCGCCTGGACCGCTGGATCACCGCCAGGGGTATGCGGTTCTACTCGGCGATCGCTTGCCATCCGACCACCGGGACGCCCATCCGACTGGAGGCCTCGTCGGACATGTCTGAGCGGATCGAGCTCATCCTGCGAGCGTGGCACGACCCAGAGAGCTGTACCCCGCACTCGCCCTGGTGAACATGTCTGATCCACTTTCCCCTTGACACGCTGAAGCGGAGCGCTCTAGTCAATTTCGCATTGACGGACAAGGGTTGTCCACGGAGGCTAAGATTCAGCTTGATTAAAGGGGCTCTTCGTCATTCAGCGTGGTTTGGTTGTCCTTGCTTGACGAGTTTCGGGGGTTGGCGGTAAGGGCGTTGTCCGGAGGCTGAGGCGAGGATCCGCAGGCGGTAGTTGTCGAAGTTGCGGAAGCCGCGGGCGATGCGTCGGGTGGTCTCGATGACGTTGTTGATCGCCTCGGTGGGGCCCGCGTTCGAGCGGTCGGTGTGCCAATAGGCCAGGATCTCCCTCTTCCAGGCTTTCAAGGTGCGCCCCAGCCTGGCGACCTCAGGAATCGGACAGTCCTTGAGAGCATCGATGAGGGTGACCATGTCATGGGAGTCGCTCTGCTGGTAGGCATCGATCAGCTTCTGGTAGACGGTCCAAGTGATGGTCACCTCCCAGTTCGGGTCGCCTTCTTGGAGGAGGGCATCCAGCTTGGTCGCCATCTTCTCGGTGAGGTGGTTGGCGCCGGTGAGGAGGAGTCTCCGAGCCCGATACAAGGGGTCTTTGGCGTGTCCCCTGCGCCCCAGGGTGTCCTGCTGGGCTCGGCGACGCACCTCGTCCAGGGCCTGACTGGCCAGCTTTGTCACGTGGAAGATGTCGACGACCATGTCCGCCTCTTTCAGGGTCGCTGAGATGGCGTTGGCGTAGCCCCTGTAGGGGTCGATGGCAGCGATGCGGATCTTGCTCGCGAACTCCTTGCCTTGGGAGGCCAACCAGTCCTCAGCGACCGCTCCCGAGCGCCCGACCTGGACATCCAGGAGCCTCGCGAACGGCTTCGTCTTCCCGTCCTTGCCTCTCTTCGGTCTGGTGTGGTCCACGACGCCGGTGATCATCCGATTCTTGTGGGGCCCGGAATGACGCCACACGTGCTCGTCGAGGCCCGGGGCTTCCACGCTGGCCTGGTCGCTGATCTCCTTGAGGCGCTCCTGGAGGGGTCCCTCGATTGCCTTCTACAAGGTGCGCCACCCCACCCGGAGGTCCCGGGCCAGGGCGGAGATGACAACGTCTCGGGTGAGAAGCTGGTTCACAGCCCAGGTGATGGCTCGGGTCGTGAAGTGCTTGCGGGGTGGAGCCAACTGCGTCTCTTCCCCCCCACGAGACCTGGGGGCAGGAGTGTTGCCTGCACCGCCAGGTGCGCCTGGACCACACGAGGAGGACAGGGACACCGAAGACACCGATGTCGTGGAGAAGACGTTGTTGGCGACCATCCGCCACAGCCTGGACCCCACAGGCGGGGCAGAGCACTCCCCCAGGGTCGGTCTCGACGTTCAGACGCAGGCCCGCAGGTGAGCGGTCCACACGCGTGACGTGGAAGCCGGGGAGGTCAGCGATGGCATCAGCGAGCGTGCAGTAGCCGGGATGAGTGCAGGTAGTGTGGAACACGGTCGGGGTCTTCTTCGAACGGGTCGTTTGAGCACTTCCCATTCAAGAAGGCCCCGACCCTTCTCACCAGCACCGACACACCCCTCTCACCACCCCACGACACTCAGGCCAGCCTCACCAAACCACGCGGAATGACGAAGAGCCGTCAAACCCAGCCCACGCCCTCGATTGTGATGAGCTCCGAGATCAGCCAGTGAGGACAGTGGTGCAGTGGATGTACGGGACTTGAGGATAGCCACACCTCCGATGGAGGATGACATGGTGAACAACGCAAGTAAACTCTCGGTCATGGCGATCGGATCTCTTGTTGCCATATCGATCTATTCCACTCCCGCACAAGCCGCGCCCGCAACTACTCACAACGCGTCCCCCGTGGCAGAGTCCTCCACGATATCGGCGGTTGCCGCGAAACCATTACCAGAGAGTGTCTCTCCGGCTGAAATCAATCGTCTCAATAGTACGCTCAATCCCTCGACCCCTAAAACCATGTCAGCATCTGGCGTCCCAGGAGGGTACCATCGCCCACCTGGGCAGCGGCTCAATAATTATCGATTCAAGTCTTCCAACATTTACTTCGGCAACTATCATTGCGTGAACAAAAACTGCACGCTTAGTTCGGAAGTTCAGGCAGTGTGGCAAGAGAACATACAGGGAGGCTCGTCAAAGCGATGGACTCTGACCACGGTCGCCACGACATTCAAGGCCGGAGGTCCTCGATGGTCATTGCGGTACGGGTATTCTTGTGGTGTGAATGTCTCCCTTTCCGCTGATCATACGTGTCGTTACGGTGCGTCAGCGTCGGGAGTGTCGGGCGCACTGACATCTAGGAAAAATTACTCCTGGAATTTCGAGAATCGGAGTTCTGGAGTGAATTATCCAATGTTCGCGCTTACGGTCAAGTGGACTGACGGCGTCACTCAAACGAACCGTATTCGTGGGTGGGATGTCTGCAACGGAAAGTCGGTGACGCTGTGCTCCAGCTCTGGAACCTGAACAAGGGTCGGATCTTCTGGTTCAGAGGGATTGATGGACCGGTCGAGTTGTCCGACAGTGATCCAGCCATGACCGCTGTGGCGCGCAACGCCTCGGGCCGGTGGGCCATCGCAGCGCTAGGGCCCATCAGTGATCTGGCCGCGCCGGCCTATGAGCATCAGGATCGGGACGAGTTCATGGGCACCATTGAGGGCCTGCTCGAGTGGCTTGATCTCGAATGCGATGATGCGGTCATCGCCGAAGTGGCGCGCTATTTCCACCGGGACAACGTCTCCTGTGCCGAGCAGTGGAATCGCACTCCGCCACATGCGACGACTGTCGTCTCCATGGACGGGGAACCCATTCAAGCCCATGTGTGGCGATTCCCGGGTGCCTCGGTGCTCGCCATGGACTATCACACCCTCGTCGTCGCTCTCCTCGTCGAGCACGAGTAGAGATCCCCGATAGTTTATCACAATCGAGGGTATGAATGGGGTGTGAGCTCAGCCGGCGCGTCGGTTCTTACGTAGGAGTCGAGGCCCTCCGAGGATGAAGATTCCTCCACCGCTGATCGGGAATGCCTCAACGTGTATAACCCTGCCTTCGCGGCCCCTGATCTGATGAGCTTTGCCGTCGTGATGAACTCTGGATTGTGGCTGTCGGGCAGCGCCTCAAACCGCGAATGGTGGTGATTGAGTGTCGTATCGAAACGCTGGACCAATGGGTGCGTGAAGGGCGTGACGCGGGACTCGGTGGTGAGTCGGCTGGCACGAGCCGTTTGGACATCGGCGCACGACGCTGCTGATCCGTGTGCGGCACAACAAGTACTCCGGGTGCGACAGCAGGACACCACGGCTATCGCACCAATGGAAGCCGGTGCTGACACAGTGGCTCGCCGCCCGTCCCAGGTCGTGGTCGAAGCGGATTGAGGTGGTCGCCACCGCCGGTTTCGCAGGATTCAAGACCGGTGCGGTCGAAGGGCTCCCCAACGCGTCCCGGTCATGAACCCGCTCGACCGCATCGCCACGATAGTGCGGCGCATCACGGCCTTTATCGCCTCCGTCGGCCCCGTGGTCGCCGACGGGTTCCACTTCGATCCCGACGGTTACACCGAGACCGTCTCCCAGGGCGACGGGGACCTGCCCACCGCCGACACCCTGTGGGACATCAAGGTCTCCAAGAACCCGCCGACGAAGGAGAACACCCTGCAGCTGCTCATGTACTACCTCATGGGCCACCACTCGGGTCAGGACATCTTCGGCATCGTCACCTGCATGGGCATCTTCAACCCTCGGCTCAACACCATCTACCGGCTGCCGGCCGCCGACATCGATGCGGACACGATCGCGGCGGTCAGCCACGACGTCATCGGCTACCGGTGAGGTCGGCGGCATCGGGCATCACCGGCTCCTGACGAGCCCCTGGCCCCGCCGGGGGAGAGGCATCCGCACCGAACCTGTCAGTGCCCGCATCTAGTGTTCGTGCCCCAGGGACAAGGTGAGGCGAGGACTGGTCAACATGGTGATGCTGTTCGACGACGAGGAGACGGTGGCGCTGCCCGAGAGTGTGCACCTGGAGCACATGTCGGTGATGACGGTGCGCGCCAGGGGGTCGAAGGCGTCATGGAAGGTCCTGGCCGGCGACCAGATCATCGGCCGGCTGGACCGCTGGATCACCAGAGGGGGCATCCGGTTCTATGCCGCGACCGCCTACCACCCGACCACCGGGACGCCGATCCGGTTGGAGGCCTCCTCAGACATGACTGAGCGGATCGAGCTCATCCTGCGGGCCTGGCACGACCCCGAGAGCTACACCCCGCACTCGCCCTGGTGAGACCGGGCCGGACCCGAAGACTGCGGTATGTCGGTGTACCGGCACAGCCGGTCCGGGTGATCGGGGGACTGCGCCTGCTGGCGCACCATCGTCCACCAGGAAGGGGGACCGCCCCATGACATGACCGGACTGACCACCGACGACCCCGACAGGGCCGCCCGCCAGATCCTGGAGACCACCATCGCTACCGGAGGGGCGGTCCGGGTGCCCGTCGACGTGACCCGCGTCGCCTGCCGCCTGGGTCTGGCGGTGGAGCGCAGGCTCCTGGAGCCCGGCGTCGACGGGCTGCTCGTCAAGCTCGAGGGTCAGACCCGGTTCCGGGCCGTCGTCAGCTCGCGCTGCGACCTCGATCGTCGCCGGTTCGTCCTGGCCCACGAGATCGGTCACCACGTCCGCGAGCACCAGGGCCCCTGGACCGGCGAAGCCGTGCTCGGCCGCGTGGAACGCCACCGGGAGCTGTCGATGATGCCGGTGACCACGACGGATCCCGATGAGAGATGGGCCGACGACTTCGCCACGGCGCTGCTCATGCCGGCCGGGGTGGTGGCCACCCTGTGGTCGACCGGCATGGACCTCGACGTCCTGGCCCGCAGGCTCGGTGTGACGCCCGCGGCACTGACCCTGCGCCTGACGCGCCGATGAGTACGCGTCCGTGAGACAGGGGTCCGTCATACAATTGGTATTGAGAAACGAGTCCGACGCTCGAGAGGGGGGATCATGGTCACACCACGAGACGTTGCCGACTACATTGCCGGGACGGGATTCACCCTCACCGGTGAAATGCAGCTGCAGAAGCTGCTCTACTACGTCCAGGCATGGTCCCTGGCCTGGGACGGATCACCAGTCTTCGACGAATCGATCGAGGCATGGAACGACGGCCCCGTACTCCGGTCGATCCGCCACGTGGATCTCACATCGCTCGGTCACCACGTCCCGACCGATCTCACGCAGTCGCAGCGGGCCACCGTCGACGCCGTGCTGCGCCACTACGGCAATCACGGTGGGAAGTACCTCAGTGGAGTCACCCACGGTGAGAAGCCGTGGAGACAGGCCCGCCAGGGACTCGCCGCTGATGAGCCAGGAAGCACACCGATCGATCCGGCGACGATGATGCGCGAGTACAGCACCCAGGCCGCACAGGGCAGGGGACCCACACGCCGGGCCACCTTCACGGCGGCCGATCATGACCGTGCCGATCTTCTCCACCGTGGTGCTCGGATCAGCAGGCAGTGGTCGCGAGCCATGGCGCTGCTCGCCCGGTGACCGAACAACTGACGTATGAGGACTGCTGCGACCTGTACGAGCAGGACATTCTGCAGGAGCACTGCTGAGACCCGATGTCCTCTCGTCGGCGGTGGCTGCTCCATTTGCAGTGTTCGATGGCCACGAGGCGTTCCCCACGTTGGCGGCGAAGGCCGCTCGTCTGGCGTTCGGTGTCGCGGAGGCCCAGGCATTCGAGGACGGCAACAAGCGGTTGGCTCTGGAGTCAGCCCTGCTGTTCCTGGAGATCAACGGAGCAGTGCTCGACATGAGTCAGGACCATGCCGCACACCTCATATGGTCGGTGGCGACAAAAGACGTCAGTCTGGATCAACTGATCATCGAGTTCAGTTCCTGCATCACGATCAGCACTGTATGACCCACATGACATCAGCCCACCAGCACATGTGCTGGTGGGCTGATGCGTCTGTGCCGGTATCCAGTCGCCGGTACGGGCCGCCACCAGATTGTTCTTCCTCGACAAGCGCCTCCGGAGGGTGGTCGCATGCCGATGGAGACCAATCAAAAGAGGGGGACATAGCTCCGATGACCAGAGAACTCGACACCGAGGAGACCACGGAGCTGTAGGGCGGTGCGGGTCTGGCACAATCAGCGGCGACCCGGGAACACGCTCGTGAGCCACGGGCATCGTGGACAGTGCTGCTAGACGGGGGTCGGAATCGGGAACGTGGACCGCGCTGGACGACAGACTACGCTCTGAGATTCTGCCCGGAGATGGCCGAGTACATCGCACTCGTTGTGACGGGGACATCAGGATCCTGACAGGTACACGCCGCACTCGCCCTGGTGAACATGTCTGATTCACTTTCCCCTTGACACGTTGACGCGGAGCGCTCTAGTCATTTCGAATTGACGGACAAGGGTTGTCCGCTGAGGCTAAGATTCAGCTTGATCAAGGGGGATTTTATGAAAACAAAGGCCCTGTTTGTGCCAGTACTATCTCTGTCAATTGCCTCGCTGTTTGCATTCACGGCAGCGCCGACATCGACAGCAGCACCCGCGAAGTCAAGTGACTCATCTGCTAGCACTAGGGGTATAGAATCTGCTCCGGCCGCACTCGTTTTGGCGGCTCGTGGTGCTGGTGTGGACGTTGATAATGCTCGTGCGGAGTCCCATGATGGCTACATGATGATCTGGGACAATCACTCATGGGTCATCGGATCAGATGACAGTTCCTCGTCTTCTGGGGCGTCCACGCGTAGTGCAGACTTTGATGCCGGTATTTGCACAGGAAAGTTCCACAATCCGCAGATTATCAAGAATCGTCTGGAATGGGGCGCTCAGTCCAGCTGTAAATCTACAGCCACCCCCAAACGACCTCTATAGGCATTCTATTCATGTTGACCTTCGGCAAGGCAATCCGAAGATTACATCATTTGGTATCATGCACAAAGTCAGTGAGTACACATCACTGAACGGTCCATATTCGCGGGTCGCCACTGCGGTAGCGACGAATCCCTGCAAGAAGAACACAAAAGCCAACTATGACGTGGTCGCGAGAGTCACCGTGCACAGCGTTCAGTTCCGAGCCGTGGTCTCGAAGACCATGACCAACCTGAGCTGTAACGTGGCACCATGACCCTACGAGCCAGGCTGTTCATATCGGCTGCGACCACCCTTCAGGCCTCCGAGGACTCTCTTGTCGCCACTCTGGATCTCCTGCGAGTCGAGCTGACGGAGCAGGGAGTGAGCGCCAACGACGTGGCGCTTGAGCTGGGGGTGTCCCTCGACTTCGCCACCCGTCTGCTCGAGGGCACCGCGGTGCCCGAGGAACTGGCGGCCTGGCGGGCCACCGAGGTGACTCGGCTCGTCCAGGACATCTATCAGGACCTCGACTCATATCGCAACGGACTGCTGTGCTGCCGCGCGCAGGACCCGGTCACGCTCATGATCTCGGCGACCCATCCCTGCGATGAGTACCGCAGAAAGTACGAGACGCGGGCCGAGGCCCTGGGGCTGACGGTGTCCTGGCCAGAGGCTGCATTCAGCCTGCTCGAGATGAAAGAGCATCTTGCCGAACTTGATCGTCAGGCCGCGGCGACCCATGTGGACCCGCAGGCCGGGAGGATTGACGACACAGACCTGGCTGTTACGGCAGAGTCCGTGGCTATGCAGGACTGGATCGGAGATCACCTTGGCCAGTGGATACATACAGATCGGAGAGGCGAGGATTCGTGAATTTCCGGATCGGCGCTGAGTTCCCAAGACGACCCACCGGCGGATGCCGGTGGGTCGTCATCGTCTGACTGGTCCGGTCAGAGCTCTCAGCGCCCTGGATGTGATGGGGTCACACCACCACCGAGTCGTTCCTCCGCGATGAGCTCTTCTTGGTGGTGGCCGCCCGCTGCAGGGCCGAAGCCATGAGGTACAACCCCTCCCGGTTGAGATGGCGGGAGTACCGCGAGTCCAGGCAGAGCACCGGGATGTCGCCGGCCACGGTCAGTGGTGCGGGGTGAAGCTGTTCCTTGATGGATCCGGCACCCCCGCCGGTGCCCCAGCGGTCCAGCCGACCGATGACCTGATCTGCCGAGTGAGTGGCATTGGCGAGAATCATCCGTGGATCCTGCTGGTCTGGTATGCCGACAGTGCCATGCCGCTGGTCGCCTTCGCGGTGCTCGTCGTGGCGGCCGTGACCACTCAGAGGACATGTGGTGCACGCCGTCGGGGGCAGCAGACCATGGTGGCGGAGAGTTCCCGGGCGCCCCTGGCGCGGATCTGATGGGCCTGTCTGGAGGATGGTTACCAGATCCACCGCAGTCGGTACAGACAATCCCCCACACCGGGATCTCGCTGGCCTCCTCACTCTAACCTGGGGTCCGGGCGGTGTGGTGCCTCTACGTGCAGAACCGCAGGTGCTACCAAATACACTGGGTTCATGGTGAACCCGGCAGCGGACCACAGGGTCAAGTTCTACGGTCCGCTGGACCTCGCGAGCACCTCGACCGCAGGGCGAGCCGTCGCGGTTATCCGGGGGGCAGTTGGAGCAGCCCACTGGCGACTCCCTGAATGATGTTCTTGAGCTTCACAACGCGCTCGCCTTCGCAGAGCACGGCATTCTTCCGATCGATCTCACACAGGGCGAGCAAGACAATCTCAAAGTGGCAGCTTGCACGCTGCGGGGAATGATCGCGAGCTACTTCTCAGGACTCGATGCGTCGAATCTCGACGACTGTTTGACTGGGTTCGACTACTTGTACGCCGAGGATCTCCTCATGCTCCTTGGCCGGCACAGCGTCGCGGAGAAGGTGGGCGGGCAGACGCTGTTCGACGCTCTTCTCGGAGCAGGCATGCCGCTTCAGGTCATGCTCTCCAACAAGCAGTTCGTGAGCCAGCATGACCGACGGCTTCGTGACGCGCTGCTCGCCGACCCGCGCAACGGTGAGCTCCTGGTCGCCAGCCAGTTGGTCAGAACACCGTCCACCGCCTGCTTTTTCCCCACCAGCTTCGGCGAGGCGGAGCGGCAGCAGCTCCTGGGCGCATACATCGACAGCGAATCGCCCCACCCCAATTGTGTAGAGGCCATTGCGCAGGCGCGCGACAACGAGGCCCTTGGTATCACGCCGAAAATCCGTCTACAGGCGAGCAAGCGATGCAAAGCTCTGGCGCAGGAGCTCCTCGCCGACCGGAAAAACATGTTGGCGCACAACGGCTATGGCGTCAAGATCGATCCCGAGCAGCGCGAAACGGTGTCGGATCGATGGGGGAAGACGGACGGCGAAATCACCCTCGTGCGGACGTTTGGTGAGAAATACCTCCTGTCGTCGATGGAGCCGATGCAGGTGCTGGCGAACTACGCGTCGCTGGTCGGCTACTTGGACTGGGCCGGCCTGCTCAGGATGCCGTCCTTCCCGGGGCAGATCAGAGCGATCGAGCGCGTCTTCATTTCGGGGGCAGACACCTACCCGAGGGGCCACATGTTCAATCGGCTCGACGCCATGACGTTTCTCGGCACACAGACGTACACGGAGTTCCTGCAGCGACACGGGGTCGAGGTGGAGAAGGCCATCGCCTGGTTCTTCGACGAGCACCTCACCAACGAGTTCGGCGCAAAGAGCTTCTACTACACACCGTCCAGTTCAACCAGTTCGTTCCTCGAGCGCTGTCGTCACATCGGTGCGGAGATGGCAAGCGTTGCCAGGCAGTTCACGCTCTACTGTGACGAGGGAGAGCTCGATCTCGACCTCCTGCATATGACGTCTGCTCCCAAGCCATGGGGTCGGATACCCAGCCTCGTTGATCGGAAGTACCTGAACTGCGCCGAGAACAGCGACTGCGATCGAGCGCTCTCACTCACCCCATCCGACCACCCATGACCCCAGGAGGGCCGATGGCCACACACACCACCTCGTCCCTGGCCCCACAGGCCGCAGCCGAGTCTCCTACCGGGGCCGCGGCGGCTCCCGCCGAGCCCACCGCGATCACTGCGGCCACCTCGGGGTTCTGGTTCTATGACATCGAGTCGCTGTCCAACGCGTTCACCCTGTGTGGGCTGACCGCGGTGCCGGGGCACACCCCCCGTCTGGACGTCTTTGCCCAGATCGATGACGCTGACCTGCGGGGCCGGCTGGTTCCCGCCGAGCTCGCCCTGGCCATCCGCCGGGGCAACCCGGTCCTGCCGTCCCAGGCGAGGATCGCCGTCCACGATCTCGGTGATCCCGGCCAGGTGGCCTACCTGGCCGGGATCCTGGGTGTCTCGGATGCCGCCCCACCAGGCCGGGTTTCCTGGCCCGCAACCGGGTCATCGCCGGTCTGACCGGCGGCGTGGTGATCGTCGAGGCCGCCGCCAGATCGGGGGCGCTCAGCACCGCCAACTGGGCCGGCGACATGTACCGGGAGGTGCTGGCCGTGCCGGGCCCGGTGACCTCGAGCCGCTCGGTCGGCCCGCACGACCTCATCCGGAATCGGCGCGCCGAACTCGTCCGCGACGCCGACGACGTCCGGGAGGCTCTGGGTCCCATCCAGCCCGAGCTGCCCAGGGAACCCGTCCCGGAGCATCCGACCGATGCACTGGGGCCCGAGACCCTGCGGGTGCACGAGGCGCTCCCGGCCCGCGGCGCGCTGGGCGTCGATGAGCTGGCACGGGCCGCCCTGGTGAGTCTCACGGACTGCCTGCTGGCCCTCCAAGAGCTCGAGGACCGGGGCATGGCGAGCTACGGGGCGGACGGCCGATGGTCGGTTCGCCTACGTAGGTGATGCGCCCGGGGGAGTCGATGGTATCGTTCGATGTGAACGTTAACGAGCCGCAAGGAGGCAGCCCATGACCACAGCTGACATCGATCCGGGACGTGCCCGGGATGTCATCGAGACCGGACGCGCCAGTCTGGGAATCGAGTTCGGATCGACCAACATCAAGGCCTGTCTCATCGGGCCGGACTACACCCCGCTGGCCAGCGGGAGTCACGCATGGGAGAACGAATTCGTCGATGGGCGGTGGACCTACTCCCTCGAGGCGGTGTGGGCGGGTCTGCAGGCCTGCTACGCCGATCTGGTCACCGACGTCCAGCGTCTCTACGACGTCACCCCGACGTCCTTCCGTGCCATCGGCATCTCGGCGATGATGCACGGATACCTGGCCTTCGACGAGGCGGGCGACCTCCTGGTGCCGTTCCGGACCTGGCGCAACACCTCGACCGGCCCGGCCGCGGTCGAGCTGACTGAGGCGCTCGGGTTCAACATCCCGCAGCGCTGGTCGATCGCCCACCTCTACCAGGCGGTACTCGACGAGGAGCCGCACATCGGACGGATCGCGGCGCTCAACACGCTGGCCGGCTACGTCCACCAGAAGCTCACCGGCAAGACGGTTCTCGGTGTCGGCGACGCCTCGGGAGTGTTCCCGATCGATCCGGCGACCGGCGGCTACGACCAGCGGATGCTCGCCATCGTCGATCCGCTCATCGACGCCCGGGTGCCCGGCCTCAAGCTGGAGAAGCTGCTCCCCGAGGTGCTGCCGGCCGGCGCGGCGGCGGGCGACCTGACCGCCGAGGGTGCCGCACTGCTCGATCCGACCGGGGCCCTGAAGGCCGGAGTGCCGTTCTGCCCGCCGGAGGGCGACGCCGGCACCGGGATGGTGGCCACCAACTCGGTCGCCAGGCGGACCGGCAACGTGTCGGTCGGCACCAGCGCCTTCGCGATGGTCGTCCTGGAGCACCCGCTGGAGCAGGTCCACGAGGAGATCGACGTCGTGACGACCCCCGCCGGGGACGCCGTGGCGATGGTGCACTGCAACAACGGGGCCAGCGAACTGTCGGCATGGGCCGGCCTCTTCGGGCGCTTCGCCCAGGCCATCGGATCCGGGGTCGACCAGGACGGCATCTTCGCCGCCCTGCTCAATGAGGCGCTGGCCGGCAAGGCCGACGGCGGCGGGCTGCTGTCCTTCAACAACCTCGCCGGCGAGCCCGTGGCGGGCCTGCCCGACGGGCGCCCGATGGTGGTGCGCGCACCGGACAGCTCGTTCGCCCTGGCCAACTTCATGCGTACGCAGGTCTATGCGGTGTTCTCCACCCTGAGCCTGGGGATGCGGATCCTGGACGCCGAGAAGGTGCAGGTCGACAGGCTGCTCGCCCACGGCGG
>OJYO01000232.1_pt1 | contig 15409 bp, 15 predicted proteins | sample 1600971 | NCBI WGS metagenome assembly OJYO01 (sample SAMN04436979, study PRJEB24849) | human gut metagenome | biome: human gut; feature: NICU; material: stool | host: Homo sapiens | place: USA: Saint Louis, MO | collected 2010-08-08 | reverse complement strand
GGGACTGCTGAAGGTTTGGTTGACCTCCGGGTTTATGCCGCCAGTGTTGCGGTTGGTTTCATGATGAGTTCGAACTCGACGGGGGTGAGTTTCCCGAGCCGGCGTTGACAGCGTTTGCGGTGGTACTTCCCCTGGATCCAGGACACGATCGCCAGCCGTAGTTCCTCTCGTGTGCTCCAGGACCGTCGGTCGAGGACGTTCTTTTGCAGGAGCGCGAAGAACGACTCCATTGCCGCGTTGTCACCGCATGCCCCCACGCGGCCCATGGAGCCGGTCAGGCCGTGGCGTTTGAGGGCCTTGAGGAAGCGTCTGGAGCGGAATTGGGACCCGCGGTCGGAATGCACGATCACCCCGGTGGGCCGGCCTCGGTGGGCCACTGCCATCTCGAGCGCGTTGACGGCGATCCGGGCCTTCATCCACGAGTCGATCGAGTAGCCGACGATCCGGTTGGAGAACACGTCCTTGATCGCGCACAGGTAGACCTTGGCCTCGCGGGTGCGGTGCTCGGTGATGTCGGTCAGCCACAGCGTGTTGGAGCCCTCGGCGCTGAACTGCCGGTTGACCAGGTCGTCGTGGACGGGCGCACCGGCTTTCTTGTAGCGGGTCTTGCGCGTGGTGAACACCGATTGGATGCCGGCGATCCGGCACAGCCGCCAGACTCTGCGCTCCGAGAGCGTGTACCCGAGCTCGGTGATGTCATCGGCCAGGACGCGGTAGCCGCCCTCCGGGTCATCATCGTGGAGCTGATGCAGCACGGCGATCAGTTCACGCTCTTCGGCCTCGCGGGCCGAGACCGGCTGCTTGAGCCACTTGTAGTAGCCCTGCTTGGAGAATCCCAACACCCGACACGCGACCGCCACCGCCACCCTCACGGGGGCACCGACCGCGGCCATCTCCTTCACGAGCGGGTAGATCATTTTGGGGGCGTGATGTGAGCCTGCGACAGATACGCCGCCGCTCGCCGTAGGACCTCGTTCTCCATCTCCAACTCGCGGATCCGGCGTAACGCCTGGGCCATGTCCTTGCGCTGCTCACGATCGGTGGTCGGGGTCATCCCGTGGGACTGGAAGCGAGCGTCGCGGACCCAGGCTTGGAGGGTAGTTTTGGCCATCCCCATGTCCTTGGCGACCTGCTTCTGCGGGATTCCTGAGGCGACAAGCGCGACCGCGTCGCGCTTGAACTCGTCGGTGTAAGCGATCTTCGCCATGGATGCCATCCTTTCAGCACGACCCTTTCGAGAGAGTCATGCGGTCTTGGAGTCAACCAAACCTTCAACGGACCCCATCGACAAGATCGTCCTGCACCACAACGCAGGCACCCTGTCCATCCGCGGCTGCTACGACGTGTGGCAGACCCGCGAAGCCTCCGCCCACTACCAAGTCGACGTGAATGGACGCATCGGCCAACTCGTGTGGGACCGCGACACCGCCTGGCATGCAGGCAACCTCGCTGCCAACCGCACCAGCATCGGCATCGAACACGCCAACGCGACCAGCACCACCAGCCCGATCACCGAAGCCACCCTCGACGCCGGTGCCCACCTCGTCGCCGCAATCTGCATCCGCTACCGGCTCGGCCGCCCCGCCTGGGGAGTCAACGTGTTCGGCCACAAGCACTTCTCCGCCACAGCTTGCCCCGGCCACATTGCTGGCGATCAGAACAGCGCCTACATGGCCCGCGCCCAGCACTGGTACGACCAGATGACCGGCACCGCCACACCCACCCCGCCGCCACCGGCCCCCGCACCGGCGCCGGATCTGGACGCATTGGCCGACGCGGTCATCCGGGGCGAGTACGGTAACGGCGACGAACGCCGACACCGCCTCGGCAACCTCTACGACCAGGTGCAGCAGCGCGTCAACGCCAAGCTCACCGGCAGTGCGCCCGCACCTTCTGCTGGCCCGGATCTGGATGCGTTGGCCGATGCCGTGATCCGTGGCGACTACGGCAACGGCGACGAACGCCGACACCGCCTCGGCAACCTCTACGACGCTTTCCAGGCACGCGTCAACGCCAAGCTCAGCTAACCGACCCCCGCGAACGATCAAGCGCCCTCATGCCACCCCAGCGGTGGTGTGAGGGCGCTTTTTCTGCGTCCACAGCCGGGGTTAACTCCCCCGCCGCAGGTGGCCTTCTGGAGGAGGAACACCATGCGAATCAGCCCACAGCTCAAAGCCCACGTGATCGCCTTGCGCACCAGCGGGACCAGCTACGGGCAGATCGCCGCCACCACCGGGCTGCCCCGCAGCACCGTCAAGACCATCTGTCGCCGCACCAACACCGTCCCCTCGAGGAAAGCAGCAGCGAAGTGCCCACAGTGCGGCATCGATCTTCCCGATGCGCGGCCCGGGCAGCGGTTCTGCAGCCCTGCCTGCCGTCAGTCATGGTGGCACGCCCATCCCGAAGCACTCACCCGCACCGCCACCTACACATTCGCCTGCGCCACGTGCGGAACCCAGTTTTCCGCCTACGGCAACGCCACTCGCATCTACTGCACTCACCGCTGCTACATCCAGGCACGGTTCGGCTCCAAAGGCGGACAACCCGCCCCCACGACCCTGGGTTAACCGGCTGCCGGTTCGTGGCCTTCCGATGACAGGAAGGAACCCCGACCATGACCGCCTGGCATGAATGTGCTGAACGCATGTGGGCCACCGGCGCAACGCTGCGCCAGATCGCCGAGGCCACCGACATCGCAGTGTCCACAATCCGCCGCCACCTCCTCACCCTCGAACGCGGCGGCAAAGACCCGGCCACCATCGGCTGGTGCCCCGTCTGCGGACAGCCCCTGCGCCAAGGCACATCCCGGGCTGGGCAGCGGTTCTGCTGTACCGCCCACCGGCGCACCTGGTGGGCCAACCACCCCGAACACTGCACCCGGCACGCCACCTACACCTTCACCTGCACCGGCTGCGGAGTCCGCTTCAGCACCTACGGCCAACCCGGACGCCGCTACTGCAGCCAAACCTGCTACCACACCACCCGACGCGCACGCCTCGCATGCTGACCACCACCCAGTTCCAGGCCGAAGCCACCTACCGCGCCACCCTGGCCGCACTCGACGCGATCCGGCACCACGCGCCGGTCACCGACGCCGACATCACGACCGTCCGCACCACCTTGTGCCGCAAGCACCACCCACCCATCGGGCACCTCCATGACCATCCAGCACCGGGCCGGAACACGACTGGATATGTGCGCCCGGATGAGTGATGTATAGACACCCAACCTGATACAAGGAGCCGCCAGCCATGGACATCACCCTGCTCCCCAGCCCCACGGTCGTACCGAAACTGACCCGGGTCGCCGCCTACGTGCGGGTCTCGCGGGACTCCGAACGGCTCACCCACTCCCACTCCGCGCAGGTGTCGCACTACAACCAACTCATCGCCGCCACCCCCGGATGGACATTCGCCGGGATCTACACCGACCTCGGCCAGACCGGCACCACCACCCACCGCGACGGATTCACCCGCCTCATCGCCGACGCACTCGCGGGAAACATCGACATCATCCTCACCAAATCGATATCCCGATTCGCGCGCAACACCGTCGACCTGCTGGCCACCGTCCGCGACATGAAACAGGCAGGGGTCGCCGTGCGTTTCGAACGCGAACACATCGACACACTCACCGCCGACGGCGAAGTCCTGCTCACCCTGCTGGCCTCATTCGCCCAAGCCGAATCCGAATCAATCTCGGCCAACACCACCTGGGGCATCCGCTCGAAATATCCCCACGGCAGGCCCCACTCCCGCCGCCCCTACGGCTACCGCTTCGACCACGGCATGCTCCACATCATCAACACCGAAGCCAGCATCGTAAAGCGCGTCTTCGACGAATTCCTTGCCGGGCACAGCCCCGAGGCCACCGTCGAGCGCCTCAACGCCGAAGGCCTCCGCTCCCGCTCCGGCGCCCCGTTCCGGGCATCGGTCACCCGCACCTGGCTGGAAAACCCCACCTACATCGGCACCCTGATATGCCAAGCCTACTACCGGCCCCACATCGCGAACCCCACCGGAACCCGAAACACCGGCCAACTCCCCAAATACATCATCACCGACCACCACACCCCCATCATCGACAAGACCGTGTTCGATGCAGTCCAAGCCGAACTCGCCCGCCGCCGCGCCTCCGGTGGCCGCGCCCTCACCCCCACCGGCGGCACCAACGCCCTCACCCACCGCATCCACTGCACCACCTGCGGACGCCACTACCAGCGCCGCACAAAAGCCCGATCCGGCCGCACCTACAAGTACTGGTGGTGCGAAACCGCCACCAAAGGCCACGGCAACCCCTGCGACTCCCACCAACTCCGCGAAACCCACCTCCAACACCTCATCACCACCCGCCTCCGGCTTCCCGGCTGGGACAACGCCACCATCGTCGAAACCATCACCCGCATCGACGCAGGCCCCGACTACCAGCTCACCGCACACCTGAGCGACGGCAGCACCATCCCCCTCGACTATGCCGCCAGCGGGAAGGAGGCATGCTGATGGTCTCAGTCACCACCATCCCCGCCACCCGGCCCCTCCACCACGCCACGACACCCGCCGTGCGGGCGGTGCGCAGGGTCGCCGGATATGCCCGCGTGTCGACCGACAGCGACGACCAAGCCAACTCCTACGCCGCCCAGGTCGACTACTACACCCGCTACATCACCGCCCACGACGGCTGGGCCTTCGCAGGCATCTACACCGACGACGGCATCTCCGGCACCTCCACCAAACACCGCGACGGCTTCAACCAGATGATCACCGACGCGCTCGCAGGCAAACTCGACCTGATCGTCACCAAGTCCGTCTCCCGGTTCGCCCGCAACACCGTCGACTCCCTGACCACCGTCCGCAAACTCAAAGAAGCCGGAGTCGAGATCTTCTTCGAAAAGGAGAACATCTGGACGTTGGATGCCAAAGGCGAACTCCTCATCACCATCATGAGCTCACTGGCTCAAGAAGAGTCCCGCTCCATCTCCGAAAACGTCACCTGGGGCCAACGAAAGCGGTTCGCCGACGGGAAAGTCTCCATGCCATACGGGTCATTCCTCGGCTACGACAAAGGCCCCGACGGCACCCCCGTCATCAACCCCCAGCAGGCCAAGACCGTGCGCCGCATCTACCGCGAGTTCCTCGAAGGACGCTCCATCCCCAAGATCGCCACCGGACTGGACACCGACCGCATCCCGACACCACGAGGCGGGAAGAAGTGGAGCCACACCACCATTCGCTCGATCCTGACCAACGAGAAATACAAAGGCGACGCCCTGCTGCAGAAGTCGTTCACCGTCGACTTCCTCACCAAAACCAAGCGTCCCAACACCGGCCAAGTCCCCCAGTACTACGTCACCGGATCCCACGAAGCCATCATCGACCCCGATACTTGGGAACTCGCCCAAACCCAGCTCACCGCCCGCCCCACCGGTAGGCGCGAACACACCTTCACCGGCACCATCATCTGCCCCCACTGCGGAGGGGTCTACGGAACCAAAACCTGGCACTCCAACGACCCCTACAAAACCATGATCTGGCAGTGCAACCAGAAATACCGCACCCCACACCCCACCCGGATGCCCGTCCTCCGCGACCACCAGCTCCAGCACATCTTCCAAAGCGCCCTCGCCCAACTCATCCACCAGCGGGACCTGATCGACTGGGACCTGCTCCACACCACCCTCTGCAACACCACCCAGCTGGAGGCTCAGGCGGTGCAGGAGCGTGCTGCGATCGACGTGATCACCCGGATGATGGAAGACGCCATCGCCGACAACGCCACCCGCATCCAGGACCAGCACGCCTACCAGCAGCACTTCACCCAACTCGAGGCCCAACATCGGGAAGCTGCTGAAGCACTCGCAGCCACAGAGACAGAGATCACCCGCCGCCAACACCTCCACGCCGACCTGACCAACTACCGGCACTCCCTCACCAGACTGGACGCGGCGGGCGAGTTCGACTCCGCCACCTACCACGTCCTCTGCCAACACATCGAGATCGCCCCCGACGGACAGGCAACAGTCGTGTTCAAAGACGGGACACGGATCGCGGACCAAGGCTGACGACAGTGCTCCTGGGAAGCAGGCCGCCGCTGATTCAACGAGCCCAACCCGGTACTCACAGGCGGCTTTGAGAATTGTCGGACCCGGGTGCGAGAATCTTGACCATGCAGAGCCTGCCAAGCTAGACCCGAAGGCGTTGATCGCTGCAGGGTTCGACAAAGCACTCGTAGCGCAGCAGCCGAAGGCCCAGGCGAATGTAGCCCGTCTTCGTCGGGTGCACCCCGATATGACGCCTGCTGAGCTCGTTGCGTACATCAACAAGTGGTACCTCGGCGCCGTCACTGCCTCTGGCACAGGAGCTGGCGCAGCCGCCGTGGTGCCCAACGGCGTTGCCCAAGCCTCGGTTGCAGTCGCTGATCTCATCACGTATTTGGAGGCTTCGGTCTGCTACATCCTGTGCCTCGCCGAGATCCACGACCTCGATCTCGAAGACTTAGAGCGGCGTCGGCTGCTTGTCACTTCCGTCCTACTGGGTAACTCGGCCTCTTCCAAGATCTTGGACAAGGTCATCGGTCGCACCGCCCCATACTGGGGCAAGAAACTGGTCGATGCGATCCCCATGGAGGCAGTCCGCCAAGCCAACAAGATCCTCGGCCCATGGTTCGTCACCAAGTGGGGCACCAAGACAGGAGTGCTTGTCCTCGGCAAACAAGCCCCCCTCATGATCGGCGCAGCCATCGGCGGCGGAGGCAACCTGCTGTTCGGATCGTTCGTTATCAAAGCAGGCGAGAAAATCCTCGGCCCAGCACCTGTCACATGGCCGCACCTTGACGAGACCGAGGTCACCGTTGAGACCAGTGACGACAGCGACCTTTGATCGCGAACGCCCGTCCCCAACAGCGTGATGTGCACCCAACGCACGCGATGTTGCCCCTGTAGAGGGCAACCCTCACGCGCATCAAAACGCCCTGACTAGGGGTTTTGATCCAAATTCGTGAACTCTCACGCGCGGGGCTCAAAATGGCACAAGCACATGACAAAGTGCCTGCTGGCGCGTGAGTGTATCAACGCCAGCAGGCACTTAGTGGAGCTAGGGGGATTCGAACCCCCGACCTTCTCATTGCGAACGAGACGCGCTACCAACTGCGCCATAGCCCCAGGTGCCCGACGATCGTAGCACCGTCGGGGCCCAGACCCGCAACCTGAGATACCGTGAGGCGAGCCACGGCCGCTGCCAGCCGCGTCGCTGCCACATCTGATCGATCAGGCCCCCGCAGCGCGACGGCGCTGGAGAACGGCGTCCAGGTCGATCGGTTGACGCAGCTCTTCCCCCACCTCACGGGTGGCGAGGCTCCGCACAGCCTTCGGCCGCATCGGCACCGGCGCGGACGGCGCAGCCGTCTCCTCCAGCTCTTCCACGCGACGCCTGGGCGCCGTAGCGACCAGCGTGTAGGTCGGCGCCGGCACCTTCACAGGGTGCCAGCCCTGCGGCGGTGTCTGGGTCGAGGCCTCGCGCGCGGCCGCAGCAGGCTTCGACTCGGTTTCCTCCACCGGAGCAGCCGGCCGCGTCGCCATGATCTTTAGCGCCACGGCGCTCTCCCGCGCCGCCTGAACCGGGGCAGACTCGCCCGCCGTCGGCTCCTCGCGGCCAGCAGTCGCCGTGGCGGTAGCTGCGACCGGCGGTACCTCATCAGCCACCTCGGTCAGAGCGGCACTGTCCGAGGCTGCCAACGCGGTCACCTCTGCCTGAGCAACCTTCTGCGAGCTCGCCAAGGCCTTCGCCTGCGTCGAAGACTGCCCGGCCAGGCGCTCCAGCTCAGCTTCCAGCTCCGCGATCCGACGCCGCTCACGGCGCTCGGCATCCTGCCCCGCCAGGGCAGCGCGGCGTCCGGCCGCCATGGACACTGCCAGGAGCGCGCCTGGCACCAGCGCGGGCCACCAGGGCAGGACCGTCAGCGCCGCGACGACTCCCACACCGAGCAGCACCCCCACCAGGGCACAGGCAACAACAGACCGGTGTGAGGCCGCGGCTCGCCGGCGCTCTCGCGCCTGTGCGTGCGCCTTCTTGGCTCGCACCAGCTCCCGTTCAGTGCGCAGGGCTCGCACGTTCCTGACTGCAGGCCTGTTCATCGCCCTGACCTCCGGTCGTCGTCGAAAGATCTCTGCGTGTCCACCCTCGGGGCAGGTCTCACCTCCGGCCTGAGACTGCGGTCCCACGGCCAGGAGCCGTAGCTGTGAGGAGTAACGATCCTCAACCCGCGAGTGTCCCAGGACCTCCCGGCGTCCGACCAGTATCGGGAGCAGGTACACGGCGAGAACCGCGACGAGCGCTATCAGTGCCCAGATCTCGATTCCCACGCGCCTACCGTATGCGGGCCACCGCACGTGGGGCGGCAGGAACACGGCGTGTTGAGGACACCTAGCGGCCAGTCACAGTGGACGTGCCCAACAGCTGAATCACGCCAGTCACACAGGCCCCACACGCCCCGCACGGCACGGTCGCCGACAGAGCCTGGTCCGGTCAGGAGTCCTCGTCTTCGTTCCTGGTCTCGCACTCAGGCGTCAAGCAGGAGGCAGTGCAGCAGGTCCCCTGCCACGACCGTCCGAGTCTCCTCAGGCACCACCGCGATAGCGTTGGCCCGTGCCAGTCCGGACAGCTGGGCTCGGCCCGGCTGCACCGTCGGCTCAGCAACGTACCCCTTGCTCGGCGAGCCACTGAGGTGGACCGGCACGAACTGGCGCTGATGAGCCGGAGAGTGCCAGCCGGTAGCGACCTTGGCGGGCAAGGAGGAGCGGTGCAGGGAGGATCGCCCCGCGATCTGCCGCAGCACCGGGCGGACAAAGGTCTCAAAGGCGATCTGCGCGCTCACCGGGTCTCCTGGCAGGCAGAAGATCGGGGTGCCGTCCACGGTGCCCACACCCAGCTGTCGGCCCGGGGACATGGCGACGGCGTCAAAACGCACTGAGCCCAGAGGTGCCAGGACCTCCTTGACCGTATCTCCCTGCCCCACGGACAAGCCTCCGGTGGTGATGAGGACGTCGGCACGCACCAGCTGGTCCTCAATCGTCTCGCTCAGCGCTCGCAGCTCGTCCGGCACTGCCGCCACCCGGAAGGCCTGGCCTCCGGCGTCTGCCACGGCCGAGGCCAGAGCGTGGCCGTTGGCGTCAAAGACGTCCCCGGGCTCACGAGCCGCACCCGGCTCCACGATCTCGTCACCGATCGACACGATGACCACACGCGGGGCGGGGTGCACCTTGAGGCGGTGACGCCCGAGCCCGGCCGCCAGAGCGACGTGCCGCGCCGAGATCCTCGTACCCTCGGTCAGAACCGTCTCACCAGCGCGCACGTCATCCGCGCGCTGACGCACATTGGCACCGGCCTCGACCTGAGCTCGCACCTGGACCCGCGAGGTCCCGCGGTCCGTGTCCTGCCAGGCCACGACGGCGTCCGCCCCCAGCGGCAAGGGCGCACCAGAGTCGATGAGGATCGCCGTGCCCGGCACCAGCCGAGTGGGCCGCATATCCCCCGCCCGCACCGCGTCCATGACCTCCAGAGTCACTGCGCTCGTGACCGAGGCGCCGGCCAGATCCGCCACGGCCACCGCGTAACCATCGATACCAGCCAGGTCCACCGCCGGCAGGTCCAGGTCCGCGACCACGTCCTCGGCCAGGACGCATCCCACCGCGTCAAGCAGGACGACGTCGAGCGGCGCAGCCGCCTGTGCGATATCCAGGCAGGCAGCCAGGTGCTCCGCGACCGTTCTCATCATGGCCTCCGTGTGACAACCGGTAGTGGGCAAAGACGCCCCACAGCGCTCAGCGTACCCGGCAGGCCTGCGCACCATGCCCGCGGCCAGCCGATGGGCATGTCCGTTCGGCCCGCCACGCAGGACCTGCGAGGATAGGGCCATGAGCTGCGACGCGCGTGACCTCCCCACCACCGAGGGACAGGAGGTCGATGACGCGAAGGACGGACTGCGCAGTCTGCTGCGACGCGACCGGCGGCAGCACCACCGTCACCCCGAGCACGGGCACGACGCCGTGTGCGAGGCCCTGACCGAGCATGCGCTGGAGGCCGTGGGCTCCCTGAGCTCGGTGGCCGCCTACGTCTCGGTCTCCCACGAGCCGTGCACCCGCCTGCTGCTGGACCGCCTGTACGAGCAGGGCACGCGCGTGCTCCTGCCCGTCCTCGGCCCGCACCTGGCACGCTCCTGGGGCTACTTCAAGGGTTCGGCAGACCTGGCCGAGCGCGCGCCAGGGCGTCCTCCCGAGCCCAGCGGCCAGGCTCTGCCCCCTGAGGAGATCAGCAAGGTCGAGGCCCTCATCATCCCTGCGCTCGCCGTCGACCGCGCCGGGCGGCGCCTGGGCCAGGGCGGCGGCTGGTACGACCGGATGCTCCCACTGCGGGCCCAGGGCGTGCAGGTCTTTGCCATGGTCCACTCCGACGAGCTGGTCACCGGCCCCCTGCCCACCGAGTCTCACGACGAGCTGGTCGACGCCGTCATCACCCCCGAGCAGTGGTTCCTCCTCGAAGGCTCTGCCTTCCAGGCCGGCTCCCACTGACGACGGCGCAGCTCGCCTCTCCTGCCCGCGCGGCCCGCCCTCACCTGGGAGGGCCTGCCGCTGCACCCACCGGGTGCCGCGAGCGCTCGGGCTCCACAGGCACGCGCCGTGACACCCTCCTCCACAGGACTCACCAGGCCTGCTGGTGCCCAGCGACGGCGTCACTCCACCCTGGATCTATGACTCCACTCCGTCACCGCGCCCTGGAGCGCGCACCACGACCTGTCCCCTCCGTCCTCCTGTGGCGCTGGCGCCACCTCGTGGTCGGTCTGTGCGTCGGGGCCGCCGCGCTGGTCACGCTCACGCTCCTGCGCCCTGGCCCGGGTGAGGTCGCGCAGGTCATCGTGACCACACGCCAGGTGGTGGCCGGTGAGGTCCTCCAGGACGCTGACCTGGCCCGCCGCGAGCTGCCCGTCGCCGCTCTGCCACGCACCGGGCTGGCCGACGGCGAGGTCGTTGGGACTCGCGCCGCCGTCACCTTGGAGGAGGGCACGGTGCTGACGACGTCGATGACCAGCCAGTCGCTGACCTCCGACCTCCTGCCGCACGAACGCGTGGTCCAGGTGCCGGTGGAGGTGGGCGCTGAGCTTGCCAGGCCCGGCGCCGTCGTCGACCTCGTGGCGGAGGCGCCGCAGGCAGGCGATGGCGCAGGCGCCGAGGTACCCACGGTCATCTGCGATGGTGCGCGGGTCCTGCTCACGCAACATGAAGGAAACAGTGATCGATGGAGCAGTGGGGCCACAGTCCCACTTATTACTCTTGCCGTTCCCGCCAGCACGGCTAGCCTGGTAGTAGGAGCCGCCACCCATGGCGCGCTCGGGATCGTGCTCAGTCCCTGAGTTCAGTCCCACAGCCCGCACGGCACTTGCCACGGCGCTGTCACCCAGACACTTCCACGCCGCCTGACGGTGGCGTGATCATCGAAAGGCCTCCCTCATGCTGAAGGGCTTCCGCGACTTCATTGCCCAGGGCAACGTCATTGACCTGGCCGTCGCCGTCATCATCGGCGGCGCTTTCGCCCCGATCGTCGAGGCTCTCACCAAGGTCCTCCTCAACATCATCGGCGCCCTGGTCGGCTCGCCGAACTTCAACTCGGTCGGCCAGTTCTCGATCAACGGCTCCGACCCGATCCAGCCCGGCACGATCATCACCGCCGGAATCAACTTCCTGCTGGTGGCCGCCGCGATCTACTTCTGCGTGGTCCTGCCGATGAACAAGCTCAAGGAGCGCACCCGCAAGGCCCAGGAGATCGAGGCCGCGGACGAGGTCCCGGCTCCCTCCGAGACCGAGCTGCTCGTCCAGATCCGCGACCTGCTCGCCGACAAGAAGTGAGCCCGGCGGCCACTGGGCCGCTGCTCACGGACGGTGCCCCCGCGACGACCACCATCGTCGCGGGGGCACCGTCATCTCCGTCTCCTAGGCGGACCCGCGCTGGCGCAGGCGGCGTCCGGCGCCGCTCACCCCCAGTGCGGGGGAACGTCACGCAGCAGGCGAGCGTCGTTAGCATGATCGCCCGCACCATCAGCACGCGAGAGGGCGTCCGTGAGCGCGTCCACGTGACGACGCCGTTCCTCCTCAGCGGCAGCCTCAGGCAGCTCACCACGCGCTACCCGCGCCTGGTCCGCCTGGGAGAGGGCCACTACCCTGCGACGGCGCCTGCCGTAGCGCCCGGACTCAGTCATCGGCCTGGGCGCGCGAACGCGTAACCGCGTGGGTGAGCACCGCGTCCACGCCAGAGCCTCGACGCAGCAGGGCCAGGGTGGCACGCAGCTCCTCGACCTCGGCCTCAACACTGCGCTCGACGCCGTCGGAGCGGATCCAGGCCACGAGATCATCCAGCTGATCGTCAGAGTAGGCCTGTAGCGGCAAACCTTGCGCGATCGGAGGCCGCAGCCCTCGCACCGGCTCACGCTCCTCCTGCTCGGCCTCGCCAGGCTCGGTCTCCTCACTGCCGTCCATGTCAAGCTCGGCCGGAGGCGCAGCCGCCACCTGCTCGGAGCGCTCCCGCTCCGCCTCGCGCTCACGAAGCACCGCGAGCACCTCGTCCTCGATCGCGGTGGCCTCAGCCTCCGGGTCAACAAAGACCGAGACAGAGAAGGCCGTGTAGACCCGCCACCCGCGACGCCGCAGGCGCTCCACCCAGTGGCGGTCACGACGTCGCAGGCTCTTCTGCGCCACATAGTCGGCGTCGTCGGTCAGCACCGCGACGAAGAACTCACCGGGATAGTCCGGGTGCCCGATCGCCAGCGGGATCCGCGTGCCGCCCTCCAGGCCGTAACGAGGTACCACCGTCAGACCCTTGCGCCACAGACGCTCAGCAAGGTCCACCAGCAACGGATCGGGGTACTCCTGGCTTCCCTGGGCGTCATCCTGCGCCAGGCCAGCGGCCCGCACGAGGAGCTGGTAGAGCAGCTGCGCCCCAGGGGCGTGCAGACGCTCCGGGTCAATGTCCTGCGGCGCGAGGCAGGAGACCACCTGAGTGGTCCCGCGCGAGGCGCACAGCGCCTCCACCAAGCTCACCATCCCGCTCGGCTCGGACACAGCGCCGAAGCTGTGGATCGTCCGCCCATGCGGGGTCTTGGCGTAGCCCACACTGAGGATGACGTGGTCACGGCGCAGTGAGCGCGCCTCGGACAGGTCCACCACCACGAAGGGCTCGGCGATCCCACCGGCGAAGAACTCCTCCAGCGCCGGGGAGCCGACCACGGCCGCAGTGGTCGCGCGCCGAATCTGCTCGGCGTGCCTGGCGTTGAGGGCCACCACTCCCAGCGACTGCTCGGGGTGGGCCAGGGCGTGGTCGATCACGAGGTCCACCACGCGGTCCACCTCGGCCGGCACCGACTCCACAGCCGTCTGGCCAGGGGCCGGCATTCCACGCCCGTCCACCAGCTCCAGGCTGAGCGGGGCCGAGCCTGGGGGCAAGGGGATCGCCTCCACGACGTCGTCGTAGCCGTGGGTGGCCAGGAAGGAGGCGATCTGGGCGTCCAGGCTGTTGCGCGTGGTCGGTAGCGTGACCGAGGGCAGCAGAGATCCCAGCTCGGCCGCCAGGCCCGTGGGCTCACGCCGGGGATCACCGACCACGATCACCTGCTCGGCCCTGACGAAGGCCGGCAGCACCTGGCACACCGGCATATGGGCGCTGGCGTCGAGGACTGCCAGGCCCACCAGGGCCTGAGGATCGAGGACCTGCGGGACCAGCGTGGGCGGGACGATCCACACCGGCTTGACCACCATCGCCAGCGGGTGCTCCGCCAGGATCTCCCGCAGCGGCACGCCGTCGTCACGCGAGAGCGCCACGTACAGCGCCCGGGCGGCTTCCTTGTCCGCCTCGACCGCTGAGCGCACCCGACGGGCGTAGGCCTGGGCCACCGGCCCGGCCAGGGACGCCGACTGCTCGGCGTCCAGCTCGCGCAGACGTGCCTGACGCTCGGCCAGCACTCCCGAGTCGAGCCCGGCAAGGTCAGGATCCGTGCCCAGCAGATGCGCCAGCAGCGAGGTCCACCAGCAGTACTCCAGCTCAGTGTCCAGGTCCTGCTCGTCCACGCCGCGCGAGGCGAGATCGGCCACGAGCTCGCCCAGGCCGAGCTCGCCGAGCTGACCCATGACCCGGTTGATCTCCGGGAGCTTCTGCGCCGTGACGTCGTCGTCCGCCAGGGCCCGCACGCGCCCGAGGAGCAGGGGCAGGGCCAGACCCATCAGGTCCGGGACGTCGTCGGCCGTGGCAAGCATGGGCTGCAGCTCCTCCACAGCCTGCTTGGCCCGCCTGGCCGTGGCCTGCATGCCGTCCAGACCTGCAGGAAGCTCCGGCCAGCCGCTGGTGGGCTCGTACAAGCGCCAGGCCTCGCGACGGTGCTGGACCTTGACCAGCTCAGCGTGGAGGTCCTCCACCGGGCGGCCAGGGCGCACCAGGTCCTTGGCCTGCTTGATGAAGCGGCGGCGAGTGGCTCCCGACATCTCGATGGAGCGCTCCTCACGCCACTGGCGGGTCGCCGTCGCAATGACCATATCCGCTGCCGAACGCTCGAAGACGGCGGGGACAAAGACGTCCAGGGAGTCGCGCAGCCCGTCGAGCAGCTCCAGCTGGGCGCACCACTGCGTCAGGGTCAGCGCCCGGGAGAGGCCGCACTGCTCGGCCACCAGGGGAGCGTCCTTCTCGATGGCCGGCAGCAGCTCGTCAGCAAGCTCGGCAAGCCGGCTCAGAGCGTCGGTGGCCTGGTCGATGTCAGCCACCGTGACGCCGTTCCAGGCCGAGCTCGCCGTGCTAGGCGTCAGCAGCTCCAGGGCGTGAGCACGGTGAAGGAGCGTGCGGGCCTGGTCCAGGCCCTCCTCATCCAGGCGTTCCAGCATCCCCCACTCCACGCGTGCCCCGGTGCGGCTGCGGGAGCGACCGGTGGTGAACTCAGCCAGGTGCTGCAGCGCCTCGTAGGCGGAGACCCCCCACGGCTGGCGGGGCACATGGAGTGCCTCCAGCGAGGAGGTCAGGCGCTCACGCACCTCGCCCAGCCGCTCGCGCAGGCCAAGGATCCCGGTCACGTCCAGTACCGGGGGCTCCACGCCGAGGGAGTTCTTGATGGACTGCGCGGCGTGCAGCCGCCATCCGGCGTCCTCGGTCAGATCGACGACGAGGTCCCCCAGCCCCTGCTCGCGCAGTGCCTGCGCCACGGCGTGCCCGTCCGCTCCGGTGGCCGGCACGTGCAGGACCGTGCGTCCGGAGGCAGCGGCGTCCGCGAGCACGGCGGCCAGCGTGTCAACCACGTCGGAGCCGGGCGGGGCGTCCAGGAGGAGGGAGGCTCCGGTGCTCACAGCCTCGACGGCGTCGAGCTGAGCCACGTCCAGGTCGCCGACACC
>OJYO01000228.1_pt1 | contig 15752 bp, 13 predicted proteins | sample 1600971 | NCBI WGS metagenome assembly OJYO01 (sample SAMN04436979, study PRJEB24849) | human gut metagenome | biome: human gut; feature: NICU; material: stool | host: Homo sapiens | place: USA: Saint Louis, MO | collected 2010-08-08 | reverse complement strand
GATGATAATTACGATTTTAAGAGGATTGATCCAAGATATAAGGAAATAAGCCCCTACTTTGAAAACCTAGTAGAAAGTAAGAAAAAACTTAAGGCAAGTGAGATGGCCCAAGCTTCGAGATTTAAGGAAATAATAGATATAACAGAGAATATGGAAGAAGGCCTTGTGGTTTGCGATGAAAATGGCAGGATCGAGATAATGAATAAGGCCGCCCAAAACTATCTGGACAAGAACTCTAATACTAGCTTTATAGATCTTATTGATGATGAAGATTATAAGAAGGCTATAAAGGAGATTCAAAAGACTAAGAAAACCAAAGCTTTGGCCTTTGATGTAAACAACTTCCACCTAAAAGTCTTTGTCGATCCAATCATTGATAGCTACGATATGGGCTATGTGATTATAATAATAGACAACTCAGAGACAAGAAAGGCTGAGCTTATGAGACGAGAATTTTCTGCCAATGTAAGCCATGAGCTAAAAAGTCCCCTAACTTCTATTAACGGATATGCGGAGCTAATTTCTACTGGAATTGCCAAGGAAAGTGACGTGAGAAACTTTGCAGAGATTATATATAAGGAAGGAAATAGACTCCTTCAGATAATAGATGATATCCTAAAACTTTCTAGCCTTGACGAAAATGGTCAGGGAATCGATGAAATAGAATTTGATATAAAAGAAATAGCCGAGCTTTGCATAGAAAATTATAGGGGAAAGTCAGATTCTAAAAATATTGAGATAGTAAATACAGTAGGATCTTTTAAAATAAGAACTTCCATATCCTTATTTACTGACCTTTTATCAAACATTTATGAAAACGCCATCAAATATACCAATAAAGGTGGGAAAATTGAGCTTTCCTCAATAATATTAGACAAGAAATTAATAATATTCATTAAGGATAATGGAGTAGGAATAAGCCAAAAAGATTTGCCTAGGATATTTGAGAGATTCTACATGGCTGATAAGGCAAGAAAAAGAGACAACAAATCAACAGGCCTTGGCCTATCCATAGCCAAGCACATTGCTGACTACTTAGGATATGGACTAGAAGTCACAAGCAAGGTCGGATGCGGATCGACTTTTAGAATTATTATAGATATTTAGGAAATTAATTGCTATATCCTGTTAAATTTGATACAATTTTATTAAGAATATATTTGGAGGAGATTATGAAAGTAACTATATGTTCATGTGCTAGATGCACTGCCCACGGAAACGAGTTCTTATACGATTCAGCAAACATAGTGAAAACTGATATCGAGTACGCTTACAAGCTTGAAGGTTTAGGAGATACTCCAGAAATCGAAGTTGTCTACGAAAATATAATGGATGAGATTGAAAATCCATCTAAGAACGCTCCATTAGTTAAAATCGACGATACATATATAAAGAAGGCTAAGCCTGAGGTTATGATGGAGATGATGTTTGATAAGTTAAAACCAGCTAAATAATTAAAGAAGAGGATAATAATGAAAGAATCATACATAGACATACTTAATATTAGAAGGATGGCCTTTGAGGCAGTTGCCAAAATCGCCTACGAAAACAGGCCAATTACAGACATAGCCCTAGAAGTTTTTGATATTCTTCCAGGAGAAGAAGCGAGATATAGGGAAAATATCTTTAGAGAAAGAGCAGTAATGGGTGAGAGACTTAGAATGTGTATAGGTCTTGACGCAAGAAGTGCTGCTGATACAGACGCTGTCACAGAAGGCTTAGATGCGATGGATTATGACAGACGAATCTACAATCCACCTTTAGTTTCTGTTATAAAAATCGCCTGCGAAGCATGTCCTGAAAACAAAGTCACAGTAACAGACCAATGCCATGCATGTATTGGACATCCTTGTGTAAATGTTTGCCCTAAAAATGCTGTTACATATACTGCCAAGGGAGCAATAATAGATCAAGATAAATGTATCAAGTGCGGTAAGTGTGTTGCTGCTTGTCCATATCAAGCAATCAACCACCAAAAAAGACCTTGTGCAGAATCTTGTGGAGTAAAGGCAATTGGATCTGATGATTTAGGTCGTGCTAAAATCGACGAAGATAAGTGCGTAGCTTGTGGTAGATGTATTATAACTTGTCCATTTGGAGCAATCTCAGATAAGAGTGAGATCTACCAACTTATCAAGTCCCTACAATCCGATAGGAAAGTTTACGCTATAGTTGCACCATCATTTGTTGGCCAATTTGGTGTAAATGTAAGCCCTGAACAAATCAGAGAGGCTATCAAACAACTTGGCTTTGACGATGTTATAGAAGTAGGCCTTGGAGCCGACCTAACTACAATGAACGAAGCCCATGAGTATTTAGAACTAGTTCCAACAGGCAAGATTCCATTTATGGGAACAAGCTGTTGCTTCTCTTGGAAATCAATGGTAAGAAAGCAATTCCCAGACATCAACGACAAGATTTCTGAATCATCAACACCAATGATCTACTCAGGAAAACAAATGAAAAAACTTGATCCAGACTGTGAAGTTGTATTTATAGGACCATGTATATCCAAGAAACTCGAAGCTCTAGAAGAAGAAGTGGCTGAAGTAATAGACTTTGTAATAACCTACGAAGAACTTCTAGGAATGTTCCTTGCTAAAGGAATCGAACCATCAGAAATCGAAGTAGATGAGCCAATGATGGATGCTTCAGAGACAGGAAGATTCTACGCAGTAAGCGGTGGTGTTGCCGAAGCTGTTAAGAGAAGAATCGGAGAAATCGACCCAGATGCCAAGGTTCAAGTAGAAAATGCTGAAGGACTAGACAACTGTGTCAAGCTTGCAAGAATGGCCAAACTCGGCAGAATGGACGGCAAGCTAATTGAAGGAATGGCTTGTATGGGAGGCTGTGTCGGAGGACCTGGAACAGTAGTTGCAGAAAATAAGACTGGCAAGAAAGTTAAGGCCTTTGCTGCTGAATCTATCTACAAATCTCCTGCTGATAATAAGAATATTCCAGTAGAAGATAGACCAGACGATAGCAAATTACAAAAATAATATCTAAAAATAAAGATAAAGCCCTAACTCAAAGAATAATTTAAGTCTTCTTCGAGTAGGGCTTTTTATAGTCATTTCTTACTTGAAATTCCATTTACTAATATAGCTTAACAGCAATAATTTATTTGTCTTTGTCAGTCTAAATGATATAATAAGTAGATAAGAAATAAAGAGAGGTAACTATGGGTCAAACTACTATAATGCTCATGTTTGTGACGATAATCTCCAAGATTTTTGGATTCTTGAGAGAGTCAGTTATGGCGTCATACATTGGAGCAGGTGATTTAAAAAGTATCTACACAACCGCCAACACCCTGCCGGTTGTTATAGCAAACTTCGTGGCTGTCGGAATAATTTCAGGTTTTATTCCAATTTATAATAAGGCAAAAAAGGAAGAAGGGGAGGCGGTAGCTGAAGAATTTACTTCAAATATTTTCAATATCCTCATGGTATTTGGAGTTTTTGCAGTAATAATAGGAATGGTTTTTGCAAGGCCATTTTCTAAACTCCTTTCCCCAGATTTAAGCGGCGAGTCTTTGGACCTTGCCACAAACTATACTAGAATAATGATGTTTGCAGTATTTGCTTATCTTTATTCAGCAGTATTTAGGGGATATTTAAATCTAAAGGGCAACTTCTTCGATCCTGCCATTACAGGAATTATAATGAATATTATAATCATTGCCTTTACTGTCCTTACAGGAATAACAAAGAATCCTTACATGCTAATAATAGGAGCCCTTTTGGGTAACTCCCTCCAATACATACTCTTTCCAAGGGCATGTAGGAAGGCAGGTTATAAGCATAGGAAAATCCTAGATATTCACAATAAGTACGTAAGAAGTCTGATGGTTGTAGCTATTCCTATAATCTTATCATCAGCAGCAGGAGAGATTTCTATAATAATAGATAACTCTATGGCTTCAGCCTTCTTCGGAAAAGCAGCCATCTCCAAGCTCTTTTATTCAAAGACGATGCTAACTATGATTACAGGAATCATAACAATTTCTATAACTACAGCCCTATTTCCAACTATAGCAGAATATGGGGCAAGTGGTGAGATAGGAAAGATGAAAAAATCCATAAGCTCATCTGTAGTATCTACCATGCTTCTGTTAATTCCTGCTAGTATTGGTATGGCCGCCCTTGCAGAGCCTATCATAGGAGTTGTATTTGAGAGAAATGCCTTCACTAGGGAAGATACCATAGCAGTTGCAAGCCTTATTGTAGCTTATGCTCCAAATAATATCTTCCAATCAACAATAGATGTGGTAGATAGAGGTTTTTATGCAGTAGGAGATTCCAAGACACCAGTGGTCGTTGTGATTATCCAACAAATTTTAAATGTTATATTTAACTTTATCCTAATTAAGATATTTGGCATAAGGGGACTTGCCTATGCGACAGTTTTATCAACTGCCATTGGTACAGTCATGATGATTTATCAATTTAGGAAGAAATTCGGAAGCTTTAACTTCAAGACTTCATTAATATCTCTTATAAAGATAAGTCTTGCAACAGGACTTATGGCCCTAGTTGCTGTAGGAGTCAATGGAGCACTTGCTAACTTTGCTCCAAGACTTGTGGCCTTGTTTGTAGCTATCATTGCTGCTATGCTAGTTTACCTACTAGCAATTCTTTTAGCAAGAATTCCTGAAGTTATGGATATGGTAAATAGGATTTATCATAAAATAAAGTTTAGAAAAGAAAATAAGAATTAATATATGCCGGCTTAGAGCCGGTTTTTCTGTACTAAAAAAAGAGGGGAATTCCCTCTAAATTTATTAGTAGCAGATCTTTATTATTAGATTAAAATCCTATTGGAGGATTTGGTTTTTCATAAAGATTGAAACAATCTTTGAGAAGTTTTCCAGATTTGTAATCCTACAGAAGTCTGTGTTGTAGATTAGCTTGGCGTTTTCTACGTCTTCTTCCTCTCCAGTAAAGACTCCTAGTATTGATATCTCATCTTCTTTTATATTTCTAACTTCCTTGGCAGTATCTTTGACTGCGACTTCCTCTACATATTGGTCTTTATCAAGCATTTTTACAGTATTGATATTACTTCTTTCGTCATTTGGTTTACCATCAGAAAGGATTATGACAATATTTTTGGTGTTTTCGTCATCCTTTTCGATCAGTTCATGGACAGTCTTAAAGGCAAGGCCGTCCCTGTTTGAACCTGATGCGAAAAAGTCAAAAATCTTTTCGTTATTTTCCTTTTCGTCATAGTCCCTATATATATTAAAGACTGTAAAGTCCCTTAGGGTAGAAAAGCTCATGACTCTGATTGGAATATCTAGGGCATCCATGGCCCTTTCTATGATATAGGCCTCGTTTGCTACCATGGCTTGGCGACCTATTTGGCTGGCAGACCCATCGAGTATTAGATCTACCTTAAATTTCGATATATCGTCGCTTTCTTCATTGATGAAGACATCGTAGTCGTGGAGGATGTTTGCTCTCCAGGCCTTTGATGAGTCGATTGCTCCATAGTTTTTGTAGACTTCGTTGTATTCTAAGAAGTTAGCTATGGAGTTTTTGATTGAAAGGGTTAGCTCGTTGATAGATCTGTTGTTGATGGCTGTATTTTCCTTGATAAAGGCTTCGGTTTTTTCGGCTTGCTCACGGCGGCCTTTCTTGTAAAATCTAGCGTTGGCCTTAGTAGAATATTCTCCTCTAGTGAAGTAGAGCCTTTTGTTCTTGTGGATTCCCTTACAAAGCTTTGTCTCTAGGGCAGAGACTTTCTCCTTAGCCATTACAGAAAGCCCATAGAAGTCCTCAATAAATTCTGTAGAGGAATGGTAGGTATCCTCGCCTGTGTTAAGAAACATGAGGTTTTTGTCATTATCTTCTTTTTTTTCAGCTAGATATATATTTCCAGTAAACTCCGCACTACCTATGCCAAACTGCTCTGAAAGATATTCTTCGGAGTACTCGGCGTTTTTGTCATCGATCTCGTCTGGGTCCTTGAAGTCCTTGGCCTTATTTTCTGAGACCATTTCCTTGAACCTATCCCTATCCTTAGCTGACCTATCCAGGCGAAAGTACTTTTCGAAGAAGTCGTTTAATTTATCGACTAATTCATTGGTCCTTGTGGTGTGGATAGAAAAAAGTGCGGAGTAGATATCCCTAAAGAGATTTCCCTCGGTAATTGGTCTATCCAGAATCTTTCCGTAATAGGCCTTCTCGATTTGCTCCCTTAGATCTTTTGGTTCATGGTAGGAGTATTTATTCATGACCTTTCTTGCGTAATTTTTCCTAAAGTCAGCTATAACTAGGTTTTCTTTGGCAATTTCCTTAAAGGCAATTTCTTCCATTAGGATTTCTGTCATAAACTTAAAATCATCAAAGAACATATTGTCTTTTTTGATATAGGTAAAGAAGGAATCTAGGATTTTAAAATCAAAGGTCCCTATCTTAAAGCCTGTGATCATGTTTAGATAGATATCTTCCATGGGGAAGGATTTTTTGGGAAGGAACTTATAGGTTTTGGCAAAGTCCCAGATAATGTTGTATTGTCTAATCTTTTCTAGTTGATCATTCATCAAATACACTTTCTCCTATATCTGTAGGAATCTTGCTCTTTAGGGCATCGAGAACGATTTGTCTTTCGAATTCATCGAAGGATTTGTTGACCAGTCCCATCATCAAGGCTTGGTAAGGAGAAAGACCTATTTTTATCGTTTCAATTGCTCCTATTAGTCCACGTAGGTCTACTGACTTAGTAGAAATCTCATTGTTTTCGCTTTTTGTTTGTAGACTTATAAATAAGTCGATGAAGGCCTTCCTGTATTTTTCCTTAAGGCTTGGGAAGTTATCAGCTAGGAGCTTATCGAGATTGTCCTTACTAATATTTGGCACATTTATAATCATAAATCTTGAAGAAAGGGCCTCGTTAAGCTCCCTTGTTCCCACATAGCCGTAGTTCATGGTTGCTATAAATCTTGTATTTGGATCGAGGGCAATCTTATCGTAGCCAGAAAGATCTATTATTCTCCTGTGGTCGAGAGTTGCGTGAAGGACTGATATAGCTTCGTTTTTGGCCATATTTATCTCATCTAAGATAGCAAATCCTCCATTTTCTGCTGCCTCTGTTATAGGCCCCTTCCTAAATACAACTTCCCCGTTTTTGAAAGTATCTGCACCTATAAGAGAGGCAGAATCTGTGTTTACGTGGAAGGATACGTTGTAGGATGGTCTTTGAAATAGATAGGAAAGATTTGATGAAAGGACATTTTTCCCAGTAGCCTTAGCCCCAGTAAGGAGGATGTTTTTTCCCGCTAGAAGGGCCGCTATGGCTTGCTCTAGGACTTCCCTGCCGTAGTATTTGTATTCAGGTTTGATCACCCTGTCGCCTTCAGCAAGTCCATTTTCTTTTCTATATTCTTCTAATTGTTTAATCAAATTTTCGTCTATGTTTTCTTCTTGTAAGTATTTAATCATGTTTCACCTCGTTTTATACTATACAATAGAAGTAGGATTTTTCACTTGACATAGTCCAAAATCGGACTATAATACGATGGTAAGCAAAAGTTAGGAGGGTAGATGGACGAGAAACTAAAAGCCATGATCAATATTTTTTCTCTATTGAAAAAGGCCAATGGTCTAAATAGAGAAAGGGCAAACTTTTATGGCTTAAACGATTTGGAAAGTATGATTCTAATCCAAATCGGAATGAATGAAAAAGTAAAACAAAAGACTCTCGTAAATAAGTTCAAAGCCCCCAAACAGACTATTAATAGCGCAATTATGAACCTAAAGGAGAAAGGCTTTATCGGCCTAAGGACAGACGACAATGATAAGAGAGCGAAAAACTTATATTTAACGGATAAGGGTGAGCTTAGAAGACGCGAGGTCCTAGTCCCAATAGAAGAAGCCAACAGGGCCATGTATGAAGATTTGGGAGAGGAAAATATAAGAGAGATAACTAGATACTTAGAGCTTCTCTTAGATTCGATTTCTAATAATTTTATGAAGGAGGAAAGATGAATAGTATAAAAGAATTTAACAGGTCCTTTTCTTACATGAAAAGACACCTTGGAAAGTACAAAAAAACTAGATTGCTTTCGCAGATATTCACAACGCTTGAGACAATTCTAGAACTACTTATACCAATGATTATGGGTATGACCCTAAATACTGCAGTAAGCGACAAGGACCTAGGCCTTGCAATAAAATATGGAGTATTGATGGTAGTTCTTTCTCTATTAACCATGTACTTTGGTATGCAAGCTACTAAAAACGCGGGGCTTACATCAAGTGGACTAGCCGATAATGCAAGAAGGGCCCAGTACAGAAACATACAGAAGTTTTCCTTCGAAGACTTGGAATATTTTGGAGTCCCATCTCTACTAACCAGGTTAACTTCTGATATGCAACAGCTAGCCCAATCAATGTTTATGTCAACAAGATTTGTAAGTAAGACTATTGTTATGGCTATATTTTCCTTTGTTTTAGCCTTTAAGGCCAGTGCCAAATTGTCCCTCATATTTCTAGTGGCAGTACCTTTGCTTTTTGTAGCTTTGATGGCACTTACTACCTACGCTTTACCAAAGTTCAAGAAGGCACGTTTTCAATATGATAAATTAAATCTAGTTATAGAAGAAAACTTAAATAATATGAGAGTGATTAAGGCCTTTGTTAGAAAAAGATACGAACTTGACAAGTTTGGCCTTCAAAACGAAGAGATGTTTAAGCTAGCTGATGGATCCCAAGGACCTATGAGCTATGTATTTCCTGTTGCAAATTTTGTTTTGTTTGGAACCTTCGTAGGCCTAACATATTTCGGCGGGATTGAAATCATAGAGGGCAGACTTGGAGTAGGAGATTTAATCTCCTTTAACATGTATGCAATTATGCTTCTTGGAGCCTTCATCGGCATGAGCATGGTTCTTACTATGTTTATGTCAGCATCTCCTGGCATAACCCGTGTAGTTGAAGTTATAAAAAGAGAGCCTACTATGGATAATGATGACAAGGTAGAAGGCCTTGATCTAGAGGATGGATCAATCGACTTTGATGGAGTTTCTTTCAAGTACGAGGAAGATTCAGATAATTATCAGCTTGAAGATATTAATCTTCACATCAAAAGCGGTGAGTCAATAGGAATCCTTGGACCAACAGGATCTGCCAAGTCTACCCTAGTCCAACTTATACCAAGACTTTACGATATAAGTAAGGGAAGCCTTAAGGTGGGAGGTCACGACATAAGAAAATATGACCTTAAGACTCTAAGAGATAGAGTTTCTATAGTACTTCAGAAAAATACTCTTTTCTCTGGAACTATAGCAGAAAACTTACGTTGGGGAGATAGCCAAGCAAATGATGAAGAAATTCGTCTTGCAGCAGAAATTGCCCAAGCAGATGACTTTGTGAGAGCAAGAAATGATTCCTATGAATCAGTCCTAGGTCAAGGAGGAAGTGGAGTTTCTGGTGGCCAAAGACAAAGATTAACTATAGCAAGGTCTCTCTTGAAGAAACCTAAGATTTTAATACTTGATAACTCAACATCTGCAGTAGATACTAAGACTGAAACTGCGATTATGGAAGGAATAGATCGAAACTTAAAGAATCTTACCAAAATCATAATCTCCCAAAGAGTATCTTCCTTCAAATATGCTGATAGGATAATAGTCATGGAGGAAGGGAAAATTTCTGATATAGGCACTCACGACGAGCTTTATGAAAGAAACAAAAACTACAGACAAACTTATGATATCCAACAACAAGGAGGTAATGATAATGACTGATAATCGCATACAGAAAAAAGATTACAGGAGAACAATGTCATTTAAGTCCTTGGCAAGATTAATGAGCTATCTCTTTGCTTATAAATGGCAGATGATTGTGATTATCCTTGGAGTAATAATATCTACAGTGACCCAAATTTGGGGAGTGAATATGCTCCAGCCTATTATAGATAATCATATCCTCAAAGGAGATGTCCCAGGACTTAAGACTGCTGTTATACAAATGGGCTTTATCTATTTAGTATCGGCTGTAACAAGTTTAATATATTCAAGACTTATGGTAAGAGTCGGTGAAAGATCAATCAGAAACATAAGACGCGACCTTTTTGATAAGATTCAAACTCTTCCAGTAAGATTTTTCGACAATAACCAACATGGGGAGATAATGAGTCGTTTCACAAATGATACGGACGTCTTATCCCAAGCCTTAGCCAACACAGTTCCTACAATTATAAGGAGTCTCTTGACCTTCTTTGGAACAATAATAGTGATGTTTAAGCTAGACTTTAGTCTAACCTTATCTCTAATCATAGGGCTTCTAGTGATGATTCCAATACTTTCTAGAATTGTAATGAGGACGGGAAGATATTTCGCCAAGGCTCAAGCCAATGTATCCAAGCTCCACGGCTTCAATGAAGAAATGCTATCAGGCCAAAAGGTGGTTAAGGTATTTTCTAGAGAAAAAATAGCAGAAGAAGAATTTTCCGAAAAAAGCGAAGCGCTTAGAGCAAGTTTTGCTGAGGCAAATATTACTGCAGGAAAGATTATGCCTTTTCTTCTAAACTCTGTAAATATTCTTTACGCCCTAATCACAGTGCTTGGAGTATATTTTACAATCCAAGGAAATATCACAGTTGGAGTCCTCGCAGCCTTCCTATCAAACATTAGACAAATCCAAAACCCTATAGTAAATATATCCCAACAAGCAAATGCAGTATTCCAAGCTCTTGCTGGAGCAGATAGGATATTTGAGATAATGGATATGAAAGAAGAAATCGACACAGGTTACATCGACCTTGTAAGAGCCGTTGTAAAAAGAGACGGAACCATCACAGAACATGTCGGAATGAGTGGAAGGTATGCTTGGAAATGGGAGGAAGATGGAGAAGATAAATACCAACTTCTTGAAGGAAGATTAGAATTTAAAAACGTGGATTTCTCCTACGATGGCAAAAACCAAATCCTAAAGAACATTTCCTTCTACGCAGATCCAGGCGAGAAGATTGCCTTTGTAGGATCAACTGGAGCAGGAAAGACCACAATCACCAACGTAATTACAAGATTTTACGAAATAGACAATGGGGTAATTGAAGTCGATGGCATAAATATAAAGAAGATCAAAAAAGAAGCCCTAAGAAAGGCCTTCGGCATGGTCCTTCAAGAAGTAAATCTATTTACTGATACAATCGAAGGAAATATCAAATATGGTAAGCTTGATGCAGATTCAGATCAGATTAATTCTGCCGCAAGACTATCAGGAGCAGACTCCTTCATCAAGAGACTTCCTGAAGGCTACGATACAGAAATAAATGGAGACGGATCAAGCCTATCAGATGGGCAAAATCAGCTCATATCGATCTCAAGAGCAGCGATTGCTGAGCCACCAATGCTAATCCTAGACGAGGCGACAAGCTCCATTGACACAGCAACAGAGCTTGAAGTAACAGAAGCTATGGATAATCTCATGGCAGGATCGACCTCGATAGTAATAGCCCACAGACTATCCACCATCCAAAACTCCGATGTAATAATGGTAATGGAAAATGGAAGGATAATCGAAAGAGGAAGCCACGATAAGCTAATAGAAGAAAAAGGAACCTACTGGCAACTCTATACTGGTCAACTAGAGCTAGACTAGGAAAAATACGAATATAAAACTATAGTGAAATAGGCGGAAGAAAAAATTCCGTCTATTTTTATTTAATTACGGCAATAAGAGCCCTTACAGATATTAAAAGATAAGGACAAATGAAAACATTTGACAAAGCCAAAATCATATGTTATCATATATAGGTATTAACAAATAAGCCCAGATAGCTCAGTCGGTAGAGCAGGGGACTGAAAATCCCCGTGTCGGTGGTTCGATTCCGCCTCTGGGCACCAATTTTTTTGGATGGATAGGTTTATGCCAACAACCGGTTATTATAACTATTCAATCTAGGGGAGTAGTTCAGCTGGCAGAACGTCGGTCTCCAAAACCGGATGTCGCGGGTTCAAATCCTGTCTCCCCTGCCAAATATGGACCTGTAGCTCAGGTGGTTAGAGCGCACGCCTGATAAGCGTGAGGTCGGTAGTTCGAGTCTACTCAGGTCCACCACTTTAAAATTAAGTAACACTTTAACGGAAGTTATTGTGGGCCTCTAGCTCAGTCGGTTAGAGCGCACGAAAACTCGCTTCTTCGAAGCTTATCGCACTATCGTGCTATGTTTTCGGGGTAAATACCCGAAATCAACGGGTATTTACCTGGCACATAACCTTCGGTTTTGATAAAAGAATTACTTAAGACAATTATATTGTGGGCCTCTAGCTCAGTCGGTTAGAGCGCCCGGCTCATAACCGGTAGGTCCAGGGTTCGAGTCCCTGGAGGCCCACCAAACATCTCATCTATGAGGTGTTTTTTTTTGCCCACAACCGGTTATGAGCAAGCTCATAAATGTTCTCTGGGCTCATTTCATTCGCCTCAGAGATTTTAAATGCTGAAGCATTTAAAACCCTACAAGGGACAGAGTCACAGGCTTCGAGTTCCGCAAGGTCCACCAAACATCTCATCTATGAGGTGTTTTTTTTACCCACAACCGGTTATGAGCAAGCTCATATTATTTCATTTTGATCTAATCTTTGTAAATCATATAAGCTAAATATATACATATCTAGTATAGTGTTAGCATAAAGGAGGGGTTTATGGAAAGAAAGCTACGTGAAGAGTATGAGATTGTTTGTGAGATGATTGATTTGTATCATAGGAAGAATGATAGGTTTTCTGATGGTGAGATTAGTGATCTTAAGGCTTATGTCAAAAGTAAGCTTTCTTCTTGCCCTCATGGCTCTAATAAGCCCTTCTGTTCTTATTGTAAGATCCATTGCTATGAACCAGTAAGGCGAGATCAGATCCGCGAGATTATGAGATTTTCAGGTCCACGCTTTATCTTCTATAGACCAGGTAAGTCTATAAAGCATCTATTATATAAATCTAGTTTTATAAGAAAACTTGCAAGCAAAAAGTCCTACAGAAAATAATATTTACAGTAGGACTTTTATCTTTACTCAATATCTAAGTCTATTGGTTCATCTATCGTTTCTGAGATATATTTGCCGTCTTTTTTTCTTTGTTTAACACATTCTGTAAGTAGGTATTCTATCTGTCCATTTATTGATCTAAAATCATCCTCGGCCCATTGGGCAATTTGCTTGTAGAGTTTTTCCGATACCCTTAGGGGTATTTGTTTTTTGGCCATTAATACAAGCTTCCTGTATTAACTATTGGGCTTGCTTCATGGTTGCCACAAAGAACAACTAGGAGGTTTGATACCATGGCGGCTTTTCTTTCTTCGTCTAGGTCAACTACTCCATTTTCTTCAAGCTTGGCAAGAGCCATCTCTACCATGCCCACTGCTCCATCTACTATCATGGCTCTAGCGTCGATTAGGGCTGATGCTTGTTGTCTTTGAAGCATTGCTGCGGCGATTTCAGATGAGTAAGATAGGTGGGTGATTCTCGCTTCTATTATCTCAAGACCTGCAAATTCTACTCTTTTTTGAATTTCTTCCTTGATTCTTCTAGCTACTATTTCACTAGAACCTCTAAGAGATCCATCATCTGGCTCTCCATCGCCTGTTGTGTCGATTTGATAATGAGGATTTACATCGTAAGGATATTGGCGAACGATATTTCTTAGGGCTGTATCTGTCTGTAGGGATAGATATTCCTTGTAATTGTCTACATTAAATACTGCCTTGGCAGTGTCGTTTACCTTCCACATTACTGCTATGCCGATCTCTACAGGGTTTCCTAAATAATCGTTGATCTTTTGTTTGCTGTTATTTAGGGTCATTACCTTTAGGGAAATTTTCTTATTGGTAGATTGGTAGGAATTAGACTTATCAAAAATCTTTATGCCATCACTTACATCTCCAGATTGGCCTAGCTTGGTGTTGGCAGCAGGATTTACTGCTGAAACGAAAGGATTCACATAATAGAAGCCCTCGCCCTTTATAGTTCCGATATACTTACCAAAAAGTGTTAGGACTAGTGATTCTTGAGGTTTTAGAAGCTTAAGACCCAAAAGCATAATCCAACCTAAGGTTGCAAAGACTATTCCTATTACTAGAAATACTATATTTAGACTTGTGTAATTACCACTATCGATAATATTTCCGTTTACTGCTATCGTCAAAATTGCTCCTACCAGGAGAATAAGGTAGACCAAAAGCATTAGAAGACCATTTTTCTTTGCCTTAAGGATCTTCTCTTCGACATTATCAGAGTTTTCGAGTTTCTTTTCTAACTTGTCCATATTTTACTCCTTATATATTTGATATCATAATGATATCACTTTCATTTCATTTGGTCAATAGGCTTAGATAGATTTTACAGAACTTTTACAAAATTTCTTCTAAAGCTTTGGGGTAAGTATATACTAGGAGGAGATATGAAATATTTATATAAAAGTATCAGAGCAAAAAACAATGACTTAATCAGGGGAGTCCTCAATACTCCTGATGATTTTTGTGAAAATAAAAAATATCCAGCATTAATATTCTTCCATGGTCTTATGGATGATAGAAACGGGATTAATTATATGTCTATCCAGCATGCTAAGTATCTCACTGCGGCGGGTTTTCTGGTTTATAGATTTGACTTTAGGGGATGCGGTGAAAGCGAGGGAAGCTTTTTCGATCTAACCTTCACTAGACAGATAGAAGATGCTCAGATTATCTATGACTTTGTAGAAAAAGAAAAATTTGTAGATAGAGATAAGATATTTATCAGAGCCCACTCCATGGGAGGGGCTGTCGCCATAAAGCTAGCCCAGCTTAAGGACCCTAAGGGCCTTATACTATATGCACCAGGAAGCAACTATTCCTTGGAAAATTCAAATCTTATAAGGTCCTTAGATGAATTATCCAAAAGTCAAATACTTGGGGAAAAGGACCTGGGAGGTCTTAGACTATCGGCTAAGATTGTAGAAGATAGCAGGAAATATAATTTCCTAGAAATGGCGGAAGAATATAAGGGCAAGGTCCTTATGATTAGGGGAGAGAAGGATCCCGTAATAGAAAAAGAATCCATGACCCTCCTAGAAGAGAAGTTCATGGATTGTAAATATATAGAAATAGAAAATGTCGGTCACAATTTCACAAGTTATGAGAAAAGACTTGAGATATTTGCCTTAACTAATGACTTTATTAGAGAAAACATTTAGGATTTCTTCTCTATTGTGATTACATAAGGGGAGATGTCTTTCTTGTTTGGGTAGGATAGTTTGAGAATGGCAAAGTCCTTTGGGTCAAGTTCTTCTAGGAAATGATCAAGCCTTTCTGCTTCAATCTTTCCTTGGGCATGGCCTGGATAGATGGTTATAAGTACCCTGCCCTTTTTTCTTAAAAGACTTAGGACCTTCTCTAAACTTTCTATAGTAGAATCGGCTCTAGTAGTGATAGTCTTATCAGAATTTGGAAGGTAGCCTAGATTATAGACAGCCAAGTCAATTTTTTCTTTGACATACTTATCAATATGGGCGTGACTATCCAAAACAAAGGTAAAATTATCCCTAGGGCCAAGAAGCTTTAAGGTATTTTCCCTTGCAGCCTCTTGAATATCAAAGGCAATTAGCTTTTTTGCTCCCAATACATCAAGGATAAAGGCTGAATCATTCCCATTCCCTGCTGTCATATCCACAGCAAGGTCAATATCCTTCTTTCTAATAAGAATTTCCTTAACAAGATCTGTTACTCTTTCAATCATAATTGCTCCTTAGAACAAGAAAGCTTGGTCTTTTTAT
>OJYO01000227.1_pt1 | contig 15761 bp, 10 predicted proteins | sample 1600971 | NCBI WGS metagenome assembly OJYO01 (sample SAMN04436979, study PRJEB24849) | human gut metagenome | biome: human gut; feature: NICU; material: stool | host: Homo sapiens | place: USA: Saint Louis, MO | collected 2010-08-08 | reverse complement strand
TAGGAATTAATTTATTGATATTTTTCTTAATTTCTTCTTTTATTGAATCTTCATCAGAGTAATTATCTAAAATTTCTCTTAATGTAGGGTAATGTACATATTCCTTAATGTTTAAGTCTGTTACATCAAAGTTAACATGCTTAGTTATATCAACAAAGTTATTTCCGATTACTCTTACAACTCTATCTTCCACTAAAACATCAACTGAATTTATTCCTACATTTCTAATTTCTTCAGCAATTGTTCTACTAATTTTTTGGCCGCTTTCAACCATTATTTCTCCAGTTGATGGATTAATAATGTCATTAGCAGCTATTTGATTTGCAATTCTTAAGTTTAATGCAAGTTTCTTGTTGAACTTATATCTACCTACTCTAGACAAATCATATCTTTTTGCATCAAAGAATAAAGAATCAATTAAAGATACTGCACTATCTACTGTAGGTGGTTCACCTGGTCTTAATCTTTTATAGATTTCTAATAGTGCTTCTTCTTTCGTTTTAGTATTGTCTTTTTCAATTGTTGCCTTGAATCTTTCTTCTTCTCCAAAGTAATCTAATAATTCTTGATCACTTCCAAATCCCATTGCTCTTCCTAAAATAGTGATTGGTAGCTTTCTAGTCTTATCAATTCTTACATATATTACGTCATTAGAGTCAGTTTCATATTCTAACCAAGCTCCTCTGTTTGGAATTACTGTAGAAGAAAACAGCTTTTTACCACTCTTATCTCTACTATAACTGTAATATACACCTGGAGATCTTACTAATTGGCTGACTATTACTCTTTCAGCACCATTAATAATAAAAGTTCCTTGTTCAGTCATTAATGGGAAATCACCCATGAAGACTTCTTGTTCTTTTATTTCTCCTGTTTCATTGTTCTGTAATCTTACAGAAACCTTTAGTGGTGCAGCATAAGTAGCGTCTCTTTCCTTACACTCTTCCACTGAATACTTAATATTATCCATATCAAGCTTATAGTCTACGAATTCAAGTACTAGATTACCAGTAAAGTTGCTTATCGGATTGACATCATCAAAAACCTCATGAAGCCCTTCTCTTAAAAACCACTGATACGAATCTAATTGTACTTCAATTAGATTTGGCATTTCGGTTACGTCTTTAACCTTACCAAAACTCATTCTTGTTCTTTTCCCAACTTGGACAGGATGTACCATGAATCTTCACCCCTTGTATAAACTAAAATAACCAAAAGCATAGCTTCCCTAAGGACTTTATGCTTTCGGAGAACATCATCTTTTTAGTATAGCCACATTTTTATGCACCTATACACATTTTGCCATTTTTATATACTTATCCATATTGAACAGTACATTTAATGATAGTATCATATTCCCAAATTAATGTCAATATTTTTTATTTTTTTCTTCCGTACTATTGGACAATAAAAAAGGTGCTATACAGCACCTTTTTATATTCCAAGTTAAATTACTTAACTTCTACTTCTGCACCAACTTCAGCTAATTTAGCCTTGATGTCTTCAGCTTCTTCCTTAGAAACTGCTTCTTTTAATGTCTTAGGAGCTCCGTCAACTATTTCCTTAGCTTCCTTTAATCCTAACCCAGTAAGTTCTCTTACAACCTTGATTACTTTAATCTTTTGAGATCCAGCATTTGCTAATACCACATCAAATTCAGTCTTTTCTTCAGCAGCTCCACCTGCAACTGCTGCACCTGCTACTGCTACTGGAGCAGCAGCGCTTACTCCGAATTCTTCTTCGCAAGCTTTTACTAATTCATTTAATTCTAAAACGCTCATTTCTTTTATAGCTTGAATGATATCTTCTCTTGTCATTTTAATTGCACCTCCAAAATTACTTAACACATTGTTTTGTTATTATTCAGCTGATTCAGCTTCTTTTTGATCTTTAATTGCACTTAATAAGTATGCAAGGTTTGATAAAGGAGCCTTGATACTTCCAAGAAGTTTCGCAATAAGAACTTCTTTTGATGGTATTGTAGCAAGTTGAGAAACCTTTTCTTTATCAAAGATTTGTCCTTCAACAATACCTGCTTTTAATTCAAGTTTCTTATGATCCTTAGCAAAATCATTTAAGATTCTTGCAGGAGCAGTAGCATCTTCATATCCGAATGCTATAGAAACTGGTCCTTCTAAATATTCAGAAATAGCTTCTAATCCTAATTCCTTAGCAGCTAATGTTACTAAAGTATTCTTGTATACTTTATATTCAACACCAGCTTCTCTTAAGTTCTTTCTTAATTGAGTATCTTCTTCAACAGTAAGACCTTGATAGCTTGCAAGAATTACAGATTGTGACTTTTCTAACTTTTCTTTGATTTCAGCAACCTTTGCTTCTTTCATTTGTCTGTTCTTGTTCATTACTGTGTGTCCACCTCCTCACAGTTTATAACTGCTTAATATTAATAAAGGTCTTCCCGTAGACAAGGAAGACCTAAAGTAAACATAACTAACTTTATTGGTACCTCGGTAGGTTGTTATACGTTATGCAATAGCACCTACTGTCTACGGAAATAATATTATCTTTTTAACAACACAACCGATTATAGCATCTAATTCAGTTCAAGTCAATACTATTCTAAAACTTTTACTGGGTTAATCTTAGCTCCTGGTCCCATTGTGCTTGAAACAGTTACTGATTTTACATATTGTCCCTTAGCTGCTGCTGGCTTAGCCTTAATTAAAGCTTCCATTAATGCGTGGAAGTTTTCCTTTAACTTTTCAGCACCGAATGACTTCTTACCAATTGGGCAGTGAACTATAGCAGTCTTATCAACTCTATATTCAACCTTACCAGCCTTAATGTCAGCAATTGCCTTAGCAACATCAAATGTTACTGTTCCTGACTTAGGGTTTGGCATTAATCCCTTAGGTCCAAGTATTCTACCTATTCTACCAACAACACCCATCATATCTGGAGTTGCTACAACTACATCGTAGTCGAACCAGTTTTCTGATTGGATCTTTTGAACTAATTCTTCAGCTCCAACAAATTCTGCTCCTGCCGCTTCTGCTTCCTTAGCCTTATCTCCTTTAGCAAATACTAATACTCTTACAGTCTTACCAGTTCCGTTTGGTAATACAACTGCTCCTCTAACTTGTTGATCTGCATGTCTTGGATCTACCCCAAGTCTTACATGTAATTCGATAGTTTCATCGAAATTAGCTTTTGCAGTTTTTACAGATAGCTCTAAAGCTTCTGCTGGATTGTATAAAGTATTCTTATCTATTAACTTTGCACTTTCAACATATTTCTTTCCCATAATAAGCCTCCTTTGTGGTAATAACGGCCTAGACCTCCCACGAATTTATGAATTACTCTTCGATAGTTACGCCCATACTTCTTGCAGTACCTTCGATCATGCTCATAGCAGCTTCGATTGTAGCAGCATTTAAGTCTGGCATTTTTAATTCAGCAATCTTTCTTACTTGTTCCTTTGTTAACTTACCAACCTTAGTTCTGTTTGGTACACCTGAACCGCTTTCTAATCCTAATTCTTTCTTAATTAGAACTGCAGCTGGAGGTGTCTTTAATATGAAACTAAAAGATCTGTCTTGGTATACTGTGATTACTACTGGTATTATTAATCCAGCTTGATTTGCAGTTTTAGCATTAAACTCCTTACAGAATCCCATTATGTTTACACCATGTTGACCTAATGCTGGACCAACTGGTGGTGCTGGTGTAGCCTTACCTGCTGCAAGTTGAAGTTTAATCATTCCAGTTACTTTCTTAGCCATTTGTTATTCCTCCTATACTGTGGTGATTACGGATTTTTTCAATCCTCCCACTTAATTAAAAAACATTAGTTAATAATTTATATAACTATTAAACTAACTTCTCGATTTGATTAAAATCTAGTTCGGCTAAAGTTTCTCTACCGAACATATCTACTGATGCTTTTATTTTGTGCTTTTCAGCATTAATTTCTTGCACTAGTGCAACGAAATCTCTTAATGGTCCTGATATTACTCTAACCCCTTCGCCTACTTCTAAATCAATTTCTTGTGGAAGTTCAACAATTCCCATAGATTCAATTTCTTCTTCAGTAAGCGGAACTGGCTTAGATCCAGGTCCAACAAACCCTGTCACTCCTCTGGTATTTCTTACTACATACCAAGATTCATCTGACATTAGCATTTTTATTAGCACATAACCAGGAAACTTCTTTTTCAAAGTTACTTTTTGCTTACCATCTTTTTCTTCAATAACTTCTTCCATTGGAACTTGTATATCAACAAATAGTTCTTGAAGATTTCTATTTTCAATAGTTTTTTCAATAGTAGCTTTCACTTTGTTTTCATATCCTGAGTATGTATGTACTACATACCATCTTGCTCTTTCACTCATATTTATTCCGGTGATATCCACCTAAACCTCCCTTACTTAAGTTTCAAAATCACTTCAAAGAGGTTTTGAAAAATATAATCGAATCCGCCTATTATTACAACATAGATTAAGACGAACACAGCTACAGCAATTAATGCTTTTTTAGTTTCATTTTTAGAAGGCCAAGTTATTCTTTTAACTTCTGCCTTAACCTCTCTAAAAAACTTAAATATACCGCCTTTTTTAGCAGTATTGGATTTAACTTTACTATTGTCAGCCATTTTATCACATCCTTAAAATTGGTAAGTATGTGTCTTTACTTAAATCGCTAATTACTTAGTTTCTCTATGAAGAGTGTGCTTCTTACAGAACTTACAATACTTTTGCATTTCCATTCTGTCTGGGTTGTTCTTCTTATTCTTCATTGAGTTGTAGTTTCTTTGCTTACACTCTGTGCATGCTAAAGTTATCTTTACTCTCACGGTCTGCACCTCCAGTTATTCCTATATATTATATTTTAAGAGACAATTTCTCTTACTGTTTCAATTAATTTTGTAATTATGAGTTACTTTTCCACATTATCATAAAAGTTGTCTACTGTCAATATGGTCTTCCTTTGCAAAGGACTAGGTATTAATACCCAGTCCTAATACTTTAAACCAATTTTATATCAATTATTCTATTATGCTAGTAACAACACCTGAACCTACAGTTCTTCCACCTTCTCTGATCGCGAATCTTAAACCTTCGTCCATTGCTACTTGAGTTATTAATTCAACGTTCATATCGATGTGATCTCCAGGCATAACCATTTCCATACCTTCTGGTAATTTGATTGATCCTGTAACGTCTGTTGTTCTGAAGTAGAATTGTGGTCTGTATCCATCAAAGAATGGAGTATGTCTTCCACCTTCTTCTTTCTTAAGTACGTATACTTGACCTACGAACTTGCTGTGTGGGTGTACTGATCCAGTCTTAGCTAATACTTGACCTCTTTCGATATCAGTTCTTTGAACACCTCTTAATAATGCTCCGATGTTATCTCCAGCTTGCGCTTCGTCTAGTAACTTTCTGAACATTTCGATTCCTGTTACTACAGTCTTCATCTTTTCTTCTTTTAATCCTACTACTTCAACTTCGTCTCCAACATGTAGGATACCTCTTTCAACTCTTCCTGTTGCAACTGTTCCTCTACCAGTGATTGTAAATACATCTTCTACTGGCATTAAGAATGGCTTATCTGTTGCTCTTTCTGGAGTTGGAATGTAGCTATCTACTGCTTCCATTAATTCCATGATGCACTTAGTAGCTTCTTCATCTGTTGGGTTTTCTAATGCTTTTAATGCTGAACCAGTTATTACTGGAATGTCATCTCCTGGGAAGTTGTATTCGCTTAATAATTCTCTAACTTCCATTTCTACTAATTCAAGTAATTCTGGATCGTCTACCATATCTGCTTTGTTTAAGAATACTACGATATAGTCAACACCAACTCTTGATGCTAGTAGTATATGTTCTCTTGTTTGAGGCATTGGACCATCTGCTGCTGAACATACTAAGATAGCTCCATCCATTTGTGCAGCTCCTGTAATCATGTTCTTAACGTAGTCAGCGTGTCCTGGACAGTCAACGTGTGCATAGTGTCTGTTATCTGTTTGATATTCAACGTGTGCAGTGTTGATTGTGATTCCTCTTTCTTTTTCTTCTGGTGCCTTATCGATTTCTGCGTAATCGAATGCTTCAGCGAATCCTCTGTTTGCTAAAACTGTTGTGATTGCTGCTGTAAGTGTTGTCTTACCGTGGTCTACGTGACCGATTGTTCCAATATTTACGTGGGGTTTATTTCTCTCGAATTTTTCCTTTGCCATTGCAAATTCCTCCTTAAAATATATCAATAAATTTAAAGACTTTTTTCAGTCATTATTATAACCTATAAATATCACAATATCTATATTTATATTGTAGTTTACTTATAAATACTTATATTAATAAGTGTTTGGTGTTACCTTTATGTAACACCAAACAAACTATTTACTTCTATTTCCAGCGATTTGTTCTTGTATGCTCTTTGGAACTTCTTCGTAGTGATCGAATACCATTGCGTAAACACCTCTACCTTGAGTTCTTGATCTTAATGATGTTGCATAACCAAACATTTCAGCTAATGGAATAAATGCTCTAATTACTTGAGCTCCATTTACTGAATCCATACCTTCTAGTCTACCTCTTCTTGAGTTAACGTCACCTATAACGTCTCCCATGTATTCTTCAGGTACAGTTATTTCAACCTTCATCATTGGTTCTAATAATACTGGATCTGCTTTAGCCATAGCATTCTTAAATGCCATAGAACCAGCAATCTTAAACGCCATTTCTGAAGAATCGACTTCATGGTAAGATCCGTGTACTAACTTAACCTTAAAGTTAATAACATTGTATCCAGCTATGTTACCAGTTAAAGCTGCTTCTTGAATACCTGCATCGATTGCTGGAATGTATTCCTTTGGAATAGCTCCACCAACAACAGCATTTTCAAATGAATATTCTCCTTCAGTTGGTTCCATTTCAATTACAGCGTGACCGTATTGTCCTTTACCACCTGATTGCTTAGCATACTTAGCTTCAGCCTTAACAGCCTTCTTAATTGTTTCTTTATATGAAACTTGAGGTGCACCTACATTACACTCAACTTTGAATTCTCTTTGAAGTCTATCAACAATAATATCTAAGTGAAGTTCACCCATACCTGCGATAATTGTTTGACCAGTTTCTTGATCAGTCCAAGTCTTGAAAGTTGGATCTTCTTCTGCAAGCTTAGCTAATGCTAACCCCATCTTTTCTTGACCAGCTTTAGTCTTTGGTTCAATCGCAATGTTTATAACTGGTTCTGGGAATTCCATTGATTCAAGAATTATTGGATTATTTTCTGCACATAGAGTATCTCCAGTTGTAGTATTCTTTAATCCTATAATTGCTCCTAATTCACCAGCTTCTAGTGATTCAACTTCTTCTCTATGATTAGCATGCATTTTAACAAGTCTACCAATTCTTTCTTTCTTACCCTTAGTTGAGTTAAGAACGTAAGAACCACTTTCTATTATACCAGAGTAAATTCTAGCAAAAGCAAGCTTTCCTACGAATGGGTCAGTAGCAATCTTGAATGCTAATGCTGATAAAGGCGCTTCATCTGAAGCTTCTCTTGTAGCTGCTTCACCTTCTAAATTAGTACCTTCTACAGCAGGAATGTCTAGTGGAGATGGTAAGTATGCAACAACTCCATTAATCATTTCTTGAACACCTTTGTTTTTGTATGAAGAACCACAAATACAAGGATAAATTTCATTAGCTATTGTAGCTTTTCTTAAAGCAGCATGTAATTCATCTGCTGTTATTTCTTCACCCTCAAGGTATTTCATCATTAATTCTTCATCAGTTTCAGCTATTGCTTCTATCATAGCATTTCTGTATTCTTCAGCTTGATCTACTAAATCTGCTGGAATTTCTTCAGTTCTAACATCTTTTCCAAGATCGTCATAGAATAATATAGCCTTATTTGATATAAGATCTACCATTCCTTTAAATTGGTCTTCTGATCCTATTGGAATTTGTATTGGAACAGCGTTAGCCTTTAATCTATCTCTTACTGTTTGAACACATCTGAAGAAATCTGCTCCAGTCGCATCCATCTTATTTACATAAATCATTCTTGGTACGCCGTACTTATCTGCCTGTCTCCAAACAGTTTCAGTTTGAGGTTCAACCCCACTCTTAGCATCTAGAACAGTAACTGCTCCATCAAGTACTCTTAATGATCTTTCAACTTCTACTGTGAAGTCTACGTGACCTGGAGTATCAATGATATTTAATTCATGACCTTCCCAGAAACAAGTTGTTGCTGCAGAAGTAATTGTTATACCTCTTTCTTGTTCTTGAACCATCCAGTCCATTTGAGAAGCCCCTTCATGAGTTTCACCAATTTTGTGTGTTCTTCCTGTATAGAATAATATACGTTCTGTAGTTGTAGTCTTACCTGCATCTATATGGGCCATTATTCCGAAATTACGGAATTTTTCTAACGGATATTGTCTTGCCATTTAATTTCCTCCTCTCAACGAGTAATTATAAATTCTAGAAAACTGTTTTGGTAAAAGAACCAAAACAGTTTTTATATTAGTATCTGTAGTGAGCGAAAGCCTTATTAGCTTCTGCCATCTTGTGAGTATCTTCTCTCTTCTTAACAGCAGCACCAGTATTATTAGCTGCATCTAATAATTCTCCAGCTAATCTTTCTGCCATAAGCTTTTCTCCTCTTTTTCTAGCAGCAGCTAGTATCCATCTGATACCTAAAGTCTGTCTTCTTTCTGCTCTAACTTCTATTGGAACTTGGTAAGTAGCTCCACCTATTCTTCTTGCTTTTACTTCTAGTAAAGGCATTACATTGTTCATAGCTTCTTCAAATACTTCTAATGCATCTTTACCAGTCTTTTGAGCCATAACTTCAAATGCATTGTAACATATTTTTTGAGCTACTCCCTTTTTACCATCTTCCATTATGTTGTTTATTAACTTAGTAACAACCTTTGAGTTGTACATTGGATCTGGTAATACATCTCTCTTTGCTATATGTCCTTTTCTTGGCACTTTTCTTCCCTCCTTAACATGATAATTTAAGTTCATCGGTACTCGGTACTATTTCGATACCGTAAAGTGCTAACTCCTTCATCTATATAAACTTAAGTTATAAATCTATGTAAATGCTGAAGATAAGCACTACAATTGGTTAAGAGACTATTTCTTCTTAGGTCTCTTAGCTCCATACTTTGATCTTCCTTGCATTCTGTTAGCTACACCAGCACAGTCTAATGCTCCTCTTACGATATGGTATCTAACACCAGGAAGGTCCTTTACTCTACCACCTCTTATAAGAACAACGCTATGTTCTTGTAAGTTGTGTCCTACACCACCAATGTATGCAGTAACTTCATATCCATTTGTAAGTCTTACCCTGGCAATCTTTCTTAACGCTGAGTTAGGCTTCTTTGGAGTAGTAGTCTTAACAACAGTACAAACACCTCTCTTTTGAGGACACTCCTTAAGTGCTGGAGCAGTTGAAGTTGTAACAGCTACTTTTCTTCCTTTTCTTACTAATTGGCTTATAGTTGGCATTCTTTCACCTCCTGAATTTTATTTATCTATTTAAATATAAAAAGATAAAACAAGTTAATTAAATTCATAAAGGCAAAGTAATAATTACTTTGCCTCCATGAAACATGTAGACAATCAAATCTATGTGAATCTAAAAATCACACATCTCGTATTTTATCATTTAAGCATACGCATGTCAATAAATTTGAATTGTATTATTCTACCTTTAATAAGCTGTCATCCATAGTTAAATCTTCTTCAACATCAAGCTTTACTGATCTGTATCTCATCATACCAGTTCCAGCTGGAATCAGCTTACCTATTATTACATTTTCCTTCAATCCAACAAGAGGATCAGTTTTACCCTTTATTGCAGCTTCTGTAAGTACTCTTGTTGTTTCTTGGAATGATGCTGCTGATAAGAAACTGTCAGTTGCAAGAGCAGCTTTAGTAATTCCTAATAGCGCTTGTTCTCCTGTAGCTTCTTCTCCACCAAACTCTCTTACCTTTTCATTTGCTTCTTCGAAGTCAAATATATCAATCATTGTTCCAGGTAATAGTTCAGTATCACCAGAATCTGTAACTTTAATCTTTCTAGTCATTTGTCTAACAACTACTTCTAAGTGCTTATCATTAATATCAACCCCTTGAAGTCTATAAACTTTTTGAACTTCACTAAGCAGATATCTTCTAGCACCATCTATACCCTTGATATTCATGATATCATGTGGGTTAACAGAACCTTCTGTAACTTCATCTCCAGCTTCTATAACATCATTATCGTTAACTTTTAGTCTTGATCCAAATGGAATATCATAGCTCTTTTCTTCGCCATCAGCTCCCATTACATATACAGTTCTCTTTTTCTTAGTTTCCTCTATTCTTACAGTACCACTAATTTCACTTACAATTGCAAGCCCCTTAGGTTTTCTAGCTTCAAATAATTCTTCAACTCTAGGAAGACCTTGTGTTATATCCGCACCGGCAACACCACCTGTATGGAATGTTCTCATTGTAAGCTGAGTTCCTGGTTCACCGATAGATTGAGCAGCTATTATACCAACTGCTTCACCTATGTTTATCTTCTTAGCAGTAGCCATATTCATTCCATAACACTTAGCACATACACCTATTTTACACTTACATGTAAATACAGATCTAATTTTAACCTTTTTAACTCCTGTGGCTACTATTGTTTCTGCCATTTCTGAATCAACATAAGTATCGTTATTAGCAATAACTTCTCCTGTAGAAGGGTTTATTACATCTTCTGCAAGATATCTACCTGTTAATCTTTCAGCTAAGCCTTCAACAACTTCATTACCTTCTCTAATTTCAGATACAACCATACCATCTGTAGCGCCACAGTCTTCTTCTCTTACAATTACGTCTTGAGAAACATCAACTAATCTTCTAGTTAAGTATCCTGAATCGGCAGTCTTTAAGGCGGTATCGGCATTACCTTTTCTAGCTCCGTGAGTAGATAAGAAGTATTCAAGTACATCTAGACCTTCTCTAAAGGATGCTCTAATTGGTAATTCTATAATCTTACCAGATGGACTTGCCATAAGTCCTCTCATACCAGCTAATTGCTTAATTTGTGACTTAGAACCTCTGGCACCAGAGTCAGCCATCATAAATATTGGGTTAAATTTATCAAGGCTTTCCATTAGAGTATCAGCAACTTCTTCAGTTGTCTTAGTCCATTTTTCTATAACTCTTTCATATCTTTCATCATCAGATATGAAACCTCTTTTATACATTTTTTCAATCTTTTCTATTGTTTCATCCGCATCTCTTAATAAATCATACTTTTCTTTAGGTACAATCATATCTGATGCAGCAACAGTTATAGCTCCGATTGACGAATAGTGATATCCTAAGGCTTTTATTTTATCCAACATTATCGAAGTTTCAGTTGGACCATGCTTTAAGTAACACTTATCTATTATCTTACCTAAAGATTTCTTAGTAACTAAGAAGTCTACTTCTAAGTTAAACTCTTCATCTTTATTATTTCTATCAACAAATCCAAGATCTTGTGGAATTGATTCATTGAATATTAATTTACCAACAGTAGTTTTAATTATTCCTGTTTTTTCAACTCCATCTACAGTCTTAAATAACTTTACATGTATTTTATCATGTACTCCTATTTCTTTTAACTCATAAGCCATTATAGCTTCTTCTTTTGAGTAGAAATATTTATCTTCCTTTTCTTGTTCCTTATCTATTGTTAAATAATAAGAACCAAGAACCATATCTTGAGTAGGAACACAAACTGGTTTACCATCAGATGGCTTTAATATGTTACCAGCCGCAAGCATTAAAAATCTTGCTTCTGCTTGTGCTTCTACAGATAAAGGTACGTGAACAGCCATTTGGTCACCATCAAAGTCAGCATTATATGCTGTACAAACTAATGGATGTAACTTTATAGCTCTACCTTCAACTAATACTGGTTGGAATGCTTGAATACCTAATCTGTGAAGTGTAGGAGCACGGTTTAATAATACCGGATGGTCTGCAATAACTTCTTCTAATACATCCCATACTTGTGGCATTACTCTCTCTACCATTCTCTTAGCACTCTTTATGTTATGAGCTATTCCATCTTCAACTAATTTTTTCATTACAAATGGCTTGAATAATTCAAGAGCCATTTCTTTAGGAAGACCACATTGGTACATTTTTAATTCTGGACCAACAACGATAACAGATCTACCTGAGTAGTCAACTCTCTTACCAAGTAAGTTTTGTCTAAATCTACCTTGCTTACCTTTAAGCATATCTGATAAAGACTTTAATGGTCTATTACCAGGACCTGTTACAGCTCTTCCTCTTCTTCCATTATCTACAAGAGCATCTACTGCTTCTTGAAGCATTCTTTTTTCATTTCTAACAATGATATCAGGAGCTCCTAAATCTAATAACTTCTTAAGTCTGTTATTTCTATTTATAACTCTTCTGTAAAGATCATTTAAATCAGATGTTGCAAATCTTCCACCATCTAATTGTACCATTGGTCTTAAATCTGGTGGAATAACAGGAATTACATCTATAATCATCCACTTTGGATCATTACCAGACTTTTTGAAGGATTCAATAACTTCAAGTCTTCTAATTATTCTTACCTTTTTTTGACCTGTACTTTGCTTTAACTCTTCTTTTAACTCTATAGATTGTGCTTCTAAATCTATTTCTCCTAGAAGTTGTTTAACAGCTTCTGCACCCATACCTGCAACAAAGCTTTCTTCACCATATTTATCTGCAGCTTCTCTATATTCTTTTTCATTAAGAAGTTGCTTCTTTAAAAGTGGTGTTTCCTTAGGATCAATTACTACGTATGAAGCAAAGTATAGTATTTTTTCTAAAGCTCTTGGTGACATATCAAGTATTAATCCCATTCTTGATGGAATTCCTTTGAAGTACCATATATGAGATACTGGGGCAGCCAGTTCTATATGCCCCATTCTCTCTCTTCTAACTTTAGCCTTTGTGACTTCAACTCCACATCTATCACAAACTATACCTTTATATCTTACTCTTTTATATTTACCACAGTGACATTCCCAATCCTTCATTGGTCCAAATATTCTTTCACAGAATAGACCATCTCTTTCAGGCTTTAATGTTCTATAGTTTATTGTTTCTGGTTTCTTAACTTCTCCTCTTGACCATTTTCTTACTTGCTCAGGAGATGCTAATCCTATTTGTATTGCATCAAAATTATTTAACTCAAACAAGGGTATATCCTCCCTTCAAAATTAGTGTTCGTCATTAAAATCATCTAGTACTAAATCTTCTTGTAGTCCCTCGATTTGAAAACTTTCGAAATCTTCTTCTTGTTCTGGTTCTACTTCTTCTACTGTATAGCTATCATCAATTTCCGCTTCTGGTTCAGAAGTAAATTCTTCTGTTCCTTCTATATTCACCTCTAAGTTTTCCATATCCTCATCTGCGAATTCTTTTAATTGAACTTCTTGATTTTCTTCATTTAAAACTTTAATGTCTAAGCAAAGAGCTTGAAGTTCTTTAATAAGAACCTTAAATGATTCTGGAACACCTGGTTCAGGGATATTTTCACCCTTAACTATTGCTTCATATGTCTTAACTCTACCTACAACATCATCTGACTTAACAGTTAATATTTCTTGTAATGTATGCGCAGCACCATATGCTTCTAATGCCCAAACTTCCATTTCACCAAATCTTTGACCACCAAATTGAGCTTTACCTCCAAGTGGTTGTTGTGTAACTAGTGAGTATGGTCCAGTTGATCTAGCATGAATCTTATCGTCAACTAAGTGAGCTAGCTTTAAGATATACATTATACCAACTGTAACTTCATTATCAAATGGTTCTCCTGTTCTACCATCATATAAAACAGTTTTACCATTAGCATTATAACCTGCTTTTTCAAGACATTCTTCTATATCTTCTTCAGTTGCTCCATCAAATACTGGAGTAGCTATATGCCATCCTAATTGGCTAGCAGCCCATCCTAAGTGAACTTCAAGTACCTGACCGATGTTCATACGTGAAGGAACCCCTAAAGGATTTAAACATATTTGTAGCGGTCTTCCGTCTGGTAAAAATGGCATATCTTCTTCAGGAAGTACTCTTGAGATAACCCCCTTGTTACCATGACGTCCAGCCATCTTATCCCCTACAGATATCTTTCTCTTTTGCGCAATATAAGCTCTTACAAGTTCATTTACGCCTGGATTTAATTCGTCTCCATTTTCTCTTGTAAACACTTTAACATCTACAATTATACCAGCTTCACCATGAGGAGCTCTTAATGAAGTATCTCTTACTTCTCTTGCCTTTTCACCGAATATTGCTCTTAGCAGTCTTTCTTCAGCTGTTAATTCAGTTTCACCCTTTGGAGTAACCTTACCAACAAGAATATCTCCAGATCTTACTTCAGCACCTACTCTTATTATTCCTCTTTCATCGATATCCTTAAGTGCATCTTCACTTACATTAGGAATATCTCTAGTAATTTCTTCTGGTCCTAATTTTGTGTCTCTAGCTTCACATTCATATTCTTCTATATGAATAGATGTAAATACATCTTCTCTAACTAGTTCTTCAGAAATAAGCATAGCATCTTCGTAGTTATATCCTTCCCACGTAATGAATCCCATTCTGATATTTTTACCTAATGATATTTCACCTAGATCTGTTGATGGACCATCAGCTAATACTTGATTCTTAAATACTATTTCGCCTTTATCAACTATTGGTCGTTGATTTATGCACATACCTTGGTTACTTCTCTTAAATTTAAGTAATTTATAAGTATCAATTCCGCCATCAATATCTCTTTTAATTCTCACTTCGTTAGCACTTACATAAGTTACAACACCAGCATTTTTAGCCTTAGGAAGTACTCCTGAGTCTACTGCTGCTTTGTACTCTATTCCTGTACCAACGATAGGAGCTTGAGTCTTTAATAATGGAACAGCTTGACGTTGCATGTTTGATCCCATCAGTGCTCTTGAGGCATCGTCATTCTCAAGGAAAGGTATCATTGCAGTAGCAACTGATACTATTTGTCTAGGCGATACGTCTATTAAATCTACATCTTCTGCTGGTACAACAAATACATCTTCCTTATTTCTTACTGTTACCTTTTTATCAACAAAGTGACCATTTCCGTCAATCGGTTCTTTAGCTTGTGCAACTAAATATTGATCTTCCTCATCTGCCGTAAAATATCTTATTTCATTTGTAATTGTATTAGTTTCTTTATCTATAATTCTATATGGTGTTTCTATAAACCCATATTCATTAACTCTTGCAAATGTTGCTAAGGAGTTTATAAGACCTATGTTAGGTCCTTCTGGAGTCTCGATAGGACACATTCTTCCATAATGAGAATGGTGAACGTCTCTAACTTCAAAACCAGCTCTTTCTCTTGATAAACCACCTGGTCCAAGAGCAGATAATCTTCTCTTGTGAGTTAATTCTGAAAGTGGGTTAATCTGATCCATGAATTGTGATAATTGAGAACTACCAAAGAATTCTTTAATAGCAGCAGCTACTGGTCTAATGTTTATTAACATTTGAGGAGTAATTGCTTCTTGATCTTGAATAGTCATTCTTTCTTTAACTACTCTTTCCATTCTTGATAAACCAATTCTAAATTGGTTTTGTAGTAATTCACCAACTGATCTAATTCTTCTATTTCCAAGATGATCAATATCGTCAACATATCCTATATTATAAGCCAATCCAATTTCGTAACTAATAGTCGCAAAAATATCATCTCTTAT
>OJYO01000198.1_pt1 | contig 17458 bp, 16 predicted proteins | sample 1600971 | NCBI WGS metagenome assembly OJYO01 (sample SAMN04436979, study PRJEB24849) | human gut metagenome | biome: human gut; feature: NICU; material: stool | host: Homo sapiens | place: USA: Saint Louis, MO | collected 2010-08-08 | reverse complement strand
GAATCCGCCGCCGACGACATTCTTGAGGGCGACGCACCCTCCCTCTTCGCCCAGCGGCTCCAAAATCTGCTCACCGGCCAGGAGCGGCGTGGTGGCGGCGTCAACCTAACTATCGACGCCGCTCTCCAAGAAGCTGCTAAATCTGCCCTTGGAGGACGCGAAGGAGCCGTTGTTGCCATCGAGGCAAAGACCGGAGCAATCCGCGCCCTCTACTCCTCCCCATCCTACGATCCGAACAAACTAGCCGACCCAGACGGGGCGGCCGCATTGGACTACTACAAGCAGCTTGACGCAGACAGTGGAAAACCGCTCAAGAACCGCGCCATTGCAGGCGATCGCTACGCGCCCGGTTCAGTGTTCAAGCTTGTAACTGCTGCAGCAATGCTTGAATCCGGCCTGACTCCAGATTCGAAGGTGAGCGGCCCAGCCTCATATCGCCTACCCGGCACTGAAACCGACCTGCCTAACATTAGCGGCCTCGCGTGCGGTGACGGCAACCCGACCTTGACCGAGGCGTTTGCGCGCTCGTGCAACACGACTTTTGCCGAGGGCGGTGTAACAGTTGGCGCAGAAAAACTCCACCAGAAGGCCCTAGACTTCGGCTTCGAGCAGGATCTTTCCATCCCGCTACCAGTTACTCCCTCCGCATATCCCGAGGACTTAGACCAAGCCCAAACAGCCCTCGCCGCGATTGGGCAAAGCGACGTGCAAGTCACGCCTCTACAAATGGCTATGATCGCTGCAGCGGTGGCAAACAATGGCCAACTGATGAAGCCGTACCTTATCGATTCGGTAGTAAACGCCGATCTTGAGGTTCAAACCAACACTAAGCCAGAGCTCCTCGCCACCCCAATCACACCCGAAGTTGCCTCTCAACTGCGCACAATGATGGTTGCGGTAGTTGACACCCGGTACGGCTTGGGCGGGACCATGTATCTGCCCGGCCGCACCGTTGCTGCAAAAACCGGTACGGCCGAGGTAGCAGATCGCAACATCGCCTGGTCCGTAGCCTTTATAGCCAATGACAACCCCGTAGTTGTTGCCGTAGCCATCCAGGGCGATGACATCAACCCGTACGTGGGTGGCGGAACTGACGCCGGCCCAGTGGTCCGCCAACTCTTGGAAGTTGAGTCTGCCAATGAGTAACTACAGCGGAAAAGTACTGGGCGGGCGCTACAAGCTTGTCCGCCAGGTTGCTACGGGAGGCATGGGCGAAGTTTGGACCGCGCGAGATAAAGTCACTGGCCGACACATTGCCGTGAAGATCCTCAAACCAGAGCTCACCGGTCAGGCCACCTTCCTCCAGCGCCTACGCATGGAAGCAACCAACGCCATGCGCATCCAACACCCCAACATCGCTGCGGTCCTCGACCACGGTGAGGAGGATGGCACCGGATGGATTGTCATGGAGTACGTTGAGGGCCGTCCCTTCAACGAGTATCTGCGTGGCGGTAACCGCATCGCGCCAGACCAGCTACTACCCATCCTTATCCAAACCGCGTACGTACTTCAGTCAGCCAAGGACCGCGAAATCGTCCACCGTGACATTAAGCCTTCCAACATCCTCATCACGCCCGAGGGTTTGGTTAAGCTCACCGACTTTGGCATTTCCACAACACCTGGCCAAGCCACCATGACTGAGGCCGGCATGGTTATGGGAACCGCTCAGTACCTACCACCCGAACAGGCGATGGGAGATCCCGCAACCCACAGTGGCGACCTGTATGCGCTAGGCGTTATCGCCTACGAGGCACTTGCTGGAAAGCGTCCGTTTACCGGCAAAACTCAGGTGGACGTCGCGTTTGCCCACGTCAACGATGAAGTCCCGCCGCTACCCGACGATGTTCCCAAAGAGCTGGCGCGAATCGTCATGAAGCTACTGGAAAAGAAACCATCAGATCGGCCAAAAGATGGTGCTACCCTCGCGAAGCAGCTATCTAGCGCCGCTCTCTCCCTTGGGCTCCCCACCAATCCTCAACCGGTCTCGCTACCTGACGCGCCACCAGTTGCCCTCGAACGCAATCGCGCGGGCTTCACCACCTCGATCCCGAAGAAACAATCCACTAACGAGGCCGCAACCAAAAGACGCACTGACGTGGCCACTTCACGCAAAACCACTGCCACAAAGTTGCGATCTGACGCGCCCCCCGCATTCAAATCTGACCAACACAACCGAACCACAAAACCTGCAACTAAAAGCAACTTACCCACTCGGGCACAATACGCCCCTAAATCACGGCGACAACCGGCTAATAACAAGGCCTTTAGACACGCAGCGTCAAACGCTTACGCGGTGAAACTACAAGAGTTATTATTTGTCGCCATTGTCATTTTTATTGTCACACTGCTAGTCATGTTTGCTTTCAACAGCAACCCGAGCTCCACAAGCCCTACTGCGAGCCACGGACGATTTACGAGTATTCTGGCAGATAACACATCAACGGAGGTTCAAGTATGGCTGACAACCACACCCACCGCCTAGCCGGACGCTACGAAGTGCGGTCGATGATCGGCCGTGGAGGCATGGCGCAGGTACATCTTGGCTTCGATACGCGCCTTTCTCGGGTGGTCGCAATCAAGATGCTCCGCACTGACCTTGCGCGAGACTCTATTTTCCAAACCCGTTTCCGCCGCGAAGCGCAGGCTGCCGCGTCTTTGAACCATCCGAACATAGTTGCGGTTTACGACACTGGCGAAGAGGACGTGACAACACCCGACGGCTCAACCGTCTCCGTGCCCTACATCGTTATGGAATACGTAGAAGGGCACACGGTGCGCGACCTCCTGGCAGGAGGAGCTCCTGTTCCTATCGATGAGGCCGTAGAGATCATCTCTGGCGTGCTCTCCGCCCTCGAATATTCACATGTGCACGGTCTGGTTCACCGAGACATTAAACCGGGCAACATAATGCTAACGAACACCGGCAAGATCAAAGTCATGGACTTCGGTATCGCGCGTGCCCTCACGGACTCTCAAGCCACTATGACGCAGACGAATGCCGTGGTTGGAACTGCTCAGTACCTATCCCCGGAACAGGCGCACGGCGATCCGGTTGACGCCCGCTCTGACATTTACTCCACGGGTTGTGTCCTGTTCGAACTTCTCACGGGACAACCTCCGTTCAAGGGAGATTCTGCTGTCGCCGTGGCCTACCAGCACGTGTCAGAGATTCCGCCCAAACCTTCGTCCATCACCAGTGACGTGCCGGACTCAATTGACCGAGTTGTCCTCAAGGCTTTAGCGAAGAACCGTGACGACAGATACAGCTCTGCCGAAGAGATGCGTGCCGACCTCAATCGAGCTGCGCGCGGCGCTCTCGTAATGGCCCCCGAAACGGACTCATGGCAGGCGCCAGCAACGCAGGTTATGTCCCCAGCCACTATGACGATGCCTGCAGCAACCATGCCACCTCCTGCCCCCGCCTACGATACGCAAACCATGGCGCGCATTGACACCTTGGAGGAGGAACCCAAGAAGAAGCGCTGGCCAATCGCTTTACTTATCGTTGTTGCCCTTGCCATGATTGGCGGCTTGGTGTGGTGGTTTGCCACTAACTCCGCGGAGCCGGAAGTAGAACAAGTTCCGGTTCCAACCGTTGTTGGACAGACTCAAGAACAAGCAATCGCGACGCTAAAGGAAGCCGGATTAGAGTTTGCCATTGCAAGCACCGAAGCAAGTTCAGAAATTCCTGCAAACTCGGTCATTTCATCTAACCCGGAAGCAGGCACGATCGTAGATAAGGGCACAACCGTCAAGGTGGTCCTCTCTTCAGGTCCTGCAGACACAACGGTTCCTGACGTTAGCGGCCTAACCCAGCAACAAGCTCGAGATCAACTCAAGCAAAACGGATTACAGGTTTCTGACGTTGTCACCGTTGACGACCCATCGCAGGAGAAGGGACGGGTTATCAAGACCGATCCAGAGGCTGGAGCTAAAATCAGCGAAGGCGAGTCGGTGAAGCTATTCATCGCGTCTGGCAACGTTTCTGTACCAGCCGACCTGGTTGGGCGCCCCCGCGACGAGGTGCTCCAAGCACTGCAGGAGCTGGGCCTCAACACCAACGTGGAGACCGAGGAGAGCGCAGACCACGCGGAGGGCACCGTAATGAGCCTTTCCGCAACTGGAACGGTATCCAAGGACACGACGATTACCGTCACGGTTGCCAAGGCCCCCGCTCCCACACAGCCTCCCGCTCAGGAGCAGCCACAACCACCTGCGGAACAGCCCTCTGAAAATGGGGAATAAACCTTACGGATAGATGGGCGGCCCGTGAACTCATGTCACGGGCCGCCAATCTATTTGCTTATGTGAAACGATTACGTACTTGTTGTTGTCACATCCGGCACATCCACCGTATTGTCAACCACGTTAAACGTGTCTTGGACCCAGGGGAAGGCAAACTCAAGAAGTAGCCAGGCCACTAGAACAATCAGCAGGATCGACCAGACAACCTTTAACCACTTCGGGCCCGGCAGCAGGCGGAAGATAGCGGCATACATTATGCGCCCTCCTTCTCAGACTTCAGTTCGGGTGGCATGCCCTCATCGCGCTCATACCAGTGTTGGAACTCCAGGTGAACGATGTAGCGGTGACTGTTACCAAACTGGCCTCCAGTCTCAGTACTACACGTGGTCATCGTTAGCATTCGCTTGGTGGGAGTGGTGCCAATCGGCTGATCAGGAACCGGGTTAATAACCTCTGTCTGCTCGGGAAGCACGATCTCTTTTTGCACTACCTTGTATACCAAGAATGCGTTCGAGGTCTCCATAACCACCGGTGTGCCCTCTTCGAGCGTATCTACGTAACGGAAGTTGTTACCGTACGATCGTCTGTGAGCAGCGACCGCGAAGTTGCCAACCTCGCCCGGCCATTGCGTGAACTCATAGTGTCCGCCCAGCGCCTGATCCAGCAGGTACTGTGCCGTTCCGTGCACCACCGGAACTTTCATGTTGTCCCAAACGGGTATGTGCAAAATGCCCATGGTTTCGCCATAACCCACCGGGGTGAACTCAGGCGGAGCCTCCGTGTGAGCCGGAGGAACCTTATCGACAGAAACCTTTGGAAGTTTCGCTTCAAAGTCACTGATCGCCTGCTCCCGGTCCGCCTCGACCTCCCAGGAAGTCCAGTACAGCTGCCAGAAGATAAATAACCCAATCACAAGCGAAGCCGTGATCATGAGCTCGCCAAGAACACCAATGAACCTAATAAACAGGCTTGGTTTCTTGCGCGCCACTGCGCGCCTGCTGGGGTATGACCTAGTTGTCATTGCTAGCCGTCACTTTCGCAAAGTCGAATACCGGCTGTTGATTTACGGCACTAATTTTGAGGTTTGATTCATCTCGAACACTGTAACCCAAGTTGAACCGAGCTACGTACTCACCCAGGATAGCGATCTGTGGATCCTGCGAGAGCGCGCGGCGCATTTTGGCGGAATCGCCAATCGCCCCAATCTCGTAGGGAGGCGAGTAGAGCTTACCGTCGATGTTGATTACATTGCCCACGCATGAAACTTTCGAATCGGCGCGCACAAACCGGCCCTGCACGCTGAGCGCCTCTGCACCGCCACTTAGCAGAGCATTAAAAACGGCCTCTATGTCCTGCTGGTGGATTACGAGGTCGTCTGCCACAACTCCCTCCGGTAATGGTTCCGGTACCGGAGCGTCATTTAACGTCACCGTGACGCCTGGCCCGGCTAACTCCACACGCGTACGTTCTGAAATGGGCAGTTGCGGCTGATCTGGAACAGCCGCGATCATCTGATCAATCTGCTTATATATGTCCTCGTTGTCCGCAGATAGCTCTTTCACGGTAACTTCTTTGCGGGCCACCAGAGACAACAGATCTGAGTCGTACCTCGAGCCAGCGGGAGGACGCAACGTCATTGAACCAGCAAACAGCAATCCAGCTAGAAAAAGCACGAATCCACGGCCAAAAAAGTGTTTCAGGCGCTCTGAAAAAGGAGTTTTGCGGCTATGGTTAGCTCCGCGACTGTGCGCGCCACGGTGAGCGCCGCGCATATCCGCGTTTTCCACTAGCCCTCCTCTTCGCGATGTCTGCTACTTTTGGTACGCTATTACAGGATTTTAATCATTTGCCCAATCCAATGTAACCAGTGTACGGGTAGGGCTCTGTCGGAAGGTATTAGGCGTGCCTGAATCAAGAAAACGCAAGAAGACGTCCAACTCGTCCCATTCGGATGATTTGGAAATCAAGTCGTGGACTGACGGCATCCCACTCTCCCCGTCTTGGTGGGCTCCCACGTTCGTAACTTTGCTAATCATTGGCCTACTCTGGCTGGTCGTCATGTACATGACGGGGGCTCGCTTCCCCATTCCTGGCATTGGCAACTGGAATCTCGCAATCGGCCTTGGTTTCATGATGACCGGATTCCTCATGACACTGCGCTGGCGTTAAAGTTTCACGCAAAATGGTGGGCGTAATGCCCACCATTTTTATGTTTCTAGGCCGGTTCTAGCATGCCTGTTACCGATGTAAAGCTGTAGCTACCAAGGGGTTTGTAATTTGAAAGGGAGGCCGAGGCCCGCGGCCTCAACCTCCCTCATAGAAGAAGCTAAGTTTGGCTTACTCTTCGGTTTCCTCAGCAGATTCTGCCGGGGTTTCCACGATGTCAACATCGGTGTCGAGGTCCGCCCAGTACTCTTCTGCCCAAGGATCCTCAATCGGCTGGGAACGACGCCAAAGTAGGTAGCCAACGCCCGCTGCCGCGGTGCCGAGCAGTGCCCACCCGAACGTCTTGGCTACCGTACCGGCAACAGACTTCTTCGGCTTTGTGAGCTCCTTGCGGCTGGCCTCACCTGCGCGCTGTACGCGCTCGGCGATAGTACCGTCCTTCTTTGCTGCTGCAGATGCTGCACGAGCAGCCTTCTCGCCGCGCTTGGCGTAATCACTGGCTACAGCCTGAGCATCATCCAAGTAGGGACGAACGCGATCCGCGGCTTCCTCTAGCACCGGGGCGGTTGCCTTAACCGTCTCATCCCACAGGTACTGAGCGCGAGGAGCAACCCATTCTGCGCCCTCTTGCGCCAGGTTCTGTGCCTTTGTTACAAACTCTTCGCCATGACGCATCGCGGCCTCAGCTGCGGCATCGGCCTCACGATGGAGCTTCTTAGTATCTAGCTTGCCCATCATTTCCTCCGTTACGTTGAGAATCAGCTTCGCGTTAGCGAAACACTATCCCTTCCATTTTGCACTGAAACCGCGCGCATTGCAGGATGAACCGGCCGCTAATCTTGGGTGATCAATAAAGACATATCCAAACAAATCTGCGACAATTGCAGTATGAAAGCAACAATTCACACAAATATGGGCGACATCGCCATTGAACTTTTCCCCAACCACGCACCGATTACGGTGAAGAACTTTGCAGAACTTGCGCAAGGTAAGCGGGAGTGGACGCACCCGGCAACGGGTGAAAAGACCAACGCACCGCTTTACGACGGCGTTGTTTTCCACCGCGTTATTCCCGGATTCATGATTCAGGGCGGCGACCCTCTTGGCATTGGCGTTGGCGGCCCCGGTTACAACTTTGACGACGAAATCCACCCGGAGCTGAACTTTAACGAACCGTACGTGCTTGCGATGGCTAACGCCGGTAAGCGCATGGGCCGGGGCACCAACGGCTCGCAGTTCTTCATCACCGTTGCTCCAACCACCTGGCTGCAGGGTAACCACACAATCTTCGGCAAGGTTATTGACGACGAGTCTAAGGCGGTTGTAGACGCGATTGCCGCAGTCCCAACGGGTATGAATGACAGGCCGGTTGAGGACGTTGTAATCGAAACGATTGACATCGAAGAGTGAGCGACCAGCCACGCTATGGTGAACGCAGGTCACAGCCCGCTGTGGCCTGCCCTCGTCACCCTAACCTCTCCGCCATTTCCACATGTAAACGGTGCGGAAGGGGCACCTGCTCAGACTGCACTATCCACACCGAAGTAGGTTCAATCTGCCCCGAGTGCGCGAGTAGTAGCACGCGCGCCCGCTTGCGCAGGCCCTCATATCGCTTGCAGGGCAAGAGCATCACCACTTGGATTCTTGGCATAACCATCGCGGTTTCGCTTCTCGCTACCGTTTACAAGCCGCTCCAGGTTTGGCTAATGTATGTGCCCGCCTGGTCAATACACGAACCGTGGCGCCTACTCACAGTTGCCCTCGTGCACGGCGGACTGTTGCACTTAGGGCTGAACATGCTGACGCTATACATCGTTGGTAACCCCGTAGAGCAGGTCCTTGGGGCCGGGCGCTACCTGGTTTTGTACGCGGCTTCTGCAATGGGCGGATCCCTGTTTGTGCTGGCGTGGGGGTTTGTTGATCCTACTTCTCTAGTGGGAGCAACGGTGGGCGCATCGGGCGCACTGTTTGGTCTATTTGCAGCTATTTTCGTGCTCCAAAAGGCCTCTGGCTCAGATACAACGTCGATTGTGGTTTTGCTGGCCGTGAACCTTGTTTACGGCTTCGTTGTGTCTGGAGTTTCGTGGCAAGGTCATCTAGGTGGTTTGATCACGGGCGCACTGGTTGCATGGATTTTGGTTCGCCTGGCAAGACCAAGGCCTGGAAAGACTGAAAAGAGCCAAACCACCGCTACGGTGTTGGCATCTGTTGGGATTTTTGTAGCGCTGTTAGCCCTGAACTACGGGATCTACTGGGGGCTTACTCAGTTCTACAGCTAGTTATACACAGCTTTCCACAACTATTTCGAACCCGACCTGCTGGTTTTCCACAGGTCGGGTTCTATTACTGTTTGAGTACTCTAAACTACCTGAGATTCCAAGGAACAACATTGTAGAAACTACATATATGTAAGTTTCCCCAGGTGTGGATATACCTGTGCATAAGTGCTGTTTGTTAGAGAATCTGAACGAATATGCTGCATAGCGCCGCAGTGTTTCCCAAATCGAGCCCCACAATCGGCTCCGGTTATGGACAACCGCGCGGACAACCTTGGGCATTAAAAAACCCGGCCTATTAGGCCGGGTGGTTGTGGAGCTAAGGGGACTCGAACCCCTAACCCCCTGCTTGCAAAGCAGGTGCGCTACCAATTGCGCCATAGCCCCTATTGGGAATCTGTTAGTCCATCGCGTTAGATGGTTCAGCCTGGATAGGCTGCCACAGATTCTTATCGTCTGAAAGATCGCGGGTGATCTGGTAAGTCACAAGACCTACTGTACCAACGATCCCACCAATAACTAGATTTCGTAGTCCTTCGCGAATCATACGAGCCTCCGTTACTGTGCTTCAAACGCCTGTGGGCCTAGCTGGACTCGAACCAGCGACCTCTTCCTTATCAGGGAAGCGCTCTAACCGACTGAGCTATAGGCCCTTGCGCTCTCGCACCAAATAAGATTACCCAACGCAGTTGGACAATTCCAAACTGCCATCAGTGACAATCCTTACATTAGAGGGATTTAGAGCGACCAGCACTTTCGTTTCGCAGGTTGGTTATTCGTCCATGAGGGTGACTCGCACGCCGCCCACAAGTGCAGCGACGAGATTATAAATGAGAGCACCTAGCGTGGATAGCGCCGTGAGGATCACGATGTTTACCACACCCACAAGAGTTGCCATGGACATCACCTGCGGCAGGCGAGCGTAGTCAAGTAGCTTGACGAACGATTCGGCACCAATACTGACCAGGAAGTGTTCAATGTCGGCAAATACGTGCATGCCATCGAGCATCAGCCAAATCACAAAAGACGCAATAACCGTTGCAATTGCAAATGCCACAGAAAGCATGAAGCTGACCTTCATGACGGTCCATGGATCAACTCGGGCAACTGCCAGCATTACCTGATGCGGGGTGTCCTGCTCCCAATCTTGCTGAACGTCAGATCGCGAGGTGTCGCTCATTCGTCACCTTCCTCATTTCGCGCCGCGGAATCGGGTTCGACTCCTTCGGCAACCTCAGTTGCGTTTTGCGCTTCCGCGGTTGCTGTGGCCTCATCACCTGAGTCTACTGCCTCGGAATCGTCATCCAACTGTGATTCCAAGTTTTTAGTGATTGCGATAATACGGTCATCCTTGGAGGGGCGCGCGAACGTCACGCCCTGCGTGTTACGACCGGTACGCGGAACTTCGCTTACCGCGCTCCGCACGATGTTGCCGCTCTCCATGATGACAAGCACTTCGTCCTCTTCGGTGACTTCAAGGCCAGCTACGAGGTCGCCGCGCTCATCCACGAGGTTCGCTACCTTGACGCCAAGGCCGCCGCGGCCACGCGTTGGGTAAGTGTCGATAGCGGACCGCTTGGCGAATCCGCCCTCTGTGATGACAAGGAGGTCACGCCCCTCATGTACAACGTCGAGGGAAAGCAAGTAGTCCCCGTCGCGGAACTTCATGCCGCGCACACCTGACGTTGCGCGGCCCATCGGACGCACAGATTCGTCACTAGCTTCGAAACGCAAAGCCTGCCCCATCTTGGAAATGAGAATGAGGTGCTGGTCAGCATTCACAAGCTTTGCCGATACCACCGCGTCTGGCTCTCCATTGACGTCCCGAAGGTTGATCGCAATCAGGCCACCGCTTCGCGGCGAGTTGTAATCCTGAAGGGCGGTCTTCTTGACCAAGCCCGACTTGGTTGCAAGAACCAGGTAATCGGCTTGATCGTAGTCCTTGATAGCGAGGACGTCGCTGATCTCCTCATCCGGTTGGAATGCCAGGAGGTTCGCAACGTGCTGTCCGCGCGAATCGCGGCCACCCTCAGGTATCTCGTACGCCTTGACGCGGTAAACGCGGCCAAGATTTGTGAAGAACAGCAGCCAGTGGTGGGTCGTAGTGACGAAGAAGTGCTGCACAACGTCATCTTGACGTAGCTTCGCGCCCCGAATTCCCTTACCGCCACGGTGTTGACTCTTGTAGGAATCCACGCGGGTGCGCTTTGTGAAACCGTCACGGGTGATTGTGACAACCACGTCTTCCTCAGGGATGAGGTCTTCAGTGGACATTTCGCCCGAGAACGGAACGATACGCGTGCGCCTATCATCACCGTACTTCTCGACGATTTCCGCAAGCTCCTCTGAAACGATCTGACGCTGACGCTCCGGCTTTGCGAGAACGTCTTCAAGATCCGCTACGCGAGCAGAAAGCTCTGCGTGCTCGTCCAGAATCTTCTGGCGCTCGAGTGCCGCTAGGCGACGAAGCTGCATAGCTAGAATTGCGTCTGCTTGAATCTCGTCGATCTCGAGGAATTCCATAAGGCCTGTGCGCGCATCATTCACGGTTGGTGAGCGCCGGATCAATGCGATCACTTCGTCAAGTGCGTCAAGTGCCTTGAGGTAGCCGTTCAGAATATGTAGGCGCTCGCGTGCCTTCTCTAGGCGGAACTTGGTGCGCCGAACAATGACGTCAATCTGGTGCTTGGTCCAGTAGTAGATGAAGCCATCAATGGAAAGCGTACGGGGAACACCGTCGACGAGGGCAAGCATGTTCGCAGGGAACGAATCTTGTAGCTGCGTGCGCTTGTAAAGGTTGTTCAGCACAACCTTGGCAACCGCGTCGCGCTTCAGGACGAGCACAAGACGCATGCCGGATCGACCCGAAGTCTCATCGCGGATATCCGCAATGCCCTGAATTACCCCATCCTTTGCGAGCTGCGCAATCTTGGATGCGAGGTTGTCTGGGTTGACCTGATACGGCAATGAGGTGACCACCAGGCAGGTGCGGCCCTTGATTTCTTCAACTGTAACGTCTGCGCGCTGCACAATCGGCCCGCGCCCAGTGCGGTAGACCTGCTCAATGCCGGATTTACCGAGGATCGTTGCGCCCGTCGGAAAATCAGGGCCCTTGATGATGCCGAGGAGTGCTTCTAGAAGCTCTTCGCGGCTTGCTTCCGGATGATCCAGGTGCCACTGCACGCCCTGAGCAACCTCACGCAGGTTGTGCGGCGGGATACGAGTGGCCATACCAACTGCAATACCTTCAGACCCGTTCACCAGGAGATTTGGGAACCGTGCCGGCAATACCGTTGGCTCCTGGTTACGACCGTCGTAGTTGTCAATAAAGTCAACTGTCTTTTCGTCAATATCGCGAACCATCTCCATAGCCATGGGATGCATGCGACACTCCGTATAACGCGGAGCAGCGGGGCCTAAGTTTCCTGGCGAACCAAAGTTACCCTGGCCGGCCACCAGGGGGTAGCGCATGGACCAGGGCTGTACGAGGCGAGCGAGCGCATCGTAAACCGAAACATCACCGTGCGGGTGGTAGTGAGATAGCACGTCTCCAACTACGCGCATCGACTTGTAAAAACCCGCGTCTGGCCTGTAGCCGCCGTCATACATTGCGTAAAGAATCCGTCGGTGTACCGGCTTTAGACCGTCACGAACCTCTGGCAGTGCGCGTCCCACGATTACGGACATTGCGTAGTCGAGATAGGAGCGTTGCATCTCAACTTCAATGTCAACGTGGCTAATCTTCTGAGCCACCACGGCACCGGTCTGTTCGGTTGCGGCTACCTCATCAGGAGTCTGATTTTCGTCACTCACGTTATTTCCGTCCCTTATAAGCTTTCGATCCGAATTTGACCAGGTTGACTAGAAGTCTAGGAAGCGCACGTCCTGTGCGTTGCGCTGAATAAACGAACGCCTAGATTCCACGTCGTCCCCCATCAGAACGGAGAACACTTCGTCAGCTGATGCCGCCTCGGCAACATCTATCTTCTTTAGTAGTCGCCTTGAAGGATCCATCGTGGTGTCCCAAAGCTCGTCGTGGTTCATCTCGCCAAGACCCTTGTAGCGTTGCACGCCACCGGTCTTAGGAAGTCTGTATCCCGCATTCTTACCCGCTGCGAGTTGTTCGTCACGCTCCCTATCGGAGTAAACGTACTCGTGTGGCGCATTGGTCCACTTGAGCCGGTAGAGAGGCGGCTGCGCCAGATACACGTGGCCCTCTTCCACCAACGGACGCATGTAGCGGAACAGCAAAGTCAGTAACAAAGTGGTGATGTGCTGGCCATCAACGTCAGCATCCGCCATCAGCACGATCTTGCCGTAGCGAATCTTGGAGATATCAAATTCCTCTCCAATACCCGTGCCGAGTGCGGAAATGAGGTCGCGGATTTCGTTGCTGTCCAGCGCGCGATCAACGCGTGCCTTTTCAACGTTCAAGATCTTGCCGCGCAAAGGCAGGATGGCCTGGTGCTCAGGATCCCTGCCCATAACGGCGGAACCACCCGCCGAGTCGCCCTCCACAATGAAGATTTCACAGTCTTCCGGGTTACGCGACGAGCAGTCGCGGAGCTTACCCGGCATCGATGCGGATTCCAGAACGCTCTTTCGCCGGGTCGCTTCCCTTGCCTTGCGCGCAGCTAGGCGCGCCTCCTGAGCAGCCAGAGCCTTGAGGATGATTGCTTTCGCATCGGTCGGATGCGCATCAAACCAATCACCGAGCTGCGTGTACACCTGCTGCTGCGTGAAAGTTCGGGCCTCGGCGTTACCGAGCTTGGTCTTGGTCTGGCCTTCGAACTGCGGCTCTGTGAGCTTTACCGACACAACAGCGGTTAGGCCCTCGCGAATATCATCGCCCGTGAGGTTGTCCTGCTTATCCTTAAGGATCCCCTTCTCACGCCCGTACTTGTTGACAATAGAAGTCAGCGCGGAACGGAAACCCTCCTCGTGCATACCACCCTCGGTGGTATTGATCGTGTTCGCGTATGTGTGGATCGTTTCGGAGTAGGCGCGGGTCCACTGCATCGCGATTTCAATAGACATGGAGCCTTCAGCGTTCTCATTTTCAAAGTCAATGATTTCGCTGTTGATGACTTCAGCCTTCTTCGTCTTGTTAATGAAGTTGACGTAGTCACGCAGGCCGCCCTCGTACATGTAAGTAACCTGGCGGAAACCGGAAATTGGATCGTCATTAGATCCGAGGTCGTCCCCGGTGATCTCGTCACCCTCGTCAATAACACCTGGACGTTCATCCGTGAGGGTGATCCGCAGGCCCTTGTTCAAGAAGGCCATCTGCTGGAAGCGGCTGCGCAAAGTCTCGAACGAAAACTCAACGGAATCAAAAATTGAAGGATCCGGATAGAAAGTTTGAGACGTGCCGGTCTCGTCGGTCTCTTCTCCGCGAACAAGATCAGTGAGGGGGTGCCCGCCGTTACCAAACGTCTGCCTCCACACGTAACCCTGACGGCGCACCTCTGTTTCCACGCGAGACGAAAGCGCGTTGACCACGGAAATACCCACGCCGTGCAAACCACCGGACACAGCGTATCCACCGCCTCCGAACTTTCCGCCCGCGTGCAAGATGGTCATTACCACCTCGACGGTTGGGCGACCTTCCGTGGGATGCATGTCCACAGGAATACCGCGGCCATTATCTTGAACCGTGACTCCGCCGTCCTCGCGGATCGTAACTTCAATATGGTCACAGTATCCGGCCAGCGCCTCATCAACTGCGTTATCAACGACTTCGTACACCAGGTGGTGAAGACCGCGCTCGCCGGTTGAACCGATGTACATACCCGGTCGTTTGCGAACAGCTTCTAGGCCTTCCAAAACGGTAATGTTCGATGCGTCGTAACCACCATTTTGCTGTGCCTGGCGGGCTTCTAGGTCAGCCAAACTAGCCCCTTTCTAGCGGGAAGCAAACTGCGCCCGGGCTAAACCCGAAAGATCAATCAGATGCGGGATTTCAAGCCACGGGAAGATGACTGTCAAAAACCGCATAAACACGCAGATTTACACTTAAAAACCTTTATAATCTTACCACTTTTTGTCATATCCACAGATTCGAGCAACGCACTCTAGGTCAGTCAACCTTGTAATTCAAAAACCCCAAAAATGTCAGTTAAAAGTCATTCACAACGGTGGGAAAACCTGTGTATAACTTTTACAGGCATTTTTGATGTGCCTTCCTTAGTGAATCTCTCACCCGTATGTGTCACGCGGACCACGACCGGGAACGTGTAAGCGGCCCTTTCTCCACGACGGTGCCTGAGGTCCTCTTATAATGACCCGCTTTACCGCATTCTCTCCAAAAGCCTGTGCGATCTGCTTCTCTAGCGTAGGGAGCAAAAGCTTCATTTGATTCGCCCAGGCGGTTGATGAGGTCTTAACCACAAGGACGTTGTTTTCAAACGTCTCCACCTTGCAGTGCTGCGCGACTGAAGGACCTACAATACTTGGCCACCTAGCAGCAATCGTGGCAATGCTTAGCACTGAAGACCATCCGAGCCTGTTGACCAAATTGCCAATTACGTTGTCCACCGGTTGCGGATCATACTTTGATGGACCGGTACCCAGTTTGGAGGTGGCAAGCCCTTCCTTCGAACCCTCGTTATCATAGCCGTAACCCCTGCGACCAGATCCGCCGCCTTTGCTACGAAATGCGCTAGCGCGTGATTTACCGCCGCGCTCGCTCAGCAATCGGGCCTTGGCAGCCGTCTCGGGATAGTAGCCAGAATCTTGCGCAAGTTGCTTTTGCCGGCGCACGGCCTCTTGAGCATAGCTAGCCGCTCTTACTTCAAACTCATTCTTTGATGTCATGGAGCACTCGCCCCATCAGAGCCTGTCGAATTTGCATCATCAATTGGCGTAGTTGACTTCTCGTAAATATCTGCTGTTAGAGACTCTCTAACAATCGAGCCCTCCCGCCGGTCAAGGTGAACCGTCATTACCGTCGCGTCAAGTTCTGCGGGCAAATCCGTTCCAACCGCTGCGGTTATGAATACCTGCTGCGCCCGCTCTATTGCTCCCAATACGGCCTCTCGTCGTTTACCGTCGAGCTCGGAAAACACATCATCCAAAATCAAGATAGGAGGATCCAGTTCCTCACCAGTTCCTGCTTCGCCAGCAAGAGCCTCAAATGCACCTAGTCTCAGAGCTAGTGCAACCGACCAGGATTCGCCGTGGGAGGCAAAACCTTTGACCGGCATCTCATCGAGAGTCATCCCAAGATCATCCCGATGAGGTCCAATTAAATTCACGCCCCGTGCAATCTCTTGGTCAACCGCCTGACTCAGCGCGAATCTCAGTCGTTCCTCGTATGCCCCGGGCTCTTCAAGAACTTGCGAAAATAAATCTCCAGTATCAACCTGGTCAACCTCATTTAACGAGTGCTCATACCTTAGAGCGAGCTTGCGAGCCTCCTCAGAAACGATGTCATGAGCAAGAGTAACGGGTTGATTTAAAGCTTGAACAGTCTTCAAACGATATGCAAGTACCTGCCGGGCCAGCGGAATGTACTGCTCATTCCAGATCTCTATACCCGAATAGTCTACGTGCCTACCCGCTTTACGATCTTTTCCCAACTGTTTTAACAGAGCCGCACGCTGTTTTGCCACCCGATCAAAATCGTTTTTTACAGCTCTGGCAGCAGGCCACATTTGTGTTGCTATTTCATCAAGAAACTTGCGTCGACCACTTGGATCACCCTTGACTAGGTCGAGGTCTTCGGGAGCAAATATGACAACTTTGACAACTCCCATTAACTCAGTTGGACGTACTGGCGCACGATTAAGCTTGGCTCGGTTTGCGCGTCCGCGAATAATTTCCAGCTCGACTACGCGGTCTCTGCCTCCGGTTCTTACCTTCGCGCGTACTACTGCGCCGGCTGGGGATTGCTCATCTGATTTAGCAAATCGCACGAGAGCAGTGTCCGCTGCCACGCGGTGTGAAGAAAGATTTGCAAGGTATGCAATAGCTTCTACGAGATTAGTTTTGCCCTGTCCATTGCGGCCTAGTAGAACTGTGGTGCCCGGTGCAAACTCAACAACTGCGTGTTTGTAGGACCGAAAGTCATCAAGAGCTAGATGCGAGATATACATATCTTCTCCTCACTAGCTAATCTTTGACTTTTTCCTTAGCAATCAGTGCGTTCATCTACGTGCGAATATACCGCGGCACCGCTAGTGAAATCAGATTCCAAAACGGATAGGCATAATGAGGTACTTGAAGGAATCGTCTTGATCACCAGACTCATCTTTTTGTCCGGTAATTACTGCAGGTTTAGCGGCATCGGTGAAAGAGAAACGGACGTGGCTTGTGTCAATTACGCCAAGTCCACCTTCAAGGAATCTCGGGTTAAACGCAGTAGTCAAGCTACCGCCTTCGACGGTCGCGGCTACTACTTCAGAGGCCTGTGCGTTGTCGTCGGTACCCGCTTCTAGATTCACTTGCCCGTCTTCAAAACCGAGACGAACAGAAGTACGTTGCTCTGCTACCAAAGATACGCGCTTGACTGCCTCTACAAGCTCGTGGCGATCGACCACTGCCTGAATCTGCGCATCATCGGGGAATAGACGACGTACCGGCGGGTAGTCTCCATCCATGAGAGTTGACGTGGTGCGCTTGGAGCCAGATACAAAACCGATTAGAGAGTTCGCTGCGCCCGCTGCTTCAGTGTCGAAGGCTAGTTCAACACTTCCCCCTGAAGTCATCGACTTTGCGACATCACCAAGCACCCGCGCCTTCACCAAGAGAGCTGTGGAAATACCGGGCTG